>UMLB01033484.1_pt1 | contig 27724 bp, 27 predicted proteins | sample 1966481 | NCBI WGS metagenome assembly UMLB01 (sample SAMEA4836192, study PRJEB28245) | human gut metagenome | biome: gut microbiome; material: fecal sample | place: Denmark | collected 2008 | reverse complement strand
TGGCCAGCCGCACCCCTGCGGGCAGCGGCTGCGCCGCGCCTGAAAACAGCTCGTCGGCCATATCCGTAGTACGCATTTTCCACACTCTCCGTTCCTTTTTGGGGCAAAAGCCCGCTTTCTTGCCGGAAAGTATGGGAAAAATAAAACTTTTCCAAACAAAAATCAAAAAAACGCTTGCGCTGGTACGCGAAATATGGTATCATAGGGTGCGCTGTTATAGGTAGCCAAGGAGGTGGAACGAATGCCTAACATCAAATCTCAGAAGGACCGCGTCGTGCAGGCTGCTGCAGAGCAGGCTCACAACAAGGCCATTAAGACCAACCTGAAAACAGTCGTCAAGAAGGCAGACGCTGCCATCGATGCGAATGCCGCTGACAAGGACGCAACCGTCCTGGCTGCTGTTTCCGCGATCGACAAGGCTCGCGCTAAGGGTGTCATCAAGAAGAACACCGCCAGCCGCAAGATCAGCCGTATGGCAAAGCGTGCTAACAAGAACGCTTGATCGCGCAGTTTGATTGACGAACAAAACCTCTGTACCGGGTACCCGGCACAGGGGTTTTTGTTTTTTCCGGGGTCATGCCCCGCACAGCGCGGCAAGACTTTGCCGCTGCACCGGTTCCAGCAGCTGCTCCGGCGGCAGCGGCTGCGGCGGCACCACCACCCACCACGCCGCCCACGCTGCGGGCACAACCACCGCCAGCGAAAGCCCCGGGTACAAAAGTGCGGGTTCGTGCAGCCACGGACTGCCTGGCGGCAGCACCAGCGCCGTGCACAGGCACAGCGCCGCCCACAGCTCCCACAATACGGTCTGTCCGCTGTGTTTCATGCGCCTCACCTCCGTTTTGCCCCCAGTTTACCAGCCGCCGGGCGCAAAATGTGGCGAAGCAGCGCAGACAAAACATCAGTTCTGGTCGTGGCTTTTGCCCACAAGGCTGCATACCACGCCGCAGACAAGGCTTGCGGTGATGCCCGCAGAAGCAGCGGTCAGCCCACCAGTCAGGATGCCGATGGCACCCTTTTCCGCCACGGCGGTGCGCACCCCCTTTGCCAGCAGATGCCCGAAGCCCAGCAGGGGCACACTCGCCCCCGCACCGGCAAACTCTGCCAGCGGCGCATACAGCCCCACCGCCGAGAGTACCACTCCCGCCACCACATAGCCGGTCAGGATGCGTGCCGGGGTCAGCTTTGTCAGGTCGATGAGTAACTGCCCCACCGCGCAGAGGACACCGCCCATTAAAAATGCCCACAGATAGTTCATTTCAGCTCTCCTTTTCCGGTGCGGTCAGTTCTACCAAATGCGCCACCGCCGGGATACTCTCCTTCTGCAAAAAGGTGGTCTGGCTCATCAGTGCCCCGGTGGCGATGAACAGCACCCGGCGGCTGCCGCGGCGCAGCAGCTTTGGCAGGATATGCCCACAGAGCACGGCGGCGCAGCAGCCCGCACCCGAACCGCCGCTTTTTACCCGCTGCTCCTCGACATCGTAAAGCAGGCAGCCGCAGTCCGCGTGGTTTTTCAGCAGCAGCCCCTCTGCCGCCAACAGCTCCCGCAGCATCTGACTGCCCACCAGTCCGAGGTCGCCGGTATAGATGCAGTCAAAATCCCGCAGTTCTGCGCGGGTATCGGCAAGATAATGCAGCAGGGTGGCGGCTGCTGCCGGTGCCATGGCTGCGCCCATGTTGTTGATATCCTTGATGTTATAATCCTGCACCCGGCCAAGGGTTGCGGCGGCAATGCCCACCCCCTGCCCTGCCGGGCGCAGCAGGCAGCACCCGGCGGCGGTAGCCGTCCACTGCGCGGTAGGGGTGCGCACCGCGCCGTAACTCAGCGGGGTGCGGAACTGACGCTCTGCCGCACAGAAATGACTGGAGGTCATAGCCAGCAGGTTCTGCGCCGCCCCACTGCTGCACAGCGCCGCGCCCAGCGCCAGCGCCTCGGCCATGGTGCTGCACGCCCCGAATAGCCCCGCAAAGGGCACGCCCAGCTCCCGCAACGCGTAGCCGGAGGCGGTGCATTGCGCCTGCAAGTCCCCTGCCAGCGCAAGGTCTACCCGCTCGGCGGGCAGAGCCGCCTTTTGCAGGCAGAGCCGCGCTGCCCGCAGCTGCAATTGCTTTTCGGCGGCTTCCCAGCTGCGCTGTCCCAGCCGGTTGTCGGTGGTCAGCTCGTCAAAGCCCGCCGCCAGCGGGCCCTCGCTCTCCTTTTTGCCACCCACCGCCGCCTGTGCAGCGATGACCGGCGGGGTATGGAACAACAGGGTATCGCCCCGGCGCTCTGTCATAAAATTTTCTCCTTTTTTCTACAAAAAATGCCCCGGCACGTGCTATACTGGTGCTGCGGCGCTGCAATATCCGGCGGGGCTGTTCCGTATTATAGGATAGAAGCCCCCAGCAGCCAGAGCACCGCGCCGTACACCACCGCCGCCAGCGTGCCGTACACGATGACCGGCCCGGCGATGAGGAACATCTTGGCTCCCGTGCCCGGCACCCGTCCCTCGGCCTTGAACTCGATGGCCGCGCTGACCACCGCGTTGGCAAAGCCGGTGATGGGCACCAGCGACCCCGCCCCGGCCTTTGCCGCCAGCTTCTGGTACCAACCCAGCGTAGTCAGCACCGCCGAGAGCAAGATCAAAGTGCAGCTGGTCAGGGTGCCCGCTGTTTCGGCGTCCGCGCCCTGCCGCAGAAACAGCTGCCGCAGCCCTTCGCCCAGCAGGCAGATGCTGCCGCCTACACAGAACGCCCACAGGCAGTCTGCCAGAAGCGGCGAATGCGGCCCCGCCTTCTGCACCCGGCGTGCGTATTCCTGCGCTGTCATCTTCATCTTCCCGCGCCCCCTTTTGCGGATAGTCTGCCCGGGGCGGCGGGTGCTTATCCTTTTTTTGTGAAAGAAGGTAGGTTCCATGCGTTCTTCCCATCACCGTAACCATCACGCCCGCCGTCTGCTCTGCCTGACGGCGCTGGCCTGCTTTGTGGTAGGCGGCACCGCCTACGCCTGCACCCGCAAGGCTGCGGTGCCGCAGCTGCCGGAGCTGCCTGCCGAGAGCCTTGCGCAGCCCGCCGAGAACGGTGCGCAGCAGAGCACCCTTACCGCCGCACAGGCGCAGGCGCTGCTGGACGACCCCCGTATGATCCTTGTGAGCCGCACCCACCCGATAACGGAGGACTACCCTGTCGAGACCAAGGAATGCGGCTCGGCCACCGCCATCAACAAGACCTTGCAGACCGAAGCCGCCGAGGCCTTTCTCTCCATGCAGGCCGCCGCCGCCAAGGACGGCGTGGACGTGCGGATGCAGAGCGGCTACCGCAGCGTCAGCTACCAGAAAAAGCTGTACGACAACAAGACCCAGTACTACCGTGATAAGGGTCTGAGCGAAGCCGCCGCCCGGGAAAAGGCGGCTGCCATCGTCAACCCGCCGGGCTGCTCGGAGCACAACTGCGGCCTTGCCGCCGACCTGAACAGCCCGGAGCACACCACCCTTGACACCGGCTTTGCCGACACTGCCGCCTTCCGCTGGCTGTGCGAGAACGCGGAGCAGTACGGCTTTATCCTGCGCTACCCCAAGGAAGCCGAAAGCGTGACCGGCATCACCTACGAGCCGTGGCATTGGCGCTATGTGGGCCCGGAAAACGCAGCCCTGCTCAACCGGAGCGGCCTGTGTCTGGAGGACGCAGTAGCCGTTTTGCAGCGCATTGCCGCCGGGGAGACCGTGACCGGTTAAAATCCGATGAAAACTGCCGGAAAAACCTGTGGGGTACGTTGCAATTTACCTGCTGTTATGGTAAGATAAATACAGTCTGCCCCGGCGCGCGATACCGCCCCGGGCTGTGACAGATGAATTCAACAAAAGAAGGAATATTTTATGATAAACCGCACAAAACTTTCTGTGATCGCCGTCAGCGCCGTGCTGGCTGTTGCCCTGACCGGCTGCGGCGGCAGCGCTTCCTCCGCGCCGTCCTCCGTGTCCAGCGCCTCCGCCTCTGCACCGGTCTCCGATGCAGCTTCTCCGGCGGCGGATACCGCTGAAAACGGCACTGCCGATCTGGACAGCGCTGTGGAGACCCTGCTGGCTGCGAACCCCATCTCCAACCAGTTCGAGATCGCTGCCATGAACATCGAGTACGACTTCGGCCTGAAGGCCGAGGACGTAGCCGCCTACAAGGGCGTAAAGAGCAACGACAACGGCGATGCCGGCCTTGTGCTGGTGGTGGAAGCCGCTTCCGGCAAGGCACAGGACGTGGTGACTGCGCTGGAGAGCTACAAGCAGGATCAGGTGGCTTTCTACGGCAACTACGCTGAGTTTGCACAGGCACAGAGCAACGTGGAAAACGCCATCATCTCCTCCAAGGGCGACCGTGTGGTCATGGTGATCGCCTCCAACGAGTGCACCGCAGACCTGAACAGTGCTGTGGACAGCGCCCTGAACAGCTGAATCTGACCTTCCGAGCCGGTGCCATCTGCGGCATCGGCTTTTTTCAGTAGAAAGCCCCTGATGAGGGGTATTTCTGCTGAAGCTGCGCCCGCATCCGTCATGCCACCTTCCCCCGACCGGGGGAAGGCTGAGTCTGTAATTCCGTGTAAAAAAGGAGGCTGACCCCTTGGTTTTCAGCACCATCATCTTCCTGTTCCGCTTTTTGCCCATCACGCTGGCGCTGTACTATCTTGCCCCCGCAAAACTGAAAAACACCGTGCTGTTTTTGTGCAGTCTGGTGTTCTACTGCTGGGGCGAGGTACGCTTTTTCCCGGTCATGGTGGCGCTTATCCTCATCAACTATCTCAGCGGCCTTGCCATCGAACATTTTGATGCAAAGCCCGCGCTGCGCCGCTTCTTTCTGCTGGTGGCGCTCATTGGCAGCTTAGGGATGCTGTTCTACTTCAAGTACGCAAACTTTGTGCTGCGCAGCGTGAATGCCCTGCTGGGCACCGCCTTTGCCGAAATTCAGGGCATCGGCACGCTGCCGCTGGGCATCAGCTTCTACACCTTCCAGACCCTTTCCTACTCCATCGATGTTTACCGCCGGGATGTAAAAGCCGAGCGCAACATCATCGATTTCGGCGCTTATGTGGTCATGTTCCCGCAGCTCATCGCGGGGCCTATCGTTAAGTACCGGGACGTTTCCGACCAGCTGCACGTCTACAGGCACCGCTATAACCTCAAACAAATTGAAGAGGGCATGACCCTGTTCACCTTCGGTCTTGCCAAAAAGGTGCTGCTGGCGGACGCCGTGGGCGCATTGTGGACAGACATTATCGGGGTAGCCGACAGCCCCTCCACCACCTTTGTGGGTCTGGCAAACGCTTCCACCCCGCTGGTGTGGCTGGGCATCATCGCATACAGTTTGCAGCTGTACTTCGATTTTTCCGGCTACTCCCTGATGGGCATCGGCATGGGCAAGATGCTGGGTTTCGACTTCCCTGCAAACTTCAACTACCCCTATATCTCCGCCTCCATCACCGAGTTCTGGCGGCGCTGGCACATGACCCTGTCCGGCTGGTTCCGGGAGTATGTGTATATCCCGCTGGGCGGCAACCGCAAGGGGCTCAAGCGGCAGATTTTGAACCTGTTCATCGTGGAGCTGCTCACCGGCATCTGGCACGGCGCGAACTGGAACTTTATCTGCTGGGGTCTTTACTACTTTGTGCTGCTGGCGGCTGAAAAGCTGTTCCTGCTGCCCTACCTGAAAAAGGGTAAGGTGTGGCCGCATTTCTACACCCTGTTCCTTGTGGTGGTAGGCTGGGCAATGTTCGTGGGCAACGACACCGGCGTGTCCTTCGGGCTGCTGTTCCAGAAGCTCTTTATCCCCTCCGGCGGGGTGTCGCCGCTGTATTTCCTGCGGAATTACGGCGTGCTGCTGGCGGTAAGCGTGGTGTGCTGCACCCCGCTGATCGAAAAGCTGTGGGATGTGCTGCGCAAGAACGTGGTCACCCGCTGCGCCGCCATCCTGACGCTGCTGGTGGTCTCCACCGCCTATGTGGTGGGCAGCACCAACAGCCCGTTCCTGTATTTTAACTTTTAAGGAGGCGGGAAGATGTCCAAACACGAGAAAAAGACCTCCTCCCTTTTGCACTACCCGGTGCTGGTGGTGTTCAGCCTGTTTTTCATCGGGCTGTTCGCGCTGGATATGGTCACCCCGGACCGCAGTTACAGCGAGCTGGAAAATACCACCCTGAGCCAGCGCCCGGCACTGACCCAGTTCACCGCCAAGGGGCTGAACAGCTACTTTACCGCCTACACCAAATACGTCAAGGATCAGGTGGCGGGGCGCGACCAGTGGATCAGCCTGCAGAGCGTGGTGGAGACCACCCTGCTGCAAAAGCAGCAGAACGGCGGCATTCTGCTGGGCAAGGAGCACATGATGTTCCCCCGCACCTACGGGCTGCTTTCCAGTGAGGAGCGCACCCTGCCCAAAAACACGGCAGCGCTCACCAGCCTGTGCCAGCGCTACCCGGGCAAGGTGAATGTGCTGCTGGCACCCGCCGCCAGCGATATCTATAAAGAAAACGTGCCCGCAAACGCCCCTTTGCTGGACGAGGACGGCTACCTTGACCAGCTTTCCGCTGCGGTGCAGGCGGCCGGCGGCAGCTTTGTGGACGTGCGCCCCACCCTTACCGCCCACAAGAGCGAGTATATTTATTACCGCACCGACCACCACTGGACGAGCCTTGGTGCCTACTACGCTTACAGCCAGCTGTGCCAGACCCTTGGCCTTACCCCCTTTGATACCGCTGCCCACACTGCGCTGACTGCCGACGGTTTTTACGGCACCCACTACGCCAAGGCGCGCACATGGAACGCCGTGCCGGACGTGATCACCTACTACGACCTTGACAACACCCTGACGGTATGGAACGTGACGGCGGCAGGCCAGCCCACCGAGGGGCAGACCACCGGCCTGTATGACACAGAGAAGCTCTCCGTTTATGATAAATATGCCATGTTCCTGCACGGCAACAACGGTTTAAGCCGGGTGCAGGGCAACGGCAGCGGGCGCATCCTTGTCATCAAGGACAGCTACGCCAACTGCTTTGTACCCTACCTGACCGCCAACTACGCTGACATCGACGTGGTGGACTTCCGCAACTACAACTACGGCTTGGACAAGCTGATCGCCGATAACGGCTACGACCAGATCCTTGTGCTGTACAACTTTGACAGCTTCAAAAGCGACCCCTACCTCTACCGCGCCGGGGTACAGGGGTAAACAGCCAAAAGCCTAAATTATTGCAGTCTATTTTCACAAATTTATAGCCGCAATTTCATGCGTCCCGCCAGTTTTTGCACAGATGTGCCAAAACCCCTTGATAAAATCCGACCACTGTTGTAGAATGACCATATAGAGAACAATGCTCTATCAGCCTTTGGGTATAGACGCCGGGGGATCGGGATGCAATGCGGCATTTCCCTTTGACAAAGGAGTATTGATGATGAAAAAGATGAATTATCCCGCAGATTATGCGGTACTTTCCAACGAAGAAATGACCTATACCACCGGCGGCGGCGCAGTGGATGATGCTGCCAGTCTCGCCACTACTGCCGCAACGGTCGTAGGTGCTGTGGTGCTGGCCTCCAGCTATATCTGGGGCATCAAGCAGGCACGCGCATGGCTGCAGCAGGACGGCAACAAGGACGGCAACTTCTTTACGGTGATGGGCCGCGCCACCGATGCCATTGCCGCCGATATGGGCAAATCCGCCGGCAACTTTGTGCGGGATGCCGTTTCCACCACCATGGTGGTGGCGCTGGCTCCCCTGAGCGCCGTTCTGCTGATCGTGCGCTGACCTTTTTAATCAGATAAAACGGTGCGTTTTTGGATGCACCGTTTTGGATAGCTTTGTTTCAAAAGGAGTGTTATTATGGAAAAAATGATGATGCCCGCGTACTACAATGTACTGTCCACTGAGGAAATGACCTACACCGAAGGCGGCGCCAATGCTACCATGTCTGAGGCTCTGCTGTGCTGGCTGATTCCCCCGTACGGCTGGTTCAAGGGTCTGACCGCTGTCCGCAATTACCGCCGTAAGAACCCCAACACTTGGACTGAGACCGGTCTGGATGCTCTGACTGCCGATATGGAGAAGAGCACTGCCAACGCCATCCGTGACATCGCCTGCACCGCTTACATGATCAGCTCCACCGCTACCGGTGTCGGCCTGATCATCAATGCAGCAGTTATCCTGCTCTGATCCATCTTATCTCATAAGACCGGTTCGGAGTACACCAAAGAACAAAGCAAGCGGAGGCGCTGCCCTTTCGGGCAGCGCCTCCGCTGTTTTTATTCTCTTTGTACTATCTTCCCTTCGCTTTTCCCCTCCAATTCTCCAAAAAAATGCTTTATCTATTGTTCTATTTGCCAATGGTCTCTCTTTACCCAGTGTGCTATACTTACTACTAGGATATTGTTCATATTTTCGTTGGAGGTTTACTTATGAAAAAAAGATTTGTAGCAGTTCTTCTCACCGCACTATTCAGTGTGCTGCTCCTGACTGGTTGCGGCGGCAGCGATTCCTTCATGACCGATGCTGAGTTTACCAGAATGATCAACCGTGAACTCGCAGACAGTGGAAATTCCATTCAGTTGACCTATGATTCCAGTCTGGGTGCAAAAGCAAAAACAGTATTTAACGTTTATATCGCAACCAACGATGTTGAGGCCGCTTTAAAAGCAGCCGGACTGGATGACGACCATTATTATATGATTGCTGCCGACTACCCGTTTGAAAGCTTTTCAAAGTCTGCAACTTATATTTCTTCTCAGGTTTTGTACTATCTGGTAAACGGTCAGGTCGGAAAGCGAGTCGGCTATGCCACTATAACCTTTAAAAACGGAAACACCCAAATTATTGCACTTGTTGCCACTTATTAAAAAGCTCTATCAAAACCAACGCGGAGGCGCTGCCCGAAAGGGCAGCGCCTCCGCTGTTTTTATGCTCATTCTTCCGGCAAAGGTTCTTCTTTCAAAGGTTCGTCACTTGTTCTTGCACGGAAATGCGCCCTCATTTCTTCATTGGTCAGACAGCCCCTCTCTTCCCCGGAGCGGCGACCTTTTGCGATCTCACCCATCAGACGGATCGTTGCCTGTGCTTTCTCCTGTTCGTATGCTACGCGGGTCGCTTCCTCCTCCACAAAGGCTCTGACCTCCGGCGTTGCCGTAGACCATGTAACATTGAAACGGCGACAAATCTGATAAAACGTGCGATAAAACGCCTCCCGTTCCGGGTCACGCTGGAAATACTCTTTTGCATCCATCGAAAACACCTCACTTCAAATCGATTATACTCGATTCTGTGTAGCTTTTCAACAAAAACAAAAATCCCCTGAACTGCTGTTTCCGGCAGCTCAGGGGATTTCATACCTTATGCGTTGAACATATCCTTCAGCTTTTTGAAGAAGCCCTTACGCTTTTCGTAGTTTTCTTCCTTTAAGGTGCCCTCAAATTTCTTCAGGGCATCGCGCTGCGCCTTGTTCAGCTTTTTGGGGATCTCCACCTCGCACTTGACGTACATATCGCCGCGGCCGCGGCCGTTCAGGTACTGGATGCCCTTGCCGCGCAGGCGGAAGGTGGTGCCGCTCTGGGTGCCCTCGGGCACGGTGTACTCCACCTTGCCGTCAATGGAGGGCACGGTGACGCTGTCGCCCAGCACCGCCTGACTGTAGGTGATGGGCACGGTGACCCACACATCGTAGCCATCGCGCTGGAACACCTCGCTGGGGCGCACGGTGACCATGACGATGACGTCACCGGCGGGGCCGCCGTTGGTACCAGCATCGCCCATGCCGCGCAGTGCAAAGCTCTGGTCGTCGTCGATGCCCATGGGGATGGACACCTCCAGCGTCTTTTTGGTAGCCACCTTGCCGCTGCCGTGGCAGACCTTGCAGGGATTCTTTACCAGCTTGCCCTTGCCGCCGCAGCGGGAGCAGGGCTGCTGGGTCTGCATCACGCCAAAGGGGGTGCGCTGCTGGCGGATGACATAGCCGCGTCCGCCGCAGTCCGGGCAAGTCTCGGGGCTGGTGCCGGCCGCGCAGCCGGAGCCGTGGCACTCAGTACACTCCTGCTGACGGGTGATGGTGATGTTCTTCTTGCAGCCGTGCACGGCCTCGTCAAAACTCAGGGTGATGCGCACCCGGAGGTCCTGCCCCTTGCGGGGGGCGTTGGGGTTTGCCTGACGGGACGAGCCGCCGAAGCCGCCAAAGCCGCCGCCGAAGATATCGCCAAAGATATCGCCCAGATCCACACCGTCGCCGCCAAAACCGCTAAAGCCGCCGGGGCCGCCGCCATTCTGTGCTGCGTAGGTGGGGTCAACACCGGCAAAGCCGTACTGGTCGTACAGCTGGCGCTTTTTCGGATCCGAAAGCACCTCGTTTGCCTCGTTGATCTCCTTGAACTTTGCCTCGGCGTCCTTATCGCCGGGGTTATAGTCCGGGTGGTATTTCATAGCAAGCTTGCGGTATGCCTTTTTGATCTCGGCATCGCTTGCGCCCTTGGATACCCCCAGCACTTCGTAATAATCACGCTTTTCCTGTGCCATATCCACTCACCTCTCCGGGAACGCCCTCCCCGGGTAACGCCCCGGTCGGTTCCTCCTGTTCAAAAGCTCCCGCTTTGGTCTTTCGCAGCTGTTGTCTACGCCCTCATCCGTCATGCCGCTTCGCGTCATGCCACCTTCCCCCGTCCGGGGGAAGGCTTTTGCGGCAGCGAGAACTCTTTTACTTATAAACCAGCAAGAGCCGCTCCGGCCTAAACCGGAGCGGCTTTTGCTCTATTGCGCGTGTGCCCGCCGGTTTGGCCGGACACAGCGCTTTGTGTCAAACTTAGACTTCCTTGAAGTCGGCATCCACAACGCCGTCATCGTTGGGCTTTTCGTTGGCTGCGCCTGCGTCAGCACCGGGCTGTGCACCGGCGGCCTGCTGTGCGGCAGCGGCTGCCTGATACATCTTCTCGAACACCTGGCTCAGGGCTTCCTGCTTTGCCTTGATGTCGTCCACGTTGCCGGACTGGACAGCGGTCTTCAGGTCAGCAAGCTTTGCCTCGGCATCGCTCTTCACGTCTGCGGGCAGCTTGTCGCCGTTCTCCTTCAGCATCTTCTCGGTCTGGAACACCATCTGGTCGGCACCGTTGCGGATATCGACCTCTTCACGCTTCTTCTTATCGTCGGCAGCAAACTGCTCAGCTTCCTTCACAGCCTTGTCGATGTCCTCCTTGGACATATTGGTGGAAGCGGTGATGGTGATGTTCTGCTCCTTGCCGGTGCCCAGATCCTTGGCGCTGACCTTCACAATGCCGTTGGCATCGATATCGAAGGTAACTTCGATCTGAGGCACGCCACGGGGAGCCGGAGCAATGCCGTCCAGATGGAACACACCCAGACTCTTGTTGTCGCGGGCAAACTCACGCTCGCCCTGCAGCACGTTGACCTCAACAGAGGGCTGGTTGTCGGCTGCGGTGGAGAACACCTGACTCTTGTGGGTGGGGATGGTGGTGTTGCGGTCGATGATCTTGGTGCACACGCCGCCCAGAGTCTCAATGCCGAGGCTCAGCGGGGTGACATCCAGCAGCAGCAGACCCTTCTTCTCGCCGTTCAGAACGCCGCCCTGAATAGCAGCACCGACAGCCACGCACTCATCGGGGTTGATGCCCTTGAAGGGCTCGCAGTTCAGTTCCTTCTTCACGGCGTCGTAGACAGCGGGGATACGGGTGGAACCACCGACCATCAGCACCTTCTTCAGGTCGGAAGCACGCAGACCTGCATCCTGCAGAGCCTTGCGCACGGGGGTCATGGTGCGATCGACCAGATCAGCGGTCAGCTCGTTGAACTTTGCGCGGGTCAGGGTCATATCCAAGTGCTTCGGGCCGGTAGCATCGGCGGTGATGAAGGGCAGGTTGATCTGGCTGCTCATTGCGCTGGACAGCTCGATCTTAGCCTTCTCGGCAGCTTCCTTCAAGCGCTGTGCAGCCATCTTGTCCTTGCGCAGGTCGATGCCGTTCTCGGTCTGGAAGGCGTCTGCCATCCAATCAATGATGCGCTGGTCGAAGTCATCGCCGCCCAGATGGGTATCACCGTTGGTGGCCAGAACCTCGGTAACGCCGTCGCCCATCTCGATGATGGACACATCGAAGGTGCCGCCGCCCAGATCGTAGACCATGATCTTCTGGTCATCTTCCTTATCCACACCGTAAGCCAGAGCAGCTGCGGTGGGCTCGTTGATGATACGGCGGACGTTCAGGCCTGCAATAGTGCCTGCGTCCTTGGTTGCCTGACGCTGGCTGTCGTTGAAGTAGGCAGGCACAGTGATGACAGCCTCGGTGACGGTCTCGCCCAGATAAGCCTCGGCGTCAGCCTTCAGCTTCTGCAGGATCATAGCGCTGACCTGCTGGGGAGTGTACTCCTTGCCGTTCAGGGTCACCTTGTGGTCGGTGCCCATCTGACGCTTGATGGAAGAAACGGTGTTGTCGGGGTTGGTGATAGCCTGACGCTTTGCAACCTGACCTACCAGACGGTCGCCGGTCTTGGTGAAGCCGACAACGGACGGGGTGGTGCGGGCACCCTCAGAGTTGGCGATGACAACGGGCTCGCCGCCCTCCATAACAGCCACGCAGCTGTTGGTAGTACCAAGGTCGATACCAATAATCTTACTCATAATGAAATCTCCTCTCGAAAGAACAAATCTTGTTTATATGATGCTTATGATGATGTCAAGCGGATGTTATTGCAAACTCCCTTGCGGGAGGTTCGGCTTGTTTATTCGGCCACCACAACGGTTGCATGGCGGATGATCTTGTCACCCAGCTTGTAACCCTTCTGGAAAACGGTGACCACCGTGCCGCTCTCCTGCCCGTCCGGGGCGGGGATCTGCTGCACGGCATTCATAAAGTTGGGGTCAAAGGGCTTGCCCAGCACCTCGATCTCCTCCACATGGAGGGCTTCCAGTGCCTTTGCCGCCTTATCCAGCGTCATGACCACGCCCTTCTTGTAGTTCTCGTCAGTGGTGGGGGCGTTGGCAGCCATGTCCAGCGTATCCAGAATGGGGATGATCTTTTCCACTGCGTGGGAAACACCGTCGCCAAACTTCTGGTCGGCCTCGCGGGTGGAGCGCTTGCGGTAGTTGTCGTACTCGGCAGCCATGCGCAGCAGCTGATCCTTGGCCTGTGCGGCGTTCTTTTCCGCTGCATCCAGCTTTGCCTTAACGGCTTCCAGCTCCCGGGCCTTCTTGTTGAACCAGCCGCCGTCCTTCTTCTTGTCCTCTTCGGTAGCGGCAGCCTCGGCAGCAGCCTGTTCGGGCGCTGCGGCAGCGGTCTTTTCCTCAGGGGCAGTTTCCGGCTGCTCGGTCTCGGGCACCGTGTTCTTTGCTTCTTCGCTCATTCCAGATCCTCCTTATAGATCACAGTCCGCCGTGGTACGGCAGCCTGCGGGGTGTCTTTTCGTTTGCCGCTCATGCCCTCGCCCAGCTGGTCTGCAAACTCGTGCAGCAGGGGCATCAGCTTCTGGAAGGGCATCCGGGTGGGGCCGATCAGGGCAATGGAGCCCCACAGCCCGCCGCCTACCAGATACCGGTCGCTCACGATGCACAGCCCGGGGATCTGCGGTTCCAGATCCTCGCCCAGCAGCACGCTTTCGCTGCGGTTTTCCGGGGGTGCGATCAGGCTTGCGGCCTGTTCCTCGTCGTTCAGCAGGGTAAGGATATCACCCACCCGGCCGTCCAGCTGCGGCCAGTCCAGCAGGTACTGCTCGCCGCCCAGAAATACATGGGGCTTTACGCTGTCCTGCAAAATTGCGGCTGCGGCGCTGACCACCGGCACAAGCTCCGGTGCGATCTGGCTGCACAGCTCGCTGAGCATCCGGGTGGAAAGATCCACCGGTGCCACAAAGGTAAGGTTGCGGTTGAGCAGCGCCGCAAGGGCAGCTGCATTTTCCCGGGAAAGCCCGGTGCGTACCCGCGCCACCCGGGTGCGGACGTAACCGGCGGTGGTCACAGCCAGCACTGCGGCTGCGCTGCGGCCCACCTGCACCACCTCGTAATGGGCGATGCACAGATCCTCGGCGCAGGGAGTGCTGACGGCGGCGGTGCAGCCGCTGATGGCGGCCAGCGCCTTGGCAGCGCCCTGTGCCAGCTTTTCCGGCTCGTGGTCAAGGCTGGCGAACACCGCATCCACCCGGGCGCGGGTAACGCGGTCCAGCGGCTGATCATCGGTCAGCAGGTTGTCCAGATAATACCGGTAGCCCTTGGCGCTGGGCACACGGCCCGCGCTGGTGTGGGGCTGCTCCAGCAGACCCAGCTTTGTCAGCGCCGCCATCTCGTTGCGCAGCGTTGCGCTGGACACTGCCATGTCAAAGTAGTTTGCCAGCACGCTGCTGCCCACCGGCTCGCCCTCAAGGCCATACAGCGCCACGATTGCCTGCAAGACCCGTTGCTTGCGTGCATCCATCGTCATAGCGCCTGCCTCCTTTTTGTATCGCTTTTGTTTGTTTAGCACTCCTTGTTCCTGAGTGCTAAGACCATTATAACCGTTTTTGCCCTGCTGTCAAGCCCTTTGCAAAAATGTTTATAAAGATTCATAATTCTGTCATAAAGGGGGTGTGCGCCCTAGGTGGGGCGGGGCTGAACCCTCTCAGGCGCCTGCGGCGCCAGCTCCCCCGAGGGGGAGCCTTTGGCGTGGCGGGGAAGTTTCTCATTACACTTGATACCTTAAAATAGGGCTGACGGCGTGCGCCCTCTCCGTCAAGCCCTGTCGGGCTTGCCACCTCTCCCAAAGGGAGAGGCAAGAGCACTGCCGGAAGCTTTCTCTTTGTGCCTAATACTTCAGCATCGAGGTTGACGGCTTGGCTCTCCCCTTGGGAGAGCTGGCGCGGGAGCGCCTGAGAGGGTTCGTTCCCTCCTTTTTCAGCCATTCGCGCAGTTTTAACCCCCATTCGCGCAGAATTTCTTTTGTTTTTGCCTAGTTTATGGTATATTTATAGTAACGACACCCCGTATAAACCCCACACGAAAGGAGCGAAGCTTTATGAAAGCCAAACGCATTGTAAGCATCCTGCTGACCGGCAGTATGCTGCTGTCCCTGCTGCCGGTGTCTGCACTGGCAGCCACCCCGGTGTTCGATGCACCCGCCCAGACCACGGTCAAAAAGGCTGCACCCCTTGTACAGGAGGCCGACGCCTCCCGCAGCACCGAGGAGGAAGCCGCCACCCGCAGCAGCCGTGATCTGGACGTAGAAAACGGCACCGCCGAAAGCTTTACCATCCAGCTGAACGCCGAAGGCTATCCCGCAGACAGCGGCGACGGTACCCATTGGAACTACAGCGCTGACTCCGGTTGTTGGCTGTACAATGGCGTTTTCGCCCTGCAGCCCTCCTCGGAGCCCACTGCGGAAAGCGCATTGAAGGCACGCTCTTTCCATATTGGAGATAAAGCCGAGCTAGTCCGCGGTACCGTCGGCGGTTATACCTACAATAATGGTACCATCTCCGGCGGCACCTTCCAGGAGACTGTGGAGAACTGGAACTCCTACGTCGACGACGAGTCCATTCCCGGCGTCATCCTCGACGGCACCTTCCAAGGGGATGTGTACAACTACGCAAACATCTCCGGTGGCATCTTCCAAGAGAATGTGGGCAACTACAAAACCATCTCCGGCGGCACCTTCCAATTCCAAAGCGTGGTGTACAACTACCAAACCATCTCCAATGGTAACTTCCAAGGGGCTGTGAACAACTACCGAACCATCTCCGGCGGCACCTTTGAGGAAGCTGTTGAGGTATACGCCTCTTCCGGCAATGAGGCCACGATCGAGGGCGGAACCTTTGAAAAGGGTATGAAGCTTAAGAATGATGACGCTTCCATCACCATCAAAGACGGCCTGTTTGACGACGAGGTTGTCACCGGAGGATGTGCCTCCCCGCTTTCCATCAGCGGCGGCCTGTTTACCAACGCCGTGGATGTAAGCAACACCGACCCGTCCAAGCTTTCCATCACCGGCGGCTATTTTGTAAACGAGCCCACTCTGCCGGAAGGCAGCGACATTGCCTTTACCACTGTGAGCGATCAGAATGGCGGAAACTTCCAAGTGCCTGTAAATAAAGGCTGGTCTAAAAACGGCTACAACGAACTTTATGTGCCCAGCGGATCGTCTGAGCAGCCCAACACCATTACCGTAAAGACCGATGCCGCACTGACCGACTGCCTTGCAGACGGCGAATCCATTATGGGAACCGATAAAGTCCGGAAAAACAATGACGGCAGTTACACCATTGAAGTGTATCAACCGGAGTCCATCGTGCTGGTGACCGAGAAGCCCGCGCCGCCCACACCGGACGAACCCGGCGACGAGATCGACCCGGGCTTCTCCTCCGGTGCAGCCGCACTTGGCGTGGTACTGGGCACTGCGGGTCTGGGTTATGTCGCTTATATCAACGGCACTTCCCTGTATCTGCACTATGCGCTGCCGGGCGGCTTTATCCCCTCTACCCGGCAGGAGCTGGCAAACGTCCTGTGGACGACTGCCGGCAAGCCCGACCCTGTAAGCACCGCACTGTATACCGATATCCCCGCTGACGCTATCGAACAGCAGAAAGCCGCCCGCTGGTGCGTGGAGCAAGGTCTGCTCTCCGACTACGGCGCAACCTTCGGCCCGGACACCAAGGTGACCAATGCCCGCATTATCCGCGCATGGAACAGCCTGAAAAAGGTGCCTGTGCCCATCACAAACTAATCATCCTCATATTCATCCTTTCATGTACACCGCCGCCCGGCTTGCTTTCACAGGCCGGGCGGCGGTGTTTTCACTCCTCCATCTGCTTTGCCAGAAAGGCCGCTGCCACTGCAACCGCCTTGCACTGGGCGTCCTCCGGGCAGGCGGTGCGGTCCTCGGTCAACAGACCCACCGCGCCGGTCACGTCCCCGCCCGCCAGTACCGGTGCGGCGCATAGCAGCACCCGGGGTGCGCCCTCGCAGGGCAGCAGGGTCTTTTCCGGTGCGCCGGGGCTCTGGTAGGGCTTGCGGGCATCCATCAGCTTTTCCAGCGGCTGGCTGATGCTGCGGTCGGTCAGCTCCCGCCGCCCGCTGCCGCTGACCGCCAGAATGCGGTCCCTGTCGCACACAAAGGCGGTCAGTGCAAACTGGCGGCTGAGCACCTCTGCCAGCTGGGCGGCAAGGGTGTTCACCTCGCCCATGGGCGAGTACTTTTTAAAGATCACTTCCCCGTCGCCGGTGGTAAAGATCTCCAGCGGGTCGCCCCGCCGGATGCGCTGGGTGCGGCGGATCTCCTTGGGGATCACCACCCTGCCAAGCTCGTCGATGCGGCGCACGATACCGGTTGCTTTCATTATTTTGCCCTCCTTGCGGTTTCCTTTGTATGTAGTATCTGTCAGCGGCGGCAAATTATACCGGCAGCGCATTTTTTGCTTTGCCCGCCGCATTGCGTTCCGGGCGGGGTTCTGCTACAATAAATAGGAATAAACCCAAAGAAAGCAGGTGTCCGCATGGCACACATCCTTATTCTGGGCGGCGGTGCCGCCGGACTGGCCGCTGCGCTGGCGGCTGCACAGGCCGCGCCCGCTGCCCGCGTCACGGTGCTGGAGCGCAACCCCAAGGTGGGCAAAAAACTGCTGGCTACCGGCAACGGCCGCTGCAATCTGGACAACACCGCCATTGCGCCGGAAAAGTACTTCACCGCCGACCCCGCCGCGCTGCGTCCTTTGCTGGCGGCGGTGGATGCCGCCGCGCCGCTGGCGTGGTTCGGGCAGCTGGGGCTGTACACCCGCACCGATGAGGCCGGGCGGGTGTACCCCTATTCCAATCAGGCGGCTGACGTGCTGGCGCTGCTGGAGCTGCATTTGCAGCGGCACACCGTACAGCTGCGCACCGGCTGCACGGTAAGCACCCTGCGGCAGAGCAAGGGCGGCTACGCGGTGCAGTTTACCACCGCCGAGGGCGGCACCGAAAGCCTGCGGGCAGATGCCGTTATTTGCGCCATGGGCGGCGCTGCCGGGCCGCAGTTCGGCACGGACGGATTCGGCACCCGCTTTGCCGCCGACTGCGGCGGGCAGATGCGCCCGCTTTACCCCTGCCTGACCGCCCTGCAATGCGCAAAGCCGAACAAGAGCCTTGCAGGCATCCGCGCCAAAGCCGCCGCCCGTCTGCTGGACGGCGACCGGGTATTGGCTGAAGAAATGGGCGAAGTGCAGTTTACCGACTACGGGCTTTCCGGCATCTGCATCATGCAGCTGTCCGGCCTGCTTGCCCCCGGGCGCAGGCTGAGAGACCCTGTCGTGGAACTTGACCTGTTCCCGGAGCTGAGCGAGATAGACCTGACCCGTCTGCTTGCCCGGCACGCCATCCAAACTGCATCCGACACCCTTGCCGGGTTCTGGACAGGGCTGTTGAACGTCAAGCTGGGCTACGCCCTCTGGGAAGCTGCCAATATGCCCAACAACCGCTCGGTCAAGCAGATGCAGCCCCTTGCCCACACCGCCAAGCACTGGCGGTTCGAGGGGCTTACCCCCTGCGGCTGGCGGCAGGCGCAGACCACCGGCGGCGGGCTTGCCCTGACCGAGGTGGAACCGACCTTCCAGTTCAAGGGCTGCCCGGGGCTGTACTTCGTGGGCGAAACACTGGACTGCGCCGGAAGCTGCGGCGGCTTCAACCTGCACTGGGCGTTCGGCAGCGGCCTTGCCGCCGGGCGGGACGCTGCAAAGCACCTTTGCAGCCGAAAACGGTAACAGAAAAGGGACGAGGGAAAGCCCGCGGGCTTTCCCTCGTCCCTTTTATTATCTAAATCAGACAGCCTTATTCTCGCCCTTGGAAAGCAGCTTTGCACGCTCCAGTGCGGGGCGCAGTGCCAGATACAGCACCACGGCGCAGGCAGTGGAGGCCACACTGTTCACAAAGGTGACGCCGCCGGCGATCTTGGTCAGCGCCTGTGCCACGGTATACTCCTGCCCAAAGATATACACGTTGCGGAAGTAGCCAAGGAAGGGGTCGGTGAACACGTTCAGCAGCAGACCGGAACCCGCAGAGACGATCACCTTGACCAGATACCCGGCGCTGTGACGATCCTGATCCCGCAGCTTGAACACCTTATGTGCCACGGCACCGCAGGTGATGCCGATGATGAACTTGAGTACGAAAGTGGTAATAGCGTAGCCCGGGTCACCAGCAAGGATATCCGCCAGCGCCAGACCGATGGCACCCGCCAGACCGCCGGATACGCCGTCCAGCAGCAGCGCCGTCAGGGCGGTAAAGGTGTTGCCCAGATGGAACGAGGAGCCGCCGTAGAACGGGATGCGGAAGAACAGGTAAGCTACAAGGCTCAGCGCAGCCATCACGCCGGTAAGCGCCAGCTCGTGCACCGTAAAGCGGCGCTTGTACAGCACACTGAAAAACAGGATCAGGATAACGACGACTGCCAGCAGCAGCCACATTGCAGTAGTAGACATGATACTTTCCCTCCAATCGCGCCGATAACCCCACAAAACTACTTGACATTTGGGTGTCCGGCGGGTATGCTCCTATTATACGCAAAACTGACCCCATGAAAATACCCAGAACAAAGTTTTTTTATGGGGTCAGTTTGACGCAATACCCAGATGGGAGGGACATAATATGGTACATCTGACCACGGCACTGGACCCGGCTTCGGCGGTGCCGCTGTACGAGCAGCTCTACCGCAGCCTTGCCGCCGAGATGCGGGCGGGCACCTTGACGGCGGGCACCCGGATGCCCGGCAAGCGGCGGCTGGCGGCAGAGCTGTCGGTCTCGGTGAACACGGTGGACACCGCCTACCAGATGCTGGCAGCCGAGGGCTACCTGACCGCCCGGGAGCGCAGCGGCTTCACGGTGCAGGAGTATCTTGCCCTGCCGCAGGGGGTGCAGCCGCCCGCCGCCCATCCCACGCCGACGGCAGTGCATCCCGCCGATGCTGCCCCGCCGGTACAGTTCGATTTATCCACCCGGGGCGTGGATCCGGGGCTGTTTCCCTTCCGCACATGGGCGCGGCTGCAAAAGGAACTGCTGTACTCTGCGCCGGAACTGCTCACCCCCGGGGATGCCCGGGGCGACGCCGCGCTGCGGCAGGCGCTGGCAGGGTATCTGGCCGAGTACCGGGGCGTGCAGTGCGACCCGGAGCAGCTGGTGGTGGGTGCAGGGCTGGAATATCTGCTGGGGCTGCTGGCACCGCTTTTGCCCGGCCCTGCCGCCGTGGAGACTCCCGGCTACCCCCGCGCCCGGCAGGTGCTGGAAAACAACGGCGTACCCTGCCGCTGCCTGCCGGTGGACGCGGACGGCCTGTCGCTGACAGCCCTTTCCGCCAGCGATGCGGCGGTGTGCTACGTCACCCCCAGCCACCAGTTCCCCACCGGGGTCACCATGCCTGCCGGACGCCGGGCCGAGCTGCTGCACTGGGCAGCCCGCGCCCCGGGGCGGCGGTACATCATTGAGGACGACTACGACTCGGAGTTCCGTTTTGATACCCGCCCGCTGCCCAGTTTGCAGGGCATGGCGGGCGCAGACGGTCCGGTGGTGTACCTGTCCACCTGCTCCCGCAGCCTTGCCCCGGGCATCCGCATCGCCTACATGGTACTGCCCCGGCAGCTGCTGGGCGCATGGCAGGCCAAGTACCGGCTGTACTCCGGCACGGTAGGGCGGTTTGAGCAGCAGACGCTGGCGCGCTTTATCACCGGGGGGTATTTTACCCGGCACTTAGCGCGGGAGCGCACCGCCTACAAAGCCCGGCGGGATGCACTGGTGGCGGCGCTGCGCACCTCCTTTGCGCCGGAGGAGCTGACCCTTGCGGGGCTGCACACCGGCCTGCACCTGCTGGCACAGCTGAAGGACCCGCCGCCGGACGCCGCCCTGCGGGCTGCTGCCCGGCAGTATGGGGTGCGCTGTTCCCTGCTGAGCGACTACGACCTGACCGGCACGGCGCACTCTGCCGCCGGGACGTTGGTGCTGGGTTACGGCTCACTGCCGGACGCGGACTGCGCCGCCGCCGGAGAAAGGTTGAAAAAGCTCTGCACCGCCGCCCGGGAGGCATCAGACACCGTATAGTGTCCACCTGCCCAGTCCCCGGGCAGGGCGTCAGCGGTGATATCCACCGGCTCGGCGCTGGTGGCTAAAAATTCCAGCGTGCGTTCCAGTGTAGCAAGGTCTACGGCGGTCAGGCTGGTCAGCAGACTGCTGCTCACCTCCCGCAGACCCTGCGGCAGGGTGGTGGGCAGCAGCTCCAGCGCCTGCCGGAAAAACGCATCCCACACCGCCGCCCGGGCGGCGGCGCTGCGCCGGGGCGAAAGAGAAGTGTCGGCATCCAGCGCCGCTAAAAAGCTGTGGGCGTCGGCGGCAGAAATGCCCTGCACCCCGGTGCCTTTGCCGTACCGCGCCAGCTGCTCCGGGGTGAGGGCCCCGGTAAAACCCACCCGCACTGCACCGTACCGCGCCGCAAGCTTTGTCAGCACCGCCGGGGCGATGGCAAGATAATCGGTATCCTCCGGCAGGGCGAACACCTCGCCCAGCGCCTCTCGGCAGCGGGCAGGGCCTGCGGCGGCGTAACAGTCCGCAAGAGGGACGTTCTTGCCCCCAAAGGGCACTTCCAGCGCGGCGGGCACCGCCAGCAGATGGATGCAGTTCTGCCCGGCGTTCAGGTAGGCCAGCACAAAGCCCGGGGTCTCGTCTGCCACGCACAGCAGCACGGTGCACCGGTCGGCGGCTTTGGGCAGACGGATGGGCACTCCGCTCTGACTTTTTGCGGCCTGCCGCAGACTGCTGCGCAGCTGGGCGCGGCTGAGCAGCACTGTGCCGCCCATCAGCGGCAGCAGCACCAGCAGGGCGGCGCACAGCGCCGCCCAGAAGGGACGCCAGCCGCTGCGTTTTGCGTGTTTCATGGCTCTGCCTCCTTTTTGTGCATAAAGCATAGCCCACCGGGCGACCCTTTATGCAGAAAGGCAGGGATGCTGTATGGATAAAACAGAAAACCCCAACAAAAAAGCCCGCGAGGAACAGGAGGACTTCTGGCTGACGCTGGAACCCCTTCCCGTCCCCGACCCCGAAAAGCCCTCCGCACCGCATGAGGAGTAAGGCTGCTGCATAAAATGCGGTAAAGGGGTGAGCCGTTTCTCGTTACGCCCCTTCTGTGAAAATGTGTTTGGAGCGGCCCGCAGGCCGCGACAAACACGAAATTATAAATAATTTTTCCGCTAAATATGCCCAGAGTGCAACGGAGGGCATTTCAAATCGTACCACCACAAAGGAGGCCACAGGATGCCAGAGCGGTTCATGCGGGGGATCGAGGCTTTGAACGGCATCGTGTGGGGGCCGATGGGGCTGGGGCTGCTCTTCGGCACCGGGCTGCTGCTGACGGTGCGCACCGGGGGCTTCCAGCTGCGGCGGTGGGGCTACTGGATGCGGCACACCCTCGGCGCTATCCTGACCGACCGGAGCGTCACCGCCCATACCGCCCGCGAGGAACAGGCCATCAGCCAATTTCAGAGCCTGTGCACCGCGCTGGCGTCCACCATCGGCACCGGCAACCTTGTGGGAGTGGCCACCGCCATCCTTTCCGGCGGAGCGGGGGCAGTGTTCTGGATGTGGGTCATGGCGCTGCTGGGCATGATGACCAGCTACGCCGAGAACGTGCTGGGCATCTACTACCGCCGCAAAGACCCGGCGGGCGGCTGGCGCGGCGGGCCGATGTACTACCTGCGGGACGGCCTTGGCGGCAAGCCGGGGCGGGTGCTGGCAGTGCTGTTTGCCGCGTTTTGTACGCTGGCAAGCTTTGGCATCGGTAACCTGAGCCAGCTCAATTCCATCGCAGGCAATCTGCAGGCGGCTTTTGGCGTGCCGGAGGCTGTCACCGGCGCGGTGCTGGCGGCAGTGTCGGCGGTGATTTTGCTGGGCGGGCTGAAGCGTGTGGCTGCGGTGGCGGAAAGGCTTGTCCCCGCCATGGCGCTGCTGTACATCGTGGGTGCGCTCACCGTGGTGGGGGTGCACATCACTGCCGTCCCGGCGGCGCTTGCCACCATCGTAAAGGGCGCGTTCGGGCTGCGGGCCGCCGGTGGGGGCATCGTAGGCTATGGGCTGTCCCGGGCGGTCACTTGGGGCTTCAAGCGGGGTGCTTTTTCCAACGAGGCCGGACTTGGCTCCTCGGTGATGGTGCACGCGGCTTCCAACGTAAAGGAGCCGGTGCAGCAGGGCATGTGGGGCATTTTTGAGGTGTTTGCGGACACCATGGTGGTGTGCACCCTGACGGCGCTGGTGGTGCTGACCTCCGGCTTTGTGGATCTGGACACCGGGCGCATTGCCGCCGGGGCGGCGGGCAGTGCACTGGTGGGGCAGGCCTTTGATGCCGTGTTCGGCACGCTGGGGTCAAAGCTGATCGCAGTGTGCATCCTGCTGTTCGCCTACTCCACCACTCTTGGCTGGAGCTGCTACGGCTGCAAGGCCGTGGAGTATCTCTTCGGCGCAGGGGCAGGGGCATTTTACCGGGTGCTGTTCGTAGCGCTGATGCCGCTGGGCGCGGTGATGCGGCTGGACCTTGCATGGATGCTTTCCGACACCTTCAACGGCCTGATGATGCTGCCGAACCTCATCGGCGTAATTGCGCTGTCCGGTACGGTGGTACGCATCACACAGAACTATCTTGCCCGCAAGCTGCACGGCAGCTCCGCGCCGCCGCTGTTGTCTGCGGGTGAGACAATTTAAAATCGTCAGCCCCGCCCCTTGTCCCGGGGCGGGGTTTGTGCTATGCTAAGGGGTACAAGCGATTTTTTGCGCTGAGAGGAGGAACCCCATGGCCGCCGTAAAAACACGGAATACCGCTACCCTTATGACCGAGGGCAGCATTGTAAAAAGCCTGCTGCTGTTTGCCCTGCCGCTGATCTTCGGCAACCTGCTGCAGCAGATGTACAACACCGCCGACAGCATCATTGTGGGCAATTTTGTGGGCAGCAATGCCCTTGCCGCCGTGGGCTCCAGCGGGTCGCCCATCTACCTGCTCATCGGCTTCAGTCAGGGGCTTGCCGTGGGCGCGGGCGTGGTGGTGTCGCAGTATCTGGGCGCGGGCGACCACAAGGAGACCCGCGAGGCGGTGCACACCTCCCTTGCCATTGCGGTGGTCATGGGGCTTTTGCTGACGGTGGGCGGCGTTGCCTGCGGGCGCGCTTTGCTGGTGGCCATGAACACCCCCGCCGAGGTGCTGGCCGATGCCGTGACCTATATCCGCATCTACTTTGGCGGGGTGCTGTTCAGCGTGGTGTATAACATGACCGCCGGCATCCTGAATGCCGCCGGCAACTCCCGGCGCTCGCTGGTGTATCTGGCATGGGCGTCGGTGACCAACATCGTGCTGGACTTTGTGTTCATCGTGGGGCTGCGGATGGGGGTGGCAGGCGCTGCCATCGCCACAGACCTGAGCCAGCTGGTGTCCTGCGTGCTGAGCCTGCGCTTTTTGATGAAAAGCGAGGACGCCTGCCGGGTGGAACTTTCCGCCATCCGGCTGCACCGCAAAATGGCAGGCCGCATCATCCGGGTGGGTCTGCCCACCGGCATCCAGAACATGGTCATCTCCTTTTCCAACGTGCTGGTGCAGGCCAGCGTGAACAGCTACGGTGCCGCCGCCATGGCGGGCTTTGCGGCCTACATGAAGATCGACGGCTTCAACATCCTGCCGGTGAGCAGCATCAGCATGGCCGCCACCACCTTTGTGGGGCAGAACTACGGCGCGGGGCGTCTGGACCGGGTAAAGCGCTCGGTGTGGGTCACCCTTGCTATCGGGGTCATCTACACCCTTTGCACCGGCGCGGCGCTATTGGCCGGACAGGACGCCATTCTGCACCTGTTCACCGCCGACGAGGCCGTGGTCACCTACGGCAAGCTGGCTATGCGGTGGTTCTGTCCGTTCTACTTCCTGCTCAGCATCCTGCACGGCCTTGCCGGTGCCGTGCGCGGCACGGGTGCCAGCATCCCGCCCATGGTGGTGCTGCTGGTCTCGCTGTGCCTGTTCCGTGTGGTGTGGATCCAGTTTCTGCTGCCCTTCTTCTCCGGCATCGAGGGCGTGTTCATCCTCTACCCCGTCAGCTGGGGTCTGGGCGCATTGCTCATGATCCTGTATGCGTGGAAGGGCAAGTGGATGGAGTATCATACATAACATTTTTACAAACAACGACCCGCCGCACTGAAAGAGATGCGGCGGGTCGTTGTTTTTCAGGTACTCCTGTCGGGGCAGCTTACCATGCAAAGCCCACGGAGTCCATGTCGATCTTCTTTTCCATCAGCCCCAGACGGCTCTCGATGAAGTTGACAGCCATATCCGGCCACTGGGCGATCTGGGTGTAGTAGTCCACATAGCCCTTGGTGCCAGTGCCCAAGCCCACACCGTGGGGCGCATCAGGTGCCAGATAGAAGCTGAAGTCCGTGAAGATATTTGCGCACTCCGGCAGAGAGGGCAGCATCATCGCACTCAGGCCATCTTTCTGACCCACAACACCAAAGACCGGAGGCAGGTTGGGGTTCTTCGTGAAGTTCAGACCAGTGACGAACAGTCCGTAGATGGGGATCGCCACATTCAGGTCAGCGCTCTCATGGTCCACAGCATCGCAGACGTAGCTGGGGTAGACCTTATCCGGGGTATTCGTAGTGCCGAACTGGTCGGCCACCACCTGCATCACATTCATGCCGCCGGCAGAGAAGCCCACAGCGATCATGATATCGGTCTTGCCGATGTGTTTTTCAGAGGCATTGTGGCGGATGTAGCGGATAGCACGGGCCAGATCCAGCTGCTGATCCACAGCGGCATAAGGGTTGACGCGGCGCTGCAGCACAAAGGCGTTGTAGCCGTTCTTGTTGAAGAACTCGGCCACCGGGTAGCCTTCCACCACGTTGTTGCGGTGGGTGCTGCCGCCGCCTGCAATAATGATCACGTTGCCCTTCACCTTGCCCTGATCCCGCAGCAGGTACGGGTTCAGGAAGGGACGGAAGCCCTCGTTATCGTAGCAATTTTCCCAGTTGGTGGGCAGCGGAGATTCCACGGCCATCTGATCTCCCCAAATTTCCCAAACGGTGCTCTTGGGGTCCTTGATCTGGCGCAGCGCCTTGCGGGCATTGGTCAGAGCAACACACATATCGTAGTGAGAAGCATTGATGCCGGGCACAGCTGCACCGTCCACCTTCTCGTACTGAGCGCGGGACAGTTTGTGGAACAGCACATAGAACTTGTCAAAATCACCCCGGAAAGCAGCCGGATAAAAGGCCACCTCGCGGGAGAGACGGAGTTCCTCTGCCACCATGGCCTGCACCTCAGCATCGGTGTGCACGCCAGCGTTTTCAGCAAAGGATGCGGGCGCCATGCCAGCCACTGCGCCCATGGTCACAGCAGAAGCGGCAGAAAGCTTCATAAAGTCTCTTCTGTTCATCATCATTTCTCCTTTTAAATGCAGACGGCTCATTTGTGCAGAACAAAGCCGCCCGAAACTGTGCAGCAAACGCCCTGCTGCCGGGCCCGATAGACATTCCAGTTGTGTCATGCCATCGAAATCTGCACAAATCGTACCACAATATAACGAGCTTGTAAATAGATTTTGTTGTTTTTGTGCGAAATTGATATATTAGTATGCTAGTTCTTGTGAAAATCAACAAGCATGAGAATGGGTACAAAAAAGGACTGCCATGCACTCTGCACGGCAGTCCTTTTTATCTTATTACAGCTTTTCAAACACCAGAAAGCGGAAAGCGATGGTAGTGGTCAGCTGCGGCAGAGCCGCAAGGCGGGCAGCACCGTCGCGGGGCGTTTTCCAGTAGTAGGGGGTCATGGCAAACAGGGCTTCCAGCTGGGCGGCGGGCACGGTGATGGTACCCTGCACCTCACGCTCGTCGATGGCGCAAAAGCCCGGGTACTCCACCTGCTGCACCGGGTTCTTGTAGGGCTTTTCGTAGAGCACAGCCTTCATCTGGTACAGATGCTCTGCCCCCGGCACAACGTAGATCATGCGCCCACCCGGGCGCAGCACCCGGCTGAATTCCTCCTGTGCAAAGGGCGAAAAGCAGTTCAGCAGCACGTCTGCCCAGCCGGTGCGCACCGGCTGGCTGAAGCTGGACGCCACCGCATACTGCGCGGCGGGCAGCGCCTTTGCCGCCAGCCGCACGGCGGGCTTTGCGATATCGAACCCGGCCAGCTGCAACGGCTTTTCCGCCGCCGCGAACTGCTGCGCGATGCAGCGGTCGTACCAGCCCTCGCCGCAGCCTGCGTCCAGCAGATGCAGCGGGGCGTCCTTCGCGGCGGGCACGCCGTGGGCAAGGCACAGCTCCCCCAGCGCCTGCCCGAAAATGCCGTAGTATCCGGCGTTCAGGAAGGCGCGGCGGGCGGCAACCATCTCCTTGCTGTCCCCGGGGGCTTTGGTGCGCATACTCTGCACCGGCAAAAGATGCCAGTAGCCCTCCCGGGCGCGGTCAAAACAGTGGCCTTTTTCACATTTCAGGTCGGTTTCCCCTTGCAGCGCGCCGCCGCACAGGGGGCACTGCCACGGGGCAAAGGCTTCGTTCCGGCTCATACTTCTTCGCTGTGATCCTCAATGGGTGCAGTGGCACCGCCGTGGGCGTCCATATACTCCTCAAAGCTGGTGTACTTCTGCTGGGGCGGGCGGCGGCTGATGAGCATCAGCCCCGGGTCCTCGTCCCGGGCGGCGGCATTGCGGCCGCGGCGGGCAGGCTCGGCCTTGGGGGCACGGGGTGCACTGCCGGTGCGGCTCTGGCTGCCG
>UMLB01051446.1_pt1 | contig 28433 bp, 17 predicted proteins | sample 1966481 | NCBI WGS metagenome assembly UMLB01 (sample SAMEA4836192, study PRJEB28245) | human gut metagenome | biome: gut microbiome; material: fecal sample | place: Denmark | collected 2008 | reverse complement strand
GCTCTTCGCCCTTCGCCTGCTCTTCATCGACCACGACCACATTCACCGAAACCGCTTCCGCACGCTCATCGAGCGCGCCGAGCATCATCACGAACAGTGAACCGAGCACGATCGGAAAGACGAGCGTCCAGATGAGCACGCCGGGTACTCGTACGAGCTGAAGCAATGAGTATTTGAAACTAGCCCACATAACCGCCCTCAATCACGTAGCTCGCGACCGGTGATCTCCAAGAACACATCGTTGAGCGTAGGCGGTTCAGCCCAAATGCGCCCAGGCTTGATGCGTGCTACCGAAAGAGCATCGAGCACATCGGCCACATTGTGCTCAGCGTTCTCGCACACCACTTCTAGCCGGCCGCTTTCGTACTCCACGCGCAGCGCATGCGGAAGCGACCGCAGCTTGATGAGCGCCGCTTCGGAAACGTCCGCTTCAATGATGATCTTCTCGCCTGCCGCAACGAGTGCCTTAAGTTCTTCGTTCGTGCCGCACGCGAGCGTGTGCCCTTTGTCCATGATCATGATGCGCGTGCAGATCTCTTCGACCTCTTCCATGTAGTGGCTGGTGTAGACGATGGTCGACCCTTCGGCATTCATCTGTTTAATGCCATCGAGAATCGACGCGCGGCTCTGCGGATCGACCGCCACGGTAGGTTCATCGAGGAAGATGAGCTCAGGACGATGCGCGATGCCGCAAGCTATATTGAGGCGCCGCAAAAGACCCCCGGAAAGCTTCTTAGGACGCGCGCGGGTGTAATCTTCAAGCCCGACGAATTCGATGGCACGCTTCACCAACTGCTTGCGCTCTGCCGCATCTGAAACATACAAGCTGCAGAAGTAATCGATGTTCTGCTGCACGCTCAGCTCTTCGAACACCGCGATATTCTGCGGCACGATGCCGATGCGCCGTTTCAGGTCGTAGCGCGTCTGCGTCATAGGCTGGCCGAACAGGCAGATCTCGCCGCGATCGTAGGTGAGCAACTGCAAGATGCAATTGATGGCGGTCGTCTTTCCGCTGCCGTTCGGTCCGAGCAAGCCGAAGATCTCGCCCGGTGCGATCTCGAGCGTGAAGTGATCGAGCGCCACCGCGCTTCCGTAACGTTTGACAAGGTCTTTGACGGATACGATCGGTTCCACGGGATTCCTCTTTCTTCCTACAAAAACGATAGCGCCTTCCTCACGCGAATAAGGCGCGAGGGCGCGGGACGTGCGAAGGAATGCTCATCTTGTGTATAAAAGCCACGTTCATCATATTCTCAAGCCGCAGCCCTTGAGAATATGACATTTGTCATCCATAGGAAGAATCCAAAGATGACCTGGCATTTTTTACAAAACTGAGAAGAACGCCACAAACGCTACAATAAGGGCATGAGAAATTTCGTCGATGAAATAGTGCTAGCCATTCTCTGTTGTTTGCTCTCGCTTCTTGCGAGCAAGAGCGAGATCGCCATCGTGGGGTTGCTCGCTGCCGTGGTACTGATCTGCATCTGCGCCTACGCGAACAAGCCCGTGCGGATAAGCGCTCAAATCCTTTTCTGTCTCTGTGCAATCGTGATCGGCGATGTCTTCTTCTACCTGCCCGTAGTGGTCTATCTTGCCCTTCGCGAACGCTCGTGGCTCGTTCGCCTGATCTGGATCGCACCCCTTGTGGGCGTGATGGCCTTGAATGCTTCTGGCGTGACGGGGTCGTACGGCATCGGCCTGCAAGTGCAAGGGTCTCTTATTGCAGAAGGGCTTGCTGCGTCAGGGATAGCGGACGCTTTTGAAGTGGTGGTGAGCGTCGAAGTGCTCTTGTGCGCGATCGCGGTCGTTCTTGCGGTACGCAACTTGCGCGAGACGAGCGAGCGCGAAGCATACCGTTTCGCCTACGACAATCTGCGCGAAGGCTATCTTTCGCTCACGCAGGCTGCTGGGCAAAATACCGAAGAGGACAATGAGACTGCGCGGCTGATCGCGCATGAGGCAGAACGCTTCGCCGACTTGACCGAGCGCGAACTCAGCGTTGTTCGCCTCGTGGCGCAAGGGATGGACAATCGCGAGATCGCAAGCACGCTCTTTCTTTCCGAAGGGACCGTGCGCAATCACATCAGTTCGATCCTTTCCAAAAAGGCGCTCTCCAACCGCACGCAGATCGCGGTGCTCTACTACCGCGGCTAACAGACGCGAACAGGGAGCGTCCTCTCGCTTCACAAGGCGCAGGCTTCGCCGATTCGTCGTTCCCACCAACCTGATTGAGCTAGTATAGCGAGCATGGAAAAAACGACTCGAACAGACCACCACGCGAACACCGTGCAAGCACACGGGAGCACCGAAGCGGCAGCGCCTGCGAAGAAGACCACGAAAAGGAGTATGCTCTGCTTCGTACTGTTCGTCCTCCTTGGGTTTTCGCTCGGTTGTTCGGAGTTCGTGGTCATCGGCATCGAACCTGAGCTCGCCGAGAATTACCGCTGCTCGATCGCGCGCATTGGGGAGCTGATCAGCCTCTTTGCGCTCGCTTACGCTATCGCAACCCCGCTGCTCTCGATCTTCACCGGATCGTTTCGGCGCTCGACCATTCTGGTGGCCTATCTTGCGATCTTCGTGGTGAGCAACTTCGTTTCTGCCACCGCACCTACCTATGAAGTGCTGCTCATCTCGCGTATCGTGATGGGCGCGGTCTCTGGTCCGCTGCTCGCCGTTGCCACCACCTACGTGCCTGACTTGCTGGGCGCGCATCGTTCGTCAATCGGCATCTCGATCATCTATGCAGCCTTTTCGATCGCGCTCGTGCTCGCAACGAGCGCGGGACGCTTCATCGTCGAATACCTCACCTGGCAGGTAGCAATGGATGCCGCCTTCGTCTTCGCGCTCGTATCCGCCGTACTGCTCACGATCTTCGTGCCGCACGAAGCATCTCCGCACAAAGAAGGCTCCGCGCAAAAGCACTCCGCTCTCGCCTCCCTGCGTGAACAAGTGGTCCTCTTCAAGGAACCGCCCATCATCTTCGGCGTACTCCTCTTCACCTTCGGCGTAGGAGCGGTCTACACCTTCTATGGCTACGTAGCCCCCTACCTCGAAACCTACCTCGGATTCCCGCCAGCACAATCAGGCCTTATCCTGCTCGTCTTCGGCATCATCTGCATCGTGTCCGATCTGATCTCGGGCGTGGTGGATGTACGCGCGGGCATGAAGCCCATTCCTGCGATGCTGTTCGCACTCGCGCTCGCCCTTTTTGCGCTCTGGCTCTGCAAGACGAATAGCGCACTTGCCCTCGTGCCCATCTTCCTTATCGCGCTGCTCATGTATAGCTTCTCGATCTCATGCATCACGATGTTCATGGGCGTAGCGCGCAAGCGCCATCCACGCGCGCTCGTGCTTGCTGCCTCCATCGAGCCCACCTCGTTCAACATCGGCATCGCCTTCGGCACGCTCGTGGGAGGTCTTGTCGTGACCCACACAGGACTTGGGGAAGTCGGTCTTGTTGGCGGCATATTAGGAGTTCTCTCTTGCATCTGCGCAGCGATCGCACGACGCTTCTGGCAGCGCATGCAGGATTCTTCGCCAGATCGCTCCTAACCTTCTGTCGGTTCCGTTACAGAACAGCGAACGCTTGGCATCGGATCGAGCTGCATGGTCCCACGCCCCCTCTGCGCCCTCTATGATGTGTTCACCGATCACGGTGACAGAAACAGCGTGCACGGTAAACTCGCGATCCGCAAAGGCCCTTTTGCCGAAGCAACCTTTGCAGAAGCGGGCAAGAAACAGATGGACTTTAGGGTAAGGAGATCATCATGGATTTCAAAGAGAAGATCAAAGAAGCAGCTGAAGACGTAAAAGAAGGTCTGGAGAAGGGTGCCGACAAGATCGGCGACGCGGCGGAAACCCTCAAGGATAAAGTGGGCGAAGGCGCGCATGCTGCGGCTGATCGCGCCAAAGAGGCTGGTCGGGCCACTGCGGATAAGGCGAAAGAGGCGGCAACGGCCGTCGGCGATCGCGCTAGTGAAGCAAAGGATGCTGTTGCCGACAAGATCAACGAAGCGAAGAAGTAGCATCCTTTCGCAGATGCAGGCGCGGACGCAGATGCAGACGTAGACACAGATGCAGGCGCGGACGCAGAAACACAACTTCATACCGCATGATGCGAACAGGCAGTCCAAAGAGGCTGCCTGTTCGTATGAGGAGCTTTAGAGGAAGCACGCTTGTAGTGCGCATTTTAGAGAGAGGCTTGCTCTGCGGCACGCAGGGCCCCAAGCAGGCTCAAGACAGGTCTTTGCTATAATGTTCCCCGATCTTTTCTTGGACATTTTGTTCACAACCCTAAAAAAGGAGATGCCCATGCGCGTGCTCGTGGTGAATGCAGGAAGCTCTTCGCTCAAAAGCCAACTGATCGAAACCGATGGCAAGGTAACGCTGATGAAATGCCTTGCTGAAAAGGTTGGCACGCCAGGCGCATTCATGAACGTTTCGTTCGCCCCCGATTTCCAAAAGACCACCTATAACGTGGCTGATATGCCCGTGCAGGAATGTCTCGCAAAGCTGCTCGACATCCTCGTGGACGATCCCGAGTCTCCCATCAGCAGCCTTTCGCAGATCGATGCGATCGGCAACCGCGTGGTGGCCGGTGGCGAATACTTCACGCGCTCGGTCATCATCGATGAAGCCGTGCGCGAGAAGCTTGCCATCTGCGAAGAGCTCGCACCGCTCCACAACCCTCCCGCCGATGCCTGCATCGACCTCATGCGCGAGCTCATGCCGAACACGCCACAGGTTGCGGTCTTCGACACCGCATTCCACGCGACCATGCCAGCGAAAGCCTACATGTATCCCCTGCCGCGTGAATACTACGAGAAGTACCGCATTCGTCGCTATGGCGCACACGGAACGAGCCATCGTTATGCCGCGCAACAAGCTGCGAACCTGCTTGGCCGGCCCCTGCGCGACCTGGGCCTTATCACCTGCCATCTGGGCAACGGCGGCTCGATCACAGCGGTGAACCACGGCAAATCGATCGACACCTCCATGGGCTTCACCCCGCTCGAAGGATTGATGATGGGCACGCGCTCAGGCTCCATCGATCCGGCTATCGTTACCTACCTCATGCGCCGCGAACACAAATCCTTCGACGAGATGGATGCGATCCTGAACAAGGAGAGCGGCATCTTGGGCGTATCGGGCGTATCGGCTGACATGCGCGATGTGCTTGCCGCTGCGGCAGCGGGCAACGAGCTTGCCGATCTTGCGATCGATATGTATGTCTACCGCATTCAGAAGGCCATCGGCGGCTATTATGCCGCCATGACACGCACCGATGCGGTGGTCATGACCGCAGGCATTGGCGAGAACTCCGCTGAACTGCGCGAACGCATCTTCGCGGGCCTTGCTCATATGGGCATGATCCTCGACCATGAGCGCAACGACGTTACCGGCCAGATCGGCGTGAACCGCATCATCTCGATCGACGATAGCCCTATCAAGATCTGCGTGGTCACCACCGATGAAGAGGTGCGTATCGCACGTGAGACCGACAATCTCGTCGGACAACTGCACGAATAGAAGCGCTCCCCTGCTTCACGGGAGAACAGTGGTCGCAGATACTATGCGTCCTTTCAAATACCGAATAAGAACCTCCACCCATCTATCGCGCTAAAGCTCGCATCGCGCGCGATAATGAAACGAGCATAAGAGCGCGAGGAAGGAACCTAATGAACGACACCGCATCCCTTTTCGACACCGAAGCACTGCTTTCCGACGGGATCAGATCGACTCCTCCTTCCTTTGTTCGCAGCATCCTCAAAGCGGCATCCGACCCGAACGTGACCTCGTTCGCAGGTGGATTGCCCAATCCCATCTCGTTTCCCGAAGACGAACTTTTGAAATCGATGGAGCGCGTGGTGGCCGAACAAGGCCCGAACGCCTTCCAGTATTCCTCGACCGCAGGCATCGATGAGCTCCGCCAATGGGTCGCCGATCGTTACAACAAGCGCTTCGGCACCGACTATGTGCTCGATGACGTGCTCATCACCACTGGCTCGCAGCAGATCCTCGATCTGCTCGGCAAGGTGCTGCTCGACAAAGGCGATGGCGTGATCGTGGAGAACCCCACCTATCTTGCTGCCATCCAAGCCTTCGCGCTTCAGCAGCCGGTGTTCCGTGGGGTCGAGCTCACGAACGAAGGGCTCAATATCGACGAGCTGAACGCGGCACTCGATGCGGGTGCGAAGATGATCTACCTTATCCCGAACTTCCAGAATCCCACGGGCCTCACCTATACAGCCGAGAACCGCGAGCAGGTGCGCGAGGCCCTCTCGAAGCACAACATCGTGGTAGTTGAAGATGACCCCTATGGCGAATTGCGCTTCGAAGGTGAATCGCTGCCTTATATCGGTGCGACGAACCACCCGCATGGTGTGGTCATGGGGTCCTTCTCCAAGACCGTCACGCCCGGTTTTCGCATGGGATACCTGCTCACGAAAGATCACGACCTCCTGCGCAACATCTCAACGGCAAAAGAGGCTGCTGACCTGCACACTAATGTGTTCGCACAGTACGTTATCTATGACTACCTCATGCACAATGAGCTCGACGAGCACCTTACCAAGATCCGCGAGCTCTATCGCAGCCAAGCGGGTGCCATGGTCGATGCCATGAAAGAGTTCTTCCCTGCGGAGGTCGAATTCACCATCCCTGAAGGCGGCATGTTCCTCTGGGTAACGCTTCCTGAAGGTGTCTTCGCGATGGACCTGTTCGACAAAGCACTCGAGCAAAACGTCGCCTTCGTTCCCGGCGATCCGTTCTACGCAGAAGGCGGCAAGCGCTCCACACTGCGCCTGAACTTCACGAACGCCGACGAAGAGACCATCCGCTCGGGCATCAAGCGCCTTGCTGAAGTGATCGAAGCCGAACTCGCCTAGCTGCTTCTCCTTTGCGCTCGCTCCCATGAGCCCGCTCGAAACTAGAACATCTGTTCGTTTGTGTGCTATACTGGGCGCGTGGGAGAAACATCAAGAACATACTGTTGTATCGATCTGAAGAGCTTCTATGCCAGCGTAGAATGCGTTGATCGCAAGTGGGATCCGTTCGAGAAGAACCTTGTGGTTGCCGACCCTGAGCGCACTGAAAAGACCATCTGCCTGGCGGTCTCCCCCGCCATGAAAGCGCTCGGAGTGCCGGGGCGTTGTCGTGTGTTCGAGATCCCTGAAGGCATCGAGTACTTCATGGCAAAGCCGCGCATGCGCCTCTACATGGAAGTTTCGGCAAAGATCGTTTCGATCTACTTGCGCTTCGTGAGCGCTGCCGATCTGCATGTTTATTCGATCGACGAATGCTTCATCGACCTTACGCCCTATCTTTCCCTCTATAAGACCAGCGCGAAAACCCTCGTTGATCGCATGCGCACTGCGGTCTATGAGGAAACGGGCATCACAGCCACTGCCGGCATCGGTCCGAACCTCTTCTTGGCGAAAGTGGCGCTCGATGTTACTGCAAAGCACAGTGAAGACGGCATCGGTGTGCTGGACGAAGAGAGCTTCAAGCAGCATATCTGGCATCACCGTCCCATCACCGATATCTGGCAGATCGGACGCGGTATCGCCACGCGACTCGCGCGCTTTGGCATTCGCGATCTTGAAGGAGTAGCTCACGCTGATATCGACCTGCTCTACCGAGAATTCGGTGTGAATGCGGAATACTTGATCGATCATGCTTGGGGGCTTGAACCCTGCACGATCGCCGAGATCAAGGCCTACGAACCTGAGAGTACCTCGTTCGGCAACGGTCAGGTGCTCCCATGTGACTACACCTTCGATGAAGCGCGCATGGTACTGCGCGAGATGGTCGATGAAACTGCGCTGGAACTCGTGGACAAACAGGTGGTCACAAGCTCTGTGCATCTCTACGTTGGCTACAAGAAGGAAGGCGAAGAGAAGCGCTCTCAAGGTAGTAGCAGCCTAGCCTCGAAGGATCGCACCGAGGCGAGCAAAGGCGCGCGCACGAGCTCGCATACGAGCGTAAGCCACAAGCTTAGCTTCTCGACCAATTCCTTCAAAGAGCTGTTGCGCGTATTTGACGAGCTGTACTGCCAACGCGTGCGGCACGACCTACCCATTCGGCGTATCAACATCAGCTGCGGAAACCTGGAGCCGGAAGAATACGCCACGCATACGCTCTTCAGCGATATTGAGGCCGAGGAAGAAGAACGTGCACAGCAGGATGCCTTGCTTGCGATAAAGCAGAGATTCGGCAAGGATGCGGTCATGCGCGGTACCTCATACAAGGAAAAAGCACGCGGGCTTGAACGCGCGCATCTGGTAGGAGGACACAATGCCTAACGAACTGCCCTCTAGCGCACGCAACAGCACTCACCCAGAACGCTACATCTTGGGCAAACCCCACCCCGATCGCGCGCGTCAGTTCAAACCCTTCGCTGCCCTACGTGGCTACGAAGAACTGATCGAGCGCGTTATGGCAGAAGCAAACGAGCCCCACGATTTCGCAGAGCTCGAAGAATCTTGCTAAAGGCGACAAACTGCCCGGTAGTTTGTCATCAATCGTGCTTGCGCGAACGCATGAGGTAGAAGCCTAACAGCACGAGCGCAACAAGCGCGGTAGCTCCTGAGACCCAAGCGATGATCGGCACACCATCACCTGTCTTTGCGAGATTATCTGCCTCATAGAGACTATCCCGGTAGTCTGCAAGCGCTTGGTTGGCCTGTTCCTTGCTCACAGGGTTCGCAAGCATCTCATCGGTAACGTCGAGCTCACCGCGATCGACTTCATTACCCAAGAAATCATCCTTGGATTCGTCGTCGTCGGTCACGCCATCAGGCAAGGTGGAAGTGATGTCATCCTTGTCGAAGGTGTCATCGGAAGGCAGATCGGGCGAAGGCGTGCCAGCGCCAGAATCACCACTGCCATTATCACCTGAACCGGTACCATTATCTCCACTGCCAGCGTCCCCGCTGCCGGTATCTCCGCTACCCGCATCACCCTCATCTGCTGGCGGGATGATGTCATCAGGCACTTCAAGATCGTCAGGGAGCGTTGATGAAGTGGGGGTATAGAGCACATTGATCACGTTGTTGTCTGGATCGGTGCCCAGGCGAATCTCAGCTGGATAGGTATCGATCACATACATATCATCGAGCTTGTATTCATAGGCATCGCCTTCAACAAGCTTATCAAAACGCTGATTATCGAACGTCTCTGAACCCATCTTGATGAATTCAACATCATCGGGTGCCAATGCTTCCGACCACGTATCAGCACTAAGATCAGCGCCTGTCATCACATAGTAGTTGACCGTGTATTCGCTGTTCCACTTCTTGATATAGATCAGATCGAAGGTGTTCTTGTTCGGGTCGGTCGTAACCGTAAGGTTCAGCGGCCAACCATCGAAGAAGAAATGTCCGGGAATATCGACAACATAATTCCAAGCATTGAGCACATCGCCCTCTTTCAGGCCCGTGAGGACACGCGTTCCCAGCACGCGACGACCCATTTCGTCAATGACCGCATCTGGTTCGTCATCGTAGTTCATGTATTCAAGATAACGAATGGTGACCGTGCAATCATCACTGGGCGTGGTAGCTGCGGGGTTATCCTGCGCATTCTGCTCGTTTTCCTTTTCGAGCGTTGCGATGTTAGCATCGTTCAGATTGCCCGTAGCGGTAAGGTCCTGTTCACCTTGCTGCTCGTTCGCAGCGCGCTCTTCTATGATCGCTTCGACCTCTTCGATCGCTTGGTCACGCTGAGCAGCAACATCTTCAATCACCTCGAGCGTTTCCGCGGATTCGGTATTTTCCGCCGAAGCCAAGAGCGGGCTTGAAAAAGCAAAGCAGACCGAAAGAGCGACGGTGCTGATCGCAAGAAGCGATGCGACGATGAACGAATGCTTATACGTTCTTATTACTTCACGAATCATATCTCATACTCCTTTCGGAGCTCTACACACCAATAACGATGTGACAAACAGTACTATCTTCGTTTTGCATTCGTTGCAAGAATCACAAAACGTGGCGAACATGTTATAGAGCGGACACAAAGAGTACAAGTACCGTAAGAAAACTCGCAATCTCTCCATGTTTTGTACGCAAGACACAGACAAAGACACGAAGCATCGCGAGGCCATCCGAAAACGATGGGTGAGCGCGCAAGATGGAACGAAAGGGCGGGCTTAGCCAAGCCCGAACCACAGCGCGAACTTTGGCGCATAGCCCATCACGAAGATGATACCGATCAGGATCGGCACGCCGAACGTGAGCCAATAGCGAGACCAGCGCGGGAATTTGATGCCTTCGCCGACATCGGCAGCTTTGAGGAAATTATCCCAGCCCCATCCACTGCGCGTGACGCAGAAGATCACATAGAGCAAACTGCCCAAGGGCAACAGATTATTGGATACGATGAAGTCTTCGATCGACTGGATATCGCCAATGCCCGGAATCCCCACGCCCGACCACACATTGAAGCCGAGGGCACACGGAATGCTCAAAATCGTCACAAGCAAGGCGGTGCGGGCGATCGCTTGCGAGCGCGATACGTTCCAGCGTTCCATCGTGAACGTGATGAGACACTCGAACACCGCGATGATGGTCGAGAGCGCAGCGAAGCTCATGAACACGAAGAACAGCGTTCCCCATACCTGACCGAAGGGCATCTGCTCGAATACATTTGGCAAGGTAACGAACACGAGCGCTGGCCCCTGATCGGGTGCGACCGCGAACGCAAAGCATGCAGGGAAGATGATGAGGCCTGCCACGATCGCCACAAACGTATCGAGACCGCAGATGCGCAGTGCTTCGCCCGTGAGCGCGCGATCGTTGCCAATGCGCGAACCGAACACTTCCATGGCACCGATGCCGAGCGAGAGCGTGAAGAACGCCTGGCCCATGGCTGCATAGACGACTTCGCCAAAGTGCCCAATACCGCCGCCGAACATCTTCTCGAAATCGGGGATGAGATAGAACTCGAGGCCTGCCCCTGCCCCCGGCAGCGTGACCGAGCGAAACACGAGCGCCACCATCACGAACAGCAGGCAGATCATCATGATCTTCGTGATGCGCTCGACGCCCTTCTGTAGACCGAGGCTGCACACAAGAAACCCGATCACGATGACCGCGAGCATCCAGCCGAGCATTTCGGTAGGACTGCCGAGCATCGCAGAGAACACGCCTGCGACCCCTTCGGCGCTTTGACCGACGAACTCGCCGGTAGCCATCTTCGCCATGTAAGCGAGCATCCAGCCACACACAACGGTGTAGAACATCATCAGGATCATGCAGCCGATATACGACCACCAACTGAACCAGTTCCATTTACCTGAAGGCTGCAAGCGTTCGAAGGCACGCGCGCAACTGCGCTGGCTCGCACGGCCGATCGCGAATTCCATGATCATGACAGGAAGGCCAAGGATCACAAGGAAGATCAAATAGAGCAGGATAAAAGCTGCGCCACCATATTCGCCAGCAATATAGGGAAAACGCCAAACGTTGCCGAGCCCGATCGCACACCCTGCGCTGATGAGAATGAAGCCAAGACGCGAAGCGAAGTGCTCACGTCCGCCGTTTGAGGAAACGGTGCCTTGAGATTCTTTGATTGCCATGAACATCCTTTGACGCGAAAAACCGACGCGCAAGATTGCGCAGTACGATTGTGCGCGAAAATACGCTCACCTGCTCGAAGAATTCGCTCGTTGGCTAGTTAACCCATTTCTTCAGCATGCGAACGAGCGTTTCGATCTCGAGCGGCTTCGACATATGATCGTTCATGCCAGCACTACGCGCATGACGCACGTCTTCGGCGAACGCGTCGGCTGAAAGCGCAACGATCGGGATCTGACCCATATCGGGGCGTTTATCGGCTTGAGCACGAATGGCCGCAGCTGCTTCATGGCCGTTCATGACCGGCATCTGGATATCCATGAGCACGATGTCGTAATAGCCTGGTTCATGCGCGAGCAGCATATCGAGCGCAAGCTTGCCATTTTCGGCATGCTCGACGGCTGCACCCGTCATCTCGACCAGTTCACGAGCGATTTCGGCTGCCATGGGGTTATCCTCCGTGAGCAGAACGCGCTTACCCTGGAACGCAAGCTCTTCGAGCATCGCTTTCTCGTCGATCACGCTCTTCACCTCGCCCACGAGCAGCTCTTTCATCACCTGCACCAAACGAGAGCGGAACAGCGGCTTGGAGATGAAGGCATCGACGCCTACCTGGCGTGCTTCTTGCTCGATCATCGACCAATCGTAAGCGGAGAGGATGATGATCGGCACTGCCTCATTCGTTGCTTCACGAATATGCTTGGCAGCCTCAAGGCCACTCATACCTGGCATGCGCCAATCAAGGATGACCACGCGATACGGATCGTTATCGAGCCTGTTCCTGACCGCTTCGATGCCTGCCGGACCAGAGAGACGGAATTCGGAGCGCATGCCAATATCGTCGAGCAGGATGCAGGCACCTTCGCAGGCAACTTCATCGTCATCGACGACCAGGACAGGGATTCCTTCAAGATCGCTCAGGTCTTCCTGTTCGGCATCGCGCAATTTCATGTGGACCATGACCGTGAAGGTGGTGCCTTCACCCTCTTTCGATTCGACATCGATCGTGCCGCTCATAAGGCTGACCACGCTCTTTACGATAGCCATGCCAAGACCCGTGCCTTCGACCTTGGTGGTGCGCGAATCGTTCGCACGAGAGAAAGGCTCGAACAGGCGCTTCATGAACTCTTCGCTCATGCCGCACCCGGTGTCGCTGAACACGAACTCGTAGCACGCGCTGGACTGGATCGAGCTCGGAAGCTCGGTGATGCGCAGCCCGATCGTGCCACCTTCTGGCGTGAACTTGACCGAGTTGCCCATGATGTTCACGAACACCTGCTGCAAACGAGTGGGATCACCCAGAACATGCTCGTGCTTGATATCGACAAGCTCAACTTTGAGCTCTTGGTGCTTGGCTGCGATCTGAGGATTCATCATAGTGATGAGGTTCTCGATCGACTCAGAGAGATCGAAAGGTTCTTCTGCCAGGTCGATCGAGCCTGATTCGATCTTGGCCATGTCGAGCACTTCGTTGATCAGGCCAAGCAGATGGCGCGAAGCCGACGTGATATTCGTAAGGCATTCACGCACGCGCTCAGGATCATTGACATGCATACCTGCGATAGCGGTAAGACCCATGATGGAGTTCATAGGGGTACGGATATCATGCGACATCGAATTGAGGAAGTCGCTCTTAGCCTGCGAAGCATGCTCTGCTGCTTTGAAGGCATCTTCGAGTGCGATATGCGCACGCAGCTCTTCAGCCTTCGCATCCGTAACGTCTTGGATAGCCACGAGCACGCTGGTCGGCTTTCCTTGCGCATCGCGTGCAAGGCAGAGGATCGAGGCCTGATACCAGCATGGATTCTCTCGATCGTTCGTACGCCATTCCTCCTGGATGAAGCGCACGCCTGGAGCGAGGATGCTGGCGATGTTGTCCTTGTCGAATTTTGCATGAGCATCAGTTGAGAGCGAATTCTTGTCGATGATCTTGTCGAAGAACTGACGCAGATCGGACGCATTGCCCCTGGGCGGGATGCTCTTCTGCTGGCTATCGTTCTTCAAGAATTCGTAGGTGTGCTTCTCGAGATCGACCGTGAAAAGACTATCGAACAGATTGGTCGAAGCGTCGATGATGCGCGTAGCTTCCTGACGCTCGAGCAGCAGCTCTTGGTTCTCACGACGAGCTTGCATGGTGAGCACCACGATCACCACGATCGCCGCAAGGAGCACGCCTCCTACTAGGATGAAGCCCGAAGTATTCGCGCGAAGGAGCATTTCATTAGTGATGCCTGCGGGGAACGAACGAACGAGCATCCAGTCAAAATCGGGAAGCTTCGTAACGAACGTATTACCGGTACCTTCGGTGGTATCGTAGGTAAAGCTGACCGTGTTGCCTTCTTCGATGTCTACATCGAGCGCGGCAAGCTGCTCTTCGTTAAGCCCGCGTGCGATGAATATCTCATCTATATTGCGCGCATCTGGTTTCACCGAACCTGCCATCGCTACTATCGTGCCATTGCGCTCGCAAAGATAGGTGGGGGTAGATTGCCCGTAAAACTCGGTGGTCATGACTTCCGTGAGCGATTCCTCGCGAAGCACCGAAGCCATGATGCCGATCACTTCATTATCCAAAACGACCGGCGCATAGAAGACGACAGCGTTCTGACCATCGAAGATCGTGCTATCGACATAGCACATACCGCTCTTACCCTGCACGCCTTCGATATAGTATTCGCGGTCGGTCGCATCAGCAGTGGTGCCATCGTTATTGTATGCTGTGCCTTGCGCATCGATGAAGAAGGTGTGGTCGAACTGGGCATTATCGAGGATGGTCGCCGCAGTGCGCGGATTGAAGCCCTCATCGCTGATCGCATCTCCATACACCACGGCTGCAGTCTGCACACTCTGCAGCGAAGAAGAGAACGTATCGTTCACGCGGCGCACCGTTTGATTGGTGGAAGTTTCGAGGTACTGCGTGTTCTGATCGATGATGCGCTGAGTGTTCACGTTCATGAAAACAACGAGCGCAACGACCACGACCACGACAGCGGCACAGACGGTAATGATGAGATTGCGCGTCTTATTCTTAGGTTTAGTGCTTTCCATGGGAAACCCTATCTTATGAAAATATATGGCATATATGCAGTTCAACGGTTACTTTTCACCCCTGAACCGCACTGCTTTGGTGCAGGTATGAAGATGCTCGTAATTATACACTAAGCCGCTTTGAACTGCCGCTTTCAACTCCACTTTCACGCCCGTATGCAAGAAAGTTCACGAACCCTTCAACTTAAAAGATGACAAACGACCGGGTAGTTTGTCACATCGGTTTCAACTTGCTCACAGCTTCAAGCGATGAGAGGCAACAGTTCGTCGGGCACCCTACAATGAATCTGCAGACAACCAAAGTGGCCTTGGGTTCAAGCGCTTTGAAGCTGAAACGAGCAGAGAAAAGAGCGTGCGAACAGCATGGATGAAACGGCGAAACATATCGCGATCATTACGGGCGCTTCGAGCGGGCTTGGGCTTGAATTCGTGCGCCAGCTCGATGTGCGCTCGAACGTGACCGGTGCCGACGCTGGCGTGCATCACATCGATGAATTTTGGCTGGTGGCGCGCAATACTGCGAAGCTTGAGGAGGTTGCGCGCGACCTTTCTACCCCTGCGCGCGTAGTTTCAGCTGACCTATCGAAGCAGGAAGATATCGATCACATCGAAGCGGATCTGGGCGAAGCGAACGGCGTAGTTACCTACCTGGTGAATTGCGCGGGCTTCGGCAGGTTCGGATCGTGGAAAGATATCGCAAACGACGATGCGGCTGCGATGATCGATCTTGATGCCCGCGCGGTGGTGGCGCTCACACGCGCCTGCTTGCTGCACATGGAGCGCGGCTCACGCATCATCGAAGTTGCCTCGGCTGCTGCATTCTGTCCGCTGCCTTATATGAATGTCTATGCAGCATCGAAGGCATTCGTGTTGCGCTACACCCGCGCACTACGCTGGGAGCTGCATGGCAGCGGCATCACCATAACGGCACTCTGCCCCACCTGGGTGAAGACCGGCTTCGAGGCGCAAGCACGCAAGAGCGGGAATGCGCGCGCCGTGAACCACCTGCTCTTCGCCCAAAACGCCTCGACCGTAGTGTCGCGGGCGCTGTTCATGAACCGCATGCATGCTGCCGTTGCCTGCTGCAGCATTCCTTCGTTTTGCCTGCGCATCATCGGCAAGATCGTGCCGAATTGCATCACCATGTGGGGCTGGAACCTCATCCGCCGCCTCTAAAAAGGTGACAAACTACCCGGTCGTTCGACATCTTTTTTGGTTCGATCAGCGTCGAGCGCGAGACACGAGGTTCCCCGCTTCCCTGCTCAAGAACCTGCATTTTGCAGGTTCTTTCGTGCGTCGCTGCTTTGCTCGGGTTTTATTACTAATGAATTTAGTCGGCAAAGAGTCACCTCGTTGCCTCACCCTCTCCGCTGATTGAGCACAAAAGTGAGCAAGATAACGATTTAACGCACGCGAAACAATCGCGCAATATTGGCGACACAGAGCTTCCGTAAGGTAGTAACACCTTAAAACATGCGAAAAGGGGTACTACATGAGAAGCGAAGCAACATGCGCGCACGCGCATCCTTGCGAACCTACGTGCACAGAACAAAGTGTGCAGCAAACCACCCAACAGGCTCGAATGCACTTGCCTCAAGCAGCCACACCACAACCGAGCATGTATCGCAGCTCGTTCGAGCACGATGCGTGCGGCATCGGCGCGCTCGCCAACATCAAAGGCGTGCGTTCCCACCAGATGGTGGACGATGCGCTTTCCGTGCTCGTGAACTTGGAGCACCGCGGCGGCGTTGGCCTCGAGCGCAACACAGGCGATGGCGCCGGCATCCTGCTGCAGATCCCGCACCGTTTCTTCCGCAAGGAAGCGCAAAAGTGCGGCAGCCTGCTGCCCGACGAGGGCGATTACGGTGTGGCCATGCTCTTCCTCCCCACCGATGAACACGGCATCGCTGAAGCTATGCGCATCTTCGAAGATGGTTGCATCGAAGAAGGCATCCCGTTGCTCTTCTGGCGCGATGTTCCCATCGATCCGCACGATCTGGGTCAGGCCGCGCTCGATTGCATGCCCACCATCAAGCAGGCATTCCTCGGTCGCCCCGCCGATTGCGGAACGAACGAAGATTTCGAATGTCGCTTATATATAGGTAGGCGCACCATCGAAAAGCGCGCGAAGGAAACCCCGAGCCTGGAGGGCAAGACCTTCTACGTCTGCTCGATGAGCGCTCGCACGATCGTGTACAAGGGCATGCTCGTCTCCACGCAGATGCGCGGCTTCTTCAAGGATCTCGACGATGCCTCCTGCGAGACCGCCATCGCACTCGTGCATTCGCGCTACTCCACCAACACCACGCCTTCATGGGAACGCGCGCACCCCAACCGCTACATGGTGCACAACGGCGAGATCAACACGCTTCGCTGCAATGTGAACTGGACGCTCGCCCGCGAGCCGCACCTCTATTCACCGGTTATGGGGCCCGCGCTCGAAAAGGTGCTGCCCGTGTTCAACGGTGAAGGCTCCGACTCGGCCATGCTCGATAACATGCTCGAATTCATCACCATGAACGGCCGCAGCTTGCCGCGCGCCATCTCGATGCTCCTGCCCGAGCCATGGGACAAGAACCCCACGCTTTCCGCGAAGCGCAGTGCCTGGGGCGAATACCAATCCATGCTCACGGAAGCTTGGGAAGGCCCCGCCGCTATCGCGTTCACCGATGGGATCATCATGGGCGCCGTGCTCGACCGCAACGGCTTGCGCCCCGCGCGCTACTACGTGACCTCCGACGATCGGCTCATTCTCTCCAGTGAAGCTGGTACGCTCGATGTCGACCCGGCGAAGATCCTGATCGCAGGCAGCTTAGGCCCCGGTCAGATGCTGCTGGTCGATCCGCGCGTTGGCCGCGTGATCTTCGATGACGAGATCAAGGACGATCTGGCGAATCAGGCTCCTTATCTCGATTGGATCAACGCTGAGACCCACACGCTCGATTCGCTCATCGCTCAAGCGAACGAACCTGCTGAGGCTGCTCGGGATGCGGGTCTTGCCTTGAGCGACCGACAGGCCATTCATGGTTACTTCTTCGACGATATCGAGGAAGCGATCATTCCTATGGCGGAAAAAGCAAAGGCGCCGCTGGCGTCGATGGGCGCGGATACCCCTCTCGCATGTTTATCGGAACATCCGCGCCGCTTTTTCCATTACTTCAACCAACTCTTCGCGCAGGTCACGAATCCGCCGATCGATGCGCTGCGCGAATCGCACCTCACCTCCACGCTGCTCTACCTGGGCAACCACGGTAACCTGCTCGAAGACGCGCGCACGAACTGTCGCCTGGTGCGCCTCGATACGCCGATGCTCACCCGTGAAGCCTTCGAAGCGCTTGCTTCCATGGACGAGAAGGGTTTCAAGGGCGCGAAGATCTATGCGTCTTATCCGGCGGGCACCGAGAATGCCCATGCACTGGCAGATGCCGTGAATCGCCTGTGCGAACAGGCCGAAGAACTGGTGCGCGATGGCGTGAGCATCCTTGCGATCTCCGATCGCGTAGGTGAAGGCGAAGTGCCGATGCCTTCGCTGCTAGCCGTTTCGAGCGTTCACAATCACCTGCTGCGCTGCGGTCTGCGCACGCAGGCGGATCTTATCGTGGAATGCGGCGATGCGATCACTGCGCACGATTTCGCCACATTGGTGGGCTATTCCGCATCCGGCATCTACCCCTATCTTGCTCACGATACGATCGCTTCGCTGGCCGAACGCGGCGTGCTTGAGACCGATGCCGAAACGGGTATCGCGAACTACAATGCCGCCATCCTCTCGGGCATCGTTTCGATCATGTCGAAGATGGGTATCTCGACCATGCAGGGCTACCACGCTGCACAGATCTTCGAAGCGGTCGGTCTTGCGAGCGAGCTCATCGATGCGCACTTCACTGGCACGGTCAGCCGCATCGGTGGTCTTTCGATCGACGATCTGCAGCATGAATGTGACCTGCATTACGCTCAAGCGCTCGAACAGCGCACGTCTCCCGCGCCTGATCAGCTTCCTTCATCAGGCATTACCACCTGGCGTCCCCGCGGCGAAGAGCACCTGATCACACCCCAGGTCATCACGCTCTTGCAACGTGCGGTGCGCGCGAACGACCCCGAACTCTTCGCCGCCTACAGTGAAGCGGTCCACCAGCCGGGCCGTGCCATCGTGCTGCGCGACTTGCTCGAGTTCGTCTCCACCCGCCCCTCCATTCCGCTTTCGGAAGTCGAGCCTGCAAGCGAGATCGTCAAGCGCTTCAACACCGGCGCAATGAGCTACGGCTCCATCTCGAAGGAAGCGCATGAGTGCTTGGCTATCGCCATGAATCGCATCGGCGGACGCTCGAATTCTGGTGAAGGCGGCGAAAACCCCGCACGCGAGACTCCGCTTCCCAATGGAGATTCCAAGCGCAGCGCCATCAAGCAGATCGCTTCAGGGCGCTTCGGCGTGACGAGCCGCTACCTCATGAGCGCCGACGAGCTCCAGATCAAGCTCGCGCAAGGCGCTAAGCCCGGCGAAGGCGGTCACCTGCCCAGCGGTAAGGTGTGGCCGTGGATCGCACGGACTCGCCGCTCAACACCAGGTATCGGGCTCATCTCGCCTCCCCCGCATCACGACATCTATTCGATCGAGGACCTGGCCGAGCTCATCTTCGATCTGAAGAACGCCAACCCCAGCGCGCGCGTATCGGTCAAGCTCGTTTCCGAAACGGGCGTGGGCACGATCGCGACCGGTGTTGCCAAGGGCGGCGCGAACAAGATCCTCATCTCCGGTTCGAACGGTGGCACGGGTGCAGCTCCACGCGATTCGATCCATCATGCAGGCCTACCGCTCGAGATGGGCTTGGCTGAAACGCAACAGACGCTGCTGCAAAACGGCCTGCGCAGCCGCATCGTGCTCGAAGCCGATGGCAAGCTGATGGATGGCCGCGACGTTGCGATCGCCTGCCTCTTGGGCGCCGAAGAATTCGGGTTCGCCACCATGCCGCTCATCGCGATGGGCTGCCTGATGCAGCGCGACTGCCAGCAAGACACCTGCCCGGTGGGCATCGCCACGCAGAACCGCGAGTTGCGCGCCTGCTTCTGCGGCAAGCCGGAATACGTGGTCAACTACATGATGATGGTGGCTGAACAAACGCGCGAGATCATGGCCGAGCTTGGATTCGCCACGATCGATGAGATGGTAGGCCAGGTGGAATGCCTGCGCCAAACCCACGATGCGCGCAGCTGGAAGGCCAACCTGGTCGATCTTTCGGCGCTACTCGTGAAGCCTGAGGTCGAGTTCGGCCGCGCGATCCCAGTGGCGCACTGCCCGCACTTCCTCACCGAAGCGCAGGCACCCAACACGCTGCCCGAAACGCTCGATGCAACGCTGTTCATCCCGTATACCGAAAGCGCGCGCGAGCACCTCGAACCCATCCGCTTCCATGCCGATATCTCGAACGTGAATCGCTGCGTGGGCACGATGCTCGGCTCGCAGGTGACCGCGCGTCACCCTGAAGGCCTGCCCGCTGGCTCGATCGAGATCGACTGCGCAGGTTCGGGCGGCATGAGCTTCGGCGCCTTCCTGCCGCAAGGCATCACGCTAAAGGTGTCGGGTGACACCAACGATTACTTCGGCAAGGGGCTTTCCGGTGGCACGCTCGCGCTCACCCCGCCGGCAAACGCGACCTATCGCCCTGAAGAGAACATCCTGGTGGGCAACGTCGCTTTCTACGGCGCAACCGCAGGTCAGGGCTTTGTGAACGGCCTTGCAGGCCAACGCTTCGGTGCGCGTAATTCAGGAGCCGAGCTGGTAGTGGAAGGCGTAGGCGAGAACGGCTGCGAATACATGACCGGTGGCGAGGTGCTGGTGCTGGGCGAAGTGGGACTCAACTTCGCTGCGGGCATGTCGGGCGGTATCGCGTATGTCTACGACGAGACGAAGACGCTGAAGAGCCATTGCAACTTGGAGCTGGTCGAGCTTGTCCGCCCAAATGAAGCCGATATCGCGCGCATTCGCGAGCTGCTTGAAGCGCATGTGGAAGCAACGGCAAGCCCACTTGGCGTGATGATGCTCTACCAATTCGACGATATTGCCGAGCACTTCACCAAGGTGATCCCGATCGAATACGCCAAGATGCTCGATTTGATCACCGAATACGAAGCACAAGGCCACACGCACGAAGAGGCGCAAGAGCTGGCCTTCGAGATCACGAAGATAGGAGCATAACCATGAGACGAGTTGGAGCTTTCTTGCATACGGAGCGCGTCGGTCATGGCCTGCGTCCTGCTTCCGAATCACTGAACGATTTCGAGGAGTTCGCCCTTCCGCTCACGCTTGAACAGCAGTGCGAGCAGGCGAGCCGCTGCATGAATTGCGGTGTGGCGTTCTGCCAGACCGGCGTAGCGCTGGGTGATTCGCTGCATGCGGTGGGCTGCCCGCTGCACAACCTGATCCCCGAGACGAACGATCTGCTCTACCAGCATCGCTTCGAGGACGCGGTGGCGCGCGTGGCGCTCACGAACCCCTTCCCCGAATTCACCGGGCGTGTGTGTCCGGCCCCTTGCGAAGTGGCCTGCAACCTGGGGCTGCATAAGGCACCGGTCACGATCAACGATAACGAACGTGCCCTTTCCGATATCGCTTGGGAGCGCGGGATCGATCCGCTTCCCGCCCCAGCTGCCGATGCGCCGCTGGTGAGCGTGATCGGCTCGGGGCCAGCGGGTCTGGCATGCGCCTGGGAACTAGCACGGCAAGGATGGCGCGTGCGTATCTACGAGCAGGCCGATCGCCCTGGTGGCCTGCTCGTGTATGGCATTCCCAACATGAAGCTGCCGAAGTGGATCATCGAGCGTCGGGTGAACTTGATGCGTGAGAGCGGCATCGAATTTCTCTGCGGCGTTGATGCGTGTGCCTGCGCGGATACGATCGCCGCTGAATCTGACGCGGTGGTGATCGCAACGGGTGCGAACGTTGCGCGCGATGTTGTGCTGCCTGGGCGCGAGCTTTCCGGCATTCATTTCGCCCTCGAATATCTTTCAGAGGTTGCCAGCGCCTACCTTGATGAACGCGACTGCACCATCAGCGCCGAAGGCAAGGATGTGGTCGTGATCGGCGGTGGCGATACCGGAAACGACTGCGTTGCCTGCGCACTGCGCCAAGGAGCGAAGAGCGTGACCCAGGTGATCCGTGCCGAGCGCGCGCCAGAGACCTGCGATGCTCAAGCGGCTTGGCCAGCTGAACGTATGGTCTTCTCGCAAGGCTACGGCCAGCGGGAAGCGAGCGAACGCTTCGGCGAAGATCCTCGCATCTTCTCGACCGACACGATCGCCTTCAGTGGTGGCGAAGGCGCTGCGGCTGGAGCGGTCGCCCAAGTGCACGTGCAGGATCTTTCATACGATGGTGGTCGGCATCTGGTCGAAGGCACGGAAGCTACCATTCCCGCACAACTCGTTCTGATCGCGAAGGGCTTCACCGGTGCGAATCCTGCCGTCTTCGAAGCCTTCGATGTTTCGCTGCCCGAGCGCAGTGGTGCACACTGCCTGCGCGAAGCCGACCCAGCGAACAACAAGCCTGCCATCTTCGCTGCGGGCGATGCACACCTTGGTTCGACGCTCGTGGTGAACGCGATCGCCGACGCACTCGCCTGCACCCACGAGATCATTCGCAACGCCTAGATCCACAAAGAGAAGGCTGCTCGATCAAAAGATGACGAACGACCCGGTCGTTCGTCATCTCGAAACGCGAATGTTACACAGATTAACGTCCATGAAGCATGTTCGAAACATTCGCTGCGTAGTCTAGATAGCGTCGAGAAATAAGTCTTACGCGATCCTGCGTGCGGATCGCAGAGAAGGAGACCTCATGCCAACCGGATCGGAAAGCCAAACCATAACCTTCACCACCAGCGAACAAGACTACTCTCCCGCCAATGTCTCTGATATTTACGGCACGATGGTCTTCGACGAGCGCGTGATGAAAGAGCGTCTGCCGAAGGCAACCTATAAGGAGCTCATGCGCACCATCAACGATGGCGAACCGCTCAACTTGGAAGTTGCCAACGTGGTAGCGCATGCCATGAAGGAATGGGCCATCGAACACGGTGCGACCCACTTCACGCACTGGTTCCAACCGCTTTCTGGCGTAACGAGCGAGAAGCATGATTCCTTCATCAATCCGCAGCCCGACGGCAGCGTGATCATGACCTTCTCGGGCAAGGAACTCATCCAGGGAGAGCCCGATGCCTCGAGCTTCCCGAACGGCGGCCTGCGCGCCACCTTCGAAGCGCGCGGCTATGCCGCGGGCGATCCCACCAGCCATGCCTTCATCAAGGACGAAGTGCTCTGCATCCCCACCGCATTCTGCTCATACACCGGCGAAGCGCTCGACAAGAAAACGCCACTGCTGCGCTCCATGGGCGCGATCGAAGAGCAGGCTAAGCGCGTGCTGGCCGTCTTCGACGAACACCCGCACCGCGTGACCACCACAGTCGGCGCCGAGCAGGAATTCTTCCTCATTCCGAAGGAAGAATACGAGCGCCGCGAAGACTTGGTGCTTACCGGACGCACGCTATTCGGCCATTCCCCCTGCAAGGGCCAAGAGCTCGAAGAGCACTACTTCGGCTCCATCCGCCCGACCGTGAACAACTTCCTGAAGGCTCTCGACGATAAGCTGTGGGAACTCGGCATCCCCGTGCGCACGAAGCACAACGAAGTAGCGCCCGCGCAGCACGAGATCGCACCCATCTTCTCGAACGCCAACCAGGCCATCGACCAGAACCTCCTCACCATGGAAGAGATGACCATGCTCGCCAGCCGTTTCGGCTTGGTGTGCCTGCTTCACGAAAAGCCCTTCGAAGGCGTGAATGGATCGGGCAAGCATAACAACTGGGCCATCTCGGCAGACGAGAAGAACCTGCTCGACCCAGGCGAGACGCCCTCAGACAACCTGCGCTTTCTCGTGTTCCTCACCGCCATCATCGAAGCGGTGGACGAGTATCAGGAGCTGCTGCGCATGTCGGTAGCCACCGCAGGCAACGATCACCGCTTGGGCGCGAACGAAGCGCCGCCGGCCATCATCTCGATCTTCTTGGGTGATGAACTCGGTGCGATCGTAGAGGCCATCATCGAAGGCAAAGAGTACATCGGCCACGGAGAGACCAAGATCGACCTGGGCGTTCAATCGCTGCCGCTCTTCGCGAAGGACAACACCGACCGCAACCGCACAAGCCCCTTCGCCTTCACGGGCAACAAGTTCGAGTTCCGCATGCCCGGTTCGCACAACAACCTGGCAGATTGCAACATGATCCTGAACACCGCAGTGGCGAAGAGCCTGAAGAACTTCGCCGACACCGTTGAAGGAGCGAGCGACCCGAAAGCTGCCGCAGCCGAATACATCAAGCAGACGCTCACCGATCACCAGCGCATCATCTTCAACGGCAACGGATATGCCGATGAATGGGAAGTGGAGGCCGCAAAGCGCGGGCTTGCGAACAACCGCAACACCGCCGAAGCGCTGCCTGCCTACGTGGCCGATAAGTCGATCGCGCTCTTCGGCGAGATGGGCGTGCTCTCTGAAAGCGAGATCGAAAGCCGCTACGAGTGCAAGCTCGAGCGCTATTGCAAGCTGATCAACATCGAAGCGCGCGTGATGCGTCGCATGACCCGCCGCACGTTCCTGCCAGCCATCAATGGCTACGCCTCGGAAGTAGCCGCGAGCATCGAGCGCTACAAGACCGTATCGCCTGGTGCGAAGGTGGGCACGCAGGAAAAGCTGCTCGCGAACCTGCTCGATTCGATCGAACAGATCGACACGCTCGTGTGTGCGCTCGACGATGCCGGCAAGCAGGCGCTCGAGATCGAGAACCTGCAAAAGCGCGCCGATTTCTACGCCCACACCCTCATCCCGATCATGGACGATTTGCGCAGCGTGGTCGACTATACCGAGACCATCACCGATCGCACGTATTGGCCAGTGCCGAGTTACAACAACATGTTGTTCTACGTCTAGGCTTTTACGATAGGGGCAAGCAAACGCGCTTGCCCGAAGAAATGGAAAGAGAAGAGCAGACCTCCCTTCTCTTTCCACCCTTTTGGGTGTAGGGTGAATTTCGGTTGCCCGCAGCAAAACCACTGCGCAGGCGAGCCACCTCGAACACCCCAAGAGCAACAAGCACGATACCAAGGGAGATTCTGTGATCAAACCAAGTGCGGCACCCGTCGCAACGCCCTCAGGCGCGACGCAGGTACCGAGCAAAGCAAGTGAACATATCCTGAGCAAGACCTCGAAAGCAAGTGCCCAACCAGCCCTTTTGGCGCTGGAAGACGGCAGTTGCTATCGAGGTTTTTCCTGTGGAGCGCCTGGTGAAGTGAGCGGCGAGCTCTGCTTCAACACGGGGCTGGTGGGCTATTTGGAAGTGATCACCGATCCTTCTTACGCCGGCCAGATCGTGACCATGACCTACCCGCAGATCGGCAACTATGGCGTAAACGAAGACGATGTGCAGGCAGATGAGATCGCCTTGCGCGGGCTGGTGGTGCGCGATATGTGCACCCATCCTTCCAACTGGCGCAGCGCCAAATCGCTGCCTGAGTTCTTGCGCGAACGCGGCGTGGTCGCCATCGAAGGGATCGATACGCGCGCGCTCGTTCGCCATTTGCGTGAAGCAGGTGCGATGCGGGCGGTGCTTTCCACGGAAGACCTCGACGAAGTGAGCCTAGTTGCCAAAGCACGGGCCGCAACCCCGCTCACGGAGGTGAACTTCGTCGAAGAGGTTTCGCGGGATGCTGTGGAGCCATATGAATATGAGAGCATCCACCCGTTCGCGAAAGTCGCGCCCAAAGAAGCGCGCTATAACGTGGTCGCCTACGATTGCGGCGTGAAGAGCTCGATCCTTGATGGGCTTGTTGAAGCGGGTTGTGCTGTTACGGTCGTGCCATGGGATATGCCTGCCGAAGAGGTGCTCGCGCTCAAACCGGATGGCGTGTTCTTGAGCAATGGCCCGGGAGACCCCGACAAGGTGGAAGGCACGTTCGCCCAGGTAGAACAGTTGCTCGGAAAAGTGCCGCTCTTCGGCATCTGCCTCGGGCATCAGATGCTCGGCAAGGCTGCTGGCGCCGAAGTGGTGAAGCTCAAATATGGGCATCGCGGCATCAATCAGCCGGTCATGAACCTTATCACCAAGCGCGTCGAGATAACGGTGCAGAACCACGGCTTCAACCTCGTGTTCTCTTCGCTCGGCCCCCTTGAAGGTGATGCAAAAACCGCCGAAGAGGTAGCGCGCGTTTCTGGGACAATCGCTTCGGGCGAAGACCTGCGCCCTTGGACGCACGCTGCAAAGCCACCCGTTGCGCAAAACGAACGGTTCGGCCGCATCCAACTCACCCATGTGAATTTGAACGACGGCACCATCGAAGGCATGCGCTTTCTGGATGTTCCCGCCTTTAGCGTGCAATACCACCCCGAAGCGGCGCCTGGTTCGACCGACTCTCAATACCTCTTCACCGCCTTCACCCGCCTGATGGATGAGTGGAAGAGCAGCATGGCGAACGAGGCCCAAAGCAGCACAGAGAGCGAGGACTACCTCGCCATCGACATCGCGCAGGATCGCCTGGCTGGGTGGAATTTTGGTTCGAGCGATAAAGAATCCGACCAGCCGGAGGTTCTGAATGCCGAGGTGACCCCCACAGGAAGCCACACGGCTGAGGAGGTACGCAATGCCTAAAAGAACGGATATCAATACCATCCTCGTGATCGGCTCGGGCCCCATCGTCATCGGTCAAGCCTGCGAATTCGATTACTCCGGCGCGCAGGCGTGCAAGGTGCTCAAGGAAGAGGGCTATCGCGTGGTACTCGTGAACAGCAACCCCGCCACCATCATGACCGATCCCGACCTGGTCGACCGCACGTATGTCGAGCCGATCACCTGCGAATTCATCGAAAAGATCATCGAGCGCGAAAAGCCCGATGCGCTGCTCGCGACCCTTGGCGGGCAGACCGCACTCAATGCTGCGGTGGCGCTGGCCGAATCAGGCATACTCGATAAGCACAACGTGGAGCTGATCGGCTGCGATCTTGCCGCCATCCAGAAAGGCGAGAACCGCAAGCTCTTCAACGAGGCCATGGCCGAGATCGGCGTGGAGACCGCGCGCGGCGATTACGCCTACTCGGTCGATCAAGCTCTCGAGATCGCGTCTTTGATCGGCTACCCCGTTATCTTGCGCCCTTCGTTCACCTTGGGTGGCGCGGGCGGCGGCGCGGCATCGAACCCCGAAGAGCTGACGCGCATCGTTTCACAAGGGCTTGAGCTCTCCCCCATCGGCGAAGTGCTCGTTGAGGAGAGCATCATGGGCTGGAAAGAGTACGAGATGGAGGTCATGCGCGATGGTGCGGGTAACGGCATTATCGTCTGCTCGATCGAGAACCTCGACCCCATGGGTGTGCACACGGGCGATTCGATCACGGTTGCTCCAGCTCAGACGCTTTCCGATATTGAATACCAGCGCATGCGCGTGGCATCGCTTGCCATCCTCGAGAAGATCGGTGTGGAGACCGGCGGCTCGAACGTACAGTTCGCCATCAACCCCGAGAACGGCCGCATGATCGTGATCGAGATGAACCCTCGCGTATCGCGTTCTTCAGCGCTCGCTTCGAAGGCGACTGGCTTTCCCATCGCGAAAGCCGCTGCGAAACTGGCTGTAGGCTACACGCTCGACGAGATCGTGAACGATATCACGCGCGTCACGCCTGCATGCTTCGAGCCTTCCATCGACTACTGTGTGGTGAAGGTACCGCGCTTCGCGTTCGAGAAGTTCCAAGGCGCCGATGATACGCTCACCACCCGCATGAAGGCAGTGGGCGAAGTGATGGCGATCGGACGCACCTTTGAAGAGGCGCTCGCAAAAGCATTGCGCAGCTTGGAAGATGGTCATATCGGCCTTGCCCCCACGCGCAAAGAGGCAGCTGTATATGCCCAGATGAGCGACGCGCAGCTTGAGGCCGAGATCGCACGCCCGAGCGCCGAGCGCATCTTCCACGTGGCAGAGGGCTTTCGCCGCGGCCTTACAAAAGATGACAAACTACCCGGTCGTTCGACATCTACCGCAGCGCGTATTCACGAACTTTCGGGCATTGATCCGTTCTTCTTGGGGTGCATCGCTGACATGGTGCGCATGCAGGAGAATCTGCGTGATCTGAAGCTGGAAGATCTGGACGCCGAGGCTCTTCGCCTGCTCAAGCAAGAGGGCATGAGCGATGCGCTCATCGCTGAGCTGACCGGCGCGACGGAAGAGACCGTGCGCGCCTGCCGTAAGATCTTAGGCGTGCTGCCAGCGTTCAAGACGGTGGACACCTGTGCCGCCGAATTCGCGAGCACCACCTCGTATCACTACAAGACCTACGATGCGGCCGAGACCGAACTCGCGCCGAAGGAGCGCAAGCGCATCATCATCTTGGGCGCAGGCCCCAACCGCATCGGGCAGGGCATCGAGTTCGACTACTGTTGCGTACAAGCGAGCTACGCGCTGGCGGCTGATGGCTACGAGACCATTATGATCAACTGCAATCCCGAAACCGTTTCGACCGACTACGACACCTCCGACATGCTCTTCTTCGAGCCGCTCACCTTCGAAGATGTGATGGATGTGGTCGAGGCGGTCGACCCTGATGGCGTGATCTTGACGCTGGGCGGACAAACACCGCTGAAGCTTGCAGGTGCGCTTCAAGCAGCGGGCGTTCCGATCATCGGCACGACGCCAGCCTCGATCGATCTGGCTGAAGATCGCGATCTGTTCTCGAACATCCTTGATGAACTGGGGATCTCCTACCCCGCCGCAGGTATGGCTTCAACA
>UMLB01028509.1_pt1 | contig 28875 bp, 16 predicted proteins | sample 1966481 | NCBI WGS metagenome assembly UMLB01 (sample SAMEA4836192, study PRJEB28245) | human gut metagenome | biome: gut microbiome; material: fecal sample | place: Denmark | collected 2008 | reverse complement strand
TAAGAAGATATAAAAAGATAGTCAAAAAGACATATATAATTTATTTCAATATATATATCAATCCAAAACATCCAATTCCACAATTACTTGTAATGGCCGCAGATGCTTCCTGCATATATATTTTCTCGAATTTCTGATATTTTCCGACTTCTTTCAGAATCATATCCTTTGTTTCCCTGGAACACCCTGCGGAAGTGATAAACAGAATGCCCGGATCAATTTCCCCGGAATGTTTCATTTTATCCCTGATATATTTCTTATATGCCGTCATGGTATCGCCAAAATAGACTGCAGATAACTTTATTTTATGCTTTTTCATGGACAATACCGGATGACATTCCAGAAGCTTCGTTAATTCCCAGACATTTTTTCCCAGCCTGCCGCTGCGGTATAACTGATCTGACTTGTCCAGAATAAATCCCGTCTGTACTTTTTTCTGCATTCCTTTCAGACAGGATATAATTTCTTCCGGCTCCGCCGCTTTTAATGCCATATTTGCCGCTGCCATAACCATAAGTCCTGTACCACTGGACAGATGTCCGGAATCAAAGACCTGGATATGTGCAAATCCTTTGGCTGCCATCTTTGCATATGCATAGCCCTTTCCGGAACCATCCGCAATGCTGATATGCAGAATCTGTTCGGCTTCTTCCAGAAGATTTCCGAAAAATGTCTCATATTCTTCCACAGACGGCGGCTCGGATCTGATATATTCCCCCCGCTGGATATAGGACATCAGGCTGTCCGTATGGATTTCCACCATATCTTCATAATGTCCGTTCTTCGTATTTACATAATAATGCAGCACTGCAATTCCTAACTGGCTCACAACTTCTTTTGGCAGATCCGACACATTATCCGTACTGATGATGATACGCTGTTTTTTCTTCTCGCCCAGAACCCGGAAGCCTTCCATATTCTTTAACTCTTCCCTGTCAACGACGTAATTAACCCGTTCCTCCGGCAGGTAACGCAGAAGCATAGCTTCCAGCAACATTCCGTTAATCGGTTTTGCCAGATAATCTGAAAATCCCATCTTGCGGTATTTTTCCTCCGCACCCGACATCGCATTTGCCGTGAGTGCGACAACCGGAGTATGCCGGCAGAATCCGTTTTCCTGATTTCTGATATTTTCAAGTGTCTGCTGACCGTCCATATCCGGCATGACATGATCCATAAAGATGACATCATATGCCATTTTCGCCGTCATCTTCAGACACTCCCTTCCGCTATGTGCAAGGGAAAGCTGAACCTTTGTTTCACGAAGAAGCTTCTTTACAACAAGCAGATTCATGCCGTTATCATCGACAACCAGCACTTTTGCCGCCGGTGCTTCAAAGGTCTTTTTATATGTCTGGCGGTTTCGTCCCTGACTGCTGTTATAATCAAGTGTTCCAAGAGGATCTGCATTTACGATCTTCTGTGGAATCGTAACGGTAAAGGTTGAACCTTTCTGGTAAATACTGTCAACGGCAATATTTCCTCCCATCAGTTTAACCAGCTGACTGCAGATAGACAAACCTAACCCTGTTCCTTCGATTCCTTTTGTATTTCCTTCATTAACTCGCTTAAAACTGTCAAACAGGTATTTCATATCATCCTGGCGGATTCCCATACCGGTATCGGTAACGGACATTTTTAAAATCACTTCATCCATTCCACTCTGTTCGCCTTCTACAAAAAGTGTCACGGAACCGCTGGCGGTGTATTTTATGGCATTGCTTAGGATATTCGTAAGAATCTGTTTGATTCTCATCTCATCGCCATAGAGCATGGACGGCAGATCCGGTGAAATATTTACGGCAAATTCCAGATTCTTTTCATGTGCCCTTACCCAGGTGGTATTTACCATCTCACTGAACAGAGCTGCCGTTTCATATCGTGCAGGCACGACTTCCATCCTGCCTGCTTCAATCTTTGACAGATCCAGGATATCATTAATCAGGGCAAGCAGCATTTTTCCGGCACTCTGGATATTATTGGAATTCTCAATGATTTCTTCCGAAAGATTTTCTTCCCTTAAAGTCATTTCATTTAATCCGATAATGGTGTTGATCGGAGTACGGATTTCATGGCTCATATTGGCAAGGAAACGGCTCTGCGTGTTCATCGCCGCAATCAGCTCTGTTTTCTGCTTCTCATTTTCCCTGCGCTGATACTCATACAGATTGATCTGAATATACAGAAATACACAGACAAGTGCAGCTGTTATGGCTGTACTGATAATAATACCTACATAAGCCATCTGCTGTGATTCATGCCGCATAATTAATTCCGGATGTTCAAATGCAATATAGATACAGACCGCATCCGATATCACCGCTATAACGCAGCCGGCGAATAGCTTCCAGCCCCGGAGCAGAATAAACTGTGTCACAAATCCCAGCACAAACCACAGGGATATTCCACCGTCCAGCCCACCGGAACGCAGGAATGTCCACGGAAGAAATACTGCATTAAATCCTGCCGTAAGAATAAACGAACACATATCATAGTTTTTAAAATATTCCCCACTGCATAATAGTGCTCCCATGAATGCCGCCCCGCCTATCATGCCGGCAGCACTCAGGATGCCATCTCCCTGCAGAATGGCATATACAGCACCAAATGCCATGGACAGACATCCGCAGAATGACATAAAGCGGAACAGCTGTGTCTGTACGGAGATATCCTTTCGTATGAGAGTTTTTGCTATAGAATCACCAATTTTAATCATTTTCTTTTCCTCCCAGACTCTGTAATATTTCCGTGGCAGTCAGAAAGTCAAATAATTCAATGGCATCTTTCATCTTCTTCAATGCCTCTTTTTCTTCTCCTGACACAGTTTCTTCCATCTTATCAATTAATTCATTCGCACTTCCCTGATCAAACTGATCCAGTGCGGCAGCAAGCTCACTCCAGTTTTCCGCGGATTCCGGCTGGTTTTCCTGTCCCGGCTTTCCGCCCTGTTTCCACGATCCTGAGAAACCGGTTCTCTCCTCCAGCCCGTCCATAATTTCCTGATATTCTTCCATAAACGGTCCGTGATTTGCCGCAATATATGCTTCATCCTTCTTCTGTGCCGCCTCCTGCAGGTGTTTCGCCTTTTTCGACAGTGACTCTGCACCTATCGTCAGGCTCTGCCCCTTCAGGGAATGAACAATTATTTTGTAATTTTCCCAGTCTTTTTCCTCACAGAACCGTTCCAGCTTTGTTTTCTGTTCCCCATACTGTTCAATAAAACAGTGAATAATGTCCATGTAATCCGCTTCATTATGATCAAAATAGGACAGCCCTTTTTCCCGGTCAATGCCTTTTACCCAGACATTCTCCTGTTCCTTCTGTTCTGTACTTATCCCGTCATCCGGCAATTCTGCTCTCAGCTTTTCCCCATCTGCGGATATCTCCACGACAAATTTATCCAGGAATTTACGAAGCACCCGCTCCATCGCAGATTTTTCAATCGGTTTTGCCACAAAATCATCAAAACCTTCGTCCATCAGCATCTCTCTTGCCCCGCCTATGGCATTTGCCGTCAGTGCTACAATCGGTGTATGACACTCTCTTACCACAGGCAGTTCATGCAGCCGCTGCATACATTCCACACCATCCATCTCCGGCATCATATGATCCATGAAAATAAGGTCATAATTCTTCCTGCTTACCTTCTCGATGGCTTCTTTTCCGCTCAAAGCCGTTTCAATCTCCACACCATAATGTCTGAGCATACTTGCCGCAACTTTGAGATTCATCGCACTGTCATCGACTACTAAAATATGGGCATTTTCCACCTGGAATCTGTCTTTATGCCATCTCTCCTCATAGATATCCTGCTGCAGCCGTTCCCCATTCAGAACGGTTGCTACCGAAAATACATGAAGCGGACGGTAAATCAGCTGAATCTTTCTTCCCACCATTTTCAAATCGAAATCACGGTTTACCATAAGTACCACCTGCAGCTGCTCCGACAGCCGGTCAAAATATTCCTTGTTTTCCAGATATTCCTCATCCGCCGTAAATACGAATCCGAACTGCTCCGTTTCCATGGAATGTTTTAATTCCTGCATGGTAGAACATTTTACGGCTTTTACCTGAAGCTGCTGTGACATTCTCTGTATACATTCCAGATAGCCTTCCCGGATCTGTCCGTACTGGTAGCGATCCACATTTACATAGAATGCTGCTTTCTTTTCCTCCGGATCTTTTACCGACACGATCGGCACATCGGTCAGTGATTTCTGCGGAATAATTACAGTTATCGTAGTTCCGACCTGCGGAACACTCTCAATGTGCATATGTCCGCCCATCTTTGCCACGAGTTTTCTGGATATGGCAAGTCCCAGACCAATTCCTCCATATTTTCTGTCCCGGCGGCTGTCCACCTGGTTATAGGTATTTTTCAATGCTTCGACATCCTCCGACCGCATACCGATTCCGGTATCCTGCACGCGGATCATCAGATTCATGCCGTACTGTTCTTTTCTTCCACCGATAAACAGTATAACACCGCCACGTTCCGTGAATTTCACCGCATTATTCATCAGATGGAGAATCACACGATAAATCTTGTGACTGTCGCCAAGCAGACTGTTCGGAAGATTTGCCTCGCAATCCACAATCAGTTCCAGATTCTTCTCTTTATTCCACGCAGAAGCCATGTTTACCACATCGTTAATCACAGATGTAATATTATAAGGCTCGAATTTCAGTTCAATCGTATCGGCTTCCAGTTCGGAAAAGTCCAGAATATCAGATACCAGTGACATCAGATTTTTTCCGGCAACCGTAATGTCATACAACTGCTCTTTTGTCACATCATCCACCTTTGCATCCAGAAGTTCATTCCCGATTCCGATAATTGAATTTAACGGAGTACGGATTTCATGCGAAATATTTGCCATGAAATCATCTTTTGCACGTTTCGCTTCTTCCAGTTCTTTCATGGTAATTGCAAGCTCCCTGCTTTTTTTTATCCGGTCTTTTAGTAATTTAATTTCCATTAATTCCAGTATGAATATGGCAAGAAACTGCATGATACATTCAAGAACAGACAATGCTCCCGAAAATTCGACTTTATGTAATACAAATATATTAAGAATAACAAACAAAATTGTTGCAGCCATTGAAATATAATGTATCTCAATCACATCAAACAGAGAAAGCAGCACAACCACTGCGGCTACCGAACCCAGTACATCCAGCACCGAATCCTTATAAACGGAATACAGTATCACATTTACCCAGATTCCGACACCACAGAAGATTGCCGCCAAATAGCTCTGCCTTCCCAGTAATATCCGCAGACCAATGCCTGCTGCCAATATACACAATGCCACCGCCGTAACCCAGCTTGGCCAGCTGAGTCCTACCGCCATTACCGCCATATAAACAGTATACACGGCATAAATTAAATATGGAAAGATTCTCCTGCTTCCATTTTCCACTCTGTCATCCATCCTGTTTTCCCTGCCTTCATTCGCTTATTCTTCCAGTTCTGCCTCAATCCGTTTCCTTATGTCCAGAAACACCCGGACCAGATTCGGATCAAGCTGTGTCCCTGCATTTTCCTGCATGATCATAAATACTTTTATTGCCGGCCGGATCGCCGGCTTGTAACACCGTTTCTGATACAGGGCATCGAAAACATCTGCAATCGACATAATCCTTGCACACAGCGGGATATCCTCTCCTGCCAGGCCATCCGGATAGCCGGTCCCGTCCCAGCGTTCATGATGGTGTCTCGCGATCTTTCTTGCAATATCCACATACTTCTCATGTTCTACGTTTCCGATGATTTTCTCCACAATCTCATCACCGTAGATCGCATGCTTCTTCATGATCTCGTATTCTTCTTCCGTTAAGCGCGCCGGCTTCTGCAGAATGGCATCCGGAATTTTAATTTTCCCGATGTCGTGCAGAACCGAAGCCTTGATGGTATTTACTTCATAATCATAGTCCAGAATGTCCGCATACATTTTCCTTGCACGCAGCTCTTTCGTCAGAATCCGGACATATTTCTGGGTATTCTTAACATGCAGTCCCGTACTGTCATCACGGCTCTCGATCAGGTTCGCAATTCCCATGATAACCGCATCCTGCATCTGTGTAATGGTATCAACCTGCGTCGAAACCATATCCTCCAGATGCTCCTGATACTTCCTGTTGTCCAGTATCCTCCGGACGCGGCTGACCAGAACCTGCGGCACAAACGGCTTTGCAACGAAATCCATTGCACCCGCCTCAAAACAGCGGGTTTCCGTGGATGCATCGCTGTCTGCGGTCAGAAATACTACCGGGATATTCTCCCCGCCTTCTTTTTCCCTGATAGCGGCAAGTGTCTGAAATCCATCCATTTCAGGCATATTCACATCCAGCAGTATTAAATCCGGTATTATCCTGTCAAGCAGTGATACTGCCATCTTCCCTGATGTTGTAGCAGATATGCGGAACTCTTCTCCCAGAATCGTCTGAGCATGTTTTAAATTACCCGGATCATCATCAACCAATAATATCAATTCTTCATTTTTCATCCGTATATCCCTTTCTTAACGTTCAAACCATGCTTTAATAAGAGAGAATTTCATATCCGTCTTCCGTCACTAATACCTGTATTTCCCACTGTGCTGACGGCTTTCCGTCCTCTGTATATATTGTCCATCCATTTTCATCATCTTCATAAATATCTGCTTTTCCCATATTTACCATAGGTTCAATCGTAAATACCAGTCCAGGCACCATCATCATCTCCGTACCGCGCTTTGATACATAACTTACCCATGGTTCTTCGTGGAATTCAAGTCCGATGCCATGTCCGCCGATCTCCCTTACGATCGTATAGCCATGCTCTTCTGCATAATCATTGATTGCCTGTCCCATATCGCCCAGGAATCCCCACGGTTTTACTTCTTTCAGCCCTACATCCAGGCACTCTTTTGCAACCTGTACCAGCTTCTTCTTCTCCTCGGAAACGTCCCCGATCAGATACATACGGGATGAATCTGAAAAATATCCGTCCAGAATCGTGGAACAGTCGACATTAATAATATCTCCATCCCTCAGCACAATATCCTTCGATGGAATACCGTGGCACACTTCGTCATTCAGTGACGTGCATACACTCTTTGGAAATCCTTCATAATTCAGTGGTGCAGGAATACCGCCACGCTTTACGGTCTCATCATAAACCCATTTATCAATCTCTTCCGTGGTAATGCCTGCCCGGATATGCTCTCCCACATAATCCAGCACCGCAATATTAATCGCCGCACTCTTCTTAATGCCTTCAATCTGTTCCGGTGTCTTAATCAGATCATGTCCCGGAACTTCATGTCCTTCCCGCTCTGCCTGCTCTAACTTACTGTCAAAATTATAATGGCACTTCTTATACTTCATACCGCTTCCACACCAGCATACATCATTTCTTCCTAATTTTATCATCTTATTTTCTTCCTTTTCTTCATAACTGTCTATTTATTGTGAAACGCTTAATCTGTATGGGCAAATGAACAATTACGGATTCTTTTTGCACAGTGCAAATCCATGGTTCATCGGTCCGCTTCCTCTTCCCAGATCCAGCATATCTGCAAGTGCAGCCGAAATATACTCCTTTGCCGCACCTACCGCTTCACGAAGCGGCATATTATTTGCCAGATTGGATGCAATTGCAGATGACAGGGTGCATCCCGTTCCATGCGTATTCGGATTATCAATCCTCTTTCCGTTAAACCATACCTTGCCGGCTTCACTGCACAGAATATCATTCGCCGTATGTACCTGATGACCGCCCTTTAACAATACCGCACAATGATATGTTTCACAGATTTTTTCTGCCGCCTTTTCCATATCTTCTGCCGTCCGGATATCGAATCCTGTCAGAACCTCTGCTTCCGGAATATTCGGGGTAATCAGTTCTGCAAGCGGGAACAGTTCTTTCTTTAAGATTTCAACCGCTTCATCCTGAATCAGCCTTGTCCCGCTGGTGGAAACCATCACAGGGTCCACCACAATATGCCTTGCCTGATAATATCCCAACCGTTCTGCAATCACTTCTATGAGGGATGCTTCCGCTACCATTCCTATCTTCACGGCATCCGGAAAAATATCGGTAAAAACAGCATCTATCTGCTGCTTTAAAAATTCCGGTGTCACATTCATAATCCCATATACCCCCATTGTATTCTGTGCCGTCAGTGCCGTAACCGCACTCATCGCATACACACGGTTTGCCATCATTGTCTTAATATCCGCCTGAATACCGGCTCCGCCGCTTGAATCACTTCCTGCAATCGTCAATGCTGTTTTCATTGCCATTTTCCTCCTCCATATACTCTCCCTATCATTTTGAATCATTTTTCCTAAATTGTCAAGCAGGTTATGGCTCTTCCATATATTTTATCAATTAAAACAGGGCATAAAATAAGACGGTCCGGGACCGCCTTACTTTACCTGTATTTATGATTATCTTTCTTTTCTTACTCTGCTGTTTGTAACAACCGCTGCAAATCCTGCTGCTGCCATGATTACTGCAAGCATTGCAACCCCTGCTGTATCTCCGGTGGCCGGTGCCTGCTGTACGACATTTTCTGATTTTGGCTCTACGGCTGCTGTGACACTCTGGCTTTCTTTCTCCGGCTGAGTTACCTGCTGTACCGGTTCTGCTGCCTGTGGTGTCTCTGACTCCTGTGGTGTTTCCGGCTCCTGTGGTACTTCCGGATTCTGTGGTGTTTCCGGCTCCTGTGGTACTTCCGGTTCCTGCGGTGTCTCTGTCAGTTTCTTTGTCACATAATCTGCCACTGCATTTTCTCCGTACAGTGATTCATATCCTTCCCTGTAGAGAAGGGCAAGTTTATCATACATCTTTGAAAATAATGCTGCATTGAAATTCACAATGCGGAATCCGCAGCCGGATAAATCCATGTCTGCAATCTCCAGTCCCATCGGACTTGTTCCTCTTTCCGCAAATCCCTCTGATTCGGAACCTGTTCCATTTAAATCAATGGCATATCCTGTTTCTGGATTTACTCCTGTTCTTCCTGTTTCCGGATCATGATATTTTGTAATAATCAGACTGGTGCTGTTAAATACGCCGCCCGTCCAGTTTTCCTGTTTCCAGTATTCTTCATCCGTAATATCCGGTATGGAATCTGCTGCTCTTGTCACCTGTGGTCCGATGTATGTACCGTCGCCGCCCAGAAGGTTGCAGGTAATAGCTGCCATGCCGTCCCTGTCAGTGTAAGAACCGATTCTTGTTTCACGATACCATGGATTTCCTGTAGTTGCTGTCGGGTGAATGAACAGTGTGCATCCCGATGCCGCATAATATCTTCCCAGTTCCGGATAAAAATGACCGTCCCTGCAGATATCAATACCTGCTTTTCCCCATTCTGTATCAATGATATATGGTTCATCCCCACATACTGACCACATTACTTCATATCCTGCACGATGAATTTTACGATAGGAATCAATGCTGCCGTCCGGATAAAGAATTGCTGCCGCATTGTAAACCTTTTCCACACCCTCATCATAAATCGGTGTTTCTTCTTTTTCTGTCATTCCAAAAATAATGTACATTCCATACTGTTTTGCATATTCGGAAAGTTCGTTTGTAGTGTCACCCGGAATGGTTTCTGCCAGTGCCACCTGCATGGCTACTCCGTATTCTGCATAAAACGGATCATCTTCCGGCTGCTTCCACTCATATCCGGTCAGTACGGTCTCCGGAAATACCAGAATATCTACACCCTGTTCCCCGGCTTCTTTGATATATTCTATCATTGCCTCTTTATTGGCTTCCTTATCGCCCCAGATTCCCGGCATATTCACTACTGCTGCCTTTGGTCCGTCCGTCACATCGGAATAATAGGATAATTCTTCTCCATTTGCCTGTTTTTCAGCAAGTTCTGCATACAATTCTGCGTATAACTCCGGATTAAAATCCTGATTTCTGCAGGTAGAACCGGTAGATGCTGTCAGTTCTGTGCTATTTGTAAGAAGTCCTTCTTCTCCTGTAATAATATCCGCATCTGTATTAATTGTTCCGTCCGCATCTTCTGCACCCGCATAATACTTTGGTCCGTTAAATGCACCCTGCATAATCACACTGCCGCCTGGGAAGTTGTAATCATCTTCCGGTCCGTCATATCCTTCCAGATTCGCACTTAAAATCGTCATGCCATCTCTGGATGCAATGCTTTCAAGTCTGTCTTTATAATACCATTCCCATCCTTCGTCTTCTACTTCTCCGTCTCCGTCAATATCTCCGTAGCTCCTTGATGTAGCCGTAGGATTCAAAAGAATATTACATCCCAGTGCTGCATAATACCGCTCTAATTCCGGTGTTGCATAGGTATCATAGCAGATGCTTAAACCTATCAGTCCATATTCAGTATCCAGAAGTACCGGTGTTTCACCCGGTGTACACCAGTCACCCTCTACCGGGGTAATCTTCTGATATGCGGTTACTTCTCCATCCGGGGAACACGCAAATGCTGAGTTATAAGCATGTTCCGTATCTCCTTCCACGGTCTGGGTTGCACCGTAGATAATCCACATATCATATTCATCGGAAAGTTCTGCAAATTCCTGTGCCGTAGGACCGTCCAGCGGTTCTGCATTCTGTACCGCCATCTGGTATACTTCCGAATCCGGATCATTGGAATACGCATATCCCGTTACACACATTTCTGGGAACAGAAGAATTTTAACTCCTTTCTCATGTGCTTCTTCCACATAAGAAATCATACTTTCTATGTTCGCTTCTTTATTTCCCCATTCCGGAGCAAAGTTTACCACTCCCAGCTCATCCTGTGCAAATTCATAACTGACTTTCGGCTGTTCTTTTCTTGTCAGTCTTGTCCATTGTGTGCCTGTCCCATCTTCGGCAAATGCCATTACAGATACAGATACGGTCATCACTGCGGTCATGCTGAACGCTATTGCTCTTTTCAAAAAACGATTTTTTAAAACATTCATGTATGCATCCTCCTTAAACTGTATTCCGACAAACTAAGACGATTTTGTGCACAATGGTATGAAAAAAAGGAGCCACATATCATCTCTGATATACGACTCCTTCGTCTGTCTTTTTCATGTCAGAAATCATAACACCAGACCTACGAAATGTCAAGCACTTTTTTTGTATATTCTGATTCACTTTTTCACATACTCTATCTATATAACCCAAAAAGAAAGGTGGAAAAAATGAACCAGAATCTATCCCTCTCTTTTGCCCGGAATTCCCAGACTCTGGATCGTCTGTTCCAGGGCTGCGATGACATAAAGAAACACACTATGAAGCTTGGCAGCGAAACCGTCGATGCCTGCATTTACTATGTGGAAGTGGCGGTCGATAATATGTCCGTTGAGGAATCGGTGATCGGAAAACTGCTCGGCAAACTGATGAATCTTCCAAAAAATGAAATCTATGGTTTTCTCGCCGCAAATGCCCTCGGAATTACGGATGTAAATGAATTAAGCACCTACAACGAGGTTCTGATGGGTGTTATGATCGGAGATGCCGTTCTAATCATTGACGGATATGACAAAGCGATCAAGATAAAGAGCAAAGGCTATCCCATGATGGGTGTATCCTCGTCAGAACGGGAAGAGGTCATGCGCGGCTCACGGGAAGGATTTGCCGATGCATTAAAATGCAATACCGCCCTGATGAGAAAACGAATCCGCAGCAATCATCTGAAAGTCAGAGAATTTATCGTGGGAAAAGAGTCCAACACAACCGTTGCACTGGTCTACCTGGACAATACCGTAAGAACGCAGGTATTACAGGAAATAACCTCCAGGATTAACCGGTTAGAGATATCTAACCTCACAGACAGCGGTATCATCGAACAGCTTACGGAAGAAAATGTCTACTCCCCGTTTCCGCAGTACCAGACCACGGAACGTCCGGACACCGCCGTCCATGCCATCATGAAAGGGCGCATTACCTTATTCGTGGACAACACTCCGGTTGCCCTGCTTCTTCCTGCAAACTTTAATGATTTCCTGAAAACACCGGATGATTATTACGAACGCTATACCATTGTCACACTTGCAAGAATTATCCGCTATCTGGCGGCATTTTTCTCCCTGTGTCTGCCCGCGGTATACCTCGCCGTCATGAATTACCACCCAGACATTCTTCCGGCAAACCTGCTCTTCTCCTTTGCCGGCGGCAGAGCAAGTGTGCCTTTTCCCAGTGTGGTGGAAGTCTTTATCATGGAATTTGCCTTTGAACTTCTGCGGGAAGCTGGAATCCGTATTCCGGGACCGATGGGCAGTACCATCGGCATCGTCGGAGGTCTTATCATCGGACAGGCAGCAGTGTCCGCCGGCATTGTCAGCCCGGTAATCGTTGTAGTTGTCGCTTTCACGGCACTGTCTTCTTTTGCCATTCCGAATAATGAATTATCCTCGGCTTTCCGTATTTTAAAATATGCCCTTTTACTCCTGTCCTATTTCCTAGGCTTTTTCGGAATCGTACTGGGGGTATTAATGATCGGGCTGCATCTTGCTTCGCTGAAAAGCTTTTCCCTGCCGTATCTTATGCCGATTGCCGCAGGAGATGTGAACAAACGCAGGGATATGAAAGACCTTATTCTGCGCTTTCCATTAAAAAAATTGTAGAGGAGTTATTATGTTTGCTGACAACCACAAATTATCCACAAACGGCATCTGGAAGCTGCTGCTTACGGAAGAAACCGGGCTTGCTCTTCTCTTTTCCGTGTATTTTGCAAAAAGACTGGACATCCTGACCGGTGCCATGATTCTGACCGGCATCTTTGTCCTTTCCCTGCTGTACTTAAAACTGGTATTCTATCTGCTCGAACAGAAAAAAGTCTCAGGAAAGCTCCATCTCTATATCCATTTTAAGAGATATGTCAAATCCTTTCTGCTGGCGGTTTTCGGCGTGCTGATGCTGATTAAATACGTCCATGAAAATCTGCTTCCCGGAACGATGGTATTATTCATTGCCCTGTGCGTATTTCTCTGCTGCTTCCTGATTGCCCGCAAATCCATCGAAATCCGCAGCCGTTTAAGTGAATTCCTGTACCTTTTTATCATTGTCCCGATTACTATTACCGTTATTTATGAATTTTTCTGTATTGACTACCGCAGTTTCTTTTCCCTGTTCCGTGAATCCTTTTTTCCGGACTGGGAATTATCCTTTTTTAATATATTAAAAATACTTCTTGTAATATTTTTTTCCTTTGTGATTCTGTCCCCCTGGAGTCATCTGCTGACGAAAGAGAGTTTTTTTCATGATGCGTACACTGCCAGACACTGTATGAAACGGACCACTGTTTTCCTGTATTTCCTGTGCCTGACCCAGTTCTTCCTGACAGAAATGACCTACACTGTAGAACCGGTGCTTTCCATTACCCTCAGCCTGCTGATGTATATTTCCGCCCAGTTGTATTACGGACTTCCATTAAAAAAGCTTCCTGCACTGACGTTTACCGGTGCTGCATTTATTTTCAGCATAATCCTGCTGATACTTCCATCCGTCCTTCATGCCACACATCTGTACACCTACTTATCCGGGTTTGAATTTCACACACTCTACGACAGATCTGCCAGAATCATTGATGCAAGGGAACTGGAAAACCGCAGCTTTGTACTGTCCCTTATTATTTCCGAGGAAAATGGGGAAATACTCTATACCTGTGAACTGGCGGATTACTCGCAGGGTGCGGGGGAATTGTCCTCCCATTATATCAAAGTAAGTACTTTAGATGCTTATCCACTTTCCGGCGGAAAACCGCTGGACTTTTCCCACATCCGTGCAATTCTTATCGACAATCCGGTGGATGACTTTACACAGGGTGATTTTTATGCACTAATCGATGCTTATCGTATCCCCGGAAAAACACTGATTTTCCAGAAAAAGGACTTCCCCCGTACCTGTGATCATCTGCTGTCCGGTTTAGAGCAGATTCATCTGGGAGAAGTCCTCGACACCCTTGCACAGAATCAGGGCATCCGCAAGCAGATTATGCTGCGTAACCTTAATTAGTACAGGTTTTCAATATTAATATTTGTATAAAAGAACTGCAGAATATCCTGACAGGAATAACCGTCACCAGCCATGGTATTTGCACCATTCTGGCTCATGCCGGCTCCATGTCCGTAGCCGCCGCCCTGTATCAGATAGCCGGTCAGGTTATTATCCCCGTCCCGCACTTCATCCAGTACAAAGAACGCACTCGGAAGTCCTGTGAATGTATTTATGGTACTGCCGTCATTCTTATTGATATCCAGTCCGTATGGATTAAATATCTTACGGATATAGGACTCGGTACGCACCATTACCGTAGCAGCATCCCCGTGGATAATCACATAATCAAGGACACCTCCGGTATTTCTTGTTCCCGTTTCCACGGACTGCACATTTCCGACACTGCTTATCTCCCTGCTCACATACTGACCGCCTTCGAGTGTCAGTACCTTCTCCGGACCGGAGCTATACAGCGATCTGATGATCTGATTTACTCCCTGGGAAATCTCTGCCAGCGGCATGGTTACATTCCATCTGTACCATGCATAATTCTTATCCCAGGTGTCATAATTGTTCGTAATAAACATACGGAACTGGCTTTCGTCCTTCAGATCAAGGGATGGGTTTTCCTGGCTTAACAACTTTCCACGGATATATTCATAACCGCTTCCACCCCAGATCGTGGCATCCGTACTGCTGCCGCAGGAAGTCGAATAAAAGAACGCACTGATTGGCCCGCCGTTACAGGTCATAATCTGTCCGTATGTGTCATCCACCGCCTGCGATGTCGTGGTCTGCTCTTCGGAATTGTTGTATACCTGATATGCGGTACTGTCGTCTACATGAGCACCCAGCCATGCATAATCGTTCGATACCATGTGTTTATACGCATATGTTCTGGCACAGACCGCCTGTGCCTTCAATGCCTCTGTCTGATAGGTATACGGCATTTCGCTCGGCACAACGGCATATAAATACTGCTCTAACGGAAGTTCGTTGACCAGAACCAGACCATGTTCCGTCTTAATGACCTCGATTGAACCGCGGTAGGACGGACTGCCGTAACCACGCTCCAAAGATGCCAGTGTTATCTTCCCATCCGCTGTCATCGGACGGATCGTCAGACTGCCCGCTTCCAGATATTTACTGTCCTGCGTAATGGTAAATTCCTCTCCGGCAGTGAATTTCTTCGTCTCCGTTCCATAGGTAAACTGATATTCCCCTGCGGACGTAATCCGTACACTGTCATGATAAATATCCTGAAATCCGTTCGTTTTTAATACCACACGGATATTCTGTGCCACAAAATTCCGGTCAATCAGCACCGCACATAATTTCCCGTCTTCAATCAGGAACTTCTGCACATCATAACCGACCACCATATCATACAAGGTCTTTGACTCAATATTTCCATAGGTTTTATATGCCCGGAATCCATCCGCTATTTCATAGCTACCCTGTCCTTCGATTTCCACCATATGGTCCGTATACTTTAACAGTTTTCCACTGACATACCCCTGCTTTATCTTATAATCCGTGACTTTTCCACTCTTCAGGGACAAATCGGCGATCGCATTCGTGACGGACAGATCCTTGTCATCCACCTCAAACGTCCGTACGATGCCGTTAATAAAGACGTTGAGCTGGCCGCTCTGCACACTGGTAACAAGTACATTTGGATAGGTGATATTGGAAGATACCAGTTCCGTCACGCAGAGAATCTCATCCGACTTCACCAGTACCTTAATATGTTTATCCATGTAATAATCCAGTTCCAGACCGGTAAATTTATAATTTCCCACAGACGTTACCGCCGTCCATTTCTCCATGGAAGTGACATTTGTCTGGCTGGCAATCACGGTCAGGTCGATTTCCTTTGTGCTGTCCCCCGCCAGCTTCTCTGCCATCGCAGAAACAACCTCCGCCCATTTCTCATTTGTAATGCCCTGGGAAGATTTGTTATTCTTCACGAAAGACAGCAGTTTCTTATCCGTAATGCCCATATTTTCATACAGATTTTCCAGTTTCTTATATGTAAATACCGATTCTGCCTCTTTTTTGGAAGGAATAAACTGTTTCTCGGTAAAATATTCCCGCTCATACAGCAGATTCATGTACGGCACATACCATTCCTCGTTCTTTGAAAAATGCCCTGCCGCACTCTCGCAGTCATCCCGGGTTGCGACCAGAAGTGCCACGGCACGCGCCGCCTGACCGGTGGTCACGAAATTTCCATCCGGACTTTTCTCCTTTCCTCCCATTCCCCTATACACCAGCACCAGTATAAGCACCGCAATACAGACAAATAACGCAGTGATCAATTTCTTATTCCGCACACAGTTCCTCCTTTAAAATAAAAGTTTTCAAATGCAAAAACAGACTGTCTTACGACAGTCTATCTCTTCTCTTATTGCACAAATCCCAAGATGCCGGTCCCGCACTTTTGAGTCCTAGCGAAGCTAGGTGGGCAACCGCAGCCAAACATTCTGAAGTCCACTCGCAGGAGGCTTTCCATCCTGTCAGCAATATAGGAATCCCGTTTAAACAAATGTAGGTTCAAAATATACGGGGTTATCGAACACCCCAGGAATCGTATCTCTTTATCATCTACTGATAGTATATCCTATTTTTAATATATTATCAAGATGTTTTTTTAGAACTGATAATTTTTAATAGAATTTCTTTTTCGTTCAATCCAGCATCGGTCAGAACCAGGTCAAATAATTCATTCAGAATCCTGCCCATCTCTGCACCGGGGGCGACTCCGCACTCCGCCAGAAGCTTTCCATTGACTGCCAGTTCTTTCAGACTGAGTGCATCTCCATCGTCCACGATCTCCTGATACAGTCTCCGTACCTGCTCAAGCACCTGCGGATCTTCATTCCCGACTGCCTGGCGGAAATCCAGATAATCGAAGAAAATATCACTGCCTATGCTTACCGCCAGATGACGGATCGCTGATTTGTCCGCACGCAGCTTTTCCTGCCGGTATGCATGGTATTTTTCGCAGATCCGTATCGTCTTATTGTCGAATTTCAGACTTTTTAATACACCTTCATATGCAAGACCGCCGAGAAACAGACTCCAGCGGATATAATGCTGCTTTGGCGATCGGCATAACTGTACGAGCATATCCGCAAGGCTCTCCTGTGCCGTTACCTGCAGACATCCGTCAAAGATCTCCGGAATAATTCCGGTGAAAAACAGAAGCTCTGCACGTTCCGGATGGTCGGACATAAGCAGTTTCTCCAGCTCTGCCTGTATTCTCTCACGGCTGATTTTCCGCAGATTCGGTGCTAATTCCGTCAGTGCCTGCAGGGTTTCCTCTTCGATGGAGAAATCCAGAGCGGCACTGAACCGCACCGCTCTTAAGATCCGCAGGGCATCTTCCGTAAACCGCTCTTTTGCCACACCCACACAGCGGATAATGTGTGACTGCAGATCCTCTACTCCGTGAAATTTATCGACAATTCCGGTACGGTCGCTGTATGCCATGGCATTGATCGTAAAATCCCGGCGCTTCAGGTCTTCTTCCAGACTCGGTGTGAAAATCACTTCTTTCGGGTGTCTGCCGTCCTCGTACTTTCCGTCAATCCGGTATGTCGTTACCTCATACCCTTCATGATGCATCATGACCGTAACCGTGCCATGTTCAATGCCCGTGTCAATGGTTCTGTGGAACAGTGCCTTGACCTGATCCGGCTTTGCAGATGTGGTAATATCCCAGTCCTTTGGCTGTTTTCCAAGAAGGCTGTCACGTACACATCCGCCCACCGCATAAGCTTCGTAACCGTTTTCTTCCAGAATCCCGATGATTCTCTTTACACTGTCCGGTAATATAATCTTCATTTTAGTATGCCTTGCCCCAATAAACCATCTTCTTTGCAGGTTTTCCGCAGCATACGCATACATCAGATAACTGTTCCTGTGCAAATGGCATACATCTGGAAGTGGCAGTGGTTTCTTCTTTAATCTTGTCCTCACATGCCTGATCTCCGCACCACATAGCCTTGATAAATCCAGGCTTATTTGCTACGGCATCCTTGAACTCATCATATGTGACAGCAACGCTGGTATGTGCATCTCTGTGCTTTCTTGCTCTCTCTAACATCTCATGCTGGATGGTTTCGAGTAATTCGCCAACCTTAGCCTGAAGTTCATCGAGGGAAACCGTTACCTTCTCTCCGGTATCTCTTCTTGCGATAATTGCCTGATTTGCTTCGATATCCTTTGGTCCAATCTCGACACGGAGCGGAATTCCTCTCATTTCCTGCTCTGCGAACTTGAATCCCGGACTCTTGTCCGTATCATCTACTTTTACCCTGAATCCTGACAATACTTCCTTTAATTCGTATGCCTTGTCTAACACGCCTTCTTTTTTCTGCATAATTGGCACGATCATTACCTGTACCGGTGCAAGCTTCGGCGGTAATACCAGTCCATTGTCATCACCATGAACCATGATAACTGCACCGATCAGTCTGGTGGTCATACCCCAGGATGTCTGATGTACATATTTTAACTTATTGTCTTTGTCTGTATACTGTATACCAAATGCCTTTGCAAATCCGTCGCCGAAATTGTGGCTGGTACCGGACTGCAATGCCTTACCGTCATGCATTAAAGCTTCGATGGTATAAGTAGCTTCTGCACCTGCGAATTTTTCCTTATCTGTCTTACGTCCGCGGATAACCGGAATAGCAAGGAAATCTTCACAGAAATCTGCATAGAGGTTTAACATCTGCTGTGTTCTTGCCTCTGCTTCTTCTGCTGTTGCATGAGCGGTATGTCCTTCCTGCCATAAGAACTCTCTCGAACGCAGGAACGGTCTTGTCTCTTTCTCCCATCTTACTACGGAACACCACTGGTTGTATACCTTCGGCAGGTCTCTGTAAGACTGGATATCGTCTTTATAAAAATCACAGAATAATGTTTCAGATGTAGGTCTTACACACATTCTCTCCTGTAATGGCTGTAAACCTCCGTGTGTTACCCATGCAACTTCCGGAGCGAAACCTTCTACATGATCCTTCTCTCTCTGTAAAAGACTTTCCGGGATAAACATTGGCATATACACATTCTGTACGCCTGTTTCCTTAAATCTTTTATCTAATTCATGCTGAATATTTTCCCAGAGTGCATATCCTGCGGGTTTGAAAATCATACATCCCTTTACACTGGAATAATCCATCAGTTCTGCTTTTTTTACCACATCGGTATACCACTGGGCAAAATCAACATCCATGGACGTAATTGCTTCGACTTTCTTATCTGATGCCATTTTAAAATCCTCCTAAATCTATATTGCCGGGGAAATATACCCCGGATGGTTGTCTTTCCGATCAATGACTGTTAAATTTTAGCATAATCCCGTGAAGTTGACAAGGTGTTGTGCGGAAAAGAAATAAAAAATTACCCTGCCATATTCGACAGGGTAATAATTTCACCGAAAAATATTTCTGAATTGATTATTTGGCATTTTTCTTTCTTGAAAATGCTACAGCACCTGCTGCTGCGGACATAACTGCTGCCAGAGCTGCTGCTGCCGGTGCCGCATTATCACCTGTCTTAGGGATGGATGCATCCTTTGCTGCTGTAGTTGTTTCAGCCTTTGTTTCTTCCGCACCTGCAACGGTTTCTGTTGCTTTTGTTTCTGTTTCCGCAGTCTTTGTTAAATCAACTTTGGAAAGTACATAATCAGAGCAATGCTCAATTTCAAATGTAGCATAACCATCTTTTACGATAACCTTTGCATTTACAAGTTCAAATTTTCCGGTTTCCGGATTATAGTAATACAATCCCATGTCACTGGTATCATCAAATCCAACTTTTACTTTGATTTCAGCTTTACCCGGAAGTTCTCCTTCATGTCTGAAGTGAATAATCTCAGAATCTTCTGCCGCCTTTACTGCTGCAAGACCTTCTTCTACTTTCTTAACTGCATCCGCATCTTTTCCTTCGAGATCCTTGCTTGCTGCATCTGGATTAATCTTAAATGTTGTGATTGTCTTTGAAGTAAGTTCGGTATTGATGGTTGCAATACTCTCGTCCTCAACACTCCAGTAAATCACCTTGTTGGTAGCATTTACCGGTTTTACGGTTACCGGATAGTTGTATACACTGTCTGTCGGAATGGATACATCATCGCCAAGCTCGACACCTGTAACACCTACATAATCATCCGGAACTTCTGTTCCTGCTGTCTTTGCAATGATTTCAGAAGCATATTCATTTAATTCAGCAGCGAAATCAGTGGTCAGGTCGATAATCTTTCCATCTGTTTTCTCTGTCAGATCTTTGTATTCATCCTCTAACAGAATACTTTCTTCGCCTCCTAAATAGCTCTCTGTCTTATCATCCCATGTATAAGTCAGCTGTCCTTTGTGTGTAACTACTGTGGTACGGATTCCTTTTGCCTTTAACTGATCAATCACTTCATCCATGCCTTTATAGCCCCACTGGTTTGTCTCATTGATTGTAATTTAATAGGTAATTGCGAAACACTTAAATTTTTGTAAATGCATATGCAAATGAAACATTACACGAAGGCACGCTCTCGCTACATTCGGCTAGTAGCGGTACTAAGATGCTAAAATACAGCATCTAAGTACCGACTGCCTCATAGTACCTTCTTAGTAATTGTTCAATTTGCATATACAATAAAGATAAGTTATGAGTTTCGCAATTAACTATTGTAATTTAATTTTATTTTTTGAATTTTTGATAATTCTATTAAATTTTAGCACGATGAAGTGATAAATGCAAGATGTGACAGGGTGGTTTTTTTTCTTCCGTTGTACGACCTGTTTATTTTTTTAATACATCCATGATATACGATATAATATTTTCTTCTGAATTTAATCGATTCTTTATAAAGTAATTTTTTAATGAATTTTCATCTATCACTTCATTTCCAGGTTCGTCATCTCTGTATCCAATCCTTTTCTCAATCCAAGGATCCTGAGAATGGCTTATCAATTCAAGTGTCTTAGGAGAATAAATTCCGAATGTTTTTATTACCAAATCTATTGCCTGCATCTCATCTTGTGAGAGTTTTGACAGCATACATCCATGTGTACTTTTTATTCCACTGTCAATCGGATTAAATTTATATTTTTTGTATTTATTATATATCTCCGGATATACATATCCATGCTGCCATGCCTGACATTCTTCCGATAATAATTTTTCTCCATTTAATGCATAATTAACTCCATTAGAAAAACCTAATAATTTCTCCAATGCCAGTGGCGTAACCTCCCCCAGTCTTGTAATAATATAATTAGCTACCTGATTAATTTTAGAATCTGAAATCTCTTTTAACGCAGAATATCTGACCATAAGCTTTCTATAAGCATTTTCTTTTAACTTATATTTATTCTCTTCTACTTTATTATAAAATTCCTCTTCATTATTTAAAAACTCATGTAATGTATCCGAATACTGTCTGGCAGGAATATATCCTTCAAAATACCTTTTTATCGTTGCCTTGCCAAACCCTGCAATATCCGCCAGTGCTTCTTTCCCAATATCATATTTTTCTAAAATTTCAACTATTTCCTGTTCTAAAATAATCCCTTTTAATTTCTTATATGCTTCTATCTTCTCTAATGATCTTCTTGTATTATAATCCAGATCTGTTGCAACTTCATGTCCGCACTCCTTACAACGACCTACTTTAAAAATAAATTTAACAGATTCTCCTTTATAAGTTTCTTCAATTACTTCTTCTTTTTCTGTAAATTCTACTAAATCTTCACATTCGCTGCAGTAAGCTAAATTCTTGTCGTTCATAATTCCACCTACTTCTTTCATTTTTTGTTTTACTTTCTTTTCTGGTTTACTTATCTTTATGTTTTATATATATGTGGTATCCAGCATATGGAAACACTTCCATATGCTGTTAATATTCCTATTTTACTCTATTCTTATGAAATGATACAATAAAAACTTTCTTATATGGTATTTTTCTATTATTAATTTTAATATAAATTATCAATTTCTCTTTAACAATGCCACTATCATCAGCATCTCTTCTTCTCAATTCACAGGGATATTTAAATACATATAAATATTCTTGCGGCAATCCCTTTTCTAACCTCTTCTTAGCACCTTTTCCAACATCTTTTATCTTTCCTACAAAATTAGCTTCTTTCAAATCTTTTAAAATTATATTCTCATCCTCTGAATCAAATATATAGTCATCCGATAGTGCAGGATTCTCTTCTGTGGGAGCCTGTGGTTGATAATTCCTTTCATCAACAGCTCTTCTTAAGTCTTTTAACATCTCACTGAGTTCTGATTCAGAACAGTAAACATTTGGTTCCGCTGATACCTCTTCATCAATCGCATCAATAGGAAGCTTTGCCAGATGCCCTATTTTTTCTTCATTCATGCTTTACCTCTCTTTCTTAAGTGATACGTTTTCTTTATTTTTTATTTTTTCGTATCATTATTATAGCACAATAAAAAAAATTGTCAATCACAAAAATTACTTCTAAACGCAAAAAAGGGCATCCAATATTTTCCCAGTCTTGGATGCTCTTTCTGTACATAATGGTTTACTTTATTTCCGGCACGTTCTGCGCCTGGCATTATTATAATATGCATCTGCTCAAAAATCAAGACCAAATCCTGTATTTTATAATACTGTCTTTCTATCTCAACTCCACGTCCCAGCCTGCCAGGTATCTTCGGATTAACGCACTATCCTGCAGATTAACTTTTCCATTGCCGTCTACATCTGCCACGCTTTCATCTATAGTAACGTCCCAGCCAGCAAGATATCTCCGGAGTAGTGCACTGTCCTGCAGATTGACCTTTCCATTGCCATCTATATCACCGGCAATTCTGACTACTTCTTCCTCAACGATTGCATATGTACTGAAATGATTGGTTTCAAATACCAGATAATCTCCTTCAATATGTGCTTTCATATTAGTTTTGCTTCCATCAGCTTCGATTCTGTAAATATTCAGCTTGCTTCTGTCATATCCCTGCGGAATAGGAACTGATACCTTTACAACACTTTCCGGCTGAACTACTTCATCTTTTTTCATCATATATATATCATATACTTTAAATTTATCTGATATAGCTGATAACGCATTCTGGGCTGCATTGTATTCTTCTCCTTCTGTTACCTGATAACTTCTCATCACAAATCCGCCGGAGCTTCCTGCATCTACTTTCACACCATTGTCAATAAGTTCATTCTGGGCATTTGTTGTATCAATCCGCAATACATTGCTATATGCACATTGTGCGGTCTGTACAATCTGTGTCAGGAAATTTCCGTATTTTCCTATTTTGAATACCAAATCCAATGAAGCCTTTGGAAAACCAGTAATCGTGATTAATTCATTGTACGCTTTCTGTTCTACAGAATATCCTACATCTATCATAGTATTAAGTATCAAGTCACCAATATTTATATCCAAAGTCTGGATAACCTTATTTAAACTTTCCGCAACTTCATTTACATGCTGTTTTGCATCACCCATTGTTGCACTTACTGAAAGTATGGTTCTTGCCTCTTTGACAAGGAAATTAAATGTTTCTTCTTTCATCTGAGAGGTAAATGTTTCCACAAGCTTATCTCTTAACGCAACTTCCATATTGTCGGATTTCTGTATATTACCTACCTCTTTCCATACAAATACAAGCATATCAACGAAATTATATACCGTACAATAAGCGGAATCATTGATGTTATTACTTACTTTTATATAACCGCCTCTTGGCACTGATATCGATATCGATGTTTTTTTGGTAAACCGTTCACTTTTAAACGATAGCATATTTTGCGTAAATGCATCCTGTAACAGAAGCAGTGATGAAAGCACCGTTCCTTTCAGGCTGGTAATATTATTACCTCCAAATTTATCTATTTTCTCACATTTGACCAGTTTACCATTACTGTCATACACCTCAACTACACCTATTACACTCGTCTCATTATATACATTCATTGTAACCAGATTATAATCGTCATTAATTATTTCCTGTTTAAAATCTGTAATATACATTCCTGATGTATAACAATTATACTTATCTTTTCCTTCCTTATATACAGGCATGGCATTTGCGGCTATATTAAAATAACCATCACTTACAGATATTGTTCCATAAGCTTTCTTTCCGGTTGCATTATCTGTTACAGTTAATGTAGCTGTTCCTTCATTCTTTGCCTTGATTGTAATTTTTGTTCCATTATCTGTATTCTCTATGTTTCCATAGTCTGCTACAGACGAATCTGATATAACAAACGAAAATCCTTCTTCTGACGCAGCCTGCTCACCATCTGTATACAAAGCTGCCAAAACATCTATTGTGTCTCCCGGTCTGAGGCTTGATAATGCTTTTTCTGAAAACAGACGAACCTCGTCAATTCCTTTTGCATCCCAGTTAATCCATGTGATTTTATCATGTGTTGCTATCATCTGCGCCCAGTTACCTTTTGTATTATCATAGTACGCATAAATGGATTCTGTATTTGGAAATACCTGGGCAGTTATTTCAGGGGCAGTTCCATAAAAATATATATTCTGGATTCTATCGCAATACTGGAATGCATATCCATCTATTGTCTTTAATGCAGCTGGCAATTTCAGTTCTGTTAATCCACTGCATTTATAAAATGACATATACCCGATTTCTGTCAGATTCTCTCCAAATTCTATTTCCTTCAGATTCGACATCTCCGAAAATGCATAGTCTCCTATTGATGTTACTCCACTTCCAAATTTTACTTTTTCCAGTTTTCCACATCCATTAAACCAGCCTTCGCAGTTTCCTTTCACACTGTCCGGCACTTCTACTTCTGTCAGACCATCACAATACTGGAATGCATATCCGTCTATTGTTCTTAATCCTTCCGGCAATTTCAGTTCTGTCAATCCGCTGCATTTATAAAATGTACGATATCCTATTGATATTATATTTTCCCCAAATTCTACTTCTTTCAGATTCGACATCTCCGAAAATGCATAGTCTCCTATCGATGTTACTCCACTTCCAAATTTTACTTTTTCCAGTTTTCCACATCCATTAAACCAGCCTTCGCAGTTTCCTTCCACACTGTCCGGCACTTCTAGTTCTGTCAGACCATCACAATACTGGAATGCATATCCATCTATTGTCTTTAATGTAGCTGGCAATTTCAATTCTGTCAGTCCGCTGCATTTATAAAATGTACGATATCCTATCGATGTTATATTTTCTCCAAATTCTACTTCTTTCAGATTCGACATCTCTGAAAATGCATAGTCTCCTATCTCTACAACTTTATTTCCATTAATTTCATCAGGAATCACCACACTGGTTTCCGTTCCTGTATACTTTGTAATGGTAATATTGCCGTTTGCTGCTTTACTATAGTTGAATGAAATATCCCCATTCGTATATGTTTCAGCCTTTACCGTTGTTAAAAATATACTTCCCGGCAGATCAGCTAAAAACAGGATCACTACCAATAACATGCTGATTATTTTTTTCCATTGTTTTCTCATATGCATAGTCCTCCATTCCTTTCTAATCCGGCATTACCTATGTGGTAATGCCGGTCTGTTCTGATTTACTTCAACGTTACGTCCCATCCTGCAAGATATCTTCTTAATAACGCACTATCCTGCAGATTGACCTTTCCATTGCCATCTACGTCTGCCGCATTTTCATCGATGGTTACATCCCAGCCCGCAAGGTATCTTCGCAATAATGCACTGTCCTGCAGATTGACTTTTCCATTGCCATCAATGTCGCCGGAAATAGTTACCGCTTCACCTGTATCATATTTTCCATAGGATGATATTTTTTCTACCATATCTTTATAACTACCAGAAACACTGTAAGAAAAACTTAACTTTCCATCTGCGTCAGCTGTTCCCTGTGCCATATAGAGCAAATTATCCGTGGTCAGAGGTTTTTCCATGGATTCTGATTTTAAAACATAAAATACATAAGCCCTTCCCGATTTCAAATCTTTATAGCCCACTTCCGAAGAATTTATGGCATATGATTCTAATAAATTTGGCGATTCATATGCATATTCATTTACTGCAGAAACTTCATTTATTGTGACTTTTCCAGGCACTGTAGTCCGTTCGTCTACATTATATCCCCACATATATAATTCTCCATCTTCCGTAATGGCTGCACTATGCCAATTTCCAAGATTTACTTCTTTTACATGTTCCATAATCTTCTTTGGTACATTGCTATCTATAGTACTTCCGTCTCCTAATTCTCCCCTAGCATTCTCTCCCCACATATATAACTCTCCATCTTCTGTAATAGCTGCACTATGCCAACTTCCAAGATTTACTTCTTTTACATGTTCCATAATCTTCTTTGGTACATTGCTATCTATAGTACTTCCGTCTCCTAATTCTCCCTTAGCATTATATCCCCACATATATAACTCTCCATCTTCTGTAATGGCTGCACTATGCATATCGCCAAGATTTACTTCCTTTACATGTTCCATAACCTTCTTTGGTACATTACTATCTATAGTACTTCCATCTCCTAATTCTCCATATTGATTGTCTCCCCATAAATACAACTCTCCATCTTCTGTAATGGCTGCACTATGCCAATCTCCAAGATTTACTTCTTTTACATGTTCCATAATTTTTACTGGCACATTACTATTTGTAGTACTTCCATCTCCTATCTGACCTCTACTGTTAAAGCCCCACAGATACAGTTCTCCATTTTCTGTAATAGCTGCACCATTACGATAACCAATACTTACCTTTTTTACATGTTCCATAATTTTTACTGGCACATTACTATCCTGAATGCCACTATTCCCTAACTGACCTTTATCATTAAATCCCCAGGTATACAAATCCCCATTTTCTGTAATAGCTGCACTTAAACATAATCCCAGACCTGTTTCTACTACATGTTCCATAATTTTTACTGGCACTCTGTCACTTGATATATAGTTTCCAGTTCCTAATTCTCCAAAATAATTTTTTCCCCATAAATACAAGTCTCCATTTCCTGTAATTACTGCATTATGAGTAATTCCCAGACTTACTGCACTAACTTTCGTTTCAACATGAGGACACTCACCAAATCCAAATTCTTTATAGGTTATAGAATAATAAAACTTCTGCTCCTTTGATTTTTTGCTGAAAGTCTTTTCTTTGCTCAATTTCTTATTATTTAACAACTTAATAGAAAATGTAATATCGAACTGTCCGTATAAGTTTCCTTTGATACACTCTTTGCAGGAATGCTTTTTTGACTCATCCTTTGTACCGGTTAAATCAACATTCATCTGTGCATGCAGCCATGCTCCTATTTTTGCCTCTATTCCAGCCGTTGCTATCTTTTCACTGATAATTACTATCTTTGGTTCCAGTGCAAATCCCACATAAAAACTGCCTTCTATATTTAGTTCTGACTGAAATGATGGTGTTTTTGAAATATTCTGGATTCCACTGTCATCTGTATACTTTAAGCCAATACTTCCATCCAGAGTTCCTGTCAAAGTGATACTTGCCGTAAATTCCAACACAAGTTTTGGAATAAATTCAATAAATACTCCCGGTACAGGTGCTATCGTAAACTGACCTAATTTTACTTCTGTATCATCAAGCTTACCATTAACTCCTGCCGTAATTTTAGCATTGTATTTCAATTCAATTTCTATCGTCTGTCTGTCAAGTGCAATATATAACTTTACTGCAGCTTCTACACTCATTTTTACTCCACCGGATAAAGTAATTGTATTCATACCTGCTTTTATTTTTTTATCCGGAATACTATAAGATGCTTCCAGTTTCTCACTCGCATCCCCATCTATAATCGCATAGGTCTGTATATCGTCCTGTTCTTCAACCAGTCCATTATAAATGACACCATCATCACAGTATGAATTATCAATCTGTGCGCTATCCAATCCGGCTTCCGTATCAATCTTTACATAATCAAATACTTCATCCAGTCCGGTATCATCCTGCACAACCGTAACTTTTGTACCGTCTTTTGTTACAGCTTTTACCTTAACAATAATTGTTTCTCCATCTTCCTTTACACCTGCAAAGAAATCACCCGGCTCCAAATTCCGGACTGTTTCATCGGCATTTTCGATTACATAGCTTTCTTTATCTTCAGAAACAATATGATTTTTTTCATTTCCTATCTCAATCTTCTGTACATTTTCTTTGTATATTGCGAAGTTATTATCTTTACTTTCATCCAGATTTAATACTCTGTCGGCATCAAAATCATCCACTGTTAAGTCCAGTAATTTTTTCATTTCCTGTGTATACATGGATGATTCATATGCAGTACATAATGGACTGTAATCTTCGCTGTTAATCAAAAATCCTCTTACCAGAAAATATTCCGGCATTCCGTCTGTCGCAATATCTACAGTTATCTCTTCATCATCCGGTGTCACTTCCGCAATACCGCTGCCTTTCATCTCCAGTCCATCTTCGGAATAAATTCCTACTACCAGAGTTGCATTTTCACTCGTTTCCAAAGATACAGCTGCCTTTTGCTCTTCTATTGTAATTTCAAAAATATTACATCCCTGATTTTCTTCCTGCTGCTCCACTTCATCAGACAATGTCTGAGATAACATATTCCCAAAAGAATCCGTTCCCTGTATGGAAAAATCTCCATTTTCCACAACACTGCCTGCTTCTTTCTGTGATTCTGCTGCCACAGCCAACGTTCCCTGCGGCAGTATCATCTGACTGATAATGACAAAAATTATCAACCAGGCACATATTCTTGTTCTTTTATCTCTTTTCATAAATTACCTCTTTTCCAAAGGGAAGTATCTGAATTCTCACAACACTTCCCATTTTTCTTCTGTCACTTCAATGTTACATCCCATCCTGCAAGATATCTTCTTAATAACGCACTATCCTGCA
>UMLB01076236.1_pt1 | contig 29713 bp, 26 predicted proteins | sample 1966481 | NCBI WGS metagenome assembly UMLB01 (sample SAMEA4836192, study PRJEB28245) | human gut metagenome | biome: gut microbiome; material: fecal sample | place: Denmark | collected 2008 | reverse complement strand
CAGGTGTTGTTCAGGGTGTGGGCCAGATAGGTCTTGCCGTCCTTGCCCTTGATGCGGATGTGCAGGCGGCGTGCCTGTGCGTCACCCAGATTGGAGCAGGAGCAGACCTCGAAGTACTTCTGCTGGCGGGGGCTCCAAGCCTCGATGTCGCAGCTCTTGACCTTCAGGTCAGCCAGATCGCCGGAGCAGCAGTTCAGCTGGCGCACGGGGATCTCCATGCTGCGGAACAGCTCCACAGACATCTGCCACAGCTTCTCGTACCAGTCGGCGCTCTCCTCGGGGCGGCAGACCACGATCATCTCCTGCTTCTCGAACTGGTGGATGCGGTAGATGCCGCGCTCCTCGATGCCGTGTGCGCCCTTCTCCTTGCGGAAGCAGGGGCTGTAAGAGGTCAGGGTCAGGGGCATCTTGCTCTCGTCCAGCGTCTGGTCGATGAAGCGGCCGATCATGGTGTGCTCGCTGGTGCCGATCAGGTACAGGTCCTCACCCTCGATCTTGTACATCATGGCGTCCATCTCGGGGAAGGACATGACGCCCTGCACCACGTTGCCGTGCATCATGAAGGGCGGGATGACGTAGGTGAAGCCCTTGTTGATCATAAAGTCGCGGGCATAGGCCAGCACAGCCTCGTGCAGGCGTGCAATGTTGCCCAGCAGGTAGTAGAAGCCGTTACCGGCCACGCGGCCTGCGGCGTCCATATCAATGCCGTCAAAGCTCTCCATGATCTCGGTGTGGTACGGGATGGGGAAATCCGGCACGACAGGCTCGCCGAAGCGCTGAGCCTCCACGTTATAGGTGTCGTCCGGGCCGATGGGCACGCTGGGGTCGATCATCTGGGGAATGGAGTACATGATCTCCTGAATGCGGGCGGACAGTGCCTCCTCTTCCTTCTCCAGCTCTGCCATCTTGTCGGCGTCTGCCTTGACGGCGGCGTTGTTGGCGTCGATCTGTGCCTGCAGCTCAGCCTTCTGTGCCTCGTCGGTGCACTTCTTCAGCTGGCCGAACAGCGGGCCGTTGGCCTTGCTCAGCTTGTTGCGGGCGGCCTTCAGAGCCTCCACTTCCTTCAGGGCTGCACGGTACTTGGCATCCTTTTCGATGACCTCGTCCACCAGCGGCAGCTTTGCATCCTGAAACTTCTTTTTGATGTTTTCCTTAACGGCGTCCGGGTTCTCGCGGACAAATTTGATATCCAGCATGATTGACTCTCCTTAACTCTATTGGGCTTGCAGCGGTGCACTTGCGGCTTTCCGCTGCCGTTCAAAGGCGGCAGTTCCCGCCTTGGATCGCATGATTATTCGGTTTCCATCTGGTACTGTCCCAGCAGGTTTGCAAAGGCGCGCAGCTGCTCGTCGGAGTAAAAATGCACCGTCAGCTTGCCCTTGCCGCCGTGGTAGGCCACGTTCACCTCGCTGCCCAGCACCTGCTTCAGGCTCTCCTCCACCTCTACCGGCAAAGTGCCGCGGGGGGCGGGTTCGCGGGGCTCCTTGGCGGGCTTTGCCATCTTTTTGCAAAGCGCCTCAGCCTGACGGACGTTCAGCTGGTTGTCCGCGATGATCTGCGCGGCTTCGGCCTGCAATTCCGGTGTGGGCAAGCCCAGCACCACCTTGGCGTGGCCGGTATTGATAAAACCGCTTTTCAGCAGTTCCAGCACCGTTTCCGGCAGGTTGAGCAGACGCAGACTGTTGGCCAGTGCGCTGCGGCTCTTGCCCAGCTTGCGGGCGGCCTGCTCCTGCGTCAGGTCGCAGCGGGTCATCAGCTCCCGGATGCCGGCAGCTTCTTCCACCGGGTCCAGATCCTCGCGCTGTAAATTTTCCACCAGCGCCAGCTCCATGGCCTGCTCGTCGGACACATCCTTGATGACCACCGGCACCTCGGTAAGACCCGCCATGCGGGAGGCACGCCAGCGGCGCTCGCCTGCCACGATGCTGTAGCCACCCATGGGTCTTGGCCGCACCGCGATGGGCTGCAGCAAGCCGTGCTCGGCGATGCTGGCAGCCAGCTCACTGAGGGTCTCCTGCTCAAAGGTCTTGCGGGGCTGGTCGGGGTCCGGCTCAATCTCGCGCAGCGGCAGCGTTTCCACCGCTGCGTGCTCTGACTCAAAGACCGGTGCTGCGTCCTCAAACAGACTGTCCAGCCCGCGTCCGAGCCCTCCTTTTCCTCTTGCCATTGTTTACCTTGTTCCCCCTGTTTTAATCTTCCAGAGCATTTTTCGCCGGCTCTGCGGCGGGTGCAGCCTTTGCGCGGGACTTCTTAGGTTCCTGCGGGCGGTTGTGCTTGACGAATTCGATGGCCAAGTCCATGTAGGCCTCGCTGCCCTTGCCCTTGGGCTCGTAGAAATTGATGGGCTGGCCGTAGCTGGGCGCTTCCGAAATGCGGATGGAGCGCGGGATGGTGGTCTTGTACACCTTGGAGCCGAAGTACTTCTGCACCTGCTCCACCACCTGCACGGTCAGGTTGTACCGCAGCGAGAACATGGTGAACACCACGCCCTCGATATCCAGATACGGGTTATACTTTTTGCGGATGGTCTTGAGGGTGCTGATGAGCTCCGACAGACCTTCCAGCGCATAGTACTCGCACTGCACCGGGATGAGCACACTGTCGCAGGCGCTCAGGCCGTTGAGGGTGAGCAGATCCAGACTGGGCGGGCAGTCGATAAAGATGAAGTCGTAGTCCTTCTGCACCTCAGCCAGCGCCTTGCGCAGACGCCCTTCGCGGCCGGGCAGGTCGATCATTTCCAGACTGGCACCGGCCAGACGGGTGTTGGAGCCGATGACATCGGTGCGGTACTCGGTGTGACGAATGGCCTGTGCCGCCGTTGCCCTGCCGATGAGCACCTCGTAAGTGCCCGCCTCCACACTGCGCTTTGGGATGCCATAGCCGGTGGTGGTGTTGCCCTGCGGGTCGAGATCTACGATAAGCACCTTTTTGCCCAGCGCCGCTACGCAGGACGAAAGGTTGACGGCGGTGGTGGTTTTGCCCACTCCGCCCTTCTGGTTTGCGATCGCTACAATTTTTGCCACGCGCTTTTCTTCCTCCCGGGGAAAGATTTGTTCCACATGGAACACGCAGTCGTGCCCGCCGGTTTCCCCGTCCGACAGGCACCTTGGCTTTTAGTATAACACATCCAAATTGTTTTTTGAACCATCTGGAGCGTTTTTCAGCTGGATTTTTAACTTTTTGTGGTGAAAAAGTTAAAAGACCGCACGATTCTGTGCTGCAAATAAACGATTTGGAATGGCTTCCGCTTCTTCCGGGTTGCGGCACCCAGCATCCGCTTCGTGCCTTGGGCGGCACTTGCGTCTTGCTGGCCGCTGCCCCAACAACTCCTCCCTGTTTCCGCCGCTGGCGGCGGTCGTCGTCGTTGCTAGCCATGTTCAGCGGAATTATTATTTTTATTTCGCGTTTGGAGCGACCGCGTTTGCGCAGCAATGAAAGCCCCAGTGGGGCTTTTAAGCGGCAGAGCGGTCTGCGTTAGCAGATGGAGGGGCTTTGCCCCGACAAGCTCTGCGGAGCGCTCCAAACGCTATTTTCACGGGAGGGGTCGTAACGGGAAGCGGCAGCTGCTGCACTTGCTCCCCCGGGGGGAGCAAGCGCAGCGACTGAGGGGCTACGAATGGAGAAGCGAAAAAAGCGTTAAAGCGATAGCGCCGACTGGCGCAGCGCTAGCTTTTTTGTGCTTCGACTTCTTCTTTAGGATTGTTAAGGGCGTGCAGCCCTTGACGACGGGTTGCGGCACCCAGCATCCGCTTCGTGCCTTGAGCGGCACTCGCGTTTTGCTGGCCGCTGCCCCAACAACTGCTCCCTGTTTCCGCCGCTGGCGGCGGTCGCAGTTGTTGCATTGCGGGGTGGGTGGAGTCCAGAGGTAGGGAGGGGGGAGTCGGAACACCCCTCCCTGCCTCTGGCCCAGCGGAGCGTCCCTGCACGCTGCTGGCAGGCAGAAAGTTGCCCCGCAGAGCGCCACACTTTTCTGGTTCTCTTTTGGTGTCAAAAGAGAACATCTCTCGGCTACATCCTCTTCCCCCTCCCCTGTTCCACATGGAACACTTTACTTTTCTGCGGCGGCGGTGGGGATGCGCACAGTGTACTCGATGTAGCCGTCCTTCTCTTCCCGGTGGGCGGTGGCGGGCACGCCGTTGTCGGTCATCAGCCGGATGGCGTGGTCGATGGTATTGACAAAGATGCGCACGTCCCGCACCATGGAGATGCGGTGCCCGGCCTTGGGCGGGCTGTTCAGCAGCTGCTCGATGTAGCTGTCAGTCTGGCGGGCGTTCAGGCGGCGCTTTGCGATGGTAATGAGCGCCTCGCTGCGGCGGTTTTCCGGCAAACGCAGCACCGCGCGGGCGTGGCGCTCGGTGAGGTTGTTGTCCAGCACAAATTGCCGCTGGTCTGCCGTCAACTGCAACAGCCGCAGCTTGTTGGCAAAGGTGGGCTGCGCCATGCCTAAACGCTTGGCGGCTTCGGCTTGGGTGCAGTCCCACAGCACCATCACGTCCCGCAGCCCCTGCGCCTGTTCAAAGGGGTTCAGGTCGGCGCGCTGGATGTTTTCCAGCAGACCCAGTGCGGCGGTGCGGTCGTCGGCGTAGCTGCACAGGATGGCGGGGATGGTGGTCATCTTTGCCAGCTGACAGGCGCGCAGCCGCCGCTCCCCTGCCACCAGCTCGTAGCCCTCTGCCGCCCTGCGCACCGTGACCGGCTGGAGCAGACCGTTTTCCCGGATGCTCTGCGCCAGCGCTGTAAGCTCCTGCTCGTCAAAGCTTTTCCGCGCCTGAAAGGGCGACGGGTGGATCTGGTCGATGGGCAGAGAGAGTAATTTCCCGGACGTTTTCTTGCGTTCAAACATGATGCTGCCCCTTTCCTTGTGCGATGCAGTTTTCCACATTTCTCCGGGAAATCGTGGAAAACCTGTTCAGCTTCAGTGTAGCACACAAAGAAAGACCCCGCCAGAAATTTCGTTCGGCAGGGTCTTACAGGTTGCGTCAAGTTATGCGTTATTTCAGCGGGCTTTTTGCAATTTTACCGCCGTTTCTGGGGTATGCTGTCGGAGTTTGCGAAATCTTTTTGCACAAAATCAGTGTGCGGGTGTCGCCGCCGGGCAGGTGCAGGGTGCGGGTCTCGCGGTACTCGCCGCCCAGCTTTTTGATAGCACCCCGGGCGGCGGTCAGCTCCTCTTCCCCGGAGGCGCCCTTCATGGCAAGGAAGTTGCCACCCACCTTCACCAGCGGCAGGCAGTATTCTGCCAGCATGGGCAGGGCTGCCACGGCGCGGGCAGAAGCAAGGTCGAACTGTTCCCGCCACACCTTGCGGGCGGCTTCCTCGGCGCGCTCCTTGGCAAACTCCACCCCGGTCAGCCCCAGCTGGGCGCAGGCGTACTTCAAAAAATCCACCCGCTTGCCGGTGGGCTCCATCAGGGTCAGTTCCAGCTCCGGCTTGAAGATCTTGGTCACGATGCCCGGAAAGCCTGCCCCGGCACCTACGTCCACCATGCGCCCGGCAACTTCCGGCTGGCTGGCAAACAGCAGGCTGTCGAGGAAGTGCTTATCCTCGATGCCCTCCGGGTCGGTGATGGCGGTCAGGTTGACCTTCTGGTTGTAGTCTACAAGGATCTGGGCAAAGGCATCCAGCTGATCCAGCTGGGTGCCGGTGAGGGCAATGTTCCATGTGGAACACTTCTCCTCCAACCGCTGTTTGTCGATCATAATGTTGTCCTTTCTGTCGGGTGGTTGGGGTAACGCAATCGTTTATTTTATCGCAACTTCGTGTTATTTTTGCTGTTTGCCTGCCAGTGCGATGCTCAGCTGCGCCACATCGGAGGGAGAAACGCCGGGGATGCGCCCCGCCTGCCCCAGATTGCGGGGACGGATGCGGGCCAGCTTTTCCCGGGCTTCCAGCGTCAGGCCGGTCAGGGCGGCATACTCGAAATCCTCCGGGATGAGGGTCTTTTCGTGGCGTGCCACCTCGCGGATCATCCGATCCTGTCGGGCGATGTAACCGGCGTACTTGATCTCGGTCTCCAGTCGCTCCGCCAGCATGGGGGTGATCTCCTCTCCCCAGCCGATGATGCCCGCCACCAGCGGGTAGCTGATTTCGGGACGGCGCAGCAGCTCTTCCGCAATGCCGCCCTCGGCGGCGGGGGCAAGACCGGCGGCTTCCATGGCGGCGCGCAGGTCTGCGGTGCGCAGGTGCGCTTCGTGCAGGCGGCGGCGCTCGGCTTCCAAGATCTGCTGGGTGTGCTGGTACTTTGCCCAGCGGTCATCCTGCACAAGGCCGTATTCCCTGCCGATGGGGGTCAGGCGCTGGTCGGCGTTGTCCTGCCGCAGGGTCAGCCGGTACTCGCTGCGGCTGGTCATCATGCGGTAGGGGTCCATGACGCCCTTGGTGACAAGGTCATCCACCAGCGTGCCCAGATAGCTGGTGTGCCGGGGCAGCACCAGCTGCTCTAAGCCCAGCGCGTTGCGGGCGGCGTTCAGACCCGCCAGCAGACCCTGCGCGGCGGCTTCCTCGTAGCCGGAGGTGCCGTTGAACTGCCCTGCCCCGTACAGACCCCGCACCACCTTGCTTTCCAGCGTGGCTTCCAGACTGGTGGGGTCTACGCAGTCGTACTCGATGGCGTAGGCGGGGCGCATGATCTCCAGATGCTCAAAGCCCTTGATGCTATGATAGAAGGCGTTCTGCACGTCCTCCGGCAGGCTGCTGGACGCACCCTGCAAATACATTTCCTCGGTGTTCTCGCCGCAGGGCTCTACGAACAGCGGGTGGCGGTCCTTGCCGGAGAAGCGCACCACCTTGTCCTCAATGGAGGGGCAGTAGCGCGGGCCGACACCCTCGATCATGCCGCCGTACAGCGGGCTGCGCTGGATATTATCCAGAATGATCTTGTGGGTCTCCGGGTTCGTGTAGGCGATCCAGCATTCCACCTTGTTGTGCATGGGTGCATCGGTCAAAAAGCTGAAGGGCTGCAATTCGCTGTCCGGGTCGCCGGGCTGGCATTCCAGCTTGGAAAAATCAATGCTGCGGCGGTGCACCCGGGCGGGGGTGCCGGTCTTGAACCGGCGCAGCGGCAGACCGGCAGCTTTCAGGCTGTCGGTCAGGGCGTTGGCGGCGTGCATGCCGTCCGGGCCGGACGCATACCACGCATCGCCCACAAAAATTTTGCCGCCGAGGTTCGTACCGGTGGCAAGCACCACGCACTTGGCGGTGTATTCGCCGTGCAGCTGGGTGACAACGCCCTTCACATGACCGTTTTCCACTTCCAGCGCCACTACCTCAGCCTGATGGATGGCCAGACCCGGGGTCTGTTCCAGCGCGTGCTTCATGTATTCGTTGTAGCGGCGGCGGTCGGTCTGCACCCGCAGTGCGTGCACGGCGGGGCCTTTGCCCTTGTTCAGCATCCGGCTTTGCAGGTAGGTGGCATCTGCCGCCAGACCCATCACGCCGCCCAGCGCGTCCACCTCCCGCACCAGCGTGCCCTTGGCGGTGCCGCCGATGCTGGGGTTGCAGGGCATATTGCCGATGGCGTCCAGACTCATGGTAAAGACGGCCGTTTTTGCGCCCAGCACAGCAGCTGCATGGGCGGCTTCGATGCCCGCATGGCCAGCACCAATGACGATGACATCATAATCTCCTAAGTGGTTCATATACTTTCGGGTTTCCTCTAATCAATGATTTGAATTTATTTCCCCACACAGAACCGCTCGAACACCTGTTCGATGACGGCCTCCGAGGCGTTTTCGCCGGTCAGGTCGCAGAGCGCGTCCAGTGCATCATCCACGCAGACCGAAACGGCGTCCAGCCCAAATCCGCCTGCGGCAGCATCCAGTGCCCCGGCTACGGCGTCCCGGGCGCGGAGGGCAGCAGAAAGCTGCCGCTGCCCGGACAGGCTGGCGGCATGGGGGTCGATGCTGCCCGTGCCCAGCAGCCGCGCCACCGCAGCGGCGATGACCTTGCGGCTCCCCTCTTCCCGGCAGCAGACCGGCAGCACCATGGCAAAATACGGGGCGATGAGCTCCGCATCGAACTGAGTGGGCTTGTCCTCCTTGTTCACAAGGGCGATGGCGGGGCGGCCCGCGCAGCGCTGCGCCAGCGCCAAGTCCTCCCGGCTGGGCGGCTCGGAGCCGTCAAAGACAGCCAAAATCAGCCCGGCTTCTTCCAGTTTTTTCCAGCTTCGGCGAATCCCCTCTGCTTCAATAGCGTCCTCGGTCTCCCGCAGACCGGCGGTGTCAAAGAGGTTCAGCCGGATATCTCCCAGCTGCACCGCCTGCTCCACCACATCGCGGGTAGTGCCCGCCACCGGGGTGACGATGGCACGGTCGAAGCCTGCCAGCAGATTGAGCAAGGTGGACTTACCCGCGTTGGGGCATCCCACGATGGCGCAGTCCACGCCCTCGCGCAGCACCGCACCGGCATCGTAGCTGCGGATGAGGTCGTCCAGTTCCTCTCGTACTGCGCCCAGCACGGTGCGCAGGTGGGCGGGGTCCAGCTCCGGCACATCCTCCTCCGGGAAGTCCACCCAAGCGGCAAGATGCGCCTGCAGGGCTGTCAGCTGGGCTTTCTGGGCGTTGATCTTTTTCGCCAGCGCACCGCCCAGCGCGGCGTTTGCCAGCGCTGCCCCCTGCCGCCCGTCTGCCGAGATCAGGTCCATGACCGCTTCGGCCTGGGTCAGACCCAGCTTGCCGTTCAGAAAGGCACGGCGAGTGTACTCGCCGGGGGCGGCAGGCTGCGCACCGGCGGCAAGGCAGGCTTCCACCAGACGGCGGGCCACCGCATTTCCGCCGTGGCAGGAAAGCTCCACCACATCCTCGCCGGTATAGCTGTGGGGCGCGCGGAAAAACAGGGCCACGCCCTCGTCAAAGGCTTCTTCCCTGTCCACAAAATGCCCGAACAGTGCGGTGTAGCCCTTGGCCTGTCCCACTTTTTTTGCGGCGTTGGCCGGGCAGAACACCCGGGCCGCCACCTGATAGCTCTCCGCACCGGAGAGCCGCACCACGGCAATGCCGCCTGCCCCGGGGGGCGTTGCGATAGCGGCAATGGTCGTTCCCTGCATACTGCATCCTTTCCGCACACCCATCCCTTGCGGGTGCGCTGCTCGTGCGCCCGGTACGGCAGACCTGCCGCAGCGCACACTTTCTGATTTTACAGTTTATTTTACCACGTTTTTGCGCAAAAAGATACACCCGCCGCGCGGTTTTTCCACATCTTCCAAAATGTTTGTGGAAAAAAGGATTGAAAATGGCGGGTACTTTCTCTTTGTACTTAATACTTTAGTGCTAAACTTTACAGCTTGAACCCTCTCCGTCATCGCCTACGGCGATGCCACCTCCCCCGAAAGGGGGAGGTTTTGCTCTACTTACCGCCAGATGGCGAAAAGCTCCCCCTTCGGGGGAGCTGCTGAGCGCAGCGAAGCGGAGAGGGTTTACCCCGCGAGAAACTCCCCCAGTCATCTCGCTTTGCTCGATGCCAGATTCCCCTTTTTGTCGCTGCGCGACATCTTCCCCCGCTCCGGGGGAAGTCATCTTCGGAGATGGGGCCTTTAGCATGGCGGCGAAGTTTTTGGCTAAAGTGCAAAACGTCCGGGCGCGCCAGAGGCTCCCTCCCAGAGGGAGCTGGCAAAACCGTCAGGTTTTGACTGAGGGAGTCAAGGGGCTGTTGCAAAAAGCAGCGTTCATATTTTTAACGGTAACATGCGATAATCTTTAAGAAATTTCACAAAAAACAAATTGAAAATTAGTTTAAACAGCGGTATACTGATGGCAAGAAAGGCTTTCCATAGAAGGAGGAATCGACATGAAAAGAAAACTTTCTGCCGCATTGTTTACAATAGTGCTGCTGTGTGTGTGCTTCTGTGGCAGTGCATTTGCGACTAAAAAGCCAAGCATCGAAGTGATAACATTGCAAGTTCAATGGGGAAATAATTGTGCATGGAATCCAACAGTTTATTATCGCAATAATACAAACAAAGCAATGAAGTATATTGATTTCTATACGACTGCGTACAATCGTGTCGGAGATCCTGTTCCTGCTTTTGCAACAAAAGAGTTAATTGTAGTTGGGCCTGAACCGCCTTTTCGGGTTATAAAAAATGTTGACGCGCAGTTGAATATGAATCGTCAGCTTTCGGATGATAGTCCATTTAAATACTACACAAATACGGACTATTTCGTTTCAATCGGCGATGATGATATTCTGACACCGGTTTACTGTGATTTGCATGGAAACTTCTTTGTTGTGCCGGATACAGATGACAGCGACAGTTGCACATATCTGTCTGATGATGAAGTCCAGAATGCAATGTGCAACAGACTGGCTAGTTTTAGCGATATTTGGTGGAAGAGCAATGTAATCGACCACATCAATGTGGATTATGCTGTTATCATCTATATGGATGGAAGCACAGAAACTGTCAGAAATGTTGATAATGGTTTACATCGGGGAATACAGCTGCAGAATCCTCCGTTTGCACAGCAGCTGGCACAGTATCAGGCAGTTTACAATTACAAGAATTATCTGAAACTGAATCCTGACCTTGTAGAGGCATTTGGAACAAATCAGAAAGCACTTTTTGAGCATTTTGTTACAAATGGCATGAAAGAGGGGCGGCAGGGAAATTATCAGTTCAACCTGGCTGCCTATAAGACAAATAACCCGGATCTTGTAGCAGCGTTTGGCAATAGTAATGTGAAATACTACGAACATTATATTTCTAACGGAAAGGCAGAAGGCAGAATTGCAAGCTAAGGCAATACCGCACAATGGCAATATAACCACAGAAGTGATATAATACAGATATGAACAAACAAATGAGTCTGTCGGCGCTGAGCGATGAGTTGTCGCAGGTGCTGACAAAGAAACGCGAATTTCTAGCAGAGATAGACCGCATCGTACCGTGCTGAGCGCAGCGAAGCTGAGAGGGTTCAGCCCGCTGAAAACCTGTGCAGACTTTTCCCGCAGCGCTGCGCTTTCGCAGAAAGCGGCGCTGCAAATGCCGTTTTACTCCACGACCCCCTCCTGTGAAACCAAAAAAAGCGCCCCGCACTTCCGGTGGAAATGCGGGGCGCTTTTGATTTTGTTGGATACGGCAGCGTTACAGCTCGATCTTGCCGAAGCTGAAATCTGCAAAATCGTCCACGCGCTCGGTGCGCTTGGGTGCTACGGGTGCTGCGCTCTCAGCGTCGCGGGGTGCGTAGGTGCGCTCCGGCACACTGGACGGACGCGGGCCGCGGGGTGCACCGCTGCGGCTGCCACGGTAGCCGCCATTGCTGCGGCGCTCACCGCGATAACCGCCGTTGCGGTTGCCGCCGGGACGGCGGCCATTCCGGTTGCCGCCACGGCCACGGCGCTCGCCGTAGGTATTCTCGGTCTGAGCATCCGGTGCGGTGGAGTAGATGACCACGCGGCGGTCACGGCCTTCGCCCTTGCTCTCGCTGCGCACACCCTCCATCTTGCTGATGGCAGAGTGGATGATGCGGCGCTCGTAGGGGTTCATAGGCTCCATGGCAAAGCTGCGGCCGGTCTTGCGCACCTTGGCACCAATGCGCTGTGCCAGTGCAGTCAGGTCGCTCTCGCGCTTGTCGCGGTAGCCTGCAACGTCCAGACCCAGCTTGATGTAATCGCCCTCCAGACGGTTTGCCACAAGGCTTGCCAGATAGGACAGGCTCTCCATGGTCTCGCCACGGCGGCCGATGAGGGCACCCAGCTTTTCACCGTCCAGACGGATGATGGTGGCTTCGCCCTTCTGCACGGCGCTGAAGGTCACGTTCTCCACGCCCATCAGGGTGATGACCTCCCGCAGATAGTCCACGGCGGCCTTCACCTTGGCGTTCTCCTCGATGACGATGGGCACTTCCACCTCTTCTGCCTCCTCGGCAGCAGGTGCCTGCTCTGCGGCGGGAGCGGCAAGCTCTGCGGCGGGAGCGGCAAGCTCTGCCACAGCAGCAGGCGTTTCCTCTGCCACGGGGGCAGTCTCCTGCACGGGGGCGGCAGTCTCAACAGGCTGCTCTGCCACAACCTCCACCGGCTTTGCGGGTGCAGCGGCGGGGGCATCCGGCAGTTCCACGCTCACGCGCACCTTGGCGGGGGTGGTCTTTAAGCCCAAAAAACCGGTCTTCTGTGGCATTTCCAGCACTTCATAGCTGACATTCAGATCGTCGGCCTGCACGCCCAGCAGGGCGCAGGCTTTGGCGCGGGCTTCGTCCACCGTCTTGCCGGTGGATTCCTGTGTACGGATCATAACCGTTTACCTCCCTTGTTACTGTTTATCCTGCTTGTCAAGCTCGCTCAGCGGCACGGTGCGCTCGTCCTTGTAGCGCTCGGCGTCCAGCTGACGGGCATACTCCAGCCGGCGCTTGTTCATCTCGCTGGCGGAAAGGTTCTTTTCCACGCTCTTGCCGGTCTTGGGGTCGGTCACCGTGATGGTGGTGTTCTTCACACCGCGCTTTTCCTGCTTGCGCTTGGCGGCGATCTCCGCTTCCACTTCCTTGCGCATCTTCTCGGGGTCGTAGAACTTGCGCATGACCTGAGTCTGTGCGGTCATGACGATGTTGGAAATGACGTAGTACAGAGAGAATGCCAGAGGGAAGGTAAAGCAGAAGAACAGGTACATCAGCGGCATCATGTACATGGTCAGCTTCATGCTGCCCTGCATCTGCTGGCCGGAAGCCTTCATGCTGATATGGGTGGACAGGAACATAGTGATGACCGACAGCAGCGGCAGCACGATATCCAGAGACAGACCGATCTGCGGGATGCGGGTCAGGTCGATGCCAAGGAAGTTCATGTGCTGGCCGAACTCGGTGATGGTAGCGATCTGCTCGACGCTGAAGCAGCCCAGCACGCCGCTGTTGCCTGCCAGTACCTCGGCGATGATGTTGGTATCGCGGGTGATGGCGGTAAAGGAGATGCCGGCGGCGGTCATAGCCTCGCCTGCGCCGGCCAGTGCAGCGGCGCTGATGTGGAAAATACGCTCCAGCGGGTTATACACCACGCCGATAACGCCGAACATAACAAGGAAATTCAGCAGCATGGGCACGCAGCCGGCCGTGGGCTTATAGCCAAAGTCCTGCTGCAGTTTCATCAGCTCTTCCTGCTGCTTTTCGGGCTTGTTCTTGTACTTGGTCTGGATCTCCGCGATCATGGGCTGGAAAGCAGACATTTTCGCCATGCTCTTCTGCTGGCTGGTCTGCAGGGGGATCTTGACGATGTTGATGAGCAGGGTGAAGAGGATGATGTCCCAGCCGTAGTTCGGCAGCAGCTTGTAGATCCACTCCATGACATAGCCGAGAGGACCGCTCAGGATGTAAAAGAAGTTCATACCTTTGTCCATTCTGCCCCGGCTGTGGCCCGGGACGCATTATTTTTTTATCGTAGGACACGCCGCCCACAGTGCAGCGCGTCACAAGAAGCGAAAACTTTATCCCCTATGCCGCTTTTCAAACAGCTTTGCAGGCTGTAAATTGCGGGCAGGGCTTTGCCAGCGGCCGGGCGGCGGCACGGGGTCGTAGCCCCACTTGCCCAGCGGATTGCACCGCGCAATGCGCCATGCGCCCAGCAAAATGCCTTTTACACAGCCGTGGGTCAGGATGGCCTGCATGGTGTAGTTGCTGCAGCTGGGCGAAAACCGGCAGCTGCGGCCGATCCATGGGCTGAGGGTATACTGGTAGATGCGGATGGGCACGCACAGCGCCCTGCGGCAGAGCATTTGCAGCCGGTTCACACGCGGGACTCCGGCTTTTGTTTGCGGGCAGGGGGCACGGTGGCGGGCGGCTTTGCGTCCGGGCGTTTTGCCTTATCCGGCAGACCGGCCTGGGCAAACAGCTTTGCCACAACGCTGCTCAGCTGCCAGCTTTTCAGTTTGGGGGTCATGCCCCGGGCCACGAAGATCAGATCGTAGCCGCCGATATTGTAATCCAGATGCTCGTCAATCGCAGCTTTCATCACGCGGCGGGCGCGGTTGCGCTGCACGGCGTGGCCGATCTTTTTGGTGGCGGTCAGGCCCACCCGGGTGTTGCGGCCCCGGGTCTTGAGCACATACAGTACCAGTGCCGGGTTCACATAGGACTTGCCGCGGGCGTACACACGGCCAAACTCGCTGTTGCGGCGGATCGGACGATAACGCATAACATCGGCACCTCCTTTCGTCCGGGTGCACATAGGTGCACTCTTTAGCCAGTATATCAAAAATTTTTGCAGTTTAAAAGCCCATCCGGGCATTTTTACGAAAAAACTTTTGACGGGTAAAAAAATAAGACCGCCAATGGGATATCAGCGGTCTTTTGTGCGCATATTCATTTCTGCGCCGGATCTCACCTGCAAGGCAGAGATCAGACAGTCAGGCTCTTGCGGCCCTTTGCACGGCGAGCATTGATGACCTTACGGCCGTTCTTGGTGCTCATGCGGGTCAGAAAGCCATGAACTTCCTTGCGCTGACGCTTCTTGGGCTGAAAAGTTCTCTTCATGGTTGTATCCTCCGTAAAAACTTATCCCCGGTATGGGGTCTTGATCGGTCCCAGATTGGGGACAGGCTTGCAATTCAACAGTATATCGCATAGTATGACGTTCTGTCAAGCATTTTTTTCAGTTTTCTGCAAACTTTTTTCTGATTTTTCTGTTAAAAGCTTTTCAACTTTTTCACCATTTTGCTGTGGAAAACTTTTTTCTACCAGATATTGTGGTCTTTTTGGCGTGTTTCCACAAGGGCGCTGCGGGGGCTTATTTTATGTATTATAAATTACATTATAGTAATATAGACGCAGGGAGATTTTTGTGGTATACTAACATGGTATCAGCAGCATTGTTGAAAACTTCGACCGATTCAATGGAGTGGATGTTTTATGGATTCTTTCAAGGACGTTTTAGAAGCGGCCCAGATGTACTGCAAGGCGCAGATGGCCGAGCCAACGTACAATCTCTATATCGACGGGTTGGAGCCCATCAGCTTTGAGGACTCCAGCCATATCACCCTGTCGGTGCGCAACGATTTTATCTGCAAGATCGTCACCGACCGGTACCTTGGCCTGCTCAAAGAGGCCTTCAAGTCCGTGCTGGGCTTTGATGTGGACATCACCCTTGTGGTGCCCAGCACCCCGCCCCACGAAGTAGTGCTGGCCCAGCAGTACGAGGCAAACCCCGCCTCCCCGCAGGGCAACTACGAGTTCACCTTCGAAAACTTCATCAAGGGGCCGTCCAACCAGTTTGCGTTTGCTGCTGCGCAGGCTGTGGCGGCAAACCCCTCCGGGGCCTATAACCCCCTGTTCATCTACGGCGGCTCCGGCCTTGGCAAGACCCATCTGCTGACCGCCATTCAGACCGAGATCAAGCGCACCCACCCCGATTTTGTCATCATGTACGTCACCTGCGAGCAGTTCACCAACGAGCTGATCGCCGCCATCCGCGCCGGCAGCACCGAGGACTTCCGCATGAAGTACCGCGTGGCAGACCTTTTGCTGGTGGACGATATCCAGTTCATCGCGGGCAAGGAGTCCACGCAGGAAGAATTCTTCCACACCTTCAACTCCCTGCACGACGCCCACAAGCAGATCGTCATCGCTTCCGATCGCCCCGCCAAGGAGATCAAGAGCCTCGAAGAGCGTCTGCGCACCCGCTTTGAGTGGGGTCTGACCGCCGATGTGCAGCCGCCGGATTTTGAGACCCGGGTTGCCATCGTGAAGCGCAAGGCAGAGCTGTTGCATCTGGACCTGCCCGAGGACGTGGCAGAGTTCATTGCCAACCACCTGAAAAACAACATCCGCCAGCTGGAGGGCGCAGTGAAAAAGCTGAACGCCTATTATATGCTGGAGGGCATCCAGCCGGTGATCAGCGTGGCGCAAAACGCCATCAAGGATATCCTCAACGAGACCCAGCCGGTACCGGTGACCATCGAAAAGATCATTGGCGAGGTGTCCCGCACCTTCAACGTGTCCCCTGCCGACATTCGGGGCACCAAGCGCAACGCCAATGTGGCCTCCGCCCGGCGCGTTGCCATCTATATCCTGCGGGAGGTCACCGGCATGAGCATGGAGGAGATCGGGCGGGAATTTTCCGGCCGCGACCATTCCACCATCGTCTACTCCCTCAAGACCATGGAGCGGGACATGAAGAACGACCAGCACCTGCGGGAGACCGTGAGCGATATCATCAAGAACGTGAAGGCCTAAACCGGGGAAAACCGGGCAAAAGTCATACTCATTTCAGGGTGTGACCCCAAAATATGGGGAGAAAACGGAACAAAAAGGGGAAAATAAGCCTATATCTTGTGGCAAAAAGGCGAAGCTTTCCACACTTTCCACTTAGTTTTCAACATTTAACATCAGTTCTTCACATCGGCTGTGGAAAGAAACACCGTTCCCCACCTTTCAACATTTCCTTCACGAGCCTTCCACAATCCGGTGGAAAGCCAAAGCCCCGCATCCCGGCAAGACATTTCCTGGTTTTCAACATCTTCCCCACCCCCTACTACGGTTACTACAACAAGTTCAATATATTACTGCCTTCCGGCAGCAGCCCAAAGGGCAGGGATCAAGCCGGAAGTGTGAAAAAAGGAGAGATACTGTTTTGAACATCGTCTGCGATAAAACACTGCTCAGTGCAGCCATCGACGGCGTTTCCAAAGCTGTCACCATGCGCTCGTCCATCCCGGTGCTGGAGGGCATTCTGCTGAAGGCCGAGGGCTTTCAGCTCACCCTGACCGGCTACGATCTGGAAATGGGCATCGTGACCACCATCGAAGCCAACATCAAAGAACCCGGTGAGATCGTGCTGAATGCAAAGCTGCTCAGTAGCATGATCAGCCGGATGCCGGCAGGTCAGATCAGCATCGTGGCGGCGGATAACGGCAAGACCACCATCCAGAGCGGTGTGGCACAGTTCGAGATCCAGTCCATGCCGGCTACCGATTTCCCGGATCTGCCCAACACCGGCGCGGAGCAGACCCTGACCATCAAAACCGGCGTGCTGCGGGACATGATCGACCGCACTCTGTACGCCGTCAGTCAGGACGAGAAAAAACCCGCCCACACCGGCGAACTGTTCGAGATCGAGCTGGACAAGCTGACCATAGTGGCGCTGGACGGCTATCGTCTGGCCATCGTGGAGCGCCCCATCACTGCCGTGAAGGATATCCGCATCATCGTGCCCAGCAAGACCATGACCGAGGTGTCCCATCTGCTGGCCAACGATGACGAGGAGGATGTGCACATCAGTGCCAACCGCCGCTATGTGGTGTTCACCACCGCCGGTTACACCATCATGAGCCGCCTGATCGAGGGCGAGTTTTTGAATTACCGCAACGTCATCCCCGCCGGAAGCCGCACCCGGGTGACCATCGACACCAAGGACTTTATCTCCACCATCGAGCGCGCCTCTCTGATTATTACAGAGCGTTTAAAAAATCCCCTCCGCATCTCCTTTACAGAGGGTAAAGTCGTGGTACGCTGCCAGACAAACCTCGGCCGCGTGGTGGACGAGTTCAGCGCCGCCTGTGAGGGCGACGAGGTAGAGATCGGCTTCAATAACCGCTATCTGCTGGATGCTTTGCGCAACGCCCGCACCGAGCAGGTGCGCATGGAGATCAGCGGACCTTTGAGCCCGGTGAAGGTGCTGCCGGTAGAGGGCAACGACTTTTTGTATCTGGTACTGCCGGTACGCTTTAAAAACGACTAAGGAGCGCGTTTTATGCAGAAGATTCTCATTCATACCGAGTTTATCAAGCTGGATGCCCTGCTCAAATTTGCCGGTCTGTGCGAGACCGGCGGCGAAGCCAAGGAGCTGGTGCAGGGCGGTGCTGTGAAGGTGAACGGCGAGGTGTGCACCATGCGGGGCAAAAAGTGCCGCGCCGGAGACGTCATCGAGCTGGACGGGCAGAGCGTAGAGATCGGGCAGGGTCAGTAAATGCGTCTGCTTTCGCTGGAAGTACAGAACTATCGCAATATTTGTGCGGCACGGCTGGAGCCCGGCCGGGAGCTTACCGTCATCTGCGGCAACAACGGGCAGGGCAAAACGAACCTTTTAGAGGCTATCTGGCTGCTGACCGGCGGCAAAAGCTTCCGGGGCGGTAAGGACGCCGAGCTTGTACGCCGGGGAGAAGCATTTGCGGTGCTGGAAGCCGATACCCAGCGGGATCGGCCGGAAGGCTGTGAGCCCGCCGAACCTGCCCACATCCGCATGACTGTGGGCACCCCGGAAGCCGCAAAGCCCGGCCGCTATGCGGCGGTAAACGGCGCAGCGCCCAAGCGGGCGGCGGCACTGGCGGGCAGCTTTCCGGCGGTGGTGTTCGACCCCGGCCACCTGAGCCTTGTTAAGGGGGCTCCGGAAGGGCGGCGCAAGTTTCTGGACGCTGCGCTGTGTCAGCTGTACCCCGGGTATCTGGCCAGCTACCGCCGCTATGTGCGGGTTTTGCAACAAAAAAATGCGCTGCTGCGCCACTCCGCAAACGGGCAGGAACGCCCCTACGCGGAAAAGCGCACCCTGCTGGAGGTGCTCAACACCGAGCTTGCCGCGCAGGGTGAGGCTCTGCAGCAGCGGCGGCGGGAGTATCTGAAACTGCTGGCTCCCCGCGCCTGTGCCAACTACGCGGAGCTTTCCCACGGGGCAGAGCGGATGAGCATCCGCTATGCCGCCCAGTTTGCGCCGGGCGGGCTTGCCGACCTGCTGCGTCAGCGGCAGGAGGAGGAGCTGCGCGCCGGGCAGAGCCTGTGCGGCATCCACCGCGAGGACTTGGAGTTATTGCTGGACGACCAGCCTGCCCGGGTGTATGCCAGTCAGGGACAGCAGCGCAGCGTGGTGCTGAGCCTGAAAATGGCCGAAGCTGCCGCAGCCGCGCAGATCACCGGGGAGCACCCGGTGCTGCTGTTGGATGATGTGCTGAGCGAGCTGGACGAGGGGCGCAAGCAGTACCTGCTCACCTGCATGAAGGAAAAGCAGACCTTTGTGACCAGCTGCGATGATACGGACTTTTTAAAGACCGACGGCGAGGTATACCGCATGGACGGCGGGGTGCTGAACCGGGTCTGACGGCATGGATAAATGTTGTAAGTGATACTGCATAAAAGCTGCATTTTCACGGACTTTATGCAAACAAAAGACACGGGAGAAAATACAGTATGTATATTCATCTGGGGCGGGACTATGTCCTGAACGACCGTGACATCATCGGGATCTTTGATCTGGAAACCACCACCACCTCTCCCCGGGGGCGGGAGTTTTTGAACTACGCCCAGAAGAACGGGGCGGTGGTCAGCCTTTCGGACGAGCTGCCCCAGTGCTATGTGCTGGCAGACGGAGGGCTGGTGGATGCGGTGTATCTTTCGGAGCTGTCCAGCGCCGCCATGCGCCGCAGAGCGCAAAAGATGGTGGAGTGAAATTTGCGGAAAACGGGCGGAAGATCCACAGAAAAAAGAGGGATGGGAAAGCCCCGGAACTGCCCGGAAAGCCGCACCGTGCCAGCCGGAACGCCCTGTGCGGGCAGCGCGTGAAAACACAACAAAACGGCGAGAAAAAAGTACACCATGGTGTACCGGTTCCCGCTTTGCTATAATTTGAAAAAACAAACGCAAAAATGAACAAAAGGGAGAAAGGATATGGCAGAAGAAATCATTACCAGTACAAATGCCGATACCGTAACCGACCACGAGTATAACGCCAGCGAGATCCAGGTGCTGAAGGGTCTGGAGGCGGTGCGTAAGCGCCCGGGTATGTATATCGGCTCCACCGGTGAGCGCGGTCTGCATCATTTGGTGTACGAGATCGTGGACAACGCCATTGATGAGGCTCTGGCCGGTTACTGCGACCACATCGAGGTCAAGATCCTGAAGGATAACATCATTCAAGTCACCGATAACGGCCGCGGCATCCCCGTGGACATTCAGGCTGATACCGGTCTGCCCGCCGTCACTGTGGTGTACACCATCCTGCACGCCGGCGGCAAGTTCGGCGGCGAAAATTCCGGCTACAAGGTGGCCGGCGGTCTGCACGGCGTGGGCGCTTCGGTGGTCAACGCCTGCTCCGAGTGGCTCACCGTCAACGTGCGCCGCGACGGCAAGGAGTACGAGCAGACCTTCCGGCGCGGCGACCCGGACGGCGAACTCAAGTGCATCGGCACGGTAGCCGAGGGCGTCACCGGCACCCGGGTCACCTTCAAACCCGACCCGGAAATGTTCAAGGACACCACCGTCTACGACTTCGACACGCTGGAAAAGCGCCTGCGGGAGGAAAGCTTCCTGAACGCCGGTGTCAAGATCACCCTGACCGATGAGCGTCAGCTGTACACCCCCGTGCTGGAGGATGGGCAGGAGGGCGACCCCTGCTACCGCTCCGAGGTCATGTGCTACGAGGGCGGCATCAAGAGCTTTGTCACCTATCTGGGCGAAAAGCGCAAACTGGAGGTGCTGCACCCCAACGTCATCTACCTCAAGGGGCAGACCGACCGCGGCGTGGCGGAGATCGCTTTGCAGTACAATTCCAGCTACAACGAGCTGCTTCTGAGCTTTGCCAACAACGTCAACACCCCGGACGGCGGCACCCACGAAGAGGGCTTCCGCACCAGCCTGACCCGCGTGTTCAACGATTACGGCCGCAGCCACGGCCTGCTGAAGGACAAGGACGAGAACCTGTCCGGCGCAGACGTGCGCGAGGGTCTGATCTGCGTCATCTCGGTCAAGCTGCAGGAGGCCGAATTTGAAGGCCAGACCAAGGCAAAGCTGGGCAATACCGAAATTCGTACCCTCGTTTCCAACATGGTCTACTCCAAGCTGATGGAGTTCTTTGAGGAGAACCCCGGCGTGGCAAAGGCCATTTTTGAAAAAGCCACACAGGCCGCCCGCGCCCGCGCCGCCGCCAAAAAGGCCCGCGAACTGGTGCGCCGCAAGAGCGCGCTGGAGACCAGCCGGATGCCCGGCAAGCTGGCAGACTGCCGCGAGAAAGACCCCAGCCGCACCGAAATCTTCATCGTCGAGGGCGACTCTGCAGGCGGCTCTGCCAAGATGGGACGCGACTCTGCCATTCAGGCCATCTTGCCGCTGTGGGGCAAGATGCTGAACGTGGAAAAGGCCCGCGCCGATAAAATTTACGGCAACGACAAGCTGATGCCGGTGGTGCTGGCACTGGGCTGCGGCATTGGTGACGAGTTCGATATCTCCAAGCTGCGGTACGACAAGGTGTTCATCATGGCCGATGCGGATGTGGACGGCTCCCACATCTGCACCCTGATGCTGACCTTCTTCTTCCGCTATATGCGCCCCCTCATTGAGCAGGGTCATGTGTATGTGGCACAGCCGCCCCTGTTCAAGGTGCAGAAGGGCAACACCATCAAGTATGCCTACAACGACGCGGAAATGGCCATCCTCTCGCAGGAGATGCCCGGCGCAAAGGTGAACCGCTACAAGGGCCTTGGTGAGATGAACCCCGAGCAGCTGTGGGAGACCACCATGAACCCGGACAACCGGGTCATCGTGCAGATCACCATCGAGGATGCCGAAAAGGCCGATGAAGCCTTTACCATCCTGATGGGCGATCAGGTGGAGCCCCGCCGCCGCTTTATCGAGACCAACGCCCAGTACGCAAAGCTGGACGTGTAAGACACGGAGGAACAAATGGAAGAAGATTATGTGATGATACCGGGCAGCGGAACCAAAAAGATCATCCGCGACGTCAAAAAGGAGATCGAAACGGCCTTCCTGGATTATTCCATGTCGGTCATCGTGTCCCGTGCCCTGCCCGATGTGCGGGACGGCTTGAAACCCGTCCACCGCCGCATCCTGTACACCATGCATGAGCGCGGCAACGACCCCAGCCATGCATACCGCAAATCCGCCGATACCGTTGGTGCGGTGCTGGGCTCTTACCACCCCCACGGCGACGCATCGGTCTACGATGCCATGGTACGTCTGGCACAGGACTTCTCGCTGCGCTATCCGCTGGTGGATGGTCAGGGTAACTTTGGTTCTGTGGACGGCGACCCCCCGGCTGCTTATCGTTACACCGAGGCCCGCATGAGCCGCATGGCGGTGGAAATGCTGACCGATATCGAGAAGGACACCATCGACTGGGACCCCAACTTTGACGAGACCAAAAAGGAGCCCAGCGTGCTGCCCTGCCGCTTCCCGAACCTGCTGGTCAACGGCAGTCAGGGCATCGCGGTCGGTATGGCTACCAACATCCCGCCCCACAACCTGAGCGAGGTCATTGACGGCTGCATCGCCTATATCGATGACCCGGACATCGACCTGCCCGGCCTGATGGAGCACATCAAGGGACCGGACTTCCCCACTGCCGGCATCATCATGGGCCGCAGCGGCATCCGCGCCGCCTACGCCACCGGACGCGGCAAGATCACCCTGCGCGGCCGCGCCACCATTGAGGAGACCAAGAACGGCCGCACCCAGATCATCATTACCGAGATCCCCTATATGGTCAACAAGGCGCGTCTGATCGAGCACATGGCAGACCTTGTCAAGGAAAAGCGCATCGAGGGCATCACCGGCCTGAACGATGAGACCAACCGCAAGGGTATGCGCATCGTGGTGGATATCCGCAAGGACGCCAATGCACAGGTCATCCTGAACCAGCTGTACCAGTACACTCAGCTGCAGGACACCGTGGGCGTTATTATGCTGGCCATCGACCACAAGGTGCCCAAGGTGCTCACCCTGAAGCAGATGCTGCAGAAGTATGTGGAGTTTCAGGACGAGGTGGTGCGCCGCCGCACCCAGTACGACCTGAAAAAGGCCAAGGAGCGCGCCCATATTCTGGAAGGTCTGAAAAAGGCTACCGATATCGTGGACGAACTGATCGCTACCATCCGCGCCTGCAAGGGCGGCATGGCAGAAGCCAAAGCTGCCATCATGGAGCAGTTCGGCTTTGACGACCCGCAGGCAGACGCCATCGTCAAGTTGCAGCTGGGCCGTCTGGCTGGTCTGGAGATCTTGAAGATCGAGGAAGAACTGGCAAGCCTGCACGCCAAGATCGAGGACTGGGAAGCCATTCTGGCCGATGACGCCCGGGTGCTTGCCATCGTCAAGGACGAGCTGCTGGAAATGAAGAAGCGCTTCGGCGACGAGCGCCGCACTGAGATCCAGTCCGTGACCGGCGAGGTGGATATCGAGGATCTGATCGCCGAGGAGCAGTGCGTCTACACCCTGACCGAGGCTGGCTATATCAAGCGTCAGCTCAAGGCCACCTATCAGGCACAGCGCCGCGGCGGACGCGGCATCTCCGGCATGACCCGCAAGGAAGAGGACATCGTGCAGGAGATGTTCGTAGGCTCCACCCACGACTATGTGCTCTTTGTCACCGACCGTGGCCGCCTGTTCCGCATCAAGGGCTACACCATCGCCGAGGGCAGCCGCACCAGCAAGGGTATGAATATCGTCAACCTGCTGCAGCTGGCAGAGGGCGAAAAGGTCACCAACATGATCTGCCAGAGCAAGGATGCTGAGCAGTCGGGCGGCTATGTGACCATGGTCACAAAGCAGGGTCTGATCAAGCGCACCCCGCTGGAGCAGTACGCCAACATCCGCAAGAGCGGCCTGATCGGCATTGCCCTGAACGAGGGCGATGCGCTGGCATGGACCCGCCTGACCTCCGGCCACGATATGCTCATCGTTGCCACCCGCAACGGTCAGGCCATCCGCTTCAACGAGGAGGATGCCCGCCCGATGGGCCGTAACGGCCACGGCGTGCGCGCCATCCGTCTGGCAGAGGGCGATGAAGTTGTCGGCGTGTGCATCTGCCGCGAGGGCGGCACGGTGCTGACCGTGACCGAGAACGGCAAGGGACGCCGCTCGGATATCGACACCTACCGCATCACTGCCCGCGGCGGCAAGGGCATCCGCAACTACGATGTGAGCCGCGACAAGGTTGCCGCCGTGAAAATCGTGGACGATGTGGATGACGTGCTGCTGAGCAGTCAGGAGGGCATCATCATCCGCCTGCACGCCAACGAGATCCCGCTGCAGAGCCGCTACGGCTCCGGCGTGCGGGTGATGCGTCTGGGCGAAAACGACAAGGTGATGGTGCTGGCACGCACCGACCACGACGACGAAGCACAGACCGAGAAGATCGACGCTTCTGAGGCCGATGCCGAGCCCACCGCCGAGCAGCTGGCCGAGATGGAGGCTGCCGACGCAGCCGCCGCCACCGAAGCCCCGGAGGCAGACCCCGAGGAGAAGGAATAAGGGACAGTTTTCCTCTACGACCTCTCCTGTGAAAATGGGTTTGGGATAGTCCGCGTTTGCGCAGCAATGAAAGCCCCAGTGGGGCTTTTAAGCGGCAGAGCGGTCTGCGTTAGCAGATGGAGGGGCTTTGCCCCGACAAGCTCCGCAGACTTTCCTGAAACCCGAAATATCAAATGATTTTTCCGCTGAAAATGCCCAAAGCGCACGCGGCGGGCATTCTAAATCGTCTCGCCCGGTGGAAAGCGCATTTTTTGCGCATTCCTACCGTCAGGTTTGTCTGGACTTCCCCTTGAAACTGTGCTAGAATAAACGAAATCACAATACCCGTGGGGGAGTAGCAGGCGCTTTGCAGAGCGCAGCAAGTCAACATAATGACTGTTTCGGTCTGGCTTGCTTTCATTTGCGAGACTCATGTGTTTTGGTGCGTGTTTGCTGCGCCCGTGCACATGGAGTGGATCTCAAAAAATCACCCGGTTCCGGACGTACAACGCGCCCGGGGCCGGGTTTTGTTTTGGTTTGGATTACGGTCAACAAACAGGAGGCAGACAGAATGGAATGGAGTTTTGTGTTTTTTCTCAACAGCGTTTTGCTGGGCGTGGGGCTTGCGATGGATGCGTTTTCGGTGTCCATGGCAAATGGCCTGCACGACCCTAAAATGAACAAGGGCACCATGGGCAAAATTGCGGGCACTTTCGGCATTTTTCAGGCCGCAATGCCCATGATCGGCTGGGTGTGCGTGCATACCATCGTGGAGCTGTTTGCGTCCTTTGAGACCCTGATCCCGTGGATCGCGCTGGCACTGCTGGGCTATATCGGCGGCAAGATGCTGCTGGACGGCATCCGGGGCGAGGAAGCCGAGGAGGCGGCGCAGCTCAGCGCCGGAGCACTGTTCATGCAGGGCGTGGCTACCAGCATTGACGCCCTCTCGGTGGGCTTTACCATCTCGGAATACGGCTGGTTGATGGCGCTTACCGCTGCCATCATCATTGCGGTGGTCACCTTCATCCTCTGCATGGCAGGCTTGCGCATCGGCAAAAAGTTCGGCACACAGCTTTCCGGCAAGGCAAGTATTCTGGGCGGTGTCATCCTCATCGGCATCGGGCTGGAAATTTTCATCACCGGAGTGTTCTGAATAGCAAAAGCCCGGAGCGTCTGCGGACACTCCGGGCTTTTGCCTGTGATGGATACCCCTTTATAATTACTTCCGTGAAAAAGCGAAATGGGAAAATCCGCAGATTTTCCCATTTCGCAAATAAAAACAATTTTTCCGCTGAAGATGCCCAAAGCAGCGCGGAGGGCATTTTAAATCGTCTTTGTTCCCCGTGGAACAATTTGGCTTATTTCACATTTTCCGGCTCAAAAAAGTCGGCATATTCCTTGGTCAGCTTGCTGCCAAGGCGGCGGATGCCGCCGTACAGGTGGCGCTCCACCAGCGGCTCAAAGGCGGCAAGGTCGCACCGCTCGATGGCGTTCAGCAGGTTGCGGTGGTCGGCGATCACCTCGTCCAGCCCGCCGGTGGTCATGGTGTCCAGCATACGGAACCGGCTGTAATCGGCGTGGGCATTCTGTAAGGTGCTCCACAGGTACATCTTGTCCATGGCGGCAAACCATGTTTCGTGCAGGCGGCAGTCCATCTCGTACAGCTTGTTGAAGTCCGGGTTCTCGGCGCGGGCAAGCGCCTCGTAGGCGTCCACCCGCGCACGGATCTGCGCCCGCTGCGCCGGGGTGGCGTTGGGGGCAAAATCTCGCAAAATGCGCCCCTCCACGGCGGTGCGCTCGTAGATCAGCTCGTCCACGATGCGCCGGTTCAGCCGGGTAACGGTGGTGCCCTTGTAGGGCACGATGCGCACCAGCCCGTTTTCCTGCAATTTTTGCAGCACCACCCGGATCAGGGAGCGCGGCGCACCGAACCGGGCGCACAGTGGGTTCTCGCTCAGCGAAGAGCCGGGACGGATGGTCAGGTCGATGATCTCCCGTTCCAGCACGGCGTAAATTTCGGCATCAGTCTTGTATTGCTGTTCCATATCACTCACCTAGTTCCAAAAACTCCTTCCACGGTGCGGCGGCGGGCAGGGGCAGAGAAAAGGCCATGGGCTTGCCGGTGTCCGGGTGCACAAAGCGCAGGCCGCAGCTTTGCAGGGCAATGCTGCCCTTCTGGCGGCTGCCGTATTTGCCGTCGCCGTATAGCGGGTGTTTGCGGCTGGCAAACTGCACCCGGATCTGATGGGTGCGCCCGGTGTGCAGGGTGATCTCGGCAAGGCTGTTCTCCCCTGCCGTGGCAAGGATGCGGTATTCCAGCACCGCTTCCCGCACCCCCTTGCGGGGACGGCTGACCGGGAACACCCTGCCCTTACGGCTGTCCTTGAACAGGTAGTCCCGCAGCACCCCGGCGGCGGGCAGCTGCGCGTCCGGCGCACCGGCAATGATTGCGCGGTACTGCTTGACGAACTGCGGCGCGGCGGCTTTGCCCTCGGCGCGGCCATCCTGCACGGCATAGGCGTCCTGACTTTGGGTCACCTGACGGCTCAGGGCGGCGGCAGCTGCCGGGGTGCGGGCATAGACCATCAGCCCGGACACACCGGTGTCCAACCGGTGCACCACCCCCACAAAGGCGTCAGGTGCGTTCCAGTGCGCCCGCAGCGCGGCGGGCACGCCCTCCTCGCTGGAAAGCCCGGCAGGCTTGTCCAGCACCACAAGGGCGGCGTCCTCGTATAAGATCACAGCTTGCCCTCGGCCAGCAGAGCCTTCAGCTTCAGGATGCCCGCAATGGTCTTGCCGTCCTTGATCTCGCCGCTCATGACCATCTGATATGCCTTTTCCAGCGGCACCCGGTCGGGGGTCAAAAACTCGTCCGCATCAAGGTGCATCTTGGTCTCGTGCAGACCGGTGGCTACCCAAGTATAGATGACCTCGGTATCGTAGCCCACGGTGGGGTAGAATTCGCCCAGCGAGATGTAGTTGTCGGCGGTCAGGCCGCACTCTTCCTCCAGTTCCCGCTTGGCGGCTGCAAAGGGGTCCTCGCCCTTTTCCAGCTTACCGGCGGGCAGCTCCCACAGCTGCTGCTGCATGGCATAGCGGAACTGCCGCACCATGCAGATGGTACCGTCTGCAAAATAAGGCAGGATGCAGGCGCCGCCGTGGTGATGCACCACCTCGCGGGTAGCGGTCTTGCCGTTTTCCAGCAGCGCGGTGTCCTTGGTCAGGGTAATGACCCGCCCCTCGAACAGGGTCTCGCTGGAGAGAGTTTTTTCAAAGTGTACTGTATCGTTCATTTACCTTACGCCCCTTTTCCGGCGCTGCGCCGGTTTTATGCTCTCAGTTTACGGCAAAGTGCGGTTTGTTGTCAATAAAGATATGATAAATACAAGAGGGCGGGACGATTTGAAATGCGCTCCGCGTTCGCTTTGCGCATATTCAGCGGAAAGGAGATTTATAATTTCGCGTTTGTCGCGGCCTGCGGGCCGCTCCAAACGCTATTTTCACGGGTGGGGTCGCAAAAGGAAACGGCAGATGCAGCGCCGCTTTCTGCGAAAGCGCGGCGCTGCGGGCGTGCCCGCTCCCCCGGGGGGAGCTGTCGCGCAGCGACTGAGGGGCTATAAATGGAAAAGCGAAAAAAGCGTTAAAGCGATAGCGCCGACTGGCGCAGCGCTAGCTTTTTTGTGCTTCGACTTCTTCTTTAGGATTGTCAAGGGCGAGCAGCCCTTGGCCCGTTGCGGGGTGGGTGGAGTCCAGAGGTAGGGAGGGGGGAGTCGGAACACCCCTCCCTGCCTCTGGCCCAGCGGAGCGTCCTTGCACGCTGACGGCAGACAAAAACTTTCCATCCAAACCGTCAGGTTTTGACTGAGGGAGTTCCCTCTTGCGAAAAAAATCACAATTTCTGGAAGCGATGGTGGGCAAAAACCGAAAATCTGCATCACTGCTTGCTTTAACGCACTAAAGAAAGTACAAAACCGCTAAAAAATTTCTTAATTTTTGGTGCGTTTGTCGGGCGGTTTGCGTTTACTTTATTGCCGGAATCTGCTATTATAGTATACAAGCAATAGTGCCTTTTATGGGGTTCTCCGGTCCCAGCGGGCATATTGCCCCGCGCAAAAGGTACCAAATTCTGAATAATGGAGGAAGAAAAATGCCTAGAGCAAAGCAAACTATGGATGGCAATACCGCTGCCGCCCATGTAGCGTATGCCTACACGGACGTGGCTGCCATCTACCCCATTACCCCGTCTTCTCCGATGGCTGACTCTGTGGACCAGTGGTCTGCAGCTGGCCAGAAGAACATCTTCGGCAATCAGGTCAAGGTCGTTGAGATGGAGTCCGAGGCCGGCGCCGCTGGTGCTGTCCACGGCTCTCTGGGTGCAGGTGCTGTTACCACCACCTTCACCGCTTCTCAGGGCCTGCTGCTGATGATCCCCAACATGTACAAGATCGCTGCTGAGCAGCTGCCCTGCGTGTTCGATGTTTCTGCACGTACCGTTGCTACCCAGTCCCTGAACATCTTCGGTGATCACAGCGACGTTATGGCTTGCCGCCAGACCGGCTTTGCAATGCTGGTCGAGAGCAGCGTGCAGGAAGTTATGGATCTGTCCCCTGTCGCACATCTGTGCGCCATCGAGGGCAAGGTTCCCTTCCTGAACTTCTTCGATGGCTTCCGTACCTCTCACGAGTACCAGAAGATCGAGAAGTGGGACTACGCTGATCTGAAGGAAATGTGCAACATGGAGGCTGTTGAGGAGTTCCGCAAGAAGGCTCTGAACCCCGAAAGCCCCAAGATGCGCGGTTCCCACGAGAACGGCGACGTGTTCTTCCAGCACCGCGAGGCCTGCAACAGCGTTTACAACGCTCTGCCGGCTGTTGTTGAGAAGTACATGGCTAAGATCAACGCAAAGCTGGGCACCAACTACGATCTGTTCAACTACTACGGCGCAGCCGATGCTGACCGTGTGATCGTGGCTATGGGTTCCATCTGCGACGTTGCTGACGAGGTCATCGACTACCTGAACGCCAAGGGCGAGAAGGTCGGTATCATCAAGGTCCGCCTGTACCGTCCCTGGGTGTCCTCCGCTCTGCTGAAGGTCCTGCCCAAGACCGCCAAGAAGGTGGCTGTGCTGGACCGCACCAAGGAGCCCGGCTCTCTGGGCGAGCCCCTGTACCTGGATGTTGCCGCTACCCTGCGTGAGGCTGGCCTGAACGATATCGTTCTGACCGGCGGCCGCTACGGTCTGGGCAGCAAGGACACTCCCCCGTCCTCCATCTTCGCTCTGTACAAGGAGCTGGAGAAGGATCAGCCGAAGGAGCGTTTCACTCTGGGTATCACCGATGACGTCACCTTCCTGTCCCTGCCCGAGGTCAAGCCCGCTCCCATCACCGCAGCTGCTGGCACCAAGGAGTGCAAGTTCTGGGGTCTGGGCGGCGACGGCACCGTCGGCGCAAACAAGAACTCCGTCAAGATCATTGGCGACCATACCGACAAGTATGTTCAGGCATACTTCCAGTATGACTCCAAGAAGACCGGCGGCGTGACCATCAGCCACCTGCGTTTCGGCGACAAGCCCA
>UMLB01042914.1_pt1 | contig 30536 bp, 20 predicted proteins | sample 1966481 | NCBI WGS metagenome assembly UMLB01 (sample SAMEA4836192, study PRJEB28245) | human gut metagenome | biome: gut microbiome; material: fecal sample | place: Denmark | collected 2008 | reverse complement strand
CCACCTTAGAGGTCGGAGTCTTCTTGCTGTAAGAGGATAAAATATATCTGACTTTATTTTATACATATAGATATACCATTATTTTACTATATAGTAAATATTTTTTCGAACATATTTTTGTTTTCAAAAAAAGCATTCAGCTATATACAAAAACAAACACTTTTATCTCGGTAATTGAACTACCGAGAATTCTCGCTTAGTTTTCTAAAGGATTATAAACATCTTTAATAATTTATTCTTTACTATTATATTCTATCTTTTACATTCCATAATGTATCTATTAATTCTAAAATCAAGCATACGTCCCTTTGTGACCTGCTTTCCATTTACATTCCATAATGTATCTATTAATTCTATATGTAAACCAGGACGGGAAAGCAATAATGGACATTTACATTCCATAATGTATCTATTAATTCACATTTTTATCTGCACTGATGAACGCAGCACAGCTATTTACATTCCATAATGTATCTATTAATTCATATTATGTCCAAAGGCAGTGGTTTAGCCAAAGTCATTTACATTCCATAATGTATCTATTAATTCGCGAAATATCCACAATGATATGCTATCGTAGATAAATTTACATTCCATAATGTATCTATTAATTCTGTTTCCATTTTGTTAATTGCAGTTGCGTCCGTAACATTTACATTCCATAATGTATCTATTAATTCAGCCGCTCCAAAACAAAATAAAAACGCAGAAAAGCAATTTACATTCCATAATGTATCTATTAATTCGAGTACACTACCGGAAACAGCACACTTGATTGATTTATTTACATTCCATAATGTATCTATTAATTCAAAACTTCATCCGCAAAATGTCAGAAAGAAATATGATTTACATTCCATAATGTATCTATTAATTCGGAAAACAGGCGATACAGTCAATGCTAAGGACTTATTTACATTCCATAATGTATCTATTAATTCGCCTGTGGCCGCTTATTCCTTACCACTTTTACTTCATTTACATTCCATAATGTATCTATTAATTCGCGTGATGGTCGCTGACTTGATCTTCCAATCTTCTTCATTTACATTCCATAATGTATCTATTAATTCCGCAGCGATCTCATCCAGTATCAAGGTCATCAAACGATTTACATTCCATAATGTATCTATTAATTCCAAAGGCATTTTCAGTATGGATATGTATTTCACTATTTACATTCCATAATGTATCTATTAATTCTCACCCTGATAACCACAATCAAGACAACTATCAATATTTACATTCCATAATGTATCTATTAATTCTCACGCTTTAACTGAACTACATCTGCCGCATTCAAATTTACATTCCATAATGTATCTATTAATTCGCTTTTCGATAGCAGATATGTTAAATGCACAGACAAATTTACATTCCATAATGTATCTATTAATTCGCATATATAAAATTGTTCGTAACAAATGAAGTCGATATTTACATTCCATAATGTATCTATTAATTCATACAGCAGAAGATACAGCGGTAGCAATCGGGTTGAATTTACATTCCATAATGTATCTATTAATTCCCGATGCGATTTGCCTTCAATCGCAATCAATTTTGCATTTACATTCCATAATGTATCTATTAATTCTCAAACTTTGCATAAAAGCGTTTAACGATTCTGTCACATTTACATTCCATAATGTATCTATTAATTCTCATATTGCTCCTGAAGAAATTCATAATCTTCATCATTTACATTCCATAATGTATCTATTAATTCGAATGAAGCGAAAAAATATGTGATTAACTTACTTGAATTTACATTCCATAATGTATCTATTAATTCGATTGCCATCTTTACACCTCCCATGTACTAAACGTATTTACATTCCATAATGTATCTATTAATTCGGAAGTTCATCCGCCTCGTATGTAAATACATTATCGCCATTTACATTCCATAATGTATCTATTAATTCCCTGTCCGATAATGACGTTTGCATTCGTCACGGCATCATTTACATTCCATAATGTATCTATTAATTCCAGTATGCAAGCGGTGTAAAAATTCATTTTATGACATTTACATTCCATAATGTATCTATTAATTCGGCAATCCGGGGGGTATGGCATCTTGCTTTACCCGAATTTACATTCCATAATGTATCTATTAATTCGATTCCCGGAAATGGGATATAGTAAAATCCCTAGTATATTTACATTCCATAATGTATCTATTAATTCCTAGAAGACGTAGAAGGGTGAGAGCATAATGGGTATTTACATTCCATAATGTATCTATTAATTCCCGTCCTCCAGCTACCATTATATCATCTATAGTCTTTCTTCTTTTTCTGTCGACCTCTTTCTATTCTCCCCATCTTACATCCATATTTTTATTATAATTTCGCTCTCAGCCCATATTTATCGCATTGTCAACCTCCCTATATTTTTGCATTATTATCGGTCGACAATTTATATCTTCTTTATTTATGTCAAAATCTCATCTATAACTATACTTTACCATTCACTAAAATTGTACTTGCATTATATCACCTTTCTTTGCATTTTACAACACTAATCTAATAGGATAAATATTTTTCTTTTCACATCAATATTAATTATAATCTTAAGTATATTGTCAACACAGTTATTTTCCTTTATAATATGGATTTATAGTAATAACATATTGGAATGTAAAGATTAGTTTAGTTTTGAAACTTTCTTTTAACCGCTACATTTTGGATTTTCCTAATCTATACATTCCACTTGTTATTACAGAATGCTATCTACTTCAATAATTCCGATATATTAATCTCCAATCCTTCATAAATCCCACTTTGAATCGTCTGAGTAAATAGGCTTATCATCGGTGCTTCATCCTGCTCGTAATAGTAAATCGTTGTTCGCTCCTTTTCAGGATCAACAATCCAATATTCTCTTACACCGACATCCGAATATAATGCATTCTTTGTTGTATAATCCATCTTCCTGCTAGACTTTGAAACAACTTCGATTACAAAATCCGGGGCACCTACACAGCCCCTGTCATTTAATTTATCTTTATCACAAATGACACTGATATCTGGCTCCACATATATTTTTTCATCTTTATTTAAAAAAACCGCAAATGGTGATGGATATACCTCACATTCCCCATTATTTTTCTCAATATAGCTTTTGATCACATGGGATAACTCCATAACTAACTTCTGGTGAAGCCTGTTCGGTGGTGCCATCGCATATATGCGACCATCTATAAGTTCTGCCCGCTCCCCCTCTGGTAAGGCATAAATATCTTTAATTGTATAGCTACTCTTTTTAAGAATCGGCATACCACACATCCTTTCCATTTTTTCTATTAATTTCTATATTCTTATATTAACATTTCCCTCAAAAAAATAAAACCCTTTTATATTAAATCATTTTTTCATTCTTAATTTTCTCCGCTATAATTACTCTTTACGTACGCTATCCTCTTTTTATAAAAGAATTCAACTTTATAAATCAGCTATCAACATAGTGCAATGCAAAAATACATAAAATAAAAAAACACAAAGAAAAGAAAAACACAGTTCTTCGATGTTACGCAATCTTTGAAAACTATGTTCTTCATTTCTTTGTGCTTTTAACGTTTAGAAACCCCCACAATTCCAGCCTGATTTCCTAAATAAATGCCCCAATGCTTTTTCAAACACGCTCTAGTATTTAGAAAGTGATTAAATGCTTCACTAAATTCGTAAAACCAACACCAAAACAACAATTCAACTAGTATTTAGAAAGTGATTAAATGCTTCACCCGTTCTTTGAGCATATAAAAAATTCTCTGGCAAAATCCTATTTCCCAGCAATATCCTTCACAACTTCCCCTGCGATAATAAGCCCTGCCACAGATGGTACAAAAGCTACGCTTCCCGGAATATCGCGTCGTTCCGTACATTTATGCTCCGCTCCCGGAGGACAGATACAATTTGTTCTGCAGCTTATGGACATATCTTCGATTGGACGTGTTGGCTTTTCTTCGGAGTAAACGACTTTCAGTTTTTTTACACCTCGCTTTTTCAGTTCGCGACGCATTACTTTTGCAAGTGGACACATTTTGGTTTTGTAAATGTCGGCTACTTGGAAGGCTGCCGGATCAAGTTTGTTGCCAGCTCCCATGCTGCTGATTACCTGAGTTCCGTGCTTTTGCGCCTGCATAATAATCTCGATTTTTGCGGTAACAGTATCGACTGCATCGACAACATAATCATATTCATCAAATGGAAAATCATCTGCATTTTCTGGAAGGAAAAAGCATTGGTGGACATTGACCTGTGCATCAGGATTAATGTCTAAAATACGCTCCTTCATTACTTCTACTTTGTATTTGCCAACTGTTTTTCTTGTGGCAATAATCTGACGATTTAAGTTTGTAAGACACACTTTGTCATCATCAATAAGGTCAAATGTACCGACTCCGCTTCGCGCTAATGCCTCGCAGACATAACCACCAACTCCGCCGACTCCAAAAACTGCCACACGGGAATTTTTTAATTTATCCATTGCTTCTTCCCCCAGTAAAAGCTGGGTTCTTGAAAATTGATTTAACATATATTTCTTCCTTTTCTGTGTTATTTTTAAAGATTTGCAAAATCAAGAAACAGCATATGCATCTTCTCTTCGCTGTCTACAAATTCATACTCATGTTTTGTACCCGTATAAATAAGCTTCCCATCTTCATAGGCAAGTAACTGATTCATTGGGACGTTCTTCCATTTATCACGGTCGAGAGGACGAGTTGCCATAACGATTGCTGTGTCTTTACGGCAACGGTACAGGCTGTCTTTATAATTAGTATGAATGTACATAATCTCTCCGTCAAAAATAAGCAGATTCAGCTTATTCTCTGGCGCGATTTCCAGGATAATACGATTAAGAAGCGCAAAACGTTCTTCTTTTGTCAGTGCCGCTCCCTTTTCATCCTGCGCTGCATTTACCTGATCAATAATATAGCACAAAATGCGTTCGCTGTCCGTATCTCCGTCTTCTGCCGCTACAAATGGCTCAAGTACTTCACTTTCAAATATTGTTCCATTATGCGCTAACGTCCAGGTGCGGTCATAATTATCACGCATAACAAACGGATGTGTATTTTCATAGTCCATTGTTCCCCTGGTCGCAAGACGGATATGTGCAATCATCTTGTCTGTCTCTATTTTAGCACGAAGTCTCTGCTTTAAATAATTGCTTGTCACAGCAGACTGTGGCTGCTTTTCTAAAGAAACAGCATTGCCGTAAAAAAATGCCATACCCCAACCGTGGGGATGTTCTGTTCCATCCGAAAAAAATTCTCTTAATAACTCATTTAACGGTATCTTTTTTGCAGAATCTACTCCAAACAATTCACACATTGATTTTCTTCTCTCCTCATATATTGTATTATGACCATTTTGAGCTATTTTGATTTTCTTTCGCAAGTATCTGATTATAAAATCTCTGAGATTCCAGTCATATCTAAATATCTCTAAACAGTCATATTTTGTTTTTGTCTCGCTAATAGAAGTCCTTTTTCTACATAGTTTTCCTGATATTGTTTTCGAACCTGCCATGCATATCTCTTCTCTGGATCAACAAATTTCTCATATTCAAAATCTAAGATTTGTTGAACATCGTCCATTTTCAGGCCTTGATAAAACTCTTTCATCCATCCGATAACTTTTAATGCCTCATGTACGATAGACCGCGCTCTTTTTTCCGTACGGGCAATTTTTACTGTCTTTAAATCGTAATGGGCCGCATTTTTAAAATTCTGCACAGCATTTACCTGATCCTTTTTGGAAACATACCAGGATGGCATCGTTGCGAGCCACACCATTAAAAGCTGTGCAAACTTCACATCTCTCGCATCAATTCCAGCTCCTGTGAGAGGATTTAAATCAAACATACGAAGTTCGATATGATCGATTCCATTCTTCCTCAAAGATATAAGATTATTTTCTCCTGCAGGTTTTAAACGAATAGGATAATAGAGTTCTGACGGTGCTTTTAGTAAGCCATTTTTAACATACTTTTCAATAGAATTCACGTAAGAATCAATATCGCTGTAATCAAATGTCGGTGGAAATTCATTCCAGTAACCAAGTTCACTGCATCTTACAGAACTTAATCCTGTAAAAACACTTTTCCCATAGACACCTTTTTCCATAAAAGAACTGTCTACAATCGGACTGGCCGCCGTAACCGCCACTAAAATCCAGCCATATACAGCTATTTTCTGTGCCAGCTCCAAATACAATTTATTCTTATATTTCATAAAATCCGGCTCGGACTGCAGAGCAAAATCTGCTCTTAACAAATCTTCTGAAAAAGAAAAATTTACATGACTTCCCGAAAATGTCATCTTATAACGTCCGTATTTATCGGAAAGATATTCACGGTAGGCTGTTTTATGTGCATCTTTCCCATCAAACTGTGCAATTGGCACATCTTTCTCCCCGCCAATATATGGAGGATTAGAAAATGGCCACAGCAATTCTGGCTCTGGAAGTGCCTTTAACTTTTCCTGAATTCTTCTGGTATGTCCTTTTAATTCTTCAATTGCCGCCTCGATGCTTTCATTTACTCCTGTATTAATTTCGGTCTGGTTTTCACTGAAGTCTCTGACGATATGTGCATCTCCCGGAAAAGGATGTGCAGTCTGTGAAAGCATACCATCTCCTACAACACGCAGACTTTCCATCTCAATTCCAAATGCACCATCTAATAAATGTTCTCTTATATACTCATTTTCAATATGCAGCATTACATTCCTCCATACTCTTCGATGTAATCCTCCAGTGTTTTTCCGTTCTCCATTCCTTCTGCCATCTGTCTGCCTGGACTTAAAAGTTTCTCCGCCCTTCCATATAAAGGCCTGAGGAAATGTTCTTCTCAACTCAGATGCATTATATCCATTATGATAGATGGAAGTATCTTTCTCTAAAAATTCCGAAAGCTCTCCGATATTTTCCATAAGGCCAGCATGCAATGCTCCCGATGCCATAATTTCACCTACCGGCTGCTCACATACACTTCGAAACTCTACTGTCCCACGGAAAGTCAGATCTTCAAATTTAAATGACCGTAAATGTTGCAAATCGGAAATCTCCGGATGGAATGTGATTTCCCGATATCTATTTCCATCGAAGTATTCCCCTTTTATCCGGTCAGAGGAAAAATATTTACTAAGAACCACTGGTGAAAAATTAATATATTTCCCTTCTCTTTCTACACAGTATAAGCTCATGCTTTTTATGTATCGAACAATTTCATCTGTTGTATCAAATACAACATTATACATATCAACATTATGGCGATTCAAGCCATGAAGACTGTTTCTCCAAAAGTTATCCCTGCTACATAAAATCTCCGCATTCTCTCCCCATAAGGAGTTCGCTAAAATCAATGCCTTAAACGGTTCTAACTTTGTAAATGTATTTAGCATTGGAACTACCTGCTCTTCTTCTACATCAAGCTGAATCTGACTTGCACACGAAAACAGTCCAAAATTCGGATAAGAATGAAATGGAATACTGTTGCCATACTTTTTATAAGAAGACAGGTGATGAAATAACATACGATACCGCTCACTTACTACCGGTACATTCTGATTCACTGCATAACGGGGATTAATACCCATGCCAGTCAGCATATGCCCCTCTTTACGCAGTTTCTTCTGTATATAAGTATAATACTGACAAAATCTTTTGTACAGCACATTCATATCTTCTTCTTTCCCAAAAGAAATTTTTAACGTATTATAACTGCAATCATAAGACAGACCATCTCCTGTCTTGTCATCAACTGCCAGATAAATATGTTCATTATCATCTCTGCTCACATTCAAAAAAGAAAATGTATCAATAAATCGATCTGTTGCCTGATAAATCACTTCAAAATTGACAGGTTCATTCTTCTCATTCACAATCGGCAGCTCAAACTCCAAACCAGCTAGATGGGTTCTCTTCTCGGGTGTCTTTGTCTGTAGTTTGTCTAATGAATTAAATAGTAAATTAATTATGTCTTACTATTAATTCTGCTGTTGGCTCATCAATATAGAGACTGTCTACCAGTCCTCCTTGAAGTGCCGCTGTTATAATCTTCTCTTTTTCTTTTCCCACGGCAACAACTAACTTATTTGGAATCTTTTTAATCGTTTCAAGGGAAGCCCCTACAACACGGGCATCTATTTTTTTATCAAATAGTTCCCCGTTTTGTTTTATAAAGTGGGAACAGCAGTCTCCTACTGCTCCTCTTCTGCTGAAGTCTTTATAATCATTTTCATCAATAAGTCCCATTTCATATACAATGGACGGACGTTCTAAGTTACCTACGGAATAAATTGCTGTCTGGCACACTTCCGCCATTTCAAGGATTTCATGAATCTGTGGATCTTTTTTCAAAGCTTCAACAATCGAAGATTCCGCCACCATTGCCGGCGCTGGAATCTGATAACCTGTTCCTCCAACACTGTCTACAAACCTTTTCAACACATCCAAAGCACCCGATTCGAAAATTGCTCTGGAAAATCCTCCAGTTAACTGAATCACAGATACCCCGCTTCTCTTAATCTTTGGAAGCTGCTGGGCTAATACTGCAAGTGCATGTCCCCATGTTACTCCAATGACACTATCATTTTTTATATAACGTGGGAGGTCTTCTGCTAATGCCGCACAGACATCCTGCATTAATATCTGCGAATTACCTACCAAATCTGGCACAATAATCGCCCTTTTAATCGGAAATCTGGCAATCAGTTCATTCTCCAGATTCCCATTTGCCAAAACAGAATCTTTAATTCGAACTTCTATAATCCCCATGTCCATCGCATTCTTTAAAATACGGCTTACAGAAGACTTGCTAATTCCCTCTCGTGCCGCAATTTCTAACTGGTTATAATGTAACTCATAATATAGCTTGGCAATTCGAATTGCCTGATTCATCTTCGCTGCATCCATCTTCTCTCTTCCTCCAAGCTTCTTCTCCAAATGTTGCTTTAAATTCTACTTATAATCTTAATTTAAGATTATAATTTCTCCACACAAAGAAGTCAAGGTGAGCTGATTTGATTCAGTATATCAAACAGACGAAAGTTTGGAAGGCAATAGTTTACATCTGTGACTTTAGTCGCGGCGGTTTGAATGTTCGCGGGCACGCTTACATTCAAACCTTGCTCCCAGGCCACAGATGTAAACTATTGCCTTCCAAGCTTTCTGTCTTTGCTTGCCGTAGGAATCAAATCAGATATGAATGGGATTTAAGGAATAATTAATGCTCCCTGAAAATTTTAACCTCATAATAAATTTACAAATCCCTCAATTTGAAATTCTACTAAATTTTATTCCTAATCCTTGCCAATATGACACAACAGCAGCCACAGTCAGAACTATATAATCAAAATAATCCATATCTGTGGCCTCGGAGCAAGTGTTGGATACGAGCATATAAGCGAGTATTCAACACGCTGCGACTAAAGTCACATATATGGATTATTTTGTTCGTCTGTTTCTATACTTGCCTGTCTAGCGAATTAAATTTCCGAATTCTTCTTTGAGGCGAAGTAAGCCCGGAGTGAATTTACTACGATGATCACTCCAAGTATCATCAGTAAAATAGCGATAATCAGCTGTAAGCCTTCTACTAAAAATGTTGCGGAACCAGCAGAAAATGCCTGTACGAGAGAAATGGTTCTCTCTACTAATGCGGTTCCTGTTACACAAAGCATGATAATCAGTGGTGGGAAAAGCATTTTGTTGCTTCGTCCGGTTACTTTTAAGAATACGCAAAGTGTTACTAATACTAAAGCAGATAAGAGCTGGTTTGCGGAACCAAATAATGGCCAGATATTTGCATAACCAATTCTTGTTAATACAAAGGCTGCTGCTAAGGTGATGATTGTTGAGAAGTATGTATTACATAAAACTTTTCTCCATCCTTCTGCGTGTTCCATATCATCAACACTGAACAATTCCTGAAAGCTCATTCGGCCAATTCGCGCTACGGCATCCAAACTTGTAAGTGCAAGCGCGGATACGCACATTGTCATGAAGCACTGTGCTACATATACTGGAATTCCAAACATTTCAAAGAATCCAGCTACACCGCTTGAGAATACCTGGAATGGTGTTCCATCTGCTGGTGTTCCGTTAGCGGACGCTGCCGCTCCTGCTACACATAAAGCGATAACTGCAAGTAAACTTTCTAATACCATTGCGCCGTAACCAACTTTTAACATATCTTTTTCATTGGATACCGTCTTTGAAGATGTTCCGGAAGATACTAAACTGTGGAAACCAGAAACTGCTCCACAAGCAACGGTTACGAATAAAATAGGGAATAAATCACCAAGCTGATCATTATGGAAGCCTGTAAATACAGGAAGATTCATTGTAGGATGCGCTACTAATAATCCAACAACAGCTCCTGCGATCATTCCAATAAACATATAGGTTGTCATCGCATCACGAGGCTGTTTTAATAACCACATTGGGAGTACTGCCGCAAAGAAAATATATACAAATGTAATATATGTCCAGCCGTCCTTTCCTAATGTAATTGGCATTGTCATACCAATAGCAAGTGCTGCTACAGTACAGATTAATCCAACAACCGTTTCCTTCCATCCTGTCAGATGCAGATGTTTATGAAGTAAACCAAAAATCATTGCAAATGCGATAAATAAAAGGGAAATTGTTCCTGCTGCTCCATTTGTTTTTGCTGCATCGGAAAGTGCAATCACACCATTGGCATCTACCGTATAAGCATTAAATGTACCTGCTACCATATCAGCGAAAGCTGCGATAACAATTAAAGTAAACAGCCAGCAGAAAATAAGAAATAACTTTCTTCCAAGTTTACCGATGTATTTTTCGATCAGAAGTCCCATGGACTTACCATCATTTTTTACACTGGCATATAATGCTCCAAAGTCGGTAACTGCTCCAAAGAAAATACCTCCAATTAATACCCACAAAAGTACTGGAAGCCATCCAAATACTGCCGCCTGAATTGCTCCTGTTACAGGGCCTGCTCCAGCAATAGATGAAAACTGATGGCTAAATACTGTCCAACCGTCAGTTGGAACATAATCCTGTCCATCTTCAAACTTATGAGCTGGTGTCTCTGCTTTTGGGTCAATTCCCCATTTTTTAGAAAGCCACCGTCCATAAAATGCATACGCAGCTGTCAATAAAACAGCAGCAATTAAAACAATGACTAATGTATTCATTTTTGTCCTCTCCTTTCATGTATACAAGCCATTTCTTGTATACATGAAGTTTTATAATCCTTTTCCTTCATTTTGTCAATGTTTTTTGCGCTTTTTCTTGCATTTTTATAGGAACAAATAAATTTTAAAGTCAATTCACTTCATTTCTAGATTTTTATGCAAGAAGTTCTGAACTTTTTTAAGCAAAAGATACTAGAGCGTGTTTGAAAAAAGCATTTTTCAAACACGCTCTATGGCTTCTTTTAGGAAGTCAGGCAGGAATCCTCTGTAATTCAATCGCCGATTATTTCACAAAACAAGTTTCCCATATTTAGCTGAACTATATAAAAATTTTTCAAACACACTCTAAGAAACAAATCCCGTCATTATTCCAACTTTCTTCCGCACCCATTCCATAAAACGTGCGAACTCGCTCTTTCTCACAAAAATCTCGGCATAACAATTCAATATTTCCGAAACCATCTGCCGCATATATGCCATATCATTCTCATAACACATTTTCTGTGAAAGGTATCTGTCATGTAATTCCTGAAGTCTCTCCTCCACTTCCGCAGCAGAATCAAGCCTTTTACACATCGGAAGGGACATCTGCTCTAAAGCTCCCTCCCTCATCCACCTTGTCATTTTTTTCTCGTAAGCATAATGTTCTGGAATTGTTCCCTCAAAAATCGTATTATGCGGATAGGTAAAATAATCTTCCACATAATGAAGAATCCATCCAAGTTTTAAATAAGAAAAGCTTCCGCCTCTTCCTTTTGCCTCTAACGCTTCCATCTGTTTTGTAATCTGTTCGAACGTTGCTTCCCATGTATGACCCTCCAGATAAGTATACACCAGCAGATCTGGCAGAATACTTCCAAACAATAATGCTGCTTTATGTGCTCTGTGTATATTTCCCGATAATGACTTTGTCATAACTAAATGTCCAATTTTATCCATTCATTTCTCCCCATTCACTTTCAACCTGGTATCATTTCTACATTTAAAATTAAATTCCATTCACTACCTCTCAAAACACAGTATACCATAATTATAAAAAATGGCTACAACCAAAATATGTTATTTTACTATTTAATTCATTAAGCGAACTACAGACGAAGCCATTGCCCCCAATAAGGCATATTTGTGATTTTAGTCGCTGCGGTTTAGATGTGAGCGCATAAAGCGAGCATTTAAACCGCAGCGACTAAAGTCACAAATATAGGATATCGTATCTCTTCTCGGGCGTCTGTTCTTAATGAATTAAATAGCAACATCTTATTGTTAACTTTAATTTTTATTACGGTTGACAATATCTTTTTACCATGTTACAGTAACAAATAAGAGAATTTTAGAAATAAAATGCAATAAGAATTATCGTGCTTTCATTTTGGAAGCTATTTTGTGAGGTTAAGAAAGGATTCATTATGAGTGAAGCAGTAACTATTGACACAATTAAAAATATATTAACAAAAAATGTAAATAAGGAATATTCTCTTTCACGCGATGAGGCCATCGCTATTATGAATCTTCCAGAAGACGATATGCCTCTTCTTATGGAAATGGCCGGAAGTCTTCGTAAAAAATATAAAGGCAATCATGTGAGTATTCATCTTCTTACAAACGCCCGCAGCGGAAACTGTTCTCAAAATTGTGCTTATTGTGCACAGTCTTGCCGTTCAAAAGCAGAAATTGAAAAATATAAATGGGTAAATGATGAAAAGTTATACAGTGATAATGCATTTGTACATGATAACCATCTTTCCAGACACTGTATTGGTCTTAGTGGAATGAAGTTTACCGATGAAGAAATAGAAGAGCTGGCTGAAAAAATTCGTGTTATGAAAGCACAGGGAACACATCTTTGCTGTTCCATCGGTTTTCTTACTGAAAAACAGGCATTAATGTTAAAAGAAGCCGGTCTTGACCGAATTAATCATAATCTAAACAGCAGCCGTTCCTACTATCATAATATATGTACCACTCATACTTATGAACAGCGTGTAAATAATATTCATATGTTACAAAGACTTGGTTTTGAAATTTGTAGCGGCGGTATTATCGGTATGGGTGAAAGTAAGGAAGATATTGTAGATATGCTCCTCGATCTTCGTGAAATTCAGCCCGAGGCTCTGCCAATCAACTTCCTTCTCCCAATTCCAGGGACTCCTTTAGAAAATGCAGATACTTCTGTCCTCACACCAGCTTACTGTATGAAAGTACTGTGCCTTGCCAGATTAATGGCTCCACAATCCGATATCCGATGTGCTGCCGGAAGAGAAGTTTACTTTAAAGGACGTGAAAAAGAACTTCTCAGTATCGTAGACTCTATCTTTGCCTCCGGTTATCTCACGGCAGATGGACAGGGAATCTCTGATACGATAAAAACAATTACTGATGCAGGATTTACATACGAAATAGAATCTGATTAATCCTGATTTGCCGCAGACAATTGCAGTTTTACGGGGGATTGTCCTTCTGAAAGATTGAGACTGGAACTATTTGTGAAAAATATCTTTTAAACTGATTTTCCAAGCTGCCAACGAGCAGAACTCAGGGAGATAAATAAAGCATATCTGTGGTCTCGGAACAAGTGTTAAATGTGAGCGCGTTCAAGCGAACATTCAACACGCTGCGACTAAAGTCACAAATATGCTTTATTTATCTCCCTGAGTTCGTCTACCTTGCCTGCGGCAAATCAGGATTCAAATATTTTTTCAGATATTTTCCAGTATAAGATTTTTCTACCGCAGCAACTTCTTCCGGTGTTCCGCAAGTCACCATCGTGCCGCCGCCTTCGCCACCTTCTGGTCCCATATCAATGATATAATCGGCTGTTTTGATGACTTCAAGGTTATGCTCAATGACTACAACTGTATTGCCACCTTCCGTTAACCGCTGCAAAATATCAACTAGTTTATGAACGTCTGCGAAGTGCAGTCCCGTTGTTGGCTCGTCTAAAACATATATTGTCTTTCCGGTACTCTGGCGGCTTAATTCTGTGGCAAGTTTTACTCGCTGTGCCTCTCCACCGGAAAGAGTTGTCGATGGCTGTCCTAACTTGATATAGGAAAGTCCCACATCTCGAAGTGTCTCTATCTTTCTTCGGATCGATGGCACGCTCTCAAAGAATTCACATGCTTCATCGACATTCATATCTAACACTTCAAATATGTTTTTGCCTTTGTATTTTACTTCCAATGTCTCTCTGTTGTAACGCTTTCCATGACAGACTTCACATGGTACATATACATCAGGAAGAAACTGCATTTCTATCTTTAAAATACCATCACCGGCACAGGCTTCACAGCGGCCGCCCTTTTTATTGAAACTGAAACGTCCTTTGTCATATCCTCTTGCTTTGGCATCTTTTGTCATAGCGAACAATTCGCGGATATGGTCAAATACTCCTGTATAAGTGGCTGGATTAGAACGCGGGGTACGTCCAATCGGAGACTGGTCAATGTTGATTATCTTATCTAACTGTTCTGTTCCTTCAATATCTTTATGTTTTCCTGGTTTAATTCTTGCACGGTTTAATACGCAGGCAAGCTTCTTATAAAGTATCTCATTGACAAGGGAGCTTTTTCCTGAACCAGAAACTCCTGTTACACAGGTAAATACGCCGATTGGAAACTTCACGCTGATATTCTTTAAGTTATTCTCCGAGGCTCCTTTTACTGTCAGATAACCCTGCGGCTTTCTCCGAACTTCTGGAACAGGGATTTTCATTTTCCCGCTAAGGTATGCTCCTGTAATGGAATCTGGATTCACCATCAATTCTTCTGCTGTTCCAACTGCGACAACTTCCCCACCATTTTCGCCTGCCATTGGTCCAATATCCACAATGCAGTCTGCCTCTCGCATCGTATCTTCATCATGCTCAACGACAATAAGTGAATTGCCCAAATCTCTCAGACGTTTTAAGGCAGAAATGAGTTTATCATTATCTCTCTGATGCAGACCGATACTTGGTTCATCAAGAATGTATGCCACTCCAACAAGTCCAGAACCAATCTGCGTTGCAAGACGAATTCGCTGTGCTTCTCCACCAGAAAGCGTTCCTGTTGGCTGTGAAAGACTTAAATAGTCAAGGCCAACATCATTTAAAAAGCCGATTCTTCCACGAATTTCTCTTAACACCTGCTTACCGATAAGCTGCTGTCTTTCTGTAAGTTCAATGTCATTAAAATAGGAAATTAATCGCTTTACGGAGAGGCGTGTCAATTCGGAAATATTGTACTGACCTACTGTTACTGCCAGAGATTCAGGCTTTAATCGCTGACCGTGACAGCTATCACATGGAGTTACTGTCATAAAGTTTTCATATTCTGCTCTCTGACGTTCAGAATGATTCTCGCGATAACGACGCTGTACATTACGAATCAGGCCTTCAAAAGCAACGTCATAGACACCCTCTCCACGCTTTCCTTTATAGTATACTTTTACCTCATGTCCATTCGTTCCATGAAGAATAATATCCTGGACTTCCGGACTTAAATCACAAAATGGCGTACTCAAATCAAAATTATACTCTCTTGCCAATGCATCAAGAACTGCTCTCGTATAACTCTTTGGATCTGTGCAAGACTGCCAGCCCAATACAGTAATCGCCCCATCTGCAATACTCATTTTTTTATCTGGAATCATCAGGTCAACATCAAACTCCATCTTAAATCCAAGTCCGTGACAGACTGGACAGGCTCCAAACGGATTATTGAAAGAAAAGCTTCGTGGCTCAATCTCATCAATGCTGATACCACAATCCGGGCAGGAAAAACTCTGGCTAAAATTCATCGGTTTCCCACCAACAACATCTACTAACAAAAGTCCCCCTGTAAGCTTCATTACGGTCTCAATCGAATCTGTAAGACGGTTTTCAATACCTTCCTTTATCATCAGACGGTCTACAATAATCTCAATATTGTGCTTTTTATTTTTTTCTAACTTAATCTCTTCTGCAAGGTCATATAGATTCCCGTCAATGCGAACACGGACATAGCCACTCTTTTTTGCATCTTTTAATATTTTTACATGTTCTCCCTTTCTTCCTCTTACAATCGGTGCAAGAAGCTGAATTTTCGTCCGTTCTGGAAGCTTCATTAAAATATCTACAATCTGGTCTACTGTCTGCTTGGAAATTACTTTTCCACACTTTGGACAGTGAGGAATGCCAACTCTCGCATAAAGAAGCCGCAGATAATCATAGATTTCCGTTACTGTACCAACTGTAGAACGTGGATTGCGGTTCGTGGACTTCTGATCAATCGAAATGGCAGGAGAAAGACCCTGAATATCGTCAACGTCCGGCTTTTCCATCTGTCCTAAGAACTGTCTTGCATACGAAGACAGGGACTCCATATATCTTCTCTGTCCTTCCGCATAAATCGTATCAAATGCCAGTGAGGACTTACCAGAACCTGAAAGTCCTGTCAGTACTACAAATTCATTTCTCGGTATATCTATATTAATATTTTTAAGGTTATGCTCACGCGCCCCTCGAATGCGAATGTATTCTTTCTTTTCGCTCATTATATTGTATCCTTTCTAATCGTCATAATCCCTCAAAGCAATCTTATACTTTTTCAGTTCATCTCTTAATTCTGCCGCTTCTTCAAAGTTCAGTTCTGCCGCTGCCTTATTCATCTTCTTTGTTAACTTAGCTATCATTTCCGTAAGTTCCTTACGATTCATAGATTCCGTATCTTTCTTTAAGGAACCTCGGCTCTTCTCTGGTGCTTCTTCATTGGTAATAGAAATGACATCCCGAATTGCCTTTTGAATAGTCTTTGGCGTAATGCCATGTTCTTCATTATATGCCATCTGAATTTCACGACGCCGCTTTGTTTCTGTGATGGCGGCACGCATGGAGTCTGTAATCGTATCTCCGTACATAATAACGTGTCCTTCTGCATTTCGTGCGGCACGTCCGATCGTCTGTACAAGAGAAGTTTCTGAACGTAAAAATCCTTCCTTATCCGCATCAAGAATAGCAATCAGCGTAACCTCTGGAATATCTAATCCCTCTCTTAAAAGGTTAATTCCAACAAGAACATCAAATACACCCATTCGCAAATCTCTTACAATTTCAATTCTTTCTAATGTATCAATATCGGAATGAAGATATTTCACACGAATATCCAATTCTTTCATATAAGCAGTCAAATCTTCTGCCATCCGCTTCGTCAGGGTAGTTACCAGAACTTTATTCTTCTTCGCTACCTCTTTATTAATCTCACTAATCAAATCATCAATCTGTCCCTCTACTGGCCGGACATCAATCGGTGGGTCAAGAAGTCCTGTCGGACGGATAATCTGTTCTGCCCGGAGCATCTCATGCTCTCCCTCATACACATTCGGAGTCGCAGATACAAAAAGCATCTGATCAATTCGCTCCTCAAATTCATCAAAATTAAGAGGACGGTTATCTAAAGCTGAAGGCAGTCGGAATCCGAAATCAACTAATGTCTGCTTTCTTGAACGGTCTCCTGCATACATCCCCCGCACCTGCGGAATCGTAATATGCGACTCATCGACAATCATAAGAAAATCATCCCCAAAGAAATCAATCAGCGTATACGGAGCCTTCCCCGGTTCTAATCCCGTAAGATGTCTCGAATAATTCTCAATTCCAGAACAAAATCCTGTCTCTCTTAACATCTCTATATCAAAATTCGTTCGTTCTGAAATTCTCTGTGCCTCTAAAAGCTGATCGTTTTCCTTAAAATATTCCACTCTCTCGTCAAGTTCTTCCTTAATCGTCTTCACCGCACGCTCAATCTGTTCCTGCGGCACAACATAATGCGAAGCCGGAAAAACAATCGCAAAATTAAGACTTGCCTTAATCTCTCCCGTCAGCACATCGACCTGCATAATCCGATCAATCTCATCACCAAAAAATTCAATGTGAATCGCATCTTCAAAAGAAGAAACCGGCACAACTTCCAGCACATCTCCACGTACACGGAAACTGCCTCTCTTAAAATCAAGCTCATTACGCACATACTGGATATCAATCAGACGGCGCACAACCTCATCCCTGTCAATCTCCATTCCAGGGCGCAGCGAAATCATCATCTTCGCATAATCGTTCTTGCTACCAATGCCGTAAATACACGAAACCGATGACACAACAATGACATCCTTCCTCTCAATCAGCGCTGCTGTCGCACTGTGGCGCAGCTTATCTATCTCATCATTAATCGAAGAATCCTTCTCTATATAAGTATCCGTAGAAGGAACATATGCTTCCGGCTGATAATAATCATAATAAGACACAAAATATTCTACCGCATTATGTGGAAAAAATGCCTTAAACTCACTGTAAAGCTGCGCTGCCAGAGTCTTATTATGTGCCAGAATCAGCGTCGGCTTATTCAACTGTGCAATGACATTCGCCATCGTAAATGTCTTACCGGAACCAGTAACTCCAAGCAAAGTCTCAAACTGATCCCCCTCTTTAAATCCCTTTACCAGCTCCTCAATCGCCTGTGGCTGGTCTCCAGTCGGTGCGAAGTCCGACACTAATTCGAAATGGTCCATGAAGCAAATCCTCCCTCTTATCGTAGTATGTTTCCGATTATATCAAATATACGAACAAATGTACAGACAAAATCCAAATATTTGTTCTGATTTAATTCATATAAGAAATAGACGCACCCGAAGAGAGAAGCCGCCCTATATCTGTGACTCTATCACTGTGGGCTGAATGTTCGCTTGACGGCTCACATTCAGTCCTCGTTCTAAGACCACAGATATAGGGCGGCTTCTCTCTTCGAGTACTGTCTTTGGCTTGATTTTGTTTGAATCAAATTGCCTGGTGTAGGAATTTAAGAATATAAGTAGAGGTTTTCTACTTGCTTTAAAATTATTAATACTCAGTATAACTATATATTATTATCAGTGATATCCATAAAATGTAGTTAAAAAATGGTAACCAATTCACTCATATACGGAAAGTATCTGCATACTGAAAACGCTATATCACGCTTTATTCACTTTTTCGTCTTCTTACTACAAGGAAGATAATCACAACGGCTGCAGCCACTCCAATGATAATCCATGTCAGGATTGGTGTAGTATCGCCAGTCTTACCACTCTTAGACTTCTTATTCTTCTTATTATTAGGTGGTGTCTTTTCCTTTTCTGTTGAAGTAGTCTCCTCTTCACTAGAGGTTGTCTCTTCCTCCTCGTCACCTTTTTCTCTATTTGTAAGAGTGATCGTACCAGTTTGCTGTTCCATAGATAATTCTACATTGCCCCCACTGATACTGATTTGTTGCTCACCACCTACAGGTGGGAGTCATCTCACATCTGATATATCTGAAGGAAAAATAACACTACTTCTTCTCAATTTATTAAAAGCAAAAAATAAAAAAGTACCGCATCAAAGAGGTGAGACGATACTTTTTTATTACTTTTAATAAATTGTACTCTCGGAGTCTTTCCTGCACTTGCTTTTGTGGCTGATTTTCCGCCAGTCGCACCCGAATTTCATCAACGTACGTACCGCGTACGCTTCAGAAATTTGGACACAACTGACAAAAAATCTTCTCACAAAATCAAGCACAAAAAGATTCCGAGAGTACATTAAATTGTTTTAACGAATATATTTTTCTGCTATTTTCTTAAGTTTTTCTGGATTTTGGGTATACCAGCTTTCATAGGTTAAATGCTCTGCCGAAATCATCTGACCAAGTTCTACAAAGAAATCTGGGATTTCTTCTGCAAGCATTGTTCCCCATTCTTCTCCAAAATGCTCTGCTCCCTGTGCATCTGTTCCATTTACATGAAAAGCAAATGCCGGCTGCATTTTTCCATCCACACGTTTAGATGCCCCGTGGAAACCAAGCTTTCCAATCTGATGTGTTCCGCAAGAAGAAGTACATCCAGATATATGAATTCTTGGAAGTACCCCATCTGCAAAATGATAAGGCTCTACTGTCGCCACAATACTTGCAAGCAATCCCTGAGAATCTCTAAGTCCAATCTGGCATACGGTACTTCCAATACATGATACAGATGTTTCAAACAAATTTTTTGCCCCGTCTTCTGTAATTGCAGCAATCTCCTTTGCCTGTGACGCATTCAGATTAATAATATACAATGTTTCATCTGGAGCAATGCGAACTTCTGCGTCTTCAATATCTTTTATTATATTATAAATTTCTCCAAACTTCTTCACTGGGACAATTCCACCTATTGGGTGATATGCCACTGCATATAGTCCCTGTTGTTTCTGTGGAAGAATACGTTCTGATGCTGCTTCTTTTTGTGGATAACTTTCTGCTGTTTCTAATATAACATTTTTATCTGTTTTTACTATGTTTTCTGGTACATTCCTGGTTATGTTCTCTGTTATATTTTCTGACATATCAGCAGTGTTTTTTCCTTCAACATCATCCGCACCATTATTTCCCATATTATTTATTGCATTTTCGGCTACTTTTCCTTCTAACTTTATAAGAAGAGAATCTTTATATTCTGCCTTTACTTCTGCTAACTTTTCCTGATATGCTTTGCGGTAGCCATCTACCCCTAATGTCTCCTGCATGTATCTTGTTCTTGATTTAGCACGACTCTCATAATTACCATAAGTAGTAAATGTCCGAACCATTGCTTCTACATAATAAAGTACCTCTTCAGGCTTTACATTTTCCGCAACCTTTACTCCCATTCGGTAATTATTTCCCAGTCCGCCTGCACTGTATACATCAAAAGTTCCTTCTTCTTTTGCTACAAATCCAAGATCTCTAAATGTTGCATGTGTTACATTCGCCGGAGAATTAGAAAATCCTACTTTTAACTTTCTTGGAAGCTTCACCGTCTTGATGATTCCCATCAGATAATCTCCTGCTTCTTCCGCATAAGGAAGTACATCGAAATATTCCCCCTGTTCCACCCCAGAGAGGGGAGAGACCATAGTATTTCTTGGGAAATCTCCACCGCCTCCTCGAGTAACAATGCCAGCATCCATTGCCTGCTCCATAATATCGCAAACCGCCTTTGCATCTAAATCATGAAACTGCACTGTCTGGCAAGTTGTGATATGTGCTCTTTTCACATCATACCTTTCAATAGAATCTACGAGGAACTTTAATTTTTCCTTCGTCACTCTGCCGCCTGGCATACGCAGGCGGAGCATGCTCGCTTCTCCACCTTTTTGTGCATAACTTCCAAATCCGCCAGAGAACCCTTTATAATCTTTCACACTGACTTCTTTTGCATAAAATTTCTCTGTCATCTCTCGAAATTCTTTTAAATCTGCTTTAAATTCCTTCATTAATTCCTGATTCATATTTCCTCGACCTTACTTTCTATTATTCTCTATAACGCATTATGATTTTCTCTCAATAATAACGAATTAAATTATATCATACTTATCCTACCTGCAAAAGTAGTAATAAATTTAATAGTAATTTGTTGAGCTAAACAGACGAAGCCTGAGAATCAAATCATTTATATTTGTGATTTTCGTCGCGGCATGTTGAATGGTCGCTTTTGCGCTCGCATCCAACACTTGCTCCCAGACCACAAATATAAATGATTTGATTCTCAAGCTTCTGTTTTCTGACCACTCGAATAAATTAATGGAGAAATTAGTTAGAGCAAACAAAAGCGACAGGCTAACCAGGAAACTAATTGGTAAATTTGTTGTTTGACAATTTGGGGATTTCTCAGAAAATTGTACTCATTAGGAAATTAAATTTGAAAGGGCCAATACTCAAACTACTGGCATAATGTAGCTAACGCGAAGCGCAATTGTTAGCACTCATTTAAATTGAGTGCTAATTTTTTCTTGACATTCCTGCAAACTGGTATTAGTATAAGAATGGTATTGATAAAAATACAAAGGCAATATTCCAGTCAGAAGTTTTTTTGACTTAGTTCATAGAATATTAGCCTACATTTATATAATTAATTTTAAGGAGATGCTTATTATGGCTAAACAGGGAAGTTTATCAATTAACAGTGAAAATATTTTTCCTATTATAAAGAAGTGGCTCTATTCTGACCACGACATTTTCATCCGTGAGTTAGTAAGTAACGGATGCGATGCTGTAACAAAGCTGAAAAAGCTTTCTGTTATGGGTGAATTTGAAGAAGCTGACGATGAGAAGTATAAAGTAGAAGTTCGTATTAATCCTACTGACAAGACTCTTACCTTTATTGATAATGGTATTGGTATGACAGAGGACGAAGTAGACGAATACATCAATCAGATTGCTTTTTCTGGTGCTGCTGCTTTCATGGAACAGTATAAAGACAAAGCAAGTGATGAGCAGATTATAGGTCATTTCGGACTTGGTTTCTATTCTGCATTTATGGTTGCTGATAAGGTTACTATTGATACTCTTTCTTATAAAGAAGGCGCCACACCAGTTCACTGGGAATGTGATGGTGGTACAGAATTTGATATGGAAGATGGTGACAAAGCAGAGCGTGGTACAACAATTACTCTTTACCTCAACGATGAGAGTTATGAATTCTGTAATGAATACCGCTGCCGCGAAGTTCTTAACAAATACTGTTCTTTCATGCCAGTTGAAATTTACTTTGTAAATGAGGAAGAAGAAGCGAAAAAGGCTGAAGAAGCTGCCAAAAAGGATGCTGAAGAAAAGGTAATTGACGTAGACGTAAAGGACGCTGATGCAAAAGAAAATAACGCTGATACAGTAGATGGTGATTCCGAAGTAACTCTTGAAGAGGAAGAAGAGGAAGAAGATGATGCACCTAAGCCAATCAACCAGATTCATCCATTATGGACAAAGCATCCAAACGACTGTACTGATGAAGAATATAAAGAATTTTACCGTGATGTATTCCACGATTATAAAGAGCCTTTATTCTGGATTCATTTGAACATGGATTATCCATTTAACTTAAAAGGTATCCTTTATTTCCCTAAAATCAATACAAAATATGATACAATCGAGGGAACAATTAAGTTATATAACAATCAGGTATTTATCGCAGATAATATTAAAGAAGTTATTCCTGAATACCTCTTATTATTAAAGGGATGCATTGACTGTCCAGACCTTCCACTGAACGTATCAAGAAGTGCATTACAGAATGACGGTTTTGTTAAGAAAATTTCTAACTACATCACTAAGAAAGTTGCGGAAAAGCTTTCCGGTATGTGCAAGACCGATCGTGAAAACTATGAAAAATACTGGGATGATATCAGCCCATTCATTAAGTTTGGCTGCATCCGTGACCAGAAATTTAACGATAAGATGAAAGATTACATCATCTTCAAGAACATGGAGGGCAAATATGTTACACTTCCAGATTATCTTGAAGCTGGCAAAGAAAAATATGAAAACAATGTTTTCTATATCACAGATGAGGTAGCACAGTCTCAGTATATCAATATGTTCAAAGAACAGGAAATTGATGCCATCTACCTGACACACCAGATTGATACAACATTTATCACTCACTTAGAGCAGAGAAATCCAGAAGTAAAATTCCTGCGTATCGACTCTGAACTGACTGATAACTTCAAAGAAACAATTGATGAGAACGAAGAAAAAGAACTCACCGAAAAGCTTTCCGAGAAGTTTAAAAAGGCAACTGGTGTTGAAAACTTAATCGTAAAAGTTGAAAAGCTGAAAAATGCCGATATGCCTTCTATGATCACCGTTTCTGAACAAACACGCCGTATGTCCGAAATGATGGAAATGTACGGAATGAGCAACAGCTCCACAGGACTTGGTGCGGAAGGTGAAACTCTCGTCCTTAACATGAACAATGACTTAGTTCAGTATGTTTTAAACAATGACGAAAGCGAAAATACTACTACGATCTGCCAGCAGCTCTATGACCTTGCACGTCTGGCAAACCATCCGCTGAAACCGGAAGAGATGACTGCATTTGTTGCACGTTCCAATAAAATACTCTCCATTCTGACGAAATAATTTCTGATTTGCCGCAGGCAAGGGAGACGCCCTCTGGGAATGAAATAATCCTTATTTCATTCCCAGAGGGCGTCTCCCTTGCTGCACAATCAGAAGTTAATAAAATCCATTATATTCTTTGTCGTTTTTCTTTAATTCCTGATTAATATATCCTCTTCCTAATTTCTCTGGAAGTGTTTTTTGACCAGAGAACAGATTCGTTCCTAATCCCAGGCGATTTCCATCAATCTGTACTCCCAAAGCTGCTAATGTCGTTGGAAACATATCCATTGTAGAAAAGTCTCTGTTTCCTGTCACATTTTCTTTATAAGTACAATCAGCGTTGATAATTGTATTATACACGGTTCTTTTATAATTGTCGTTTAAATTACTCCATATCGGATCGGACGTATCGACCATTGTCGTATGATCACCAGCTATAACAATTGTCGTATTTTTGTAAAAATCTTGTTTTTTTATCCATTCTACAAAGTCATATACCTGCTGGTCTGCACAGGCAATTACATTAGCATATTGTCTGTTATATTTATCTTTACAAAGTCGGCATTTATAACCTCGTGGAAAATGCGTATCCACCGTCAGCATTGTAAGATTAAATGGTTTGTCAGACGAAGAAAGCTGTTCGAGCTGCTTCTTCGCACGTTTATATAATATTTCGTCTTCATGCCCCCAAAATACTTTGTAATCCGGCGCAATGAATCCTTCTTTTTTCGCTGCATTATAATCTTCTATATGAAAATCTTTGTGGCTTGTAAAGTATGTATCTCTTCCGGCAAAGTCTCCCTCACTTCCACACAAAAACACCTGCTGGTATCCTTCTTTATTAAGAATATCTCCCATTGTTGTTAAATTAGGAAGAAAGTTTCCAAACATAGATCCCGAATTATGAAGCTTTAAATTAATTGCTGCTGTCTGTGCAACCATTCCTCCAACCGTATAAGCCGTTGCCTCTAAACAAGTTGGCCCACCTAGCTTTCCATCCGCCTTATCTGAAAAATTTATATTTTCCTTCGCCAATTTTGTCAGATTCGGAATATAATTATCATCCATGATACCGCCATCTTCCTGATCGGCATAACTACTTTCCATTGATTCCATAAATATATAAATCAAATTTCTTTTTTGAGATGGAAAATCAAGTTTTGTCTTAGCTGGGTTTACATAATATTTTTCATAGAAATCCGTTTTCTCCTGAACACTTTTTATATACTCCCACATACCTACTTTTGTTCCCTGAATTTGTATTGTTCCAACCAGGACAATGAGCAGAATAATTTCCAGACAGATTTTAGTCCATACAGGAACCTTTTTTACAGGTAAATCTTCAAGATTGTATAATACTCTTACCATAATAAGATAAACTATGCTAATCGTAAGCGTAACAAGGAGCGGCGGAATAATTCCTGTTTTTATAATACTGTTTATTACGCCACTGTCCGTTCCTTTTATCGGACTGGTAAGCTGCAGCACAATAATGGAAAATGAAACATCCCCACATGTACTTTTAAGCCATGTAACCATACTACAGGCCAGCAGTGTTATAAATAAGGCTACCGGAACTAATAAACCAAACGGAAATGATAATACTTTCAATATTTTGTTCTGAGCCGTCCTCTTCTGAAGTTCAACCGCATGAGATAATAGCAAATAGCAAGCCGGCATAAGCAAAAACATCATAAAATAAATTATCATTGTTATCTGTTTTTTCTGCACACGCTCCCTGTAATTTGCATTTAATTCTATATGATCTAATACAAACTGCTGCCCTATCTTGCTTCCAAAACGAACTTTTATCCTTGTTATTCCAGTAGCATCTATCTCTCCAAATGCTATTTTTTCTCCTTTTTTTATATTAGCCCATACTCTTGGGTTCTGTTCATAAGTAGGCTTTTCTTTGGTCTGGTAAGAAATTTTTACATCTGTATCCTGCGCCACTGGTTCTGCAAAATATACTTTTACATTGGCAATTTTCGAGGACTGCATCTTATACTTTATAAAAGGTCTTGCTTCTTTAATAAGAAAATGATTTCCATTTATCTCATACCCACGAAATTCTGCTTTTTCCAGATTCACATTCTGCGGTTTTAATGCTTTTTCCTGCGGAATTCCAGAAATATGCCATGCAAAAAATAAACTAAGAAGCACAATAACTATTATCCCTGCTACTTTACTAACAGATTTTTTTAAAAAATGTCTCCAACACACAGTAAGGCCAAAGAGCAAAATGCCTGCAATCAGTCTTTTTAATACTGGTGCCATCAGGTTTTCCATTCCTTTTTCTTCTCTCATAAGATAAAGGGCAGTCATGATTCCTGCACAGAGGATTATTGCAGCCAAAACAAATCCTACTACAGCTTTTATATAATTCTTTTGTTACTTATTCATCTGTTTCAATCTTCTCCTAATAAAACTGATTATACATTTTATCGTTTCGTTTCAGTTCTTTATTAATATAATTAGCACCTAATTCTTCTCTCAACGTCTCTTCTCCTGAAAATAAATTAGTTCCTAATCCAAGTTTATTCCCATCAATTTCTACACCAAGAGCCGCCAATGTTGTTGGAAACATATCCATTGTAGAAAACTTTCTCTTTGTCGTAACTTTTTTCTTATATGCACATTGCGGATTAATTATTGCATTATATACCGTACGCTGATAGTCATTGCTTAAACTTTTCCAGAACTTACTTCCTGTATCTACCATAGAAGTATGATCTCCGGCAATAATAATTGTCGTGTCTTCATAGAAGTCCTGTTTCTTTATCCATTGTACAAAGTCGTAAACCTGACGGTCTGCACAGGCTACTGCATTCCCGTAAGTGGTATCGTATTTGTTCTCACATAAATCACAAATATATCCATTAGGGAAATGTGTGTCTACCGTCAGCATAGTAAGATTAAAAGGTTTACCTTCCTTAGATAATTTTTTCAGATTCTTTTTTGCTCTTTCATATAGAACTTTATCCTCATGACCCCAGTACACTTTATAATCTTTTGGGATATCTCCTTCTTTTATTGCGGCTTTATAATCTTCAATCTGATAGTCTTTATGTGTTTTAAAATAGGCATCTCGCCCTGCAAAATCTCCATCACTTCCACACAAAAACATCTGATTGTATCCCTGTTTGTTAAGGATATCACCAAGTGCTGTCAGGTTAGGAAGGAATGAGTCAGATACTGCCCCAGAATTCATTACTTTTAAGTTAATTGCAGATGTCTGTGCTACCAATCCACCGGCAGTATACGCTGTTGCTTCTAAACAGACAGGTCCACCCACTTTTCCATCTTTCTTATCAGTAAACTGTACATTTTCTCTTGCAAGCTTCGTCAGGTTCGGAATATAATTATCATCCATAGTTCCACCATCTTCCTTATCTGCGTAACTGCTTTCCATAGATTCCATAAATATGTAAATCAGATTTTTCTTTTCCTTAGGAAATGTCATCTTTACCTTTGCAGGATTCACATATTCTTTTTCATAAAAATCAGAACTCTCCCTCACACTTTGTATGTAATCCCACATACCTATCTCTGTTCCCTGTACCTGTACAGTATGCAGAAAAAATACAACCATAACTACTTCTATACAAATCTTACTCCATCTTGGAATTTTCTTCACTGGAAGATCTTCTAATGCATACATTCCCCGCACAATGAAAAGATAGCACAGTACAGCTGCTACGGCAAGAAGTACCGGAGGAACTACTGCAGTCTTGATGATACTGTTTATAATTCCGCTATCTGTTCCTTTTATCGGACTTGTAAGCTGTAAAAGAATAATGGAAAATGAAACATTTCCACATGTCATCTTCACCCATTCTACTAAATTCACTACAAGGAAGGTGGCAAATAGTGAAAGAATTGTTATAAATCCAAATGGAAAAGATAAAATTCGCAGGCAAATATTTTTATCCGTTTTCTCCTGCCACTTCTTTCCTGCTGCTAATATAAAATATCCTGCCGGAATCAGCATGAAAAACACAAAATATTTCACCATGCTAACTTTCTTTTGATGCATACGTGCCGCATAATTTCCATTGATTTCGGTATATCCATAATCAAACTGTGTTCCAATCTTTCTTCCGATACCAATTTTAATTCTCGTAACATCTTTTACTTTCATTGAAACACAGCCTACTGTTTCTCCCTTATGAACTTTTACACGCATTTTTCTTGTTTTATTATCAAATCCATGCTGTGTCTTTGTCTCATACAGAACACGCACAATAACTTTCTGTGCAACTGGTTTTGAAAAATGTACCGTAACATTATCAAGATAATCTACATTAATTTCTTTTACAATATTTGCGTTTGCCTCTGCCACTGTAAAATGACCATCTTTAATATCATAACGATCAAATTCACTTTCCGGTGTTTCTAATCGCTGCGGCTTCAACTGGCTTTCCTGCCAGATTCCAGAATTCTGCCATGAAAAAAATCCCGCAACAAAAAGAAAAACAATAATACCTGCTATCTTTCTATTTCTTTTCTTTAGCAGATGACGTACTGCTATTGCAATTCCTAATAATACTGCTATTTCTACAGTCAGTTCTACTTTTTTTACCAATTCTTCAGCAGAAAGGCCAAGCTCTCCTTTTAAATAATTAGCCCCTGCAATTCCTATGCACGCAATAAAAAAAGCGGCCAGAAAATAGATTACTGCCGCTTTTTTCCCGCTCTGCATGTTCCCCTGATTTTCCATCTTTTCCTCCTTATGTATTTTATGTAATTTGCTATATTACATTTTTTAATCTTGTTTTTGTTTTATACTTCTCAAACGTATTTCATAAATGCTTTCTGCAAGATATGAACCACACACGCTCTCTAAAACAAACCAACCAAGAATTATAGCATGAAAAGATAGAATTGTAAATGCAGGTACTACATAAAACGATACTATTTGAAATATTTATCTACGCCATTCGCAATTCCCTTCGCAAGTTTCTTCTGGTAAGAAGAAGAATTCAACTGACGGTCCTCTGTTGGATTTGTGAGGAAACCACACTCTAAAATCATTGTAGGAATCTTTGCCCAGTTAATAGTTGTATAATAATCTGAGCGGATTGTTCCGTGACTTTTCTTATTCACAGCTTTTGCTACGGAACTTAACAGGCAGCTTCCAAGACGGCGTGAACTGTTAAATATCTTCTTTCCAACATAACGTGAACTTCCGGGAACACAAACCAAAGGACCTCTCGCACTTGCTCCTGATGCATTACAGTGAATACATATATGGATATCCGCACCACTCTTATTCGCTTTCTTCGTTCTCTGCTGGTTAGAAAGTGGACAATTATTGGTTGTTCGGAGCATTATTACTTTATATCCTCTCTTCTTCAGCTCTTTTTTTGTCGCTTTTGCAATTGCAAGATTAGTCTTATATTCTGGGATATGCGTACGTACACCAGCAGTACCAGATGTCAGTTTTGCTTTTCTTCTGGAAGAACCTGGCGCTAATCTTTCTGTAGAAGAGATTCCTCTCTGCTGGTGTCCAGCCGCTATAAATACAGTTCTCTGCTTCTTTGCTTTTGTCTTTTTTTTCTTTTTTGCTGTCTTTTTTGCTGTCTTTGTTGTTGCTTTCTTTGCCTGTGTAGTCGCTGCCGCTGCTTTAGCAGATACTTTCAATGTACTTGTCGGAATCATAGTAAAAGCCAGCATAAAAATCAGCAGCAAGCTAAACGTTTTTTTCATCATTTTTTTCATCATTTTCTTCACTTTTTATTCCTCCCTGTAAAATTTATAAGTCCATTATACACTCTGCAAAAATATACGTCCACTGATTTAATTTACTATTTAATTCGTTAGACAAACAGACGCCCGCGAAGAGAACCGATATTCTATATTTGTGACTTTAGTCGCGGCGGTTTAAATGCTCGCTTAAAGCACTCGCATCTAAACCTTGCTCCGAGGCCACAAATATAGAATATCGGTTCTCTTCGCGGGCTGTCTTTGGCTGGGTTTTATTTGAATTAAATAGTGGTTGTGGGATTTGGGGGGAGAGGGCAGAAGTTTTCTGCTTACTCTCAGAATATTGCAGATAGATATTTTTTTATCTTACTATTACATACAGGCAGGTCAAATCATATTCCCTATTCCCAGTCCTTCTCGAGTAAGCAGAATACATTAGCTTCTGTTCCCAAATTCCCTCCCCCCTGAGAAAACAAACGAAACAAAAAGCACCATAGTATTCTATCTGTGATTAAAATCACAGATAGAATACTATGGTGCTTTTTGTTTAGCCCAATTACTATTTAGTAAATTAGAAACGAGCTGGATTCAGCTTAACGCCAGGACCCATTGTAGAAGTAAGTGTAGCACTTCTAATGTACTGTCCCTTAGCTGCAGCTGGTTTTGCCTTAATGATGGCATCTATTAATGTCTGGAAGTTTTCGTTTAACTGCTCCTCTGTGAAAGAAGCTTTTCCGATTGGCACGTGA
>UMLB01050841.1_pt1 | contig 31220 bp, 32 predicted proteins | sample 1966481 | NCBI WGS metagenome assembly UMLB01 (sample SAMEA4836192, study PRJEB28245) | human gut metagenome | biome: gut microbiome; material: fecal sample | place: Denmark | collected 2008 | reverse complement strand
ATATACCTCTTTCCTCTTCTTGTTATTATAACTCATTAGGTCGGGGTGTTACAACTATATTTTACCACAACATAGTAAGCTTGCTAAACAGATAAGGGAACGTGGTGTTGAGGAAATACTTAATGATATGCAGCTATTGGTTGGTCCTCCAGAACTCAGATATATTCAGAATGTGGCAATTATGATGTTCTGTGAACATCCAGGAAAATTCTTTGGATATACCTATGTACAGATGACCTCTTTTCCTAAAGGAAGCATTGAAAATCCAAGTATTAGTGAAGATTTCCCTAATATTACAGGTTCGGTGCCTCAGATGATTCAGGCAACAATGGAAAGATTTCGCAATTTGATTATTCGAGAAAAGGTAATTAAAGTACCAAATCAGATGGAGGCGTTAAGGATATTCAATTATCCATATCAGGCAATAGAAGAGGCTGTAGTAAATGCCTTTTATCACAGAGATTATATGTCCTTTGAACCAGTAACTATAGAGATAGAGCCGGATTGCATAAATATCATGAATTTCCCGGGAATAGACAGATCTATTTCAGAAAAGACAATAGCTGAGGGAAAGAGATTTGTTTCGAGATATTATAGAAATAGACGACTTGGAGAGTTTTTAAAAGAACTGGATTTATCAGAGGGACATTCTTCTGGCATCCCAACAATACAGGAAGAACTTGAGAAGAATGGCTCACCAAGAGCGGAGTTCTTTACGGATGAAGATAGACGAGCTATGAGAATAAGAATTCCAATCCACCCGGTATTTTTGGAAGCGGATGATGAAGTTTTGCTGCCAGATAGCTATGAGAAAGCGACGAAAAAATCATCAAAGAAAAAGATAGAACAATATGAAAAAATCTTAAAATTATTAAATGATGGTGAATGGCACAAAACAGCTGAAATAGCTGATAATCTGGGATTAAAGGATACTAGGACAAAGGAATTGTTAAAGGAATTAATTGCACTTGATAAACTCATTAATAATGGGAAAACAAAAGGAAAGTTGTATAGATTAAAATAATTCGTCGCTTTTTTCGTTGAAAAAGCGACGAAAAAAGCGACGAAAAAAGTTATTCTATCATGAGGACTACCTGATAGATGCGTGTGTGCTGATGGTAATTAAGTGTTGAATATAGTACAGAACAGGTAGCGGAAATACGATACAGGAAGGAAAAAGAGATGTTGGTACAAATTGGTAATTGGCTATATCAAAATGCAATGGCTATTTTCATTTCTGCGATTGCATCGTTGTTAATATCCAAAAGATATTATGACAAAGCAAATCGAGAAAGTGTATTGATGATGGTGATATTTCCAATCGTTAAATTATTGAATGAAAAATATTATACGCGTAATGATTATGAAGCACTTTTTGAAATCAATTCTTCTTATGCGGTTAAATATCTTAGAAAAAAGGAAAGAAATAAGTTGCTTGAATTATTAAGTGCTTATAGAGATGTATGTAAATATAGTAAAGAGAATGCAGATACAAGTTGTATTATGGCATATTATAACTATAAGTTGAAAGAAAATGGCATTACTCCTAAACCTTGTGCAATAACAGATGATGATGGAGAAGTGGTAGCAGACGATTTTCCACCAGATTATAATTATCTGCAGGATTATGTGTATAAAATAGTTTCTTCATTTAATTTTATAGAGTCACCAGAAGAATGCACCATAAAAATTGCAGATGCGTTTAAACACTATACAGAAAAGTATTACACGGGGGAAGAAATAACTTATTTTAAAGATTATTCCATCGAGAAAGTGATAGAATTGTCTGAAATTTCTAAAAAGTGGAATGACAAATTCAGGCGAGCAGATAAGAGTAAAGAAGAATTTTTAAATTTACCTATTTGTAAGAAAGTGAAAAATATTATTGATGAGTCAAGTATCAATAAATATGTTAAAAATAAGGGAATTGTTAAGAAGTATAAGGAGAAATTCACAGATAAGTTTAAAGAGGAAATAAATTCATTAAAGAATACAAAATATTCAAGTATTTATGTTGTAGTTTGCCTTATTGAACAAGCAGTTTTCTTAGAATTGTTAAAAGACCTTACACAATTGATACCAAATGATAATATAAGATTATTGTTTTATGCTGGTGGAGGTATTTTATCCTTCGTTATTATGTTGAAGATTCTTGATATGCTTGTAAAAAAAGCAGGAAAAAAGATTGAAAACGATGTATTAATGGAAATGCAAAGTAAGGGAGAGTATGTACCTGAAAAAACTGATAAAATAGTAGAATGTGCGACTATGCTGGGTTATATGAGTCCTTTGTTATGTGTTAGTACATGGGTTTCTGGAATTGAAAATGCTCAGATTTATAAGTGGGGGATTATTATTTTGGTACATATTTTAGGAATAGGAATTCCTGTACTTGTTAAAAAGAAAAAGTAGAATATACATATGTATTACTAAAAATGTCCTATTACCAGTTTTTGATAATAGGACAAACAATGATTGGCTATTAACTTGGGTTAAACCAATTCATAGCATTTACATATTCCTGTAATCCATTAGGTTTACAAGCCAATTTAGCATACAGCAGAGGATTTTCCTGTGCAAGCCGATATAGATACGCAATATCATTAGGTGCATTAAGCAGGATAACTGAATTGCATTTTTCACAACTGATAGTAAGAGGCGTGTTGGTATATGTATCATTGATGGCATTAACAATAACAGAATCTGTATCAGGTTCATACATACCAAACAGGTAATCGTGTTACGAACCATATTTAAATAACCAAGATCAAACAAAACTCAGTGTTTTTAGTAGTAAAAGTAGATTATATCTGCCATAGATTTCGTAGATGCAATATTTAATAATTGCAACTAATTTGCTACTAAAGTTTTTGAAAACAATATGAAAAGAGTAATATTAGATGAAACAGATGAGGTGGAATACCGCATAAAATCAGCATTTTTGATTTGCTGATACTTCCTTTGGGAAGAGTTTGAGCAGAATGCATCCCCTTAAAGTTATTGAAATCAAAGCTTTAAGGGGATTTTTAGAATAAAATAAAAGTGTTAAGAATAGTGGGAGGAGAAAAGGATGATGCAATCTAGAAATGTTGAAATAAATCAAGGAAATAACTTTAGTTATATACAAAAATACATGGAAAGGGAGAAAAATGTTTAAAATTATATTTGATCTAATAACAGAACCATTAGGATTGCCAATTGAATGGTATTATGAATGGATTATATTAGCAATCATTGGGTATATCGCATATTTATTTGCGTATGATGAAGTTGGAAATCTATATCATGGAAAAATTATTTCAGGAAGAATTGAGGGTTCATTTTTTCATTGGATAATAAGAACTATTTATTTTATTGTTATGTGGGCTATTGTGTATGGCATAATTTGGATATATAAATTTGTTATGATGCACAAAACGGAATTTATAATTGGCATATGTAGTATAGCAGTTGTAGTAATAACTGTAAAACTATTTGTATGGATTAAAGAACGAAATGAACTTACATAGGTATAAATGTGATGTATATAAAATACATTTAATATATGGAAAGAAAGGATTATACAAATGACATAAAAAATAGGCGGAGCCTATTTTTTACATCTTCGCGTTTCATGATTCTTCCGGAACCATGTGGAGCAGAGCGATTCCAGTCGATATTGCCAAGTCCTGTTCCGAGAATGATTCCGTCGCTCATATTGATGGGAATTATTACCTTTTCTCCGGATTTGGCGGATATTGCACCTTTGCGGAGCATTGGCGCACCAAATGCATGGATGATATCGTCTGAATTGTCTACATAGTTGTGGATACATTCGCAGGAATCAAGAACTTTCCATTTCATTCCTTTTACAAGCTCATCCAGAATAATGTGTTCGCTACATTTCAGTGTATGGAAGTCAAATTCATCTGCAAAGCGGTGTGCTTTTGTGCGGATTGCAAATCCGGAGGGGACAGATTTTCTTATTACGGAATCAAGCTTTTGGCATTTGATTTTTTTGCCCTTAATCCGGGTAGCGGTTTTTCGCTCTATTTTATAAAAAATCGGTGATTGGTGAGGAAAAGCTGGCGATTGGCGATAAAAAATCGGTGATTGGTGAGGAAAATCTGGCGATTGACGATAAAAAATCGGCGATTGATATGATAAAGTCGGCAATTGAACAGCAGAAATATAATGAACCTTCGAAGGTAAATATTCTTAAGGTGTATCATGAAATAGAGAAAAATCAGATTTTTGGCACAAAAGAAATAAAAGAAATACTTGATTGTTCACCATCAACAGCAAGAGCGGTCATGACAAAACTTAGAGACATGAAAGTGATAAATGGTAAAGGAAAGGGAAAGTATGTATTTATAGGGTAAACATCAGGGATAGAGTATTATTACAGGTGAAAAATATTGCATATTGAGGGCACAAAGTGGTATCAAAACTGATATGCAAGAATATTTCAGAGTTAGTCTCAACGAAGTATTATTTTGGGGATTGTTTGTTAAAACTAATATGAGATTAAGGAGATTCAAAATCATGGATATAAGCAAAAGAGATTGGAAACTATTTCGAGAAAAATTATCAGGCTGGCAGGAAAAATATATGGAAGGACTCATCAAAGAGTATGTGAACTTTCTGAATGATGATACAAAGCATGCATCAGAAAAGTTCTGGGAAATGGGAAAGCATATAAAGGAAGATAAGCATCATCCTGGAGTTAGAATGGAGATGAGTAAGTCAGATGCAATATGGGATATGGTTAATCTTATAAAATTGAAGGTAATTACATATGATGATTTGTCAGATTTTAGTGACGAATTACAGCAAGAAGTAAAAAGAATACTTGAAATGAGTAGGTAATACATATAGAGATTGATGCAACAAAAGTAGTTCAAGTGTGATTAAAAACAACAAAGATTGATGGAATAAAGAGTGGCATCATTTGTGTTTTGCTGGAATATACATTTGACCAAAATAAAGGGAAGAGAGGTGATATCTTGAAAATTTTATATACAGGATTCAAAGGAAAAAATAATTCATCATTTCAATTATTGAACAAATTTCCAGTAGCAAAGGTGTATCTGACAAACTCCTTTGATGGTCTTAAGCGGGATATCATGGGAATTTCTGAGGACTATGATTTTGTTGTAATGTTTGGGGTGGATACACATTTAAAAGGGTTGATTAGGATTGAAACAGTTGCTGAGTATACTGGAATAAAAAAAGTTAGCAAGATAGATTGTAATAGGGTGTGTGAACATTTGAAATCAAGTGGTATTCAGAGTCATGTGTCAGAAGTGCCGACAAAATATTTGTGTAATGCTGCATATTATCATATGTTGAATAAGACAGAGGGGAAAGCAATATTTATCCATATTCCATCTGTAAAAAATATGTCGGAAAATATAATGGAAAAGATTATGGTTTGTTTAAAAAATATGGAATATTATGAAGAATAGGCAATGGGATTTATTATTTGATAATTGAGGTGGTTGTAACCCTCGAATTTCGGAAAAGGGAAAAGAAAAAACTAATGCTAAAAATATGTCTTAATTATACAAGAAGTTGTTTTGTAAATAGTTGAAAAATGTTATTGCTAGGAAGGAGAAGATACTTATGGATTGTAGAAGTACAGAAAGAAGACAATGGATTATTGATAATTATAATGTAGTACCAGATGTACATGCTCAATTGTTGGCAAATCAAACAAAATATAGTGATGCAGGTTCTATTATTAAAAATGAATATTACATTTTTCGTGCAACAAATAAGGTAAGTGGAGAAAATGAGGTTATTCAATGCGGTATGGGAGCAGCAAGAGATTTTTTAAGATTGTTAAAACATAAAGGTTTACCGCTATTCAATCCTTTACATGGAAATGGTAAGGCTGGAGGGCATGGAGAAAATTATGGGGAAAATGAAAGGGGTATATTAACAGAGCTGTGGAATCCAACAGCACATCAATTATTTAATGCTATTATGTGGATTATTCTTATTATTGATGCAAAACCAGACACACCAATATTTGATATTAAGGAAAAGGTGAATAAATACAAAGATAGACAACCATTTGATAGTCAAGTAAAAGCAGTAAATACTATAATTGGAAAGAATTTTGCTGGCAAAACTCTTACAGAAAAAATAGATGAACTTAGATCAAATAATAATATAAGAGATAATATGTGTCAGTTCGATAGACTAATAGATATTATAAATAATTACACCGATAAGAATGGAAATAGGATGGAGCTGAAAGTGTATTTTTGAGTATAAATTTGATAAAGAATAAGAAATAATTTTATGTGATTTTTATAGTACATAGGAGAATACAGAGATTATAGATTGTCCATATAAGATATATTCATTTGAAATGAAGAAAACCTTAAATTTCACAAATTTAAGAGAGTATTATTTTCAAGCAGTGTCAAATTCAAGTTGGGCGAATGAAGGGTATATTGTAGCTTTAGATATAGATGAAGACAATAGTTTTTTGGCAGAACTAAAAAGACTAAATAATGCATTTGGTATTGGGGTTATTAAACTAAATGCTGAAAATATAATAATGAGTAACCTTAAGTCAGACAGGGCAGGAATTATTGCAGACGTTTTAATAAAGCATAGGGTAATAAAAGCTGTTGAAGAATTATATGAAAAAAATAATTATACTGTTTAAAATACTATACTGTAGAAGAATAGGAAATAAGTGATTTCTGTTGATATGGCGGACTTTTGCACGCAGGAAGTACTTACCGCAGTGCTGGCAATAAGTTTTATGTGCAGCACTGCACCCCTTTGAGGCATTTCCCATGGCTGATGTAATATTTGCCAGCTGTTTCTTTGTATTTACTCATCTTCAGTTACCTCTCTCCACCGGCTTTAAAGTTGTAGACCGGACGAATTATTTTCTCAATATTTACAGAATCTCCAATTACTTCTGCAATTTCGTCTATCCTTCTGTAAGCAAAAGGTGCTTCGTCTAAAGTTTCCTTTCCGATACAGCTGGAATAAATTCCTTTCATTTCGGATTTAAAGGATGAAACAGTAAAACTGTTTTTTACATCTTCACGTTTCATGATTCTTCCGGAACCGTGTGGAGCAGAGCAGTTCCAGTCGATATTGCCAAGTCCTGTTCCGAGAATGATTCCGTCTCTCATATTGATGGGAATGATTACCTTTTCTCCGGATTTGGCGGATATTGCACCTTTGCGGAGCATTGGCGAACCAAATGCATGAATGGTATCGTCTGAATTATCTACATAGTTGTGGATACATTCACAGGAATCAAGAACTTTCCATTTCATTCCTCTTACAAGTTCGTCCAGAATAATTTCTCTGTTCAGGGATGCAAACTGCTGAATTATCTGCAGGTCGTGCAAATAATCAGTCATAAGCGGACCTTCGAGCCATGTAACTTCATATGGAACGGTGAGTCTTTTTTCTTTGAGCTGTTTCTGACCTTCTTTCAGATAGTATTCTGTAACTTCTTTTCCGAGATGTCTGCTTCCGGAGTGGATTACGATAAAAAGATTTCCTTCTTCGTCTTTGTCTGCTTCAATAAAATGATTTCCGGAGCCAAGACTGCCGAGACTCAGGATTGCTTTATCGGTCCGGATGTGCTCGCTACATTTCAGTGTATGGAAGTCAAATTCATCGGCAAAGCGGTGTGCTTTGGTGCGTATTGCAAATCCGGATGGGACAGATTCTCTTATTACGGAATCAAGCTTTTGACATTCGATTTTTTTGCCCTTAATCCGGGCAAGTGTCATTCCACAGCCAATATCTATGCCAATAAGATTTGGAATGATTTTTTTGCCAATTGTCATAGTCAGACCGATAGTTCCGACTTTTCCCGGATGAACGTCGGGCATTACCCGGATTTGACAGCCGCAGGAACTTTCCTGGTCACAAATCATCTGAAGCTGGGAGCGGGCATATTGGTCAACTGCTGTTGCAGTGTTTTTGGTTGTATAAATCTTGGCCGAAGTATAGGCACCATTGATAATTTCCATAATTTCAAATTCCTTTTCATTCATAATTTTCATTTCTTTAAAGTCCAGTATATCATAAATTTGGGGAAAAATCATTGAATTTGTGGTTTAAACTTTGCATCCCCGGAAAATTTTACTTTGGTATTTGCTGTAAGAGAATAAATATAGTATAATAAAAATTAAGTACAGAATTTTGCAGATGAGTGGATGGAGGCTATCTTATGTATAAATCAACCGTTACAATGATGAACTGGGAGTTGTATGTATACAGGGGCAGGTATCGTCTGTCCGGGACTGCGGACCATCATCCGGTTTTGGGAAGAAATGCGTATATTGCACAGACATCGGATTTGGTCAGCAGTAAATGGGAGAACGATGTTTTGTTTTATGAAACGCGCAACACGATATATCAATGTCCGCTGAAGTATATGAGTACAAGTCCGTATGGAAATGTTGTGGACAGTTATAAGGAGAAACTGAGCCATCTGGATGAAGAATCTGATTCAGTACTGGATAAAATAATAGCGGCGGCGGCAAAAATTGCGACCGGTAAGACAGATGAATTTGCAGAGGATATACTGAGAAGGACAGAGGAAGGAAAAAAGGAACTGGAGAAACAGGAAGAAGCGGATAATCAGAGAATGTTTGCTGTTATCAGGGATATCCCGGACTGTGTGTTTCTGGAAGTCAATCAGGTGGAGACAGGGGATAAACTGGCATATCATATCGGGGAAAGGTTTGGCACAATAGAACCTATGTTACATTCCGGAATGTTTCAGGATAGTATTCTGTATACAAAATATGAGATGGAAGAGGATGATGTAAGCCTGGATTTCCGCTATTTTCCAAGGGGATATGGCAGTGTAATGAAAACTTACAGCTGGTCCGATAACATTAAATGTGCGGTGATTAAAAACGAAAAAGAGTATGAAATCATGTTTAATAATGAAAAAGTAGAACCCGGAGAGACAAAGATATTTTATCAGGAGATGCACAGAGAAGGTCTGGACAGTCTGGATTGTGACGGTGAAAACAGTTAGAAAATACAGAACAGGAGAGCAGGTGAAGGAATGCAGGGAGAAAAGTTTACGTTGATGCAGTATTCTGTGAGTGCCATACTGGGGCTGATAGAGGCGGGGCAGTTTGTGATTCCGGAGATACAGAGACCGTTTGTGTGGAAGAAAGCACAGGTGAGGGATTTGATTGATTCCCTTTACAATGGTTATCCGACTGGTTATATTATTACCTGGAAAAATCCAGATGTACATACAAAGGACGGTGCGGTGGCAAACGGCAGGCACGTTCTGATTGACGGGCAGCAGAGAATTACGGCACTTATGGCGGCAGTGTCCGGAATGGAAGTACTGGATGTGGATTTCAATAAAGACAGAATTAAAATAGCATTCAATCCGTTGGCAACGGAGGCGGACAAGCGGTTTGCGGTTCAGGATGCTTCGCATTTACGGGATAAGAAGTGGATTCCGGATATTTCAGAATTATTTAAAGCGGATTTTAAACAGCGGGCATTTGAAAATGAGTATGCGAAAAATAATGAATCGGTTGATTTGGATGAGCTGTCGGAGACGATTCTGAAATTAAAGGGAATTGCAAATCGCCAGATTGGTGTGATTGAACTGGACCACACATTGGATATAGAAGAGGTTACAGAGATATTTATCCGTATCAATTCCAAGGGGACACCGCTCGGACAGGCAGATTTTGTCATGTCCAAGATGGCGGCGGACCTTGTACATGGCGGCAATACCTTGCGTAAGGTGGTGGATTATTTCTGCCATCTGGCGGTAAAACCGGATTTTTATCCGCAGATGATAAAGGATGCGGAGTTTAAAGAAACGGAGTATGCGGCTAAGATTAAATGGATTGCCAGGTATGGAGAAGAGATTTATATTCCGGAATACAATGATATGCTCCGGGTTGCATTTATGTATCGGTTTGACCGGGCAAAGATTTCCGATTTGGTCAGCCTGCTTTCCGGCAGGGATTTTGAAACCCGTGAATTTAAAGAGGAAATAGTGGAAGATTCCTATCAGAAACTCCGGGAAGGGATTCTGGCATTTATCAATGAATATCATTTTGAACAGTTTGTGCTGGCGATAAAAGGGGCAGGATTTCAGGCAGAAAAACTGTTGAATTCCCAGATGACGCTTGATTTTGCATACATGCTGTATCTCAGACTGTCCGGGGATTCGGAAGTGCCGCATGACCAGGTAAAACATTATGTGCAGAAATGGTTTGTATTATCGACATTGACCGGCAGATATGTGAGTTCTCCGGAATCCGTGATGGGCAGGGATATCCGTATGATAAATGAGAGAGGATTTCTGAATTTCTTCCGGGAAATAGAATCTTCCGTTCTTTCGGATACATTCTGGAAGATTACACTGCCACAGAACCTTGAGACTACATCGGCGAACAGTCCGGCATTCCATGTATTTCTTGCGGCACAGATTTATGAAAACTGCAGTTCTCTGTTTATGCATGGAACGATGATTTCCGACCTGATTTGCATATCCGGCGATGTACATCATATTTTTCCAAAGGCATATTTAAAGAACAATGGCATAGACTCCAGGGGAAAGTATAATCAGGTGGCGAATTTTACTTATCTGGATACACAGGTAAATAAGGCAATAAGCGATGACGCGCCGGTTGTATATTTCGGAAAAGCAGTGAAGCAGTGCCGGAAAGGAAAAATTGCATTTGGCAATATTTCAGACAGTGACAGATTAAAGAAGAATCTGGAGGAAAATGCCATTCCGGAGGATATCGTGGATATGACGGTGGAGAATTATGAGCAGTTTCTTGCAGAGAGAAGGCGGCTGATGGCGGAAAAGATAGAAGCATATTATAAAAATTTATAGGCGGGATAGAAAGCGGATATTTCAGGGAGAAAAAGTAGTTCCGATTTTTATAATTAATATCCGGCAGAATTGAATAAAATTGTATCAGAAGTTAAGCAAAGGCGCTTATTTCAGTTTACGGACTGAAGTAGGTGCCTTTTTCTTTACACATTTGATTATCGTCGGCGCTGGCCCGGCAGGATTATCCGCAGCGATTGAAGCTGCGGAAAAAGGACTGGAGGTTGTGGTTTTTGACGAAAATGCAAAACCGGGCGGACAGCTTTTTAAACAGATACATAAATTTTTTGGTTCAAAAGAACACAAGGCAAAAATCAGAGGATTTAAGATAGGCGAGGACCTTTTAAAAGAAGCGGATAAGGCCGGTGTTAAGGTAGTGCTTAACGCTACAGTCTGTGGAATGTGCCATGTTTGGAAATTCCATCAACAGTGTTTTTGATACCGGAATTCCTTCAAGTGTATTAAGCATTGCTATGGTAGTGATTCTTCTGATGCAGATATTCCTTGTGACCGGAATGAGCAGATATACAAACTATGAAGAACTGGGAGCGAGTGCATCGCCGCACATTCTTTATGGAACGGCAATTCCCTTATCTTTATGATTAATGTGGCGATTGTGTTCTGGATGGTATCTTACATTGTTTCTAATATCAATGTGGTTATTTTCCGGATAAAATGTGAAGGAAGAATGTCCGGGTGTGGACTGTTATGCGGTTGACACAATAGAGGAAGCCGTAAAAGATGCGGATATTGTATCGGTTTCTACTTCTTCTCCGACAGGAGACCCGGATCTGTACCCATATATTGCGGAAAGCTGGATAAAACCGGGAGCAATTATTGAAACAACGGCCGCATTACGCTTTGATGATGATTTTATTATCAACAGGGCAAGGACAGCCACGGACAATATTAAGCTATATGAGGCATGGGAAGAGGAATATGCACCGAAAGCATACAACACCGTACCGATTCCGGCCGTTCATGTGGAAGATTTAATTGCGGAAGGAAAGATGAAAGCAGAGCAGGTGGATGACCTGGGCGATGTTCTGATGGGAAATATTCCGGTACATAGAAAAGAAGGAGAAATTGTCATCTATTCCGTGGGCGGTATGCCGGTGGAAGATGTTGCATGGGGAACGATTGTTTACAGAAATGCACTGGAAAGATGTTCCTCCGGTCTATTTGTGTTAAAAAAGAAAATATCATTGAGAGTAGAATCAAATTATGCTATACTTAGCATGGATTTTTATATTTGCAGCATATAATAAGAAGAAAATGCTGATTCACTTAGAACCAGTTCTGATATATTAAGTATACAGGAAAAAGGTGATGATTTGGTTGAACCAGTCCTGATAGAACAAACTGAAGATTATACCTGTATCAAAGGCAGTCTTGTTTCGGAACAATGTAAACAGGAAGATAAAATATATTTAAAAACGGAGGATGGAATCTATGAACTAACACCACAGAAAATCGATGGCAATGAGTACGGTTTTTGTGGATATTTTGCAAAGGAAATAGATTGGTCGAAGGCATATATTGAAGTTTTCAGGTGATAGTAAAACTCCTGAGTTCATTATTTCCGGAAAGGGGAAGGCATGGCGTTACAAAATAAACTGGGAATCACGGATTCTGCGGAACTGACAAGAATCGAAGAAAAAATAAGCAAGAAAAAAGCAGTGGAATTATTTGAAAGTGATGAATTAAAAAAGTATCTGGCGGGAACTTTTGAGATGCTGGCATTTATTCACAGGTATTTATTTTCCGAAATCTATGATTTTGCAGGAAAAATGAGAGAGGTCAATCTTGCAAAAGGCAATTTCCGTTTTGCACCGGTCATGTATCTGAAGGCAGCAGTTGAAAATGTGGAAAAAATGCCGCAGTCCACGTTTGATGAAATTGTTGAAAAATATGTGGAAATGAACATTGCACATCCTTTCCGGGAAGGAAACGGAAGAAGTACAAGAATTTGGCTGGATTTGATTCTGAAAAAAGAATTGAACCGGGTAATTGACTGGAGTCTTGTGGATAAAGATGACTATCTGCTGGCAATGGAGAGAAGTCCGATAAGGGATATTGAAATAAAACATGTTTTAAGACAGGCATTAACAGATAAAACGGATGACAGGGATATATATATGAAAGGGATTGACCACAGCTATTATTATGAAGGATATATCGTCTATAAGGCAGAGGAATTGTAAAAGAAAAGAGGAAATAAAATGAGTACATTAATTAAGGATACAACAAAGGAAGAAAGAATTGCACTGATTAAATCGTGGATACCGGATGATGACGGACTGAACGACTGCGAGATCGATTTGTGGGATATGTATGCGGATTACATCAACGGCATCCGTGAGATTTCAGAGATTAATATGGATTTCACACCGGAGTATATCACAAAGTTTTAAAGTGTCTGGGAAGGCTGGCAAAAGAAAATGAGGAGTATTGATATGAAAAAGACTAAGATTGGTTTAAAAGATATTACGAATGCACATCCGGAGATGGATTATTTACAGTTATATGAATATATTATGCAGATGGTGGATAATGGGGAATTTCTCCCGGTAAAACGGGCAAAGACAAATGGAAGAAAACCTGCATTGCCGCTTAGTTTCTGGAAAATCCGTGAAGAACAGGATGATTATGCTGAGGTTTATGAAGAATTGGATTATAGATTGAATCCGCAGCTACATACAGAATATTACAGAAAGAATCCGCAGGCTTATTTAAAGGACAGGGATAAAATTCTGCTGCTGAGTAATTATCTGGACTGTCATTCGGAACTGTTAAAGATTCCGGAAACGATGAATGAGCGGAGTTTTGAAATTTTTCACCGGGAGAAATTTTTTCAGGAAGAAGGGGGATTAAACTTTTGTAAAAGACTTGGAATCAGTCGGGAAATGCTGGGATTTTATGAAACTTCCGAACCACTTTCTTACTATTCCCGTTCAAAGAAAACTCCACAAAATATTCTGATCATTGAAAATAAAGATACCTTTTATGATATCCGCAGATATATCAGCCAGACCGGAAGCATATTAGGCAAAGAGTTTGATACTGTAATTTATGGTGCCGGAAAAGGAATCTGGAGTACATTTGCCGATTATGTAAATCAGGCGGAGGAGTACTTTGGTGCAGATAACAGACTATATTATTTTGGTGATCTGGATTATGAGGGTATTTTGATTTATGAACACCTTGTGAAAGGAAACCAGATACAGATTGCGTTATTTAAAACAGCATATGAGAAAATGATAGAAAAGGCACAGAGTGCAGGAATTGAAAATCTGCCGGATACAAAGCAGGGACAGAATACCGGTATGGAAAATATATTTATGGACAGTTTTTGTGAAAAAACACAGAGTGAGATATGGAACATCCTGAAATCCGGTAAATATATTCCGCAGGAAATATTAAATGAACACGATTGGGGATAATGTATGGTTAAGATAGATTTCTTAAATGATTTTGATAAAAGAATGAAGTTTATAGCAAGATTTTCCGTATTATGCAGTAATAGTTTTGATAAGAAAAAGTGGAAAGATTATGGTGTTGAAAACAGAGATGTACAGATGAATTATCTGTTTACACTGCTGCTCTGCATTATGGAATACTCTCTGAAAGAAGAGGATTGTACCATGGATGACATGGCGGCATTTCTTTCGGATATCAGTTTTGAGTATTATCATCAGAATTTCAGTTATGAGAAAAGTATGGATTTTGCAAGGTTTATCGTAGAGGAAATATTGGGTAATTCCGGCATGACCATGTATTTTCAGGTATTTGACTATGAGAGCAAGACATATAAAAAGATAAATATCCGGTATATTGATAATAAAGTGGTATATCAGGATGGCGGAGTGAAAAGAACATCCTATTATCTGACGGATGAAGGATATAATATGATACTGGCAACGATGGAAATGGAAAATAACCTGAGGTTATCCATACATGAGATGTTGTTTAAGCTGCATCTGGAAAAGGCAGATTATCATAAAGCAGTAGATGATATACGGAATATATTCAGTCAGCTGAAAAAGCAGAGCCAGAAGATTATGGAAGCTATGCATTTGATAAAAAGAAATGCATTGTCATACACAGTAGAAGAGTATCGTCAGCTTGTGGAAGATAATATCAGTACGATTGCAGATACGCGTGAAAAATTCCAGATGCATAGGGAATTTATTGAAGAAAAAATAGAAGAATTTGAGGAAAAAGAAATAAGTGCGGAAAACTTCAGCGAAAAGGAAAAAGAAAATCTGGAGAATCTGAGAAAGATAGGTGGTTATCTTTCAAAGACACTGGACGAGCATCAGAAAATACTTGGACAGCATTTTGATTTGAAAAAATTGTATGATTATGAACTGGAAAATTATTTGAATATGACGCTGGTTCAAAGATTTCCTTTTCGGAAAGATGTGTATGATGAAGTTTTAAAAGATGTGAATCTGTTAAAAAATATGGATCGGATTTTTAATCCGCTACTGAATGTAAAATCAGATAAAATTTTTAATCCGGAAAAAATGTTTGAATATCAGAAAAGAATACGGAGGGAAAAAGAAGGAGAAGAAGATTTTGAACTGGATTTTAACAGTGAGGAATATCAGAAGGAAAAGGAACAGAAAAGACAGGAACGTTTAAGAAAATACGAAAGAAGTATAAGAATAGTTCTTGATAAATTACTGGAATATGGTGAACTGGACCTTGCAAAATTAAGCATGGAATGTGGAATGGAAGAGCAGCAGGATTTGATTCCGTCGGTTGAAATATTCCGGGAGATTATGATAGAATTTTTGACAGCAGGAACGGTAAGCGTGGAAGATTTAAGAAAAGAGCAGGCAGGATATCTCATGGAAGCATCGGACAGTTTTGTACTGAATGAAATGCTGCTTACCATATTAGAGGATAAGAAGTATGGAACAATAGGAATGATACAGGTATACCCGGCTAAGGAAGAAAAAGCGGTGTACTTTAAAAATCTAAAAGATGAAGCCGGTAATTTCAGAAATCTGAAATGTTCAAATATAAAATTTATATACGAAAAGAGGTAATATATGGCATACGAAATAGAAAATATTACATACAGCCAGAAAATTTTTTATTATCTGCTGTGCCATGGAGCATTGAATGATACAGATATGGGTGTAGATGATCTGTACCGTGCATATGTGGAACGGGAAGAGGTTATGAATCTTGTTAAAAATCAGGCAGAAATTGCAGGATGCAGTGTAGAACGCTATGGAAGTAGCATTTATCTGATGCCTGATATGGAAAATAAATATCTGGGATATACAAAAGCAGATTTGAAAAAAGAAATCTGTAAGTCAGGTGCAACAGACCGGGATTATTATCTTTCGCAGTTTGTTATAGTAACTCTGATTGCTGAATTCTTTGATGGACAGGGAAGTACTGCAAAATCCAGGGAATTTCTGAAACTTGGAGAACTTCAGAATATTGTGGCGGAGAAATTAAAAGCAGGATATGAGATGGAGCAGCAGCGGGAAGGGAATGGTAATCAGGAAAACATTCTGGATTATAAAAGCATGACTGAAGCATATCAGGCATTAAAGAGTGTAGAGGAAGGAACAAGAGCGAAATATACAAAAGAGGGGTTTGTCAGTATTATCTGTGATTTTCTGGACAGGCAGGGACTGATTGTGTTTGTGCAGGAGGATGAGATGATAAAAACAACACCAAAACTGGACAATATTATGGAATATAAAATATTGAATAAAGATAATTATACAGCAATTATGGAAGTGTTGAGGGCAGAAGATGAGCAGGATAGAGAAAATAAGAATTTTAAATCTGAATTATAATGGAAATACAATACGGATAGATGATGAAATATTTGACCTTGCAGGGGAAAGTACACTGATATCGCTCAGGAATGGAGGAGGAAAAAGTGTACTGGTGCAGATGATTGTAAGTCTGTTTGTGAATAAATCTTATCGTGATTTTGGAGAGCGGCCATTTAAGAGTTATTTTACTACAAACAGACCAACTTTTATTATAACGGAGTGGAAACTGGATCAGAATCAGGAAAAATTCATGGCTGGAATGATGGTAAGAAAGAGCCAGAAGGAAGATAACGATACGGAAGAACTGGAAATATATACATTTACAGGAAGTTATACGGATGCATGCAGTTATGCTCTGGAACAGCTCCCTGTCGTAAAAAAAGACGGAGACAGAAAGATACTAAGAGGATTTGCGGAATGCAGAAGTATTCTGGAGGAGATAAGCAGGGAGAAAGACGGAGATTTTCGTTTATATGATATGTCCTCACGGTATGGAAGAAGCCAGTATTTTAACACTCTGAAACAATATCAGATAAATAACCATGAATGGGAAAGTATTATAAGAAAAGTAAATCAGAAGGAATCTGGTTTATCCGAATTATTCCAGAATGCCAGAGATGAAAGGAATCTTGTAGAGAACTGGTTTTTAAGACCGGTAGAGGATAAGCTCAATCAGGAGAAAGATAAGATAGAAGAATTTCGAAAACTCACAATGCAGTTCGTAGAACAGTACAGAAGTAACCAGTCGCGTGTGGAACGGAAAAAAATAATAGAACAGTATTTTGCAGATACAGCACAGCTGAAAACAGAGATTGAGGATTATGTTCAAAAATATCAGGATGGAGAAGAACTGAAGAGCGAACTGATATTGTATACAGATGCATTAAATGATGGAATCCGGAACTTGTCAGCTCTGATAAAGAAAAAAGAGGAAGTATTAAGAGAGATTGACGAGGAAATCAGACATATCCGTTATGAAAAAATATCATATGAAATATATGGATATGAAACAGAGAAAGAAAAGCTGGTGGCAGAGCGCAGTGAACAGGAAATAGAAATTACCAGACTTACTCTGGCGAAAGAAAATTTACTCAGAGAAATAAATAAGTATGATCTTAATAAGATTGATACTGAAATCCTGGAACTGGAAGTAGAAAAAGCAGAGGTAGATGAAAAAGTCAGGGTGCTTTTACAGGAAAATGCACAAAATAAAGACCGAATAGAAGAACTTGGAACTACATTGTATCTGTATTATGAAAATGAAATGGAAAAGCAGAAATCAGAATATGCTACACATAAAGAACTGTTAGAAAAGTCCCTGGACAAAATAAAGAAAGAAAAAGAAGAGTATAACTGTAAGGAAGAAAAAATCAGACAGCTCAGTACACAGACGGGAGGTCTGGAACGGACAATACAAAATTATACGGAAACAGAAGAAACGTTCTGCAGGGAAACAGGGTATGTCATGAAAAGAAATCTGCTTGGATTTTATGAGGATGGATTTTTGGAGTTAAAACAGAAGGAAATTCAGGAAGAACGGCAGGAAAAGGAAAATAAGCTGGCGGAGTATTCAAAGGAGAAAAATACTTTATCCATCAGAGATAAAAAACTGGAGCAGGAATATACGAATGAAGCGGTTCAGATAAGCCGGATGGAAAACAGTATTGAAGGTTATCAGAAAAAAATCGCTGATTTAGAAGAACAGAGAAATACCCGCTTAAAAATAATGAAATATATAGAACTTCCGGAAGATAATCTGAATCGAAAGGAACAGATTCTGGATCGTCTGGAAGGAAAAATCAGGGAACTGGATCTGATCAAAAACGAATGGATTGGAAAAAAGTCAGACGAGGAGAAGGAATTTGTCCGGTTAAGAGAAGGAAAAACCATAGAACTTCCGGCAGCATTCAGGGAATATCTGGAACAGAATGGAATTGACATTATATATGGCATGGAATGGCTGACAAAAAATGGACGATCTGTGGAAGAGAACAGGAAACTGACAGAACAGAATCCGTTTTTGCCATATGCAGTTATTATGGAACAGGGGGCATATGAAAAATTTGAAAAACTGGACAAAGAAAATTATACAAAATTTCCTGTCCCGATTATAAAAAAAGATGAACTGGAAAAGTTGTCCGGAAGTACAGTAAATCATATTACATCTATGGAACATATCAGATTTTATATTTTCTTTAATCATCATCTTCTGGATCGGAGTGAGCTGGAGAAAATGCTGGAAGAAATAAAAAGCAGAATAGAAACTTTGCAAAAATCAATAGATGAGAAAGAAAAGGAACTGGATACATACCGGAATTATAAAAACTGCATAGAATACCAGAGTTATTCAGAAGAACTGTACCAGCAGACAGAAAGAGAACTTCAGTACACCATGGGGCAAAAGACGGGCTCGGAAGAAAAGAGATTGAAAATCCGGAATGAAAGAGCTGATATAGAAGAAGTGTGCAGAAAGACAGAGATGCAGATTAATCAGTTAAGAAAGAATATAACCGAATACGAAAACAGGCAGCGGGAGTTTGAAAAGCTCTGCAGGAAGTATGAAGTATATGGAAAGGCAGTTATGAGTCTGAAAAGAATCCGGAATGAAAAAGAGGAACTGTTAAAAGTGCAGAAACAGTTGACGGATTCGATGAAAGAAACGGAATTTGCAGTTCATACAATCACCGATAAGTTAAAACGGATTCAGGAGCAGGAGAAATATCTGCGGAAAAAGAGAACAGAATATGAGACCTATGCAAAAATGGCAGAAAGTCAGAAAGCACAAAAGGGAATGGATACGGAAACTGCAAAAACAGAGGCAGCATATCTGGCACTGACAAGGGAAATATCGGATTCTATAGAAGAATTGAAGAAAAGACAGGAATGGTTTGGAAGTCATATTGTACAGAAAAAAAGAGAACCGGAGAAAAAGAACAGATATAAGATAGAAGAAAAGGAATATAAAAATCTTCTGTACTCAGAAGAACAGTATGACCATCTGGAAAACCGGAAAGAACAGATTGAAAGAACACTGAATGATGCAAATGAAAATAATAACACACTTACGGGTAAGATAGAGATGATAAAGAATGAACTGAAACATGTTTATCAGAACCTGAAAGAAAGTACAGGATATGAAGAGCCTGTTCCACGGAAAAATATTACAGATACGGAATTTGAAAAACGCATAAATTTTCGGAAACATGATTATACCCAGATGCAGACGGAAATAAAATCCATGCAGGAAAGAAAGCAGCAGTTATCTGTTTTTGCAGAGGGAATGACGGAATATGAGGATGAAAGCATTGAAACGGAAAATGAGCATGTAGAAGAAGTAAAACAGAGAATACCGGACATCGCAACGGCAGCATTGGATATTCTGGCATCATATCAGAAAGAAAAAAAGAAGAAGAAAAATCAGATTTCAAAAGAAATGGTAAATATGCAGATACAGATATATGATAAGATACATGGAATTGCATCAAAAAGAGAGTATGCGGATGAATACTTTAAGAAAACATTTGACAGCCTGCTTGTGCAGACGAAACAGCCGCTCTATCTGTCGCAGCAGTTTGAAATAAACAGGATTTCTTATGAGAATCAGCTGGAGAAGCTGAAAATTGATCTGGCAGAAATGGATCAGGAGCAAAAAAATATCGAAGTTATGCTGGCTGAATATATCAGGCAGGTAAATAATAATATTGCCATGATTGATAAAAATTCTACAATCACCATCAGAAACAGGGCGGTTAAGATGTTAAAAATCCAGGTGCCAGACTGGGAAAGCGAGAAAGAACATTTCAGGCTCAGACTGCATGACTATTTTGAAAATGTTTTAAAATCTGCGATTTATGTTGTTGAAAAAAATGAAAATCTCGGTGAGTACATAGGTAAGGCAATACTTACAAAGAGACTGTACGATGAGGTGGTCGGAATTGGGAATATCAGGATAAAACTTTATAAAATCGAGGAAGAACGGGAAGTGCCAATAACATGGGCACAGGTATCGGCAAATTCCGGAGGCGAAGGATTCTTATCGGCATTTGTTGTGCTTAGCTGCCTGTTAAGTTATATGCGAAGGGACGAAACAGATTTGTTCTCAAATGGAGAGGAAGGAAAAGTACTAATTATGGACAATCCATTTGCACAGACAAATGCGGAACATCTTTTAAAACCATTGATGGAAATGGCAAAAAAGACAAATACACAGTTAATTTGTCTGTCAGGTCTTGGTGGTGATTCGATATATAACCGGTTTGATAATATCTATGTATTAAAACTGGTAGATTCCGGTATACGCAAAGGAGTACAGCGGATAGAAAGCAGACATATTAAAGGCGATGGAATAAGAGAAGTAGTGCCGTCTGAATTCAGGGTGGAACAGATATAAAAAATATATAAACTCCTTGAAATTGACGGAGGGTTGCAGTATAGTACTCAATACTTTGAAGAAACAGGAGGAAAATTAAGATGACATTTTATCAGGAACTACAGTTAAGTTCAACAGGTTCAAAGCAGTTAATAAAGAGAACAACGGATCCGAAAGAGAAGAGGCGGCATATACTGATTTACAATTTCAAAGTATATCTGGTGATGGCTTTTTGCGTGGCGGTTGTTACTTTGTACAGCAAACTTACGGGAAATGCAAACAGTGTAGTGGGAGTAACGGTTCTTCTGGCATTGCTGGTGCTGCGCCAGGCTGATTTTGGAATCCGGACGAGTCACGGCCTGTTCTGCATTGCTGGCATTTTTGGAATATTGATGACAGGACCGGCATTGGCAAACAGGGTGTCACCATTTGGTGCATTGCTGGTAAATCTGGTCTGTATTATGCTGTTAATGATTCTGGGATGCCACAATGTCATTATGTACAATCACTCAACCTTTGTGCTGGGATATCTGCTGCTTTTCGGATATGATGTGACGGGAAAGGACTATCTGTACCGGGTTCTGGGGCTGGCAGCAGGAATGGTTATCTGTATGGCAGTTTTTTACAAAAACCAGAAGAAACGTCCATATCGCAGGACATTTTTGGATTTGTTCCGGGAATTTAATTTGCACTCGGCAAGAAACCTGTGGTATATCAAACTGACAGTTATTGTTTCCAGTGCAATGTTTCTGGTATCTGCACTGGGACTGCCAAGAGCCATGTGGGCAGGAATTGCCTGTATGTCGATATGTCTGCCGTTTACGGAAGACTGTGGCACAAGAGCAGAGGACAGAGGGCTGTTTAACCTTGTAGGATGTGCATTGTTTCTGGTATTATACCTGATTCTTCCGGAATCCATGTATAGTCTGATAGGCATTATCGGAGGAATCGGTGTTGGTTATTCGGCAGGTTACCGCTGGCAGACTGCATTTAATACATTCGGGGCGTTGGCGATTGCATCTTCGCTTTTTGGAATGCCGTTTGCGTTGGCACTCCGTGCAGGGATAAATATTACAGCAGCTTTGTATACCATGGTATGCAATCGTGTCATTGATACATTGCACCTGTATGCACAGAAAATATGTGAAGAATAGGGAGAATGGATGAAGAAAAAGAGAAATTATGTTACAGTACTCATTTTCACATTGCTGCTATGCGGCTGTGGAAAAAGTACTATAAAAGAAACAGGAGATAACAGTGCAGGGATAGAAAATCCTGTCACGCAAGAAACGACAGTGCAGGAAAATCAGGCGGAAGAAAGTACGGAGCCGGATAGCGAAGTGGTGCAGGAAGTTATGGCAGAGCCGGAGCCACAGGAACTGTCACTGATTATGGTGGGCGATGTATTGCTGCATGACAGGGTGGAGGAATCCGCACAGCAGGAAGACGGCAGCTATGATTTTACGGCATTGTTTTCCAATACCGGGGAAATGATAAGCGCCGCGGATCTGGCGATTGTAAACCAGGAGGTAATCATAGGCGGAGAGGGGCTGGGAATATCAGGTTATCCCGCCTTTAATGCCCCATATGCCATAGGAGATGCACTGGCTGCGGCAGGATTCGATATTATCTGCCATGGAACAAATCATGCCTTGGATAAGGGAAAAACCGGACTGTTAAACTGTATACAGTTTTGGAGAACAAATTATCCGCAGATAGGAATACTGGGAATTCACGACAGTCAGGAGGACAGGGACAGCCTGTATATATATGAGAAAAACGGAATCCGTGTGGCAGTATTAAATTATACTTATGGAACAAATGGAATCAGCCTGCCGGCAGGTATGCCGTATGCGGTGGATTTGCTGGAGGAAGAACAGGTCGTGGAGGATATCCGCAGGGCGGAGAAAGCAGCTGACTTTACAATTGTGTGTCCGCACTGGGGAACGGAATATGAATTAACTCCTTCGGAGGAACAGGAAGCATGGACTGAGATTTTTCTGCGGGAAGGTGTGGATCTGGTACTTGGCACACATCCCCATGTGATCGAACCGGTGGAATGGGTTACAGACGAAGAAACAGGACATAAAATGTTAGTTTATTATTCGATTGGGAATTATGTCAACTGGACTTCTGGAATGGGGAATGGTGTTTCCGACCGTATGGTCGGCGGGATGGCAGAGGTTATCCTGACGAAAAAGGAAGCAGAGACGGAAAATTCCGTGGAAATCACGGACTATCATGTCACTGCACTTGTCAGCCATGTGCAGTCCGGCAGAAACCAGGTCACTGTATATCCATTGGCAGGGTATTCGCAGGAGATTGCAGACCGGAATGAGATTACAGAGCAGGACAGCAGTTTTTCTTATGAATACTGTGTGAATCTCTGTAATCGTGTATGGGGAAATCTGTGGAGATAGAAGATAGGCAAAGGAAGGAATATCCATGAAAGAGAAGGAAAAAAAACAATATACACACATCATCCACCCATTTCCGCCTTTATATGACAGCGAATCAGAGATATTGATTCTTGGCAGTTTCCCTTCTGTGAAGTCAAGAGAACAAAAGTTCTTTTATGGACATAAGCAGAACCGCTTCTGGAAGGTAATGGCGGCGGTGCTTGAAACCGCTGTGCCGGAGACCATAGAAGAGAAAAAGAAGATGCTGTACAGACATCATATCGCATTATGGGATAGTATATACAGCTGTGACATTATCGGTTCAAGCGACAGCAGTATTAAAAATGCTGTGCCAACTGATCTCGGACAGATCATAACGGGATCAAAGATAAGAAAGATATTCTGTAACGGTGCCGCATCCGGCATCTGTTTTAAAAAATATCAGGAAAAGGAACTGCAGATTACGGCAGATGTACTGCCCTCCACAAGTCCTGCAAATGCTGCATATTCCCTGGAAAAACTGATTTCCATATGGAGAAAGATAAAGGAGGAATCATGAAAGAAAAGTCGCGGGTCAGCAGTCAGCTCTATGAAATTATGCTGCAGAGAGGTTATCCGGAAGAATTCTGTGATCTTATTACCCAAAATCTGAATACAGATTTTACGGCACAGAGGATGATTGGATATTTATATCATTACGAGCATCCGCCGGCAGAGGAAATCGCAGATGAAATGATTAGCATTTTAAGTGACAGAAACCGAATCATGGAGAAAAAAGAGTTAGAGGAGACAAACCGCAGATGGAATGAATTCCTGATGCATGGGTTTGATGAGGAAAATTAAAAAAAGTCAGTGGTATGGTAAGAAAGTCCGAAAAATTACTTGACAGTGAAAAGGATATGGTTTATTTATATTCTGAACAGAAAAAGAATGTTTATCAGAACAATAGCGGCAGTCCGTGAAAAAGAGAAAACAGGAATGAGAATCCGCTTACGATATGCTGGTCTGATAATAAGGAAAGAAGGTTAGGCTTTTGAACAAGAATAAATATGAAATAGATATGTGCAATGGAAGTATCATGGACAAACTTATTTCATTTGCCCTGCCGCTGATGCTGTCAGGAATATTGCAGCTGATGTTCAATGCTGTGGATATTATTGTGGTCGGACATTTCAGCAGCAGTCAGGCACTGGCGGCGGTTGGCTCTACGACGGCACTGATTAACGTGTTCGTCAATCTGTTTATCGGTGTTTCTCTTGGAACAAACGTCCTTGCGGCAAGGTGCTATGCCGCCGGAAAGGACAAAGAGATGTCAGAGGTTGTGCATACCTCCATCTTATTTGCACTGATAAGCGGTATCGTGATGGCGGTAATAGGAGTGCTTTTGGCAAAGCCGGCATTGCAGCTTATGCAGACACCTGCGGATGTGATTGATCAGTCCGCATTGTATATGAGGATTTATTTTCTGGGGATGCCGTTTTTTATGCTCTATAATTATGGGGCGGCAGTATTAAGGGCGGTAGGTGACACAAAGAGACCGCTTATGTATCTGATTCTGTCGGGAATTGTGAATACATTGCTGAATCTGTTCCTTGTAATTGTATTTCGGCTTGCGGTGGCAGGAGTTGCCATTTCGACCATTATTGCACAATGCATGTCCTGTATTCTCATTCTGAATTGTCTGCGGAAATCGGAAAGCTCTTATAAGTTGACTTTTTCTGGATTAAACATCAAATGGGTTTATTTAAGGCAGATTTTCCAGGTCGGAATACCGGCGGGAATTCAGAGTACAGTAATTAATTTTTCAAATGCATTGCTGCAGTCCTCCGTAAATTCCTTCGGATCTACTGCGATGGCAGGCTATACGGCGGCAAATAATATTCTGGGGTTTCTGTATGCGTCAGTCAATGCAGTAACCCAGGCATGTATGAGTTTTACCAGCCAGAATTTTGGGGTTGGAAAATATAAAAGAGTCGATTTGGTTTTAAGGGACTGTATGATTCTGACGGTCGGGGTATCTCTTGTGTTAGGCGGGGGAGCATACCTGTTTGGAAATGAGGTATTAAGGATTTATACTAATGACAGCGAGGTAGTACGGTGCGGAGTTGAGATACTGTCCATTACTACTGTACCGTATTTTCTGTGTGGAATCATGGATTTATTCCCGGGATCTCTCAGAGGTATGGGATATTCCACTGTACCAATGATTTTATCCGTAGTTGGAACCGTTGGAATGAGAATATTCTGGATTTACAGGGTATTTCCGCTTCATCGCTCATTATATGTTTTATTTATTTCATATCCGGCATCATGGACATTTACAATTATTATGCAGGTTATATGCTTCATATGCGTGAGGAAAATTGTCAACAGGAGGTAGAATTATGTGGAAAATAGAGCATATTTTTGATGGGGAATATGGGTGTGAGGAACGGGTACAGCCTGTGGTGGTGGTTACATTAAAAAATGAAGAGGGTGAAAAGCGGCAGGTTACGGTCAGTGATGAATGGCTGACAGAGCGTAATCTTGATACAGGATCGGTTTGGCCTGAAAAATATAGTATACAAAGTAAAGGAGAGTAACATAGTGGATAAGTTGATTTTTACAAATGATAATTGTACCGGTTGTAATAAATGTGTCAGGGCATGTCCTGTGTTATTGGCAAATAATGCGTCCGTACAGGGAATCGTGACTGTAAATACGGACAAATGTATTGCGTGCGGATCCTGCTTTGATGTTTGTTCCCATCATGCAAGGGACTTTGTGGATGATACGGACCAGTTCTTTGCCGACCTTGCTTCTGGGAAAAATATTTCAGTGCTGATTGCCCCGGCATTCCGGGCAAATTATCCGGAAGAATACAGCAGAATTTTAGGCTGTCTGAAGAAAAAAGGTGTAAAGCATATGGTAAGTGTTTCCTTTGGTGCTGATATTACGACCTGGGGATATTTAAAGTATATTACAGAGCATGATTTTACAGGCGGAATCTCCCAGCCATGTCCGGCAGTTGTAAATTATATTGAAACATATATTCCGGAATTACTGCCGAAGCTTATACCGGTTCACAGTCCAATGATGTGTGCAGCAATCTATATGAAAAAGTATATGAAGATAACAGATGATATTGCATTTATCAGCCCATGTATTGCAAAAAAGATCGAGATGGAAGAAGCCGGTGTACCGGGAGTTACTTATAATGTAACATTTGAAAAACTCTGGAAAAAAGTGGAGAAGGAATACCGTGACTGTGAGCCATATGAGGATGAACTGGAATATGGTCTTGGCAGTATTTATCCGATGCCGGGAGGCTTAAGGGAAAATGTGGAGCATTTTCTCGGACGGGAAAAATATGTCCGTCAGATAGAAGGAGAGAGGGAAGTATATGAGTATTTGGAAGAATATAAAGAAAGAATTGATAAAAACAGGGAACTGCCATTTATGGTGGATGCGTTAAACTGTAGCAGAGGATGTCTGTATGGAACGGCAACGCAGGAAGAAAAGCATACGGATGATGTATTATTTGCCATGAATAAGATACATATGGAAAGTGTGTGTGAGGAAAAGAAAAGATTTGGCAGAAAGAAACCGGACAGTCCGTGGAATGTGGCTTTAAGTCCTGAGGAGCGGTTGAAAAATCTCATGAAAGCATTCAGACAGCTTGATCTCAATGATTTCATGAGAAAGTATACGAATAAAAAAATCAGTGTCTTAGAGGCATCCGAAGAAAAATATGACGAAATATTTACAAATATGAAAAAAGATACACAGAAAAAAAGACAACTGGATTGTGAATCTTGTGGATACAAGACATGCCGGGACATGGCAAAGGCCATCTATAATATTGTAAATATAGAAGAAAACTGTGTGCATTATTTAAAGGATACTGCCATGGAAGAAACAGAGCAGTTAAACGGGTTAAGAAGAAAAGAGCAGCAGGAAGCCGAAATCCATATGCAGGAGCTGCAGACAGTTACCGAACAGTTTATTACCCTGAGTGCAAATATCAGAGAGCTGGACCTTGCAAATGAAACTTCTGCGGAAGAAGCAACGAATCTGGCACAGGGGATTGATGAAATATCTAAAATGTGTAATGAACTGACGGAATCTGTCAGTGTACTTGGTGATTTTATGCATGTTTATAAACAGAGCAATCAGGATATTTCAGAGATTGCGGAGCAGACAAATCTCTTGTCGCTTAATGCCAGTATTGAGGCTGCGAGAGCAGGGGATATGGGAAAAGGATTCGCGGTTGTTGCTTCCGAAATACGGAAACTGTCGGAAAGCACCAAAGTACTGATTGAAGGAAATACAGCACAGGCAGACGAGATACTGCCGAAGATTCAGGAAAGCATACAGTCAATGGAAAATGTGATTCAGTCCATTCACCACATGGCAGAGAAGGTAACAACGATTGCTGCCAATACGGAAGAGATCTCTTCGCAGGCAGCACAGATAAATGATATGGCAGATGAATTAAAACAGAAGGTAGAAAGGTTGTAAGGAATGGACCCATGGAAGACAATGATTTTTATGGCAGAGAGAAAATCGCAAAAATTCTTTTTAAAATCGCACCGCCAGTTATGCTGGCACAGCTGATACAGGCATTATATAATATCGTGGACAGTCTGTTTGTAGGAAGGTATTCCGAAAGCGGACTGACCGCCCTGTCTATTATTTATCCCATTCAGCTGCTGATGATTGCCCTGGGAGTTGGAACCGGTGTGGGAATTAATACCGGTATGTCTGCATTCTTCGGAATGAAGAAAAAGAAGCGGGCAGATGAGATGGCAGGGGTTGGAACACCGCTTGCTATAATGCTGTGGATATTGTTTGCCGTAATCGCAGTGATTATTATGCCGGCATATGCCAGAATGTCAACCGGATCGGAACAGGTCATACATGAAGTAATTGTGTACGGAAGAATTGTCTGTATCTTCAGCTTCGCTCTGTTTCTGGAAAGTGTCTGGACCAAAATACTGCAGGCAAATGGGGATATGAGAACCCCCATGATTGCACAGATTATAGGGGCAATTACGAATATTATCCTCGATCCCATACTGATTTTCGGGCTGGCAGGCATCAGACCAATGGGAATTGCAGGAGCAGCGGTGGCAACAGTGATGGGACAGATCGTGGCAGCACTGATCGTAATGCGGAAAGGAATCTACCGGACACCGGACATCCGGCTCTATCCCGGAAATATTAAGAAAATTTATTATCTTGGAATTCCGAATATTCTGATGCAGTCCGCCTATACCTTTTACATCCTGGGGCTGAATCTGATTCTGGCAGGCTTTTCCGATCAGGCAGTTACGGCGCTCGGACTGTATTACAAATGGCAGACCATCTTCTTTATTCCGCTTGGGGCATTGCAAACCTGCATCGTGCCGATTGTAAGCTACAATTACGCGGCGAAGGAAATCGGCCGGTGCAGGGAGACCATGTCCGTTTCCGTAAAAATGGGAATGGCACTCATGTTTATCGGCACACTCTGCTTTGAGCTGATTCCGTCCCAGATGTTATCCGTCTTTACCGGTGATCAGAGAGTAATCGATATCGGAACGGTGGCATTTCATTACATCGGAGTCAGCTTTATCCCGATGGTGACCTCGCTTACTTTTCCGGTGTTTTTTCAGGCAATCGGATCGGCGGGAAAGAGTTCTATCCTGACATTGGTAAGAACCATGGTTCTGTTCGTTCCGCTGGGTTATCTGTTTTCCAGAATCGGATTAAACTATTTCTGGCTCACATTTCCAGTAACGGAATGTCTTACTACATGTCTGGGGGTATATTTTTACCGAAAATTTATAAAACGTACAGAATAGAAAAACTGTTATACCGCAGGTTACGGTGTAACAGTTTTTTTCTATTCAATATCAAGTAATTTTTTAACGACTGCCATCATATCTTTGTTTTGGCGCAGTCTGTAGATGATAAGCCGTTCCTCGGTACTGAGATCCCCGGAAGAACTGGCAGTATATCCGAATTTATCCAGAATATTGTGAATATGGTAAAGATCACACAGAACCAGTAAGGATGCAAGATCAGGCTGGGCACGTCCGTTTTCCCAGCCGTACACCGTTTTATCAGCAACATCAATGGAGCATTCCTTTAAAGTCGAAACAACATCCGCAATGGTAAGATTGCATTTTTTGCGGGATTCTTTTAATACTTTTGCAATATTTGGGTCTTTCATGGATCAAATCCTCCTCATAAGTAAGTTATTAATTATTATATTATTTTGCGAAGTCCTTTCGGATAATGGTTTTTCAAAATACCTCCGCTGGCTTTTCCCCATCCGGCAGAAAAACCTTCGATGCAGACAAGGCACCATCCTTTCTGTGTATCGCAGTTGATTGTCTCCCCGTTAAAGAACATGGAGGTGGAAGGATCCGCAAGGGAAAGTGAAATGGAAGTTTTAACGTCCTGTATTCCCAGAAACAGAGCCAGTGCATGGGATGGTTCAAAACGGTTCTTTTTAAAAGTTCCGAGATGAAGTCCGGCACGAAGTACTTTCAGATGTTCCAGGGAAGGGGCATCTTCCGGAAGCCGGTATAACTGGTCCCCGAAGAGAATCAGATTTCCATGTTGCAGAAAATCATTCATGCCAGGAGTTAAAACAGTGGAAGCAAATTCCTGCCAGAGCCGGAGCTGGTTTTTATCCTTCAGTCCTGCAGTTTTCCCGGAAGTATGGGCTGAGCTGCTTCCTTTTTTCTGAAGAATGGCAGCAAAATGTCCTTCTCCATGCAGATGATGCGGCCAGAGCCGGAAGGTAAATGCAAGCTGTGGTATGTGATTTGCCCAGTCCGGACGGCCATGGTCAAATTCCGGCACGTCTTTTCGGATTAATTCAAATTCCAGGTGCTGTTCGAGGAAAGAAGCGATAACCTGTTCGTTTTCCTCCGGGGAAAATGTGCAGGTGGAATAGACAATTTTGCCGCCCGGAACAAGCATTTCAGCGGCATTATCGAGGATTTCTGACTGTCTGGCAGCACAGTTTTTAACATTTGCAAGACTCCATTCTGATGCAGCTTCCGGATTCTTTCGGAACATTCCCTCGCCGGAGCATGGAGCATCGACCATGATTTTATCAAAATATTCCGGGAAACGTGCAGCCAGTGTAAAGCTGTCCTCATTTGTTACAATTGCATTGGAAATGCCAAGCCGTTCCATATTCTGGGAAAGAATTTTACAGCGGGCAGAGTGAATCTCGTTTGCGACCAGAAGTCCGGTCTGGTTCAGATAAGCGGCAAGCTGCGTGGACTTTCCGCCTGGTGCTGCACACAAATCAAGCACCCGGTCGCCCGGTTCCGGTGCAAGAAGGGCAGCTGCTGACATGGCGCTGGGTTCCTGGATATAGTAGAGTCCGGATTCATGCCACGGATGTTTTCCGGGATGTGCCGTATCCGGATAATAATATGCATGATCTGCCCACGGAACAGGCGTCCTGTCCGGGATGGAAAGTTTGGACAGGAGTTCCGGATAAATGTCCGGCGAAATCCCTTTTTTTAACGGATTAAATCGGAGTGCCTGATATTTATTATTTTCATAGCAGGTTTTAAAATCTTCCCACTCACTGTTTAAAAGTAACTGCATTTTCCGGATAAAATCGGATGGCAGTGAAAAATTTTCCATAATCAAATCCTCTCATGGTATCTTTTATTCTTCTGTTAAAAAGTGTAACACAGTCTAAAAAAGAAATCAATAAAATAAATTATAGTATTTACAGATAAAAAAGATTTCGATATAATCCTGATAGGCAGTTGCAATGCCCAAATGGGTAATTGCGG
>UMLB01016447.1_pt1 | contig 33490 bp, 28 predicted proteins | sample 1966481 | NCBI WGS metagenome assembly UMLB01 (sample SAMEA4836192, study PRJEB28245) | human gut metagenome | biome: gut microbiome; material: fecal sample | place: Denmark | collected 2008 | reverse complement strand
TAAGGCAGATGCTCTCCCAGCTGAGCTAAGACCCCATATACAAACTGTGAAGTATCTTCTCTTCCGCAGCTCGCTTTGCTATTATACTATTAACTGTCGCAAATTGTCAACAACTTTTTTTAATTTTTTCAAAAAAATTTAGAATTATATTTTTTACTATTTTATTAGAAAAAAAGAAAACTAGAGCCTGTTTGCAAAATCTCCCGCAAAGTGGGGCGTGCAGATTGCAGAAAGCCTTTTTCAAACATGCTCTGGAAACAGAAATTTTTATTTTGGGTCCTTATTTGCAAAAAGCGGAAAACAATTTGGCAAGTAAGGTTCTTTCCAAAATGAGAATTGGTGTTATACTGAGTCTGTAAACAAGAAGAGCAAACAAAAGCATACCGGATACCTGCAAGAAGAAAAAGAACGGACGCAGCGTATTCGTATGGTCTCATAAAAAAGGGCTCACAAACACGCCCTGAGATCATAATTGCGATCAGCTGACAATTGTTTTTCCTATTAGGAAACGTCAGTTGGCGATACGAAAAATAGAAGAGGAGAAGATGGTATGAAGATTTTAGATTCCAAATTTATGAAGGGCTTTATCAAAATGGCAGACGATGGTTTCCAGCAGGGCTGGCATGAGAGAAACGGAGGAAACTTAAGCTATCGTCTGAAAGCAGAAGAAGTAGAAATGATCCGTCCACGTCTGAATGCACCAGGCGAGTGGCAGCCTATCGGCACAGAGGTGCCGGGACTTGCAGGAGAGTTTTTCCTGGTAACTGGAAGCGGCAAATATTTCAGAAACATAGCAGTTGACCCGGAAGCCTGTCTTGCAATCATTGAACTGGATGACAAGGGGGTTAATTACAGGATCCGCTGGGGACTGGTAGAAGGCGGCCGCCCAACCAGCGAGCTTCCAACCCACCTTATGAATCATGAGGTAAAAAAGAAGCTTACAAACGGAAGGCATCGTGTTATTTATCACGCACATACAACCAACACCATCGCATTAACCTTTGTCCTTCCACTGGATGACAAGGTATTTACAAGAGAGCTGTGGGAGTCTGCAACAGAATGCCCGGTTGTTTTCCCGGATGGTGTAGGCGTTGTAGGCTGGATGGTACCAGGCGGAAGAGAAATCGCAGTAAAAACAGCGGAGCTGATGAAGAAATATGACGTTGTCATCTGGGCACATCACGGAATGTTCTGCTCCGGTGAGGACTTTGACCTAACCTTTGGCCTTCTCCATACAGTAGAGAAGTCGGCAGAAATTCTGGTGAAGGTAATGTCCATGGCACCGCGTAAGCTTCAGACCATTACTCCTGATGATTTCCGCGCAGTAGCCAAAGACTTTCATGTTACTTTACCGGAAGAATTTCTTTATGAAAAAGAGCAATAAGCAAATTAATATAATTAATGTGAGATCTGTCTGTGATGAGGAAATTCACAGGCAGATTTTTTACGTTAGAGGAAATTAATTTTAATAAATGTTTATAAAATGCGAAAAAATTGCTTGACAATTCATTGCCTGTATGCTATTTTAAATAAAAATTTAATTCAACGAACTAAACCGATGAAGCGGGAATAAAAACAATCGTGCACCCACAGAGAGTCCGGGAGGCTGAGAGCCGGGCGGTAAGGCAGTTTGTTAAATGGGCCGCTGAGGGCGCATGGAAAGGCAGAATGCGTGCAGAAGAAATGCAGACATATCTGATTGAAGCATGAAAGAAGATTCTGCAGAAGCCAAGTATTATGCGACGTAGGACATACGTCAGTTGTCAGGAATATGATGGTATTCCGTTAAGAGCACGATTTTATCGTGAAGCAAGGTGGCACCGCGGGTGAATATTCAGACCCGTCCTTGACAGATATGGAAATTCTGTCCTGGACGGGTTTTTTGTGTACTAGAAAATTACTCCGTAATGTTCCTGTTACACCTAAAAACGCTCTGCGAGGATGCGGCGCGTGCACTGTTCAGGAAATAAATCGGGAGGTGTTCTATGTATCCAACATTTGAAAAAATCAGGGAAATGGCAGCAGGAGATTACAAAAGAATTCCAATCTGCAAAGAGTTATACGCAGACAGCTACACACCAGTAGAGATGATGCGGATTCTGCAAAAGGCAAGTCATCACTGCTATCTGCTGGAAAGTGCCAGCCAGAGCGAAGCGTGGGGCAGGTATTCTTTTCTTGGATATGATCCTTCCATGGAAATCACCTGTACAGACGGAATCCTGCGAATTCGAAAAACAGGTAAGACGGAAACTTTGGGCAGAAGCGGAAATGCTGCAGAAAGCAGTACAGAAGAGGTTCGACAGGTTGCCCATCCAGGCGATGCCATCCGTAAAATCATCAGTCAGTACAAAAGTCCGGTTATGGACGATATGCCCACATTTACCGGCGGCCTGGTAGGCTACTTCTCCTACGACTACATTAAATACAGCGAACCCAAGCTGGAGCTAACAGATAAGGAACAGCAGGATTTCCGGGATTTGGATCTGATGCTGTTTAATGATGTGATCGCATTCGACCATTACCGCCAGAAGGTACTTCTCATCACAGGTGTGATGACAGATGATCTGGAAAAGTCCTATAAACAGGCCTGTGAAAAACTGGAAGAAATGACAGAGCTGATCAAAAAGGGTGAGAAAAAAACCTTTCCTCCGATCAGGCTTAAATCTGAAATCAAACCTCAGTTCCCTAAAGAAAAATATTGCCAGATGGTGGAAACTGCGAAGCATTATATCCACGAGGGCGATATTTTTCAGGTGGTTTTGTCAAACCCCATGAGGGCAAAAGCTGAGGGCAGCCTGTTTGATACTTACCGTGTTCTGAGAGCAACTAACCCATCTCCCTATATGTTCTATTTTTCCAGTGATGACATTGAAATCGCAGGAGCTTCCCCGGAGACACTGGTGAAATTAGATCATGGCAAGTTAAGCACTTTCCCACTGGCAGGAACAAGGCCGCGAGGAAAAACACCGGAAGAGGACAAAGCACTGGAAGCGGATCTTCTTCAGGATGAAAAAGAGCTTGCCGAGCACAACATGCTTGTGGATCTTGGAAGAAACGATATTGGAAAAATCAGTGAGCTTGGCAGTGTAAAAGTAGAAAAATATCTGACTGTGGAACGTTATTCCTGTGTTATGCACCTTGGCTCTACGGTAACAGGAACCATCAAAAAAGGTAAAGATGCCATAGACGCGGTGGATGCCATCTTACCTGCAGGAACCCTTTCAGGGGCACCGAAATTCCGTGCCTGCCAGATCATTCAGGAACTGGAACAAAGCAAGAGAGGTATTTACGGTGGCGCAATCGGATATGTGGATTTCACAGGAAATCTGGATGTGTGCATTGCAATCCGTCTGGTATATAAGAAAAAAGATGAAATCTGTATCCGGTCGGGAGCCGGAATCGTGGCAGACAGCGTACCGGAAAAAGAATTTGAAGAGTGCCAGAATAAGGCAAGAGCGGTGGTAAGGGCCATCAGCCAGGCAGAGGAGGGATTAGAATGATTTTACTGATTGATAATTACGACAGCTTTTCCTATAACCTGTATCAGCTGATCGGGTCCGTTAATCCGGACATTCAGGTGGTTCGAAATGACGAAATTTCCCTGGGAGAAATAGAGAAGCTGGCACCGGAAGCAATTGTTCTTTCCCCGGGGCCTGGAAGACCGGAGGAGGCCGGGATCTGTATTCCGGTGATCAAAGAGTTTGCTGGAAAAATCCCAATTCTAGGTGTGTGTCTGGGACATCAGAGTATTTGCGAAGCCTTTGGCGGAGTGGTTTCTTATGCAAAAGAACTGAAGCATGGGAAAAGAGATGAGATGATCCAGTGCGGTTTCAATGTCCTGTTTAAAGGACTACCGAAAAAGTTCCCGGCAGCAAGATATCATTCCCTGGCAGCAATAGAAGAGACTCTTCCGGAGAAACTGGTTGTAACAGCCAGAGCAGAAGATGGAGAAATCATGGCAGTGGAACATAAGGAATATCCGGTTTACGGTGTACAGTTTCATCCTGAGTCTGTTATGACTCCCGATGGAAGGAAGATGATTGAGAATTTTCTGGAAGCGCTAGAGCGTGTTTGAAAAAGGCTTTCTGCAAGATGTGCGTCACAATTTGTGGGAGATTTCGCCCGGATGAGGGCGCCGTAGCGGGCTACGGCAACCGAATTCGGGTGAAATATACCGCAAAGTGGGGCGTGCAGATTGCGGGAATGATTTTTCAAACAGGCTCTAAAGGACAACATCAGAGAGGAGCAGAAAAAATGATCAGAGAAAGTATTATCAAATTATCGAAGAAACAGAACTTAACCTATCAGGAAGCAGAAGAGGTAATGGACGAGATTATGAGCGGAAAAGCTACCCCGGTACAGATGTCCGCTTACCTGACTGCTCTGGCGCTGAAAGGGGAAACCATTGATGAGATTACCGCTTCCGCGGCAGGCATGAGAGCACACTGCATCAAGCTGCTTCATGACATGGATGTACTGGAAATCGTAGGTACTGGTGGAGACGGCTCCAATTCCTTTAACATTTCCACTACTGCCTCCCTTGTGATCGCAGCAGGAGGTGTACCGGTAGCAAAGCATGGAAACAGAGCTGCTTCTTCAAAATCAGGAGCCGCAGATGTGCTGGAAGCTCTGGGCGTTAAGATCACAATTCCACCGGAAAAAAGCCAGGAGCTTCTGGAAAAAATCGGAATCTGCTTCCTGTTTGCACAGAACTATCACATTGCAATGAAGTATGTGGCGCCAATCCGTAAAGAGCTGGGAATCCGTACTGTATTTAATATTCTTGGACCGTTAAGCAACCCGGCTGGCGCCAATATGGAGCTGATGGGTGTTTATGATGAAGCCCTTGTTGAGCCTCTTGCGCAGGTCATGGCAAATCTTGGAGTAACAAGAGGAATGGTTGTCTTCGGACAGGACAGTCTGGATGAAATTTCCATGAGTGCACCGACTTCTGTATGCGAGATCAAAGATGGCAAATTTACATCCTATGTACTCACTCCGGAGCAGTTTGGCTATGAGCGCTGCACAAAAGAGGAGCTTCAGGGAGGAACCCCGCAGGAGAACGCCGAAATCACAAAAGCAATTCTGGAAGGCAAAGAGACAGGTGCGAAACGTCATGCAGTTTGCCTGAATGCCGGTGCTGCACTTTATATTGCAGGCAAAGCAGCTTCCATTGAAGCAGGTGTGAAGATGGCAGAGCAGATGATCGACAGCGGGGCTGCCCTGAAGAAACTGGAAGAATTTATAGAAAAGAGCAACCAGGAGTGAAAAATAAACATAAATAATAACAAAAATAATAATAATCACATCGCAAAACAAAATAACACTGAAAAAAATAACAATATAACTCATTTGGATAAAGATGACGACAAGAGAGAATGACATCACAGAGAGTTTTACAGGAGATAGAATGAGTATTTTAAATGAGATAGCAGCGCGCACAAAAGAGCGTATTGCGGAGGAAAAATTTAAAGTTCCATTAAGGGAACTTATCTCACAGCAGAATTCCGATTTGGCGAAACATGCCGAGGAAAAAATCTCTTTTCTGGAGGCATTAAAAAAGTCGGGAATGTCTTACATCTGTGAAGTAAAAAAAGCATCTCCTTCAAAAGGATTGATCGCACCAGATTTTCCTTATCTGGACATTGCAAAGGAATATGAGCAGGCCGGTGCTTCTGCAATCTCCTGTCTCACAGAGCCCTTTTATTTCCAGGGCGCAGACAGGTATTTGCAGGAAATTTCCCAGGCAGTGAATATTCCGGTGCTTCGAAAGGATTTTACAGTAGATGAGTACATGATCTACCAGGCAAAAGCATTTGGGGCTTCCGCTGTACTTCTGATTTGTGCGATTCTTGATAACAGCCAGTTAAAAGCCTTTGGGGAACTGGCACAGGAGCTGGGGCTGGATGCTCTGGTAGAAGCTCATGATCAGTGGGAAGTGGACCGTGCTTTGAATCTTGGAGTAAAAATCGTGGGAGTGAACAACCGGAATCTCCATGATTTTACCGTTGATATGGGAAACAGTATCAGACTGCGGAACATGGCACCGGCTGATACGGTGTTTGTTTCAGAAAGTGGTATTAAGACAGCGGAGGATATCCGTATATTATATGAAAACAAAGTAGATGCAGTCCTGATCGGGGAGACCTTAATGCGCAGCCCTGATAAAAAAGCGGCACTTGGGGCATTAAATGCAGGGATTGTCTGAGCTGATTCATGGTGATAAGTGATATTCCATGCACGTCCCACTTTGCGGTATATTTCACCCGAATTCGGTTGCCGTAGCCAACTACGGCGTCCTCATCCGGGCAAAATCTCCCACAAATTGTGACGCACATCTTGCAGAAAGCCTTTTTCAAACACGCTCTGGCAATCGGAGATGTATAATGTGCTGATAAAATAGTTGGAAAATAAAAAATTAAAGAAAAGGAATGAAACAGTATGGCAAAATTAAAAATTTGCGGTCTGACCTGCAAAGAGGATATTGAAGCCGTAAATGAAGCAAAACCGGATTTTGCGGGATTCATAATTGAAGTTCCAGGAAGAAGACGAAGCCTTACGGCAGAACAAGTCAAAGTCCTGGTTAAAGGACTGGACAAGGAAATCCTTTCCGTAGGTGTATTCGTAAACGCTGCCCCGGAACTCCCCATTTCCTTATTAAGAGATGGCACCCTATGGGCTGCCCAGCTTCACGGGGATGAAGACGAAGACTACATCGAAAAAATCCAGAATATGACTGGAAAGCCCGTCATCAAGGCCTTTTCCATAAAAACACCCGAAGATGTTCAGCGGGCTCTTCGAAGCCCTGCCGACTACATCCTCTTAGATCAGGGCGCAGGAGGAACCGGCGAACCTTTTGATTGGACCCTGGTTCCCCCAGTCCGCCGCCCATTCTTCCTTGCAGGAGGAATCGGTCCCGAAAACATCCGCAGCGCCATCGGAACCTTACACCCATGGGCTGTAGACCTGAGCAGCAGCCTGGAAACCGATAGAAGAAAAGACCGGGCGAAAATCCAGCAGATTGCCCGTATGCTGAAGCAGATTAATACACTGGAAGCATACAGAAAAGAGCGAGAAGCAGATTTAGAGTGAAGAGTGAAGAAAGTAATTCATATACAAAACAGCGAAACGAAAGGAACCAACACTATGTCAAACGGAAGATTTGGAATCCACGGCGGCCAGTATATTCCCGAAACCCTGATGAACGCGGTGATCGAACTGGAAGAAGCCTACAACCACTATAAAGACGATCCGGAATTCAACCGGGAGCTTACAGAACTTTTAAATGAATATGCAGGAAGACCATCCCGCCTCTACTACGCAGCTCACATGACCGAAGACCTTGGCGGCGCAAAGGTTTATCTAAAAAGAGAAGACTTAAACCACACCGGCGCCCACAAGATCAACAACGTCTTAGGTCAGGTGCTTCTTGCAAAAAAAATGGGCAAAACCCGTGTCATCGCGGAAACCGGAGCCGGACAGCACGGTGTAGCCACAGCCACAGCAGCAGCTCTTATGGGAATGGAATGCGAGGTATTCATGGGAAAAGAAGACACTGAGCGCCAGGCATTAAATGTATATAAGATGCGTCTCCTTGGAGCAAAAGTTCATCCTGTAACCTCAGGAACTGCCACCTTGAAAGATGCCGTATCCGAGACCATGCGTGAATGGACCAACCGTATAGCAGATACCCATTATGTACTGGGCTCCGTTATGGGCCCTCACCCTTTCCCAACCATTGTCCGCGATTTCCAGGCAGTTATCTCCAAAGAAATCAAAGAACAGATGCTGGAAAAAGAAGGCAGGCTTCCAGATGCAGTCCTTGCCTGTGTAGGCGGCGGCTCCAATGCCATCGGAACCTTTTACCACTTTATTGAAGACAAAGATGTACAGCTGATCGGCTGCGAGGCAGCAGGCCGCGGCGTAAATACTGCAGAGACCGCAGCCACCATTGCCACTGGCAGACTTGGAATCTTCCATGGAATGAAATCCTATTTCTGCCAGGACGAGTACGGACAGATCGCGCCGGTTTACTCTATTTCCGCAGGACTGGATTATCCGGGAATCGGACCGGAGCATGCCCACCTTTACGACACTGGCCGTGCCCAGTATGTACCTGTAACAGATGAAGAAGCAGTAGAAGCCTTTGAATATCTTTCCAAAACAGAAGGAATCATTCCTGCCATTGAAAGCGCCCACGCTGTTGCCTATGCAAGAAAAATCGTGCCGCAGATGGGCAAGGATCAGTGCGTAGTCATTACCATTTCCGGCAGGGGTGACAAAGACTGTGCAGCAATCGCAAGATACAGAGGGGAGGATATCCATGAGTAACCGAATTTCAGAAGCATTTACAAAAGGAAAAGCATTTATCCCATTTATCACCTGCGGAGATCCATCTCTGGAGATCACCGAGCAGCTTGTCTATGCAATGGAGGAAGCAGGCGCAGACCTTATTGAGCTTGGAATCCCGTTTTCCGACCCGACAGCAGAAGGTCCTGTGATCCAGAAAGCCAATGTGCGTGCACTGAGCGGCGGAGTAACCACAGACAAGATCTTTGACATGGTGGTAAAAATCCGTAAAAAAACCAGTATCCCAATGGTATTTATGACTTACGCAAACGTTGTTTTTTCCTATGGAACAGAGCGTTTCATCAGGAAAGCAGCAGAAATTGGAATGGATGGACTGATTCTTCCTGATGTACCTTTTGAGGAAAAAGAGGAGTTCGATGTGGTCTGCAAACAGTATGGTCTGGAGCTGATTTCCCTGATCGCCCCCACATCCCACGACCGGATCACCCGGATTGCAAAAGAGGCAAATGGCTTCGTATACTGCGTTTCCTCCCTTGGCGTAACCGGAACCAGAACCCAGATCACCACCGATATCGGAGCGATGGTGAAGCTGGTAAAAGCTGCAAAGGACATTCCCTGTGCAGTAGGCTTCGGCATCTCCACCCCGGAGCAGGCAAAGAAAATGGCTGCCCAGTCTGACGGTGCGATTGTAGGCTCCGCCATTGTGAAAATTTGTGCCACACATGGAGAAAACTGCGTCCCATATGTAAAAGATTATGTAAAGTCTATGAAAGACGCTGTGCGTGAGGCTTAAGCAGGAAGAATATAAAAAATGGAAAAGAAATGCTTCAGTTTTTCCAAAAATAAGCAGAACAGACCAAAAAAATTTAGATTGTTTTAATTCTAAAAAGACTATAAAAGAAGGCAAAAGCGTTGACATTTTGCCCTCTTTTTTTTATAGTATCATATGTGAATTAATTTTATGTGTAAAATAAATGGTAATGAAAAAGAGGAATGAAGTTGGAGAAAAAACTGGTATTTATTTTTAATCCCAAAGCAGGGAAGGGCAAGATCAAGACATCTCTGATGGATATAGTAGATATCTTTAATAAAGGCGGTTATGAGGTGATCATCCGCGCAACTCAGGCCCCGAAGGATGCCTATGAACAGGTGAAGAAATATGCAGACAAGGTGGATCTGATCGTCTGCAGCGGCGGTGACGGCACGCTGGATGAAGTGGTTACAGGAATTACCGAGATGGGAAGCAAGGTTCCGGTCGGATACATACCGGCAGGAAGCACCAATGACTTTGCCAACAGCCTTTTTATGCCGAAAAATATGCTGGATGCGGCATCTATGATCATGAAGGAAGAGATTTACAGATGCGACGTAGGCAGATTTAATAGCCAGACTTTTGCCTATGTAGCTGCTTTTGGTCTTTTTACAGATGTGTCTTATGAGACAAGTCAGGATCTGAAGAACATTCTGGGCCATCTTGCTTATGTCCTGGAAGGTGCCAAGAGACTTCTGGATATCAAGGCTTACCATATGAAAGTGACAACAGAGAATGGTGTGATCGAAGATAATTTTATCTACGGCATGGTCACCAATTCCAGATCTGTGGGCGGATTTAAGAACCTGACCAAGGATGTGGATATGAACGACGGCCTTTTTGAGGTCACTTTGATCGTACAGCCTAAGAACCCGCTGGAAATGCAGGAGATTATCCGGAATCTTCTCAACATGGAGGATAATTCTGACCTGATTTATTCTTTCAAGGCACGAAAGCTTACAGTTGAAGCAGAGGAAGAAGTAGCATGGACACTGGATGGTGAGTACGGCGGAAGCCCAAGGCTGGTAGAGATTGAGAATCTGCAGCAGGCGCTGAATCTTTTCCTGAAGAGCGACAAGTAAATAGGGTGAGACCGGCTGGTATCACCAGAGAGAATTTTTGCGCGTTTTTTGTCTTGCACCTGTGAAAGTATTGAGTGCTTACATGTGAAAAAATAAGAACCAGTAATGTGTGATGAATCGTTGTTTATGGAGAGAAGGTACCGCAGATAAATGGCAGCCTGGGGAAATAAGCAGCGAGATGAACGAGAGGAGAGGAACAATGGGAGATTATGTTAATGTGAAGGAATTATTCGGATGTGATGTATTCAATGATTCCGTCATGCAGGACCGTCTGCCGAAGAAGGTTTACAAAGAGCTGAAGAAAACCATTGAAGAGGGCAAGGAGCTTTCCATGGAGGTTGCAGATGTGGTTGCCCACGAGATGAAGGAATGGGCCATCGAGAAGGGGGCCACTCATTACAGTCACTGGTTTCAGCCCCTTACAGGCGTAACTGCAGAGAAGCACGATGCATTTATCACCGCACCTATGGAGAATGGAAAAGTCCTTCAGAGCTTTTCCGGTAAAGAGCTGATCAAGGGAGAGCCGGATGCATCTTCTTTTCCATCTGGCGGACTTCGTGCCACCTTTGAGGCAAGAGGCTATACAACATGGGATTGTACCTCACCGGCTTTTGTAAGACATGATGCAGCAGGTGGAACCTTATGCATTCCTACCGCTTTCTGTTCCTATACAGGAGAAGCGCTGGATCAGAAGACACCGCTTCTTCGTTCTATGGAAGCCATCAATACACAGGCATTAAGACTTCTCAGACTTTTCGGAAATACGACCTCCAAACGGGTGACACCATCTGTTGGTGCAGAGCAGGAGTATTTCCTTGTTGATAAAGAGAAATATATGCAGAGAAAGGATCTGGTTTACACCGGACGCACTCTTTTCGGCGCCATGCCTCCGAAAGGACAGGAGATGGATGACCATTATTTCGGAACCATCCGTCAGAGAGTTTCCGCATATATGAAAGAAGTAAATGAAGAGTGCTGGAAGCTGGGAGTTACAGCCAAGACCCAGCACAATGAGGTTGCACCGGCACAGCATGAGCTTGCGCCGATCTATGCACCTGTTAATATTGCAGCAGATCACAACCAGATCATGATGCGTATCCTGAAAAAGGTGGCAAGCCGTCACGGCATGCGCTGTCTGCTCCACGAGAAACCTTTTGCAGGCTTGAATGGTTCCGGTAAGCACAATAACTGGTCCCTGACTACTGATGACGGAATTAATCTTCTGGAGCCGGGTAAGACACCACATGAGAACATTCAGTTCCTTCTGGTTCTGACCTGTATCCTGAAAGCAGTTGACAAGCATGCAGATCTTCTTCGTGAGTCCGCTGCAGATGTTGGAAATGACCAGCGCCTTGGCGGCCATGAGGCTCCGCCAGCTGTTATTTCGGTTTTCCTTGGAGAGCAGCTTGAGGATGTGCTGGAGCAGCTGATCAGCACTGGTACTGCTACAAGAAGTAAGACCGGGGAGAAAATGGATACAGGCGTTAAGACGCTTCCGGATTTCATGAAGGATGCTACAGACCGTAACCGTACTTCACCCTTTGCTTTTACCGGCAATAAATTCGAGTTTCGTATGGTTGGTTCCAAGGATTCCATTTCCGCATGCAATGTGGTGCTGAATACCATTACTGCTGAGGCGTTTAAGGAAGCCTGCGATGTTCTGGAGAGCGCAGAAGACTTTGATCTGGCAGTCCATGATCTGATCAAGGAATATGCTACCCAGCATCAGAGAATCGTATTTAACGGCAATGGCTACGCTCCTGAATGGGAAAAAGAGGCACGCCGCCGCGGACTTCCTGTTCTGCCATCTATGGTAGATGCCATTCCGGCACTTACTACAGATAAGGCTGTAGAATTGTTCGGAGAATTTGGAGTATTTACAAAGACTGAGCTGGAGTCCAGAGCGGAGATCCAGTATGAGATTTATGCGAAAGCAATTAACATCGAAGCGAAAACCATGGTGGACATGGCAACCAAGCAGATCATTCCGGCAGTTATCAAGTATACAACTGTACTGGCAGAGTCCATCAATCAGGTGAAGGCAGTTGGACCAATTGACGTGAGCGTTCAGATGGATCTTCTGAAGAAAGCAAGCAAGCTTCTGAAAGAAGTGAACAGTACCATGAATAAGCTGAGCAAGCTGGTAGATCAGATCGAGACGCATCCGGAAGGACGTGACAGGGCAGTGTTCTGCAGAGAGAAACTGGTTCCGGCAATGGAGAAATTAAGAGAGCCGGTTGACGAACTGGAAATGTTAGTGGATAAAGATATGTGGCCGATGCCATCTTATGGAGATCTGGTGTTTGAGCCGTAAAGTGATCAGGAGGACTGCAGCCGCAGTCCTCTTTTCAATTAAAGAGGTAAAGTGAAAGCAGGAAAAAAGATGAGTGAATTTGATTTTTTAGAGGAACAAGGTGTCAGTGCGGCACTTATTAAGGCGGCGGATGAGTTTCGACAGGAATATGGTGTTTCAGAGGAAGCGAAGCACAGACGGATAAAACCGGCGCTGCCATTTTATGGGAAGGAAACATTGGAGATGGCCATGGCAGCGGTGCTGGAGCAGGAGAATCTGCTTCTGGCAGGACCGAAGGCTACGGGAAAGAATGTGCTGGCAGAGAATCTGGCATATATTTTCGGGAGACCGGTGTATAACGTGTCTTTCCATGTGAATACAAACAGCGGTGACCTGATTGGAACAGATACTTTCGTGGATAATCAGGTGAAGCTGCGTAAGGGAAGCATTTACCAGTGCGCAGAGGAAGGCGGATTCGGTATTCTGGATGAGATCAATATGGCGAAGAATGATGCGGTTTCTGTACTTCATGCCACGTTGGATTACCGCCGGTCCATTGATGTGCCAGGATATGACAAAATAGATCTTCACCCGGCGGCAAGATTTATTGGAACCATGAATTACGGGTATGCTGGAACCAAGGAGCTGAATGAGGCTCTGGTTTCCCGTTTCCTGGTGATCGACATGCCGGCGCAGAATGAGGAAACGCTTGGATTTATTTTCAACAGGATGTTCCCGGATGCAAAGAAAGAGGCTGTGGAGCAGTTTATGGGAGTATTTCTGGATCTGCAGCAGAAATCCATGAACAGCGAGATTTCCACAAAGCCGCTGGATCTTCGCGGCCTGCTTGCTGCCATGAAGATTGTGCGTACCGGGCTTTCCCCATGGCAGGCGGTACGCATGGGAATTGTGAATAAAACATTTGATGTGTTTGAGAAGGAAATCGTGGAGGATGTGGTGCGAACCAGAATTCCGCAAAGCTGGACACGGGAAGATGTTTATGGAGAATAAGGAAAACGAATCTTTAAAAATTTCTGCCAAATTGGTTGATCTTGAAGATGCAGAGGAATTTTTGAAGAAATCAGCTATTGGGAAAGAAAAAATTAAAATTGTAGCTGGGGATAAGAAATCAGAAAAAGTTTCAATGGAAGTACCTGTAGCGGAGGAAAGCGAAAATTTTCAGGCAAGAGAGGATAACTGTGAAGAACTGAATCTCCAGGATTATCAATTAGAGTTGGAAAACCGTATCCGAAATCTGCTCTGGACCATCAGCGGGGACTACACCCAGCAGATGAAGCCGGATGTTTCCCTGTTCCTCAGGTCAAAGGATATTGCATTGTATGATGGGATTAAGCAGGGCGCATTGGCGAAATTCTTTGATAAAGATTTTCTGGGAATGTATCTGGTGAAAAAAATCTTCATGGGCGCGGATGAAGCTGCGCTTACTTTTGTTTCGCAGCTCTGTATTGAAGAAGCCATCGGAGAACGGATCTGTGAACAGCGCCCTGGAATCTGGGAGATGCAGAGGAAAGCCTGCGAGGACATACTGGATCAGGAATATGAGACTATGCCGTCGGCAGCAGATAAGCTGGGCTATCTGAGAGTGAATCTGCTGAGAAGGCGGATTGACAGAGGGGAAAATGCGGATGCATCAAACAAAACTATAACAAATATAACGGAAAAAGAACAAAAAGATAGAAAATACAAAGGAATCTATCACTATATTAACCTGATTTCCAGCGCAGCAGAGACTGCGGATACAATGTCTTTAATCCGCATCATAGACACGGTATACAATGAAGTCGCTGACCCCGATTTTTCCAAAAAGGCAACCCTTGAGCAGGTGCTTGCTGTCACTATGGAGGATCTGACGGAGTTCGACTGGCACGACTATCTTTCCGAAGAAATGTATGAGGACGCACTGGAAAGCTATATGGAGCAGCTTACCTCCAATGTGGCGGGTATGGAGAATGTGGATGTCACCCGGGAGATGGAAGAGGAAAGGCAGTCGAAACAGAAAATTACAGTTTTGCCTCCGGAGGCGTTGGAAAAAGCCCACACCTATGTGGAACTGAATTTTGGAAAAACTTATCTGAGTGAGCTGGAAGAGAAGCGGATAAACCAGCTGATGTGCCGTGACATCCACAGCGACTGCAGCCTGTATTTTACTGAGGGAATTCTGAAAAGTCCGGTAAAACGAAATTACCAGTATGAATATGCAAAAAGGTTGAAAAATAAGAATATCTGGCTTTATCATGACAAACACCGCATTGTGAAGCGGAATATCGCCCTACTCACAGAAATGCTGAAAAAGTCACTGGTCATCAAAAGTGAAAATCAGGAGATTCTTTCAGACAGAGGAATGATTGTTCCATCAAGGCTGTGGAGGCTTGGAAGAAGCAGTGATGCACAGGTTTTTAGGCGGGAATTGAAGGGAGATTCTTCTGATTTTGTGGTGGATGTGCTGATCGATGCCAGTGGTTCCCAGATGAGCCGACAGGGCGAGGTAGCGCTGCAGGCCTACATTATCAGCGAGGCACTTAGCAATGCAGAGCTGCCCCACAGAGTGATGAGCTACTGCACTTTCTGGGATTATACCATTCTCCACCGCTTCAGAGAATATGACGACCCAAGAAGTGCAAATGAAAATATATTTAACTATGTAACATCATCCAACAACCGTGACGGACTTGCCATCCGGGCAGCAGGATACGGTCTGCTGAACCGGGAGGAAGAGAAAAAGATTCTGATCATTCTCAGTGATGGACGTCCTTACGATGTTATTGTCAATCGTCCCAATGCAAAGAATCCGGCACCGTATCATGGGAAGTACGCAATTACCGATACTGCAGCCCAGATCCGTAAGCTGCGCAGCCAGGGAGTGAGCGTGCTGGGTGTTTTCGCCGGGGAAGAGAAAGATCTGGCGACGGAGAAGAAGGTTTTTGGAAAGGATTTTGCATATATCCGAAATATTACCGGATTTTCCAAAATCGTTGGAAGATATCTTACAAAGCAATTGGAGGATGATGAATAAGAAAGCAGAATACGGAGGTAACGCCATGTTCCAAAATAACAAAAAAGCTGCCTTCCTGGACTACCTGATGATCATTGTGGGTACAGCCCTTATGGCAACTGCCATAAACAGTGTTTTCGATATGTCCGGTATGGTAACCGGAGGCTTTTCCGGTATTGCGATCCTGGTAAAAGAGTGGACGGAGGGAGTCGTGCCGGGAGGCATCCCACTGTGGATCACGAACTTAAGTCTGAATATCCCGCTGTTTCTGATCGGAATGAAGCTCAGTGGATTCCAGTTTGTGAAAAGGGCACTGGTGGGAGAAATCTGCTTGTCATTCTGGCTGGCGGTTCTTCCGGCATTTGATATTGCAGGAAATGATCTTTTGCTGGCAGCCGTTTATGGTGGTGTAATCCAGGGGATTGGAATCGGACTTGTGTTTCTTGGAAGAGGAACTACCGGGGGCACAGACATGATGGCGGCACTGCTGCAGCGGAAGCTACGCCATTACTCCATTGCCCAGATTATGCAGTTTATTGACGGAGCCATCGTACTTGTAGGTATGTATGTGTTCGGTGTGCAGAAAGCACTTTATGCCATCATCGCCGTTTATCTTGTAACAAAGGTATCTGACAGCTTGATCGAAGGTCTGAAATTTTCAAAACAGGCGTATATCATTACCAGCAAGCCTGACGAGATTTCCAGAGAAATCATGGACAAACTGGATCGCGGCGTGACCGGAGTCCACGGAAAGGGAATGTACTCCGGCCAGGATAAGCTGCTTCTTTACTGCGTTGTGGGACGCAAGGAGATCGTGGCATTGAAAGAGCTGGTAGACCATATTGACCCGGATGCTTTTGTGATCGTGTCTGACGTGCGTGAAGTCCATGGTGAGGGATTTATTGAACGTAAGTAAAAAGAAAAACTTTACCAAAGCCTTTTGCGCACCGCAAAAAAGGGAAAAATAGGGCTTGAAATTGGAGTGATATAGAAAAAGTTAAAAAAAATTGCTGGAAATTTGTAAATTTTTTCTACTTTCCTCTTCCTTTTTTGGTGATTTTGTATTAAAATAGGTTCATGGATTTTTGGAATCAGTGGATTTTCCTAAGACTGTCTGAGGTTTTGTGCAATATTACAGATTTGAGACCGCGAATTTTGGCACTAATGGACAGCGATTCATGCCGGTTATACCGGCGAACATATAATGTTACTGCTCTCTTTGACAATGTTTTCACTATCCTGGAATACATTGACAGCTGTGAGACCAGTAGCCCTATAATTTACAAGAAGGGACGGAAGGGTAATGATATCAAATCAGGTACTGCAGAATACACTTGAGGGGCTCAGGGAGATATCCAGGACGGAGTTTTGCATTATTGACACAGATGGCAAGACACTGGCGTCCACCTACAGTGAATTTGAGATTCAGCCACAGGATATTCAGGCATTTGTGGAATCCCAGGCTGCCAGCCAGCTTGTGAAAGGTTATCAGTATTTCAAGGTCTGTGATGATTACCAGCTGGAATACATTCTGGTCGCCCACGGAGAAGATGAAGACACTTATATGGTAGGAAAGCTTGCCGCTTTCCAGATCCAGAGCCTGATCGTTGCATATAAGGAGCGTTTTGACAAGGACAGCTTCATTAAGAACCTGCTTCTTGATAACCTGCTTCTGGTAGATATTTATAATCGTGCGAAGAAGCTTCATATTGATGCTGATGTTCGACGGGTGGTTATGATCCTGGAGCTTGAGCAGGAGAGAGAGCACAGCTCCATGGAGAGCGTGAAGAGTCTGTTTGGCGGCAAGAGCAAGGACTTTATCACAGCTGTTGATGAGAAGAGTATTATCATTGTCAAGGAACTTGAGGAGAATGAAGGATACGAGGAGATGGACAAGCTTGCCCAGACCATCCTTGATACCTTAGGCCTTGAGAAAGAGAATAATACACATATTGCATACGGAACTATCGTAAGCGAGCTGAAGGAAGTTTCCCGTTCCTACAAGGAAGCCAGAATGGCGCTTGATGTAGGCAAGATTTTCTCACCTGAAAAGGATGTTATTGCTTACAGCTCTCTTGGAATTGGTCGTCTGATCTATCAGCTTCCGATCCCGCTGTGCAAGATGTTTATTAAGGAGATCTTCGGCGGCAAGTCCCCGGATGATTTCGACGAGGAGACTCTGGTCACCATCGACAAGTTTTTCGAGAACAGCCTGAATGTATCCGAGACCTCCAGACAGCTTTACATTCACCGTAATACTCTGGTTTATCGTCTGGACAAGCTTCAGAAGAGCACCGGTCTTGACCTTCGTGTATTCGAGGATGCGATCACATTCAAGATTGCGTTGATGGTTGTAAGATACATGAAGTATATGGAGACTCTGGAGTATTAATTTTCATATCTGTAATTTCTGTGCCTGCTGCATTTGTTTGTGGCAGGCATATTTTATCTCTTGTGATTTATCAGTATGAGAACTCTGAACGTGGTATTTGGAAATATTTCTGGATCTGCTTTGTGTTTCCTTTGTGAAATCTATTGCGTTCTTAGTTTTCTCTGTTATAATAAAGTACTGCCTGAAAATGAAGCTGGAAAGATGGCATGTTACTGTGTATGGAAGAAGATATGATAACGATAGAACGGTAATGGTTACTGTTCACTGGTAACATTCCGCGAGGCGTTTTTTGTGAACGAAGTTCACAGTAACCAGTAACCGGTAATGCTTATGCTTTCGGGAAAAATAAGGTTGCATTTTCATCAGACATATATTACAATAATGTTACATAAAAATTAAGCAAACTGCTGAATTGAATTTTTACATGAAAAATTTAGGAGGATATCATGATTGATCTGATAGATGTGAGCAAGTCCTATGGACCGGGGCTGCCGGCAGTGAATCACGCCAATCTCCATGTAGATAAAGGTGAATTCGTATTTATAGTAGGAAACAGCGGTTCTGGTAAATCCACGTTGATCAAGCTGCTTTTGAAGGAACTGGATTCCACATCCGGTACGATTATCGTAAGCGGAGAGAAGCTTGAGGGAATGAAGCACCGCCGTGTGGCTAAATACCGCCGTAAGCTTGGTGTCGTATTCCAGGACTTCCGTCTTCTGAAGGACAGGGATGTGTATGAGAATGTAGCTTTTGCCCAGCGTGTTGTGAACCGTCCTACCAGAGTTATCCGCAAGAGAGTTCCGGAGGTACTTCAGGAAGTTGGACTTGCAGGGAAATACAAGGCGTACCCGGACGAGCTGTCAGGTGGAGAGCAGCAGAGAGTTGCTCTTGCCAGAGCGATTGTAAACCGCCCGGACATCCTTCTTGCAGACGAGCCCACTGGTAATCTTGATCCGAAGACATCCGAGGAGATCATGAAGCTCCTTGAGGAGATCAACCAGCGTGGAACCACCGTTCTGGTAGTAACCCACAATAAAGAGATTGTCAATTCCATGAAGAAGCGTGTACTGACCATGCATAATGGAGTGATCATCAGCGACAAGAAAGAGGGAGAATATTATGAGGCCTAGTACCATCTGGTATACTCTGAAGCAGGGTATCAAGAACATCAAGAGAAATTTCATGTTTTCCATTGCTTCTATTATTACGATGGCAGCATGTATTTTTCTTTTCGGAATTTTCTTTTCCATTGTAAATAATGTGAATACGCTGGCGCATAAGGTTGAGGAAGATGTGCCGATCACAGTGCTTTTTAATGAAGGAACCACACAGGAGCAGATGGATGCAGTTGGAGAACTGATCAGGCAGCGCCCGGAGGTTTCCAAGATTGAATTTGAGTCCGGTGATGAAGCCTGGGAGAAGATGAAGCAGGAATATTTCGGTGATGACTCTGAGGCAGCAGACGGTTTCAAAGATGATAACCCGCTGGCAAACTCATCCAACTACCGTGTGTACATGAACAACATTGAGAAACAGTCTGAGCTGGTTGCCTACATCAAGACACTGGATAATGTACGAGAGGTCAATCAGTCTGAACAGGCTGCCAAGACTCTTGGTTCCATTAACCGTATTGTTTCCTATGTATCTGTTGCAGTGATTGTGATCCTGCTGCTGATCGCTATTTTCCTGATCAGCAATACCATTTCCGTTGGTATTACAGTTCGTAAGGATGAAATCGGAATTATGAAATATATTGGTGCTACCGATAGTTTTGTACGTGCACCGTTCCTTCTGGAGGGTATGATCCTGGGACTGATCGGTGCAGGAATCCCACTGATCATTTTGTATTTCTGTTACAATAATGTGGTAACCTATGTATATACCAAGTTCAGCGTACTTCTGGGTGTTGTAGATTTCATTCCGGTTGGACAGATCTACCAGACACTGGTTCCGGTGGCGCTGGCACTGGGAATTGGAATTGGTCTTGTGGGAAGCTTTATTACTACAAGAAAACACTTGAAGGTGTGAGAGTTCTGTTTTACAATAAGGGCGGTTATTCGCATTCCGCCAGAATATGAGAAGAGGATATGGGGGCTGCTGGAGAGATCTGGCAGTCCTTTTGTATAAAGAGATAGAGAGGGTATTCAGGGCGGACGCATTTGGGCAAATGATATTCCACGCAAGTCGGTGCAACGCTCCGGCGAGCTAGCTGGTAACTGCGACTAAGACGCTCGGGAGAGCCCTCGCGTCTAAGTCTTCGTAACCATCGGATCTCACCTGCGCTAAGGGCGCACCTGAAATGACTTGCTTAGGAATATCAGTTGCCCAAATGCTGCTGGTTGGATAGAACTTGTATAGCGAAAATAAGGAGAAATATAGATGGCAGATAAACAATTTATAAAGGGAGCCATAACTGGTGTGCTTTGCGCATCCCTGGTGCTGGGCGGGGGATATGTGGGTCTTCAGAAAGCGGGGCGTGCAGGAAGTACAGTGCTGTCGGATGTGGCGGTTACTCAGAAGATTAAGTATCTGGAAGATATTATAGATCAGAATTATCTGGAAGATGTGGATGAGGATTCGCTGAAAGAGGGGATTTATACCGGGCTTCTGTATGGGCTGGGGGATCCGTATTCCAGGTATTATACGGAGGAAGAATACGAGGAGGAGATGAGAGATACGGAGGGCTCTTACTCTGGAATCGGTGTTAGCATTACCAAGAATACGGAGGGCGGAATTCTGGTAGTGGACTGTTATGAGGGCAGTCCGGCGGATGAGGCCGGACTGAAGGCGAATGATGTGATCACGGCTGTGAACGGAACGGATGTAACGGAAATGACGCCTGCTGAGGTCTCAAAGATGATACGGGAAAAGGAGGACGGTACTTCTATTCTGACCGTTTATCACCAGGAGGCAGATGAACCGGAAGAAATAACAGTGACTTTGAGCGATGTGGAGCTGCCCACTGTTTCTTATGAAATGCTGGAGGATTCTATAGGGTATTTGCGAATTACAGAGTTTACCATGGTGACACCCCAGCAGTTTGAGGATGCTTACAAAGATCTTCAGGCAAAAGGCATGGAGAAGCTGATCGTGGATCTTCGTGACAATCCAGGTGGGGTGCTTTCTTCTGTGTGCGATGTGCTGCGCCAGATTCTGCCCGAAGGACTGATCGTGTATACAGAGGACAAATATGGGGAAAAACAGGAGATGAAGTGTGACGGAGACACCCCGATCGACATTCCGCTGGCAGTGCTGGTAAATGAGAACAGCGCCAGTGCATCGGAGATTTTTGCCGGAGCTGTGAAGGATTATGAGATTGGAACGATTGTGGGAACCACCACTTATGGAAAGGGAATCGTTCAGAGCATCCGCCAGCTCTCTGATGGAAGTGCGGTGAAGCTGACTACGGCGAAATATTTTACCCCCAAGGGCAATGATATCCACAAGGTGGGAATCACACCGGATGTGGAGGTAAAACTGGATGCCAGCCTTTTGAACCGGACGGATTATACCCATGACGAGGATAATCAGCTTCAGGCCGCAATAGAGGCGGTTTCTCGTTGACAAAACCACTATGTTGGATTAGAATGATAAAAGGATTTTTGCAAAATAACGCGCCTGATCTGCGCGATAAACAGGCTGATCAGTCGATGGTTATTTTGTTGACAGGCAATAGCTGTGGAAGTATTAAACAGTTATGATAGGTAATAACTGTGAAGGCATTGAACAGTTATGACAGGCACAATAAATGTGGAGGAACCATCAATGAAACACAATTTTAAGAAAATCGAGCCGAAATGGCAGAAAAAGTGGGAAGAGCAGCAGGCATTTAAAGCTGTTGACGGAAGTGATAAACCGAAATTCTACGGCCTTGTAGAGTTCCCATACCCAAGTGGTGCGGGAATGCACGTCGGACATATTAAGGCATATTCCAGTATCGAGGTACTTTCCAGAAAGAGAAGAATGCAGGGATACAATGTACTGTTCCCCATCGGATTCGATGCATTCGGACTTCCTACTGAGAATTATGCGATTAAGACGAATACACATCCTCGTGAGATCACAGACCAGAACATTGCGAAATTCACCAATCAGCTGAAGAGTGTTGGATTCTCCTTTGACTGGAGCCGTGTGATCGATACCACACAGGAAGATTTCTATAAATGGACCCAGTGGATTTTCCTGAAAATGTTTGAGAACGGACTTGTTTTCCGTGATAAGACATTAGTTAACTATTGCCCATCCTGTAAGGTTGTTCTTTCCAATGAGGATAGTCAGGGCGGCAAATGCGATATCTGCCACAGCGACGTTATCCAGAAGTCCAAGGATGTCTGGTATTTAAGAATCACCCAGTATGCAGACAAGCTTCTTGAGGGACTGGAGGATGTGGACTATCCGGCGAACATCAAGCAGCAGCAGGTAAACTGGATCGGTAAATCCACAGGTGCTTTCGTAAACTTCTCAGTTGACGGAATTGATGAGACCCTGCAGATTTACACCACCAGACCAGATACCCTGTTCGGTGTAACCTTCATGGTTATCGCACCGGAGCATCCGCTGATCGACAAGTATGCTGACCGCATCACAAACATGGATGCGATCAAGGCTTACCGTGAAGAGTGTGCGAAGAAGACTGAGTTCGAGAGAACCCAGCTTGTAAAAGAGAAAACAGGTGTATGCATCCAGGGACTTGAAGGCGTAAATCCTGTAAATGGCAAGAAGATCCCGATCTACATTGCAGACTATGTAATGATGGGATATGGTACCGGCGCGATCATGGCGGTACCGGCACATGACCAGAGAGACTATGATTTCGCCAAGAAATTTGGTATTGACATTATCCAGGTTATCAAGGGCGGCGATATTGAGAAAGAAGCCTACACAGGTGACGGCGAGATGATCAACTCCGATTTCCTGAATGGCTATACAAATAAGAAGGATTCCATCAAGCGCATGCTGGAAGAGCTTGAGAAGAAGGGCATTGGTAAAGCTGGTGTTCAGTATAAGATGAAAGACTGGGCATTCAACCGTCAGAGATACTGGGGCGAGCCAATCCCGATCGTTCATTGTCCAAAGTGCGGTGACGTAGCGGTTCCATATGAGGAGCTTCCGCTTCGTCTGCCGAAGATCAAGGATTTCCAGCCAGGTGAGGACGGACAGTCTCCACTTGCAAAGATCGATTCCTTCGTAAACTGCAAATGCCCGAAATGCGGCGGCGATGCCAAGAGAGAGACTGATACCATGCCACAGTGGGCTGGATCTTCCTGGTATTTCCTTCGTTATGTGGATCCACACAATACAGAAGCTCTTGCAGACCGCAAGAAGATGGAATACTGGATGCCGGTTGACTGGTACAACGGCGGTATGGAGCATGTAACCAGACATATGATCTACTCCAGATTCTGGCATCATTTCCTGTATGACATGGGAATTGTCAATACTCCGGAGCCATATGCGAAACGTTCTGCACAGGGTATGATCCTTGGCTCAGACGGTGACAAGATGAGTAAATCCAAGGGCAACGTTGTTGACCCGCTTGACATTGTAAATGAGTATGGTGCAGATGCACTTCGTACTTACGTTCTCTTCATGGGTGACTACGGCGCAGCTGCTCCGTGGAACGACAGCTCCGTAAGAGGCTGCAAGCGTTTCCTTGAGAGAGTTGCAGGACTGACCGATATTATGACAGAGGAGCCGGCAGCCAAGGATATGGAGGTTAAGATCCATAAGGCAATCAAGAAGGTATCCTCCGATATTGAGGCTATGAAGTTCAACACTGCAATTGCCTGCCTGATGACTCTGATCAATGAGATTTATGCAGTTGGCAAGATCAGCAAGAATGACCTTGTAATCTTCATCAAGCTCCTTTGCCCGTTTGCACCTCATCTTTGCGAGGAAATCTGGGAGACCATCGGCGGAGAAGGCTTACTTTCCCTTTCCCAGTGGCCGGAATATGAAGAGAGCAAGACTGTAGAGGACTCCATAGAAATCGGTGTCCAGGTCAACGGTAAGGTTCGCGGAACCATCGTAATCCCGAACGGCTGTGCGAAAGAGGAAGCTCTTGAACTGGCTAAGAAAGACGAGAGAGTAGCTTCCTTCCTGGAAGGCAAGACTCTAGTAAAAGAGATTTATGTACCGAATAAGATCGTAAACTTTGTTGCGAAATAAAGATTACTGGAATAGAGAAACTCTCCACTGAATGATCGGTGGGGAGTTTTTTGAATTACAGCAGTTATCTTCAAATAAAAGAATAAAAGACTATCTTATAAAAGAAGATCAGTGGTCAGATAATATGAAGACTGACGGCACACTTGGAAAATTATAGCCAGAGAAAATGCAGAGATAGTCCACTGCTGGCTATAGAAGTATATAGAAAATGCATAAAACGATTATGACTGTTTTAAGAAATTAAACGCCTGCTCATAATGGAGAATGCGGTTTTTTTGATTTTCCAATAAGGTGGTTCGCTTTAATTCAATGGCAATTGTGTAATCTACAAGTTCTTTTCCAGTGCAGTCGAGAAGACGATATTTCTCGATAAGCTGCTGTTCGGAGATGGATTGAACATCGACAGCTGTAGTCGCTCTTTCTTCTGTTAACCCTAACAGGTAATCTGTAGAGACATGAAAAAGCTGCGACATCTTTATAAGGAATGGAAAGCCTGGTTCCCGAATGTCCATTTCGTAATTACGCAAAGTGTTGGCAGGAATGCCAAGCTCGGCAGCGAAAGCGTCGCGATTGCGATAACCATGTTCTTTACGCAGCTGCATAAGTCTTTTTCCAAAAGTCATGATAAAAATCCCTCCATTTTCTATTATTGATTGACAAAATCATATAGAATAGATATACTATACTCACCAGAACAGTTGGAAGGTAGATGCTCTCTACCTGATCCTGTTATATTGGGTGTTGACTATTGAGATAGCCGTTCCGCAACTTTCCGAGGGTTAGGACGGCTATTTCTTATGTATGGCGAATTCCAGAATAGAAACAAGTAAAATACCTGCGGTTAAAATAACCATAAATTCTTCATAGGTTGACATAAGTATCACCTCCTCCATAAAACTCGGATGGGTGAGAGCACGTCCCCCAACTGCTCGGGAAAATATATTAAATTTGAAATACATATATTTATTATATAGAATAATTCGAATTACGTTAATAAAAAATATCCAAACAAGGAATAAAATATATAAATACACTCAAAACGAGTAAAAAAATAAGGAGCTGAAAAACGATGAATGGACTCAGCCAAAAACGATATCTCGAACTCCCCCTCCCAACCGAAGACGATCCCCGCTCAGACCAGCAGCGGATCCTGGATAGTCTGGCGGCAGCAGGTGTGGAAGAGCGAGTTCATATACCTGTCCACATTTTGCGGCAGTTATACCCTTTGCTGGACAACGCAAAGTGGAAAATAACGGTTTCCCTTGCCTGGAATGGGGAAAACTGGGAAATGGTGGAGATAGAGGAAGGAGATACCACCGCGCAGCATTATGGGCTGGCAGTGGATCTGGGAAGTACCACTGTGGTGGCGAGACTTCTGGACTGCAACAGTGGAGAGATTTTGGAGGAAGTCAGCTGCTTCAATAAGCAGATCCAGTGGGGGACAGATATTCTGTCCAGGATTTTTTACTGTAAAGATAATAAGGAAAAGCTGGAAGAAGTGCGGCGGGCTACAGTAGAATCCATTTGTGAATGCATGGATAAGCTGGATGCAAGCCACTCCGCGCTCTCCATGGTAATCGCGGGTAACACCACCATGATTCACTTCCTTCTGGGAATGGATGCCTTCTGCGTTTTCTACACTCCGCACGCAGTCCATGCCGATCGCCCCGGTTTCCAGATGGCGCGTGATCTGGACATTCCGCTGAAAGGCTACGTTTATTGTTACCCTGCCAAGTCAAACTACCTTGGCGGCGATATTATCAGCGGCATGATTGACACTGAATTATATAAGAAAAACGAGATCAGCGTCTTCTTCGATATCGGAACCAACGGCGAGCTGGTGATCGGAAATAAAGAATTTCTTCTCTGCGGTGCAGGCGCAGCAGGACCAGCGCTGGAGGGAGGCGTGGTGCGCACTGGAATGCGGGCAGACGTAGGGGCAGTAGATGAAGTGAAGATAAGGGATGGAAACATCTTTGTGCATGTAATTGGAAATTCTGCGCCTCAGGGAATCTGCGGCTCCGGCATCATAGACCTGATCGCAGAGCTTTTCTTGGAGGGCTGGATCGACATCCGCGGCAAGCTTTCCCCGGAAAAAAGCCCTCTCATTCAGGAGAGAGACAACCAGCTCTGTGTGGAATATGCCCCCGGTCTGTACTTCTACCAGAAGGACATCGACGAATTTATCCGCACCAAATCCGCCGCCCACACCATGGTAGAAATCATGCTCCGTGAATCCGGTCTTGACTTAAACCAGGCCGACCGCTTCTATGTAGCCGGAGCCTTTGGTAAACACGTATCCAAAGAATCCGCCATCACCATCGGCATGTATCCCGATATGGATCGCGACCACATTATCAACGCTGGAAACTCCTCACTGGAAGGAGCTCAGAAGCTTCTTTTAAACCGAAGTTTCCTCACTGACATCGACCAGATCTTGGAAGAAATGATTTATATTCAGTTCGCGGAAGTGGAGGATTTCCTGGAATTGATGGTAGCGGCACAGGCTTTGCCCCATACAGATTATAAGCGGTATCCTACGGTTATGGAGAAACTAAAAGAACGGCAGAAAGATATAAAGCTATAAACTGCTTTTTGATTTATTTCAATGAAAATTCATTTTCAAATGGTTGATTTGAAGAAGTTCTTTCGATATACTTAGAAGTAATAGAAATCATCGAAAAGGACTGATTACATGCCATTACTCGAAGAAAAAGTTTATACAATAGATGATATATATGCTCTTCCAGAAGGGGAGAGAGCGGAGCTTATTGATGGACATATATACTATACGGTACCACCTAACAGAACACACCAGAAAATATCCATGGAACTGTCAGCCAGAATTCTTGAGTACATCCGTTCCCATAAGGGGAAATGCGAAGTCTATGCTGCTCCATTTGCAGTATATCTGGATGACACGACTAGTACTTATGTAGAGCCAGACATTTCAGTGATTTGCGACCCGGATAAACTGGATGATCAAGGCTGCAATGGTGCACCAGACTGGATTATTGAGATTGTTTCTCCTGCAAGTAAACGAATGGACTATTATACGAAGCTTTTTAAATACAGAACAGCAGGTGTAAGAGAATACTGGATCATAGATGCGGCTAAGAATCAGATATTTGTATATAATTTTGAAAAAGGAGATACGGAACAATATACACTGCAGGATTCGGTAAAAGCAGGAATTTATGAGAACCTGGTGATTGATTTTAGTAAACTGGATATTTAGAAAATGCATGTAAGGGCAGGCCTGTTTTGCAGCTTGCCCTTTTTGCAATTCGTACAGCAATAATGAGAAAAATGTAAAAATTATCTAAATTTATAGTAATTTCTCACAAAATATGCTATACTACTCCCAAACCAACAGACAGGAAGTGTACGAAATGACAGCACCCAAGAAACCACCAATTACGAAAAGTTTCGGATACGCATTTGAAGGAATTTTCACCTGTATCCGCAAGGAACGGAACATGAAGATCCACTGTATCATGGCAGTCCTGGTAGTGATCGCAGGCATCATCCTGAAGCTTTCCCCAGTGGAATGGTGCATCTGTTTTGGCCTTTTCGGACTGGTGATGGCACTGGAGCTGGTGAACACCGCCGTAGAATCCGTGGTGGATCTGGTGACCAGCGAGTACAAGCCCCTGGCGAAGATCGCCAAGGACACCGCAGCAGGCGCCGTCCTGATCGCCGCCATCATGGCCGCCATCGCCGGATTGATCATTTTCGTACCTAAAGGGCTGGCATTTCTTGGGCTTTTATGAGAAGTCCGATCTGCTGAAAACGAAAATCCCACAGGGAGTTGGCAGATACAGCTGTAAATAAGAAAGGAGCACACACTATGGAACTTGGAGAAGGCATCAAAAAAATATTACTTGCAGGAATCGGCACTGCAGCAGTGACCGCAGAGAAATCCAAAGAAGTTCTGGATGAACTGGTAAAGAAAGGTGAGCTCACTGTAGAACAGGGCAAGGTCCTCAATCAGGAGCTGAAGCACAATATCAAAGAGAGCATGAAGAAGAACGTAAACGTAACCCTGAAGCCGTCCAACCCGGATGAGCTGAAGGAAGTCCTTGGCAAAATGACTCCGGATCAGCTGGCCGCCCTGAAAGAGCAGATCAGCAAGATGCAGGCGAAAGACGTAGACGCAGAGGAGACTGCCGAAGAAGAGGAAGAGGCAGAAGAAGTGGAGGAAGCCAAAGAAGAATACGAGGACGACCCTCAGGAATAAGCAATAACATTTTCCGAAAAAGAAATAGTATTGCCTTGTTTAAGAAGTGCAGCAGGAAATCCTGAACGGCATTGCAGAACAAAATAAAGAAATTTATGAAGGCAGGATGAGGAGAAAGAGTACCCGAATCCTGCCTTTTCAGTAAGGGGAACAGACATGGGTGTGACAAAGAATGACAGTACGATGAAGTCAGAAGCAGACCAGGCACAAAGAAAGAATCTGGAAGTGGAAAACCAACAGGATAAAAATGAGAAAAACAGCACAGCTGGTAAGAAGTCAAATGGCAAAGACACCGGCACGTATAAAGAAAGGCTAAAAGAAATTACAGCCGTTCTCCACAAGCATGCCATCACCCGAGGCGTCTCCCCGGAGAAGCTCCGCCTTATTCTCACAGATCTCGGCCCCACCTTCATCAAGCTGGGACAGATCATGTCCATGCGCTCCGACATTTTGCCCAAGCGCTACTGCGACGAGCTGATGAAGCTTTGCTCTGATGTAGACCCCATGCCATTTGCAGAAGTTGAAGAAGTCCTCCGGGAAGCATTTGGCTGTCCCTGGCAGGAAGAATTTCAGGAAATCCAGGAGAAGCCCCTTGGCTCAGCCTCTATCGCCCAGGTACACCGCGCCGTCCTGAAAACCGGCGAAGAAGTTGTGATAAAGGTTCAGCGAAAGGGCATCTACGAGATCATGGCCCGTGATATCGGCCTGATGAAAAAGGCAGTGAAGCTTCTTCCCCCTGTAAGCATCAAGGAAGCGGTAGATCTGAATCTTGTTCTGGAAGAGCTGTGGCGAGTCACACAGGAAGAGATGAATTTCCTTACGGAAGCAGCCAACATGGAAGAATTTTCCAGAAAAAATAAAAAAGTAGTATTTGTGAAAACGCCTATTCTTTACAGGGAGTATACCACAGCCAGCGTCCTCGTTATGGAATATATCGACGGTATTCCCATCGATCATAAGGAAGAGCTTCTTGCTGGCGGCTATGACCTTAATGAGATTGGAAGCAAATTTGTGGATAATTTTATCAAGCAGGTTATGGACGACGGCTTTTTCCACGCAGACCCCCATCCGGGAAATGTGATGATCCAGGGCGGCAAAATCGTGTGGATCGACATGGGAATGATGGGACGGCTGAATGATCGTGACCGCGAGCTGATCGGGCAGGCTATCGAAGGTGTGGCGCTGAATGACATTGGAAAAATTCAGGATGCAGTGCTGGCACTTGGAGAATTCAAGGGGAAACCCAATCAGAGCCGTCTTTACACAGACATCCGCGACCTTATGGCGAAATACGGCACCGCAGATTTTGGCGAAATCGATATCGTAGAAATCCTTACAGATCTGATGGACGTAATGAAGGAGAACAAGATTGTCATGCCCCATGGCCTCACCATGCTTGCAAGAGGGCTGACTCATATGGAAGGGGTACTGGCAGATATCAGCCCGGAGATCAATATGGTGCAGATTGCAGCTGCCCGTCTGAAGGGAAACCTTCTGGAGGAGGGGAACTGGAAGAAGCAGATGAAGGGCACCGGGAAAAAGCTGTATCGCTCCATGCTCCGCGCTGTGGATATTCCTGCGCTGGCAGCAGATTTCCTGCAGGGCTGTATGAAGGGCCAGACCAAGATCAACCTGGACCTTCACGCCTCCGATGACCTGGCGTGGCTGATGCGCCGCCTGATCCGGAATATTGTGCTTGGTCTTTGGGTCATGGCACTTCTGATCAGCTCCAGTATTATCTGCACCACGGACATGACACCGAAGATAATGGGAATTCCAGCCTTTGGAGTGTTGGGATACTTTGGGGCATTGGTCATTCTCATGTACCTGTTTATCAAACACTTTATGAAAAAGTAGTGGAAAAAACCAGTGGGAAAATCTGGTTAAGTGGATAAAATTACCAAACTTTGCCGGAAAGGCCAGAAAGAAACCTGGGGGGGTTGACACTAATAGGGCAGGGTGGTATTCTCTTAAGAAGACTGGAATGGTGAAATTTGTCGAAATTGGAAATAAATAATACCCGTTGACGCATAAACGGTGGTTACAGATCAGGAGAGATGTGACCTAAATATGCCTGAGAAAAAGCATAACCGGAAAGCGTTGGCGGGAAAATATAATTTTAGATAAGTTATAAATATAAGGAAAAAATAGATTTTGCCATTGCATTTTAGAGAATGGAAGGCTTCTGTCAGCCGTATTTACCTAAGCTGAACGGAAGAAAAGTACTTGGGAGGGAAAAGGAAAATATGTATCGGAAGGACTCAGAGGGCTGGTTAAAACATGCGGATTTTATTGTTCTGGATATGATCTGTCTGCAGCTGGCATTTATTTTGGCATATGCATTCCGCGGGTACGGATTCAATGTGTATGGAGATATTTTGTATCGAAATATGGCAATATTCCTTGGCTTTGCCGATCTGGTGGTGATCTTCACCTCCGGTACCATGAAAAGCGTTCTGAAAAGAGGTCACTATAAAGAATTTGTCACCACCTTGAAAAATGCTGTGGCAGTAGGTGCTCTTGCAATCGCTTACCTGTTCATAATCCAGGAGGGCCAGAGCTTTTCCAGAATGATCCTGATCACCACAATTGTGATCTACCTGGTCCTCACCTATGCCATAAGAGAAATCTGGAAAAATTCCTTACATAGAAAAATGGAAAACGGCGGCGATAAGAAGCTGTTGATCATCACTTCCAAAGCGGTAGCCAAGAACGTAGTGCACAGCATGCAGGAAAACAATTATGCCAGATATTCCCTTGCCGGAGTGGTTGTGATCGATGAGGACTGTACCGGTGAGAAAATCTGTGGTGTCCCTGTTGTGGCAGGCGAGAGTGACGTGCCTATGTATGTCTGCCAGGAGTGGATTGACGAGGTGCTGATCGTCGTCTCCGAAAATCTGCCATATCCGGACGAGCTTATCGACAAGCTCACCGAAACCGGCGTAACCGTTCATCTGAATCTTGCAAAAATCACCAATCAGACTGGCAAAAGACAGTTTGTGGAAAAGGTTGGAAGCTACACAGTTCTGACCACAAGTCTGAACTATGCATCCTTCGGGCAGCTTTTCCTGAAGCGCCTGATGGACATCTGCGGCGGACTGGTTGGCTGTATTTTCACAGGAATCATTACCATCTTCGTTGGTCCCGCCATCTACCTGGCATCCCCGGGCCCGATTTTCTTCTCCCAGGAACGTGTGGGAAAGAACGGAAAGAAATTCAAAATGTACAAATTCCGCAGCATGTACATGGATGCGGAAGCGCGGAAAGCCGAGCTTATGAAAGAGAACAAACTGGGCGATGGCAAAATGTTCAAGATGGACTTCGACCCCAGAGTAATCGGAAATAAGGTGCTGCCGGATGGGACACATAAGACCGGGGTGGGAGATTTTATCAGAAGGACGAGCCTGGATGAGTTCCCGCAGTTCTTTAATGTGCTCAAGGGGGATATGTCCATTGTAGGGACGAGACCGCCGTTGATTTCGGAGACGAATTTGTATGAACCGAGACATAAGGTAAGACTGGCAATTAAGCCGGGGATTACCGGAATGTGGCAGGTGAGTGGGAGAAGTGATATTACGGACTTTGAAGAGGTTGTGAGGTTGGATAAGGAATATATTGAGAATTGGGATATTGGGTTGGATATTAAGATTCTTTTGAAGACGGTGATGGTTGTTGCGAAGAAAGACGGATCGATATGATTGTGTCTACTATAATATAGATAGGTGGGAGGCTTTGGTGCAGCTCTGTTTTGACCCACAAAATGAGCAGCAAGTAAAAAATTAAGGAGAACGAATCGAGTCTACGGTGGATTGCCATTGAGTGATCCGCCGTGGGCTTGTTTGCTGTTTTTACAAAATAAAAGACTAGTGAGGGAGAATAGAACGATGAAAAACTATAAAATCGCTGTGGCCGGCACGGGATACGTCGGGCTTTCGCTGGGAGTGCTTCTGAGCCAGCATCATCAGGTAGTTGCAGTCGATATTGTGCAGGCTAAGGTCGATATGATTAACAACAAGAAATCTCCGATTCAGGATGATTATATTGAAAAATACTTGGCAGAAAAGGACTTGAATTTGACCGCAACGCTGGATGCAAAGGCAGCATAGCGGTATTATTGATCTTATGTTATTGGCCAAGTAAGGTACATCATGTAAGTGTAACAGAAATTATCAAGGTACTCTTCTTGACGTCATTGTTGTCAATTGGTGCATTTATAAAAGGAACGCCGACAAAAGCCTGTTATATGCTTGCTTTGACCTCATTAGCTTTGATGTCGTTCGCATTGATGTCGCAAAGTATCCTGTCTACAAATAAGAGAATTAAAATTGCTGCGAATGCTATTTTTTCAGGAGCTGTTTTTTCTGCACTCATTGGTTTAATCACCGGAACATTAGGATTTACACTTGGATCAGACGAATCAATTGTCGGAATATTATATGTGTCTGGATTTCAAGTAAAAAACTACTGTGGTGGAATATGGCTTCTTTTGTTTATTCTTAACTATATATACTATATAAGAAATGGAAGGCTTAGTCACAAGGAAAAAATCGTTTTGACAATGTTCCTATTTCTGATTGTTCTTAGTGGCTCAAAAGGCGCATTCGCTCTTAGTAAGCTGAACGAAAATGGTATGAATCCAGTAACAGAAAAAGAGCTTCTGGAAAATAGGATTGATTTTAATGAGCATAAAATTCCGCACGTTGAATTTGTGGAATTTCCAGAGGAAATGAGATCACAGTATTTGCTGTATGCATTTCCAACTATGTTGAAAATGGCATATGAATATTGTTTTATCACATTTGGAGAAAAATATTTAAAGAATCCTATAGCAATGAATATTAGGGATTTTTTGATAAAATACGATTATAAAAAAGATACAGAATACTGCTCGCCCACTATAGCTTCTTTAATGTGGATAAGTGAAGAAGAGCGGAAAATATCATTAAAAATGTATATAGATAATGATAATATATGGGTGCAGATTGTATTATGGGGGATGATTTTAGCAAATATTTGTATGTTAGAAGAGGTATTTGAGGATGAGATGAAGATTGACAGTGGTTTAAGTGTAGAAATGTGAAGACCACTTATTGAATAAAAATGGATCTTGGAGAAAGACACCATTAAAGAAAAATCGTGCATTTTCGAGGATTGAATTATTTATGACGGACTCTGAATATA
>UMLB01072832.1_pt1 | contig 33503 bp, 25 predicted proteins | sample 1966481 | NCBI WGS metagenome assembly UMLB01 (sample SAMEA4836192, study PRJEB28245) | human gut metagenome | biome: gut microbiome; material: fecal sample | place: Denmark | collected 2008 | reverse complement strand
CTGGAAATCCCGCAGATAACTGATTACGTCCCACGGACAATAAATGTCTGCATCGCCAAAATGATAACCGTCGTACCATGTCTTGATTTCAGCAGACTGCGATTCAAGATCAGCATCTTTCAGCATTTGATCTACATCTGCCTGTGTAAACCCAAAGGATTCGCTCAACCGGGGAGAAAGAATCGTATCCGAAACAAAATTGTTCGTCCCGGTAAAGATGCTTTCTTTTGCAATTTTCAGGCAGCCGGTAATAACAGCAAAGTCAAGCGAAGTATTGTCTTTGAGCGTGGTGCTCATCATAGCCCGCATCACGTCCAGCATCTGCGAATAATATCCGTTGCTGCTGGCTTTTGCAATGGGAACATCATACTCATCCAGAATGACGACCGCCGATTTTTTGAAGTGGATTTCCAGCATCCGGGTCAATAGCAAAAAGCAGCTTTTGGTTTCATCTATGGATGCAGTGCGTCCCAGAATCCGCTTAAAGATGCCTTTGTCATCGTCGGAAATAGCATCGTCATCCAAAAGAAACTGATAATCCTGAAATGCAAATGCCAGTTTCATGCACAGCATTCCGTAGGCACTTTCAAAGGTCAGACCGTCCGTATCCTTGAAAGAGAAAAATACCACAGGACACTGGTTCATCCATTTTTTGCAAAGCTCTGTATTTTTGGAGATCGCCAATCCCTCAAACAGTTGCTTGCTGTCTTTGCGGATGTCCAGAAAATTTGCGAGAGTGCTCATACCAAGTGATTTTCCGAAACGGCGAGGACGAGTGATCAATGTTACTTCAGCGATACCACCGCTAAGAAGTTCAGAAATCAGATTGGTCTTGTCGATATAATAATACCCGCCTTCTCGAATCTTTTCAAAATTCGAGATTCCAACAGGAAACTGCAAATCTTTCATGCAATGCTCCTTTCCGCTCACAGAGGAGAGCTTTCAGAACTCACTACTGTAAGTGTACCATGAAATATAGAATCATACAAGAATCAAGTGACATCGAAATAGAGCAGTTTTATCATGCTACGTTCAATCTGGTGGCTTTATAGCAGTCAGCGCACATTCCCTCATGGGTGGCTGCAAACTCTGCCGCCTGCATGATGGAGCCATCTTTCAGCTTGACCCTCTTGATAGGCTGGTTGCACCGGGCACAGATGCAGGGCACAGGCGGCTGTTCCTGCTTCGGGCTAGCGGATCTCGGTTTCGGCTGCTTTTGCGGTTCTGCCTCCGGCTGCGGTGCAGCATCTTCCGGCAAATCCTCTCCGGCATAAACGTACAGGCCAAGACCGAACATAGCAAGGTTCTTCACCAAGCACCGCATGATGGCTTTATTCACATCGAACATGGATGCTGCTTCTACGGTGCGCTCTTCCATGCCGATCTTTTCACGGCGGCGGGTCTGCGGATTGTAGTCCCATTTCGGGGTGGTGTAGGTATAAGGCACGGCTTTCATGGCTTTGTTGGAACTGTCCAAAACCGGAAGCCACATTTCGTGCGAAACGCCCTCAATCGTGACCGAGGTATACACCATGAAGCCGGTTATGGGATCATAAACATAGGGCAGGCCGTTGAATTTCTTGACCTCGTAGCTGGCAGCGGGATACAGCTTCTTCACCTCTGCCCAGGCATACGCCCAGCTTACATATTTCAGTTCCGTGTTGCCGGACTTTTTGACTTCCAGATGATCTTTGAAGTCAATAGCAAATAATTTTACGAATGGATTTTCCATGATAGCATCCTTTCTGATAAAAACCCGGCGCAACAAATGAATTGCTGCGCCGGGTTTTGTATTGCTGTACTAAACAAAGTTAGAGAAACGGGCAATTTTGTATTGCCGTACTAAACAAAATTGGAAAAACAGGCAATTTTGTATGCCAGCAGACATACAAAAATCATGCTGCATGGATAATGGTAAACCTGCGGCTGCTTACATTCTTGCTGTACCGATTGAAAATATCGGGCTGTTCTTTCTTCAAACGCTGGGAGTCTACCCGTTTACTTTCGGAGGATACCCACGATACCTTATAGCCCGGTGCTGTGCCATAAGCGGCATCCTGCATTTGCAGCTTGACCTGCTGCTCAATAGCTGTTTTCTCCTGTTCCATCTGCTCGATTTGATCGGAAAGCTCCTGCCGCTTATCCAACAGGTCGCGGATGGGATTCAGATCGGCAGTTTTGTTTCTATCATCTGCAGAGTACAGCTGATTGATCTGCTGTGTATCCCCCTCGCTTCCGGTAGGTACAGGCGGAATTTCGGGCATCACGTTGTATTTCCAGAAGTGCTCTTCCTTGGCAATGAGGTTGTTCAGAACTTCTTTGTCGGTTGTGATCTTGTGAATCACCAGCTCTTTTCCGAAAATAAGAGCAGCAATGTACCAGCAGTCAAAACCGCTGACGGCCAGATAGTGATTGACCTGAGCCATGTAATGTGCAGGGATTTTGCCATCTGTCCACTTATCTGCGGAGAAGGGCGAGACTGTCTTGCATTCCAGCCCGGCCTTCTGTCCAACGATCAGGCGGTCAAAGTCTGCCAGAAGTAGCGGATGTTCCTCACTCTGGTAAATGGCATTTGCACGGCGTACTTTCAGACCGGTGGCCTCGGTGAAGCGCTGCGCCACATAATCCTCCAAATCACGGCCCTGCCGCACGGCTTCGTTGTCGATATTTTCAATGGTATCGCTGATTTTATCGTGGTACACCTGAAATGCCGAGCGGTAGGGATTCAGGCCAAGGATGGCACCGGCATCCGTGCCGGTAATGCCGCACTTACGGTAACGGAGCCAATCTTCTTTGGACAGGTTCAAAGTTGAAATCAATCTTTTCATGCACTTTGCATCCTTTCTCTCATAATTGATTCGGTAATGATGAAGTCGTATTCCACCAAGTCTTTCATGATCGTGGAAAAGTCGCTGGCCAATGAATGGCAAGAGCCAACCCACAGGTCATAAAGAAAATCCAGAATATTATTTTGCACCCTGAGATGGTTCCAGTAGCGCTCCTCCAGTCTGCCCTCGGATTCCAAAACAATAATGGCGGTGCTGATGGTACTTTTCATCGTGATCTCATAAGCCGTGGTAACGCTGATTTCAGAAGCACTCTTCTCAACGTTGTCAAAAAATTCCGTGAATTCCCTGAAAATGCGGTTATTTACATCATTCATGGCTTGCTCCTTTATGCTGCTGCCAGCACCATCTTGTAGGCTTTGTCGATCATGGGGTTACCCTCTGCGGTGCGCAGGAACAGGTTTTCGTTGTAGTTTTTGGTCTTGCGGAGAGGGTCTGCGTGGGTAGCAAAATCGGAGACTGCGTTGATAAAGCGCCAACCGTTTTTGCCGACCCATTCCAGATCCGGTGCGTTATAATAGCGAGCCTTCAGATCTTCCTGCAAGCGCAGGTTATTCTTCCGCTGGCAATCAGACAGGTCCTCAGAAATCGGGAAAAACTCATTGATGAACTCCTGCACCTTGTGATCGGATAAATCGATGCGAGCCAGCTCTTCGCCACGGTTGCCGAGTTCAACCATATAGCTGCTGGCCAGCTGCAGGGTTTCACGGGCATCCTGCACGCGGAGCAGAACATTTTCGGTGTGGCGTGCAGTCCAGCTACGCTTTGCAGTATTCAGCGCAAGGTTCAGCGTGTTCTGGCAGACTACACGGATCGGAGTCATGGCCACTTTCACACCAGAACTTCCGTCATGACTGTTGAAGATCACAAGATATGGTACTACCTGATCTCCAGCGATAAGATATTTCCTCGGAAGCCTTGCCAGCATCCAGACCTTCTTGCCGCCCTGCAAAGAACCGGCAGTTTCGTAAGTAACACCTTCACCCAGCAGGTCATCGGTGAACTGAAATGCTTCTTCGTTCTGCACAATGCGGTAGCGGTCGGATACCACACCCAGAACAGCATCATCGGTGCTGCGGACATTTGCGCGATAGCCGGGGATCATAGCACCCGTGCTGGAATAGATATTGCGGCTCTCCACCTGCCAATCCAGACCGGCCAGTTCCAAGGCTTCACGGCTTGCAGGGGCATCCATGATGATACGGCCAAGGCCGTGCCAAGGGGTCTCACGGACAGAGAACATCGTTTCAACATTTGCGGGCATAGTAAAATCTCCTTTTCAGTGTACTGTGATCAATTGTTGTTTTCCATTTCTTCAGCGATGCGGACGAGGACTTCCACCAGGACGGTGCCAACCTCTTTGACGATTTCGGACCAAAAGTTCATAATGCTTTCTCCTTTCTGCGCAGCTGCGCTTTAAAATACGATGGTAATAATGATAGTGATGGTGCGGAATAACAAAATACTCACCTCCAGACATAAAAAAGCCCCTGAGTCTTTCGACTCAGAGGCTTTGAATCATGATTATTATATCTGGGTGAAAAAATCAAATTGCAAAAGGCCAGATTGGTCTTTGACTACGGGAACGTGTGACAACTTAGAGGAGTTTTTTCTTCAGAATCATCTGAATCTGTACAAGGTGTGTTTGAGTAAAAGTGATAGTGTCATTCCCAATGGGTACTTTTACAGGACCCGGAATGGAACCGTTAGTAGCCAAAATGGCTCGTTCGAATTTCTGGCTCCAAATAGTACCACTGCGAAGAGCTTCAAATTTTTTACTGCATTCTAGGCAAAGAACAAGCCGCATTTCAGGCCAGTAGAACTTTGGTTTGTTTTGCAGATTGTTAACTTCCATCAAATTATCTGATTTCCCTGTTACGGCGAAAGAAGGAAGACAAGAAACAGAAATACAATCCCGCCTATGGGCGTCGGCGTGAAAAAGAGAGCGACACCCAGCACCGCCAGGATCATAGAGGCAATCGTCAGTAGGACGGCACAAATATCAAACAGGAACACCAGCAGAGCCGCCAGAAGGGACAACGCTAAAGCAAAGGGAGCAACCAATATTTTCAGCAGTATCTTTAAAACCTCCTTTATCTATCCTTCCTACCTCTATTTTATCACGCCTGTCCGAGAACATAAATGTTGCGAAAGATTAGTGAATCCTGTCCTAAATCTATTTTCAAATAAAAACGGATGGTCTAATGAAACCATCCGTTTTTAAACATATTCTATTTTTCTGGTTTGATAGTTTGCTTAATCAGTTCAGTTTTTTGTTTCTCAATGAGACTTGAGTAAACTGCATAAGCAACATTTTGAAAATAATCGATATACAAACTTTGGTCACTTGCAGGTAAGGGGGCCAAACGTTCTATACCGTCATCTTCAAGCTGGTATGTTTTTACAATATTGATTTTCAAGTCGGTTTGCTTAAAATTCACATCGATTACTATTGTTATCGGGAGTGTCTTGTGCGAGAACTTGTAACTCATACTTGAAAAAATAAAACCTTGAGACATACATTCCTTTACAAAATCATTATTTCTTAACCCGTCACCTTTTAAAATCGCACTACTAATTCCCGAAAGGCGTCCGGTGGGCTCAGAAGCATCAATTTCGCCTGATATAGTCTCATCATTTTCATCATCAATGCTTTTTTCATCTTTGTTTACAGTAACATTAATAATGTCTGTTAGTTTCCATTCTTTGTGAGTGTACGCGCCAAAATCATCAAAGAAATCTACCTTGTGTGCCTTTAAAAGACTTGCTAAAGTTATTCTTTTAAGACCAAATACAGCCTGCTCGCTATCTTCTTGAATCATTTCATCCAGAAGTGTGACAAACTGTTTTGATTCGGACATTCCTTCGTGCCGTATGCTAACTTTATACTTCTGCGAATCATTTTCTAACGGGGAAATGGTAACATCTAAAGTCACTGTTCGCGTTTCAGCAATTTTAATACGGCCTCTTTGGGGTTTTTTATATATGTATTGTAATGTTACGCTGGTTTGATTTCTTGCAATGTTTTTTAATGTATACTTAGTATTCGAACTACGGCCTTTATTGACAAATTCATCTGCTATACTCGTCAGAAAATCTTCTTTGGACTGTTCGCTTTTAGGAGAGATTATGACAACAGTCGACTTCAAGTTGTTTTGCTCAAAATTCATAACCTCTTGCATTTGAGTCATAGTTGCAGAGCCAAAAAAATGATGGTGTATCAAGTCAGAAAGAGCCTCTGAATTAGTACATACGGGAAGGATACCTTTTTGCCGTAAAACATATTTGACACTTTGAGCGTTAATTAGTTTATCGTCTATTAATTTTTTAAGGTCATCACCCTTAACAAAGGATTGAACTGCCATTATTCTCGCCTCCCTTATGACTCATAATAGATTCTTGATAAACGACGATTGTCCATCAGATAATATTTAAAAGTATCTTTTCCTGCGAATATTTTTGAAAAAGAATCTTTAATGTGATCTATGTCTTTTTCTGTTTCGGGATAAAAATAGAAATGAACTTCTTGATAACGATCACTTCTAGATTCTAATTGTAATTCATTAATCATATCCTGCAAATACTTTAAAGAATCATCTGTAACATGCTCAAAACAAAACAGGGCCTTTATATCGACCTTTGTTGTAATGCCTTGGTTAGTTACACTTTTAATATAGGATGCCAAGATGTAGTCGGAAAATAAATATGTTGGCGTGACTACAGGTGAACGATCCCAGGTAGAACCACCAATGGATGGGTATATGATGCCAAAGCTATTTTCAATACTGTTTTGCTTGATTTTCGCAATTTCAGAATTAAAAGAATACCATTTATCAAGCCTACTATTATCTGCAAGATAAATCATTAGAGTATGGCGACGTCTTGGAACCTTAATTTGGGAAATGCTTTTTAACGCACGTTCCATCTCGTATATGTTATCACTCGAATTATATAATAAAATCCCACCGATTAAAGTATATTCTTCTAAATATGTAGTTAAAGCAGGAGATGTTGAAGCACACTCAATAGTATTACACAATTCCTCAACCCATAATGACAAATTACTCGGAATAAAGTTAGACCATTCGCGATGTTTGCATTCTATAATAAAAGCCTCTTGGCGTTTAGTGAAAGGATTATAATATCCTGCTAATATATCTACACCATGCGTTTTTTTGTCAGAAGATTTTGCATTTTTATGTGCAGCTCTTATACAATCAATTTGAACATCTTGAGCTAAAATCTTCCATTGCAAATGCTCGAAAATAGAATTTCCATAGTGCTCTAATTTTTTTCCAATTCTTTGGCTAAGTTCGCCCATTAATGTTCACCTCCATTTAGCAAGATTTGATGAAGAAACAATGTTTCTTCATCGTCCATCGAGGAACGAGACTTATAAACGGTAACTCGCCCCTTTGCTGTAATCCGAAGTTTAATTGAACTATTATCACAGTAAAGAATAATAGTCATACTTGAAATTTTATCATTATATTTCTGTAGGATAGAAAAAGCATCTCCATACGATGAAAGATCCACAGTAAAGTTGCCAACAATATCCTCCGTAAAGAGAAAATCTTGAAAGCAGACTTTAGAGACTTTTAATTTATAACCTTTCAATTTTTCTAATAGAGTGTCAATCGTAACTTCAACACTATTAATGGAAATAGGAGCTAACAAATTTGATAGCTCAAATACTAATTTGTTTGCCGATGTTTTGTTCCCCCAAATTTCCAAAAAACCATCCGTAATGCTGAAAGAAATAACATTTGCTTTAGGAACAATACGATATTCAAAAACTCTCTGCTCAGGGTTATAACAAGATTCTTGAGCATTTTGGACAATGACATATTCGCCCAGTAGTTCATTGGCACTAATCATTTCCAAATTAAAATAGGTATTTTCATCTTCTGGATAACCTTTCAAGCGTGAATATATTGATTCTACATTGATTTCTGCTGGTGAACGCAATTCATATATAAAAATACTGCTGGAAGCCATCGAGTTACCTCCTTTAAAAATGTTATCAGAATCTACAATTAATTTAATTATACGACTATATAGAAAAGCTATCAATGTCATAGTAGGCAAAAGTTGTCATCAAAATGAAAAAGGAAGGGCGACAGGCAAAACCTGCCTCCCTCGTCTTATTCCGGACGCGCATCATACGATGAACTGTTTCACGGTCTTTTGTTGGAAGATATGCAAAATTTCTCATGGCATACCAGTTTTTGTCGATGACGCGAAGCAGCGCAGCCAGATCGAGCTGCTTTAATTCGGTGTATCCTTTTTCCTGAGCCAGCTGATTCTGGTTGAAGCTCAGGCTGTCGAGAACACAGTTGGCCCACCAGTTATCAGAGATACGGGGGAGCATTTTATTAAGCCACCCACAGCATAGATCTGTGGCAGTATAAAGAAGCTCATTGATCTTACCTATGATTTTTATCTCGTTCATTATAAACAGTCCTCATTTTTGGTAGTGATTCAAACGTAAAAGATGGACGAATTTTGTTAAAATTATATCACTTGTGGCGTTGAAATTCAACAAAAAACTGTTTATCATAACCAATTCCTTGAGAAGCAAGCCCCGCTTTGAAAAAAGCTATATTCTATTATCGACTTTTTGCGTACCATAAACAGTACTTTTCAAAAAACGCAAAAAATCCGTCTCAATGATAGCAACGATGTTAGCTGCAAAGCTTTTCTAAAAGGATCCGGTCCGCCGGAAGCCACGGAACAGAATCAAGCTCCTCTTTAGTCAGCCAGCGTGCAGCCTCGGCTTCTTTCAGCACCAGTTCGCCGGAAACCACCTCGCACCAGAAACAGTCCATGGAAAGATGGAAGGTCGGATAATCGTATTCAATGGTACCAATCAAATCGCCTACCGTAATCTCGGTATCCAGCTCTTCCCGGATCTCTCGTTTCAGTGCCTGCTGCGGGGTTTCACCCGGCTCGATTTTGCCACCCGGGAACTCCCATCCGCCCTTATATTCGCCGTAGCCGCGGGCGGTGGCATAAATTTTATGTTTCGTCTGAATATCGTCGCAGATCACGGCTGCAACAACGCGAATCATTTTCATGAAAATCTCCTGAATTATTTTTCATAATAGAGTGGACAACCCAGTTTTCTCAATTTGGATTCGATTGCTCCTGTAGAACGTTTTAGAATCAAAGAAATTCGTTTGACGCTGTTTCCCTGCTGGTGGAGCCGCAATAATTCACGTTCTTCTTTTTGTGACCATGCTGTTCCAGCGCGAGAATAACGCTCTGCCTTTTTGTTTCGAGGAAGAGACTTCAGATATTCAGCGGTAGATTCAATGGAGCAATGTTCCAATACGATTTTTAATGCTTCTTGAATTTCTTCCTGAGCACAACTATCATTTTCAGACAGAATCCAACCGGTTAAAGGATTAATACCTTTTGCAAGAGTTTCAATTATGGTGCGAGCCAGCATATCGTCCATAGTATGTTACCCCACGATCAATTTGTTGGTCTTTTTGAGGAACTTTGCAGGGATCGGGCGGTCCAGCCGCCATGTGATGTTCATGGGGCGGGAGCCCTCATGCTTCACATAGTTCACCGTGCCCAGATAGGTATACGCTCCTGCACCGCCAAAACGGGCCTCTGCCTTGAACTCACGCACGAACAGCAGCACCCGGCTTCCTTTTTCTCGGTGATGGATGTAGCGCTGCCCGGTGGCAGAGTTTTCGGCGGTGGTGCTCTGGCTCTGCCAGTGGAACAGGCTTTCGTTAATGGAATAATCCTTGTACATGGTGGTGGGAGAGTAATCCTTGTCCGCTTTGTTCAGGGTCACAAAGAATACGTCCAGCTGCTTTTCCGGCAGCCACTTCACGCCCTCGCGGACAGTGGCAGGCTTCAAAAAGTCCAGTGCTACTAGCAGCTGGTCGCGGGTATAGGTGCAGTGTAGGTCCAGCGGACAATCAAAGCCCACATCCACAGGTTCGTCGATAAAATCAATACGGTCATATTGATACTGCAAAAGCGCCTGAAGTTCCCCCAGCAAAACGGGACTGTCCGAAAGGGAATACAGGTCTGCAAGGACCTCCTCATCGTCCCAGCTTTCTGCAGTTTTGCCCCAGAGAGTCACATAGAACATTTGCAGCATCCGCTTCTCTACTGGCGATAGAGCCGCAAAGTCGGTGTTATCCAATTTTGGCAGAAGCTCCAGCAAAAACCGGATCCATCTGCGGGAATCTGTCACGGCAAAACGTGCAAAGGCTTTGGCCACAATCTCTTCAAGTGGCTCTGCAAAATCAGGAGATACACCGGCCAAAAATCGCAGCCGGGAAAAACAAAGGGTTTTATCTTTGACTTTTTTGCTGTAAATTGCACGCGGGTCGAGATGGTAGTAGTCGAGGAAATTGCCAAGGGTCAGCGGCAGGCCGGTGTCCTCCGTGAAGGACGCAACCCGTGCCACAAGCCCGGAGGTGCGGTCGTAGGAAGCGCTGATGTTATCCAGTACATATTTTGCGGCAATTTTCTCCAGCTGAATATAGCAGCCCTTGGGTGCAGAGACAAAGCCCTCTTTGAGCTCCCGACTGACGCTGCGGGTAGTGTTCGAGAGCAGTGCTGCGAATTTTTCCTCAAAATTATACTTTTTGTTGGCCTGTCCGATGAAATCCAGAACGGTCAGGCAATCCTTGTTTTCTGCCAGACGTAAGCCGCGCCCCAGCTGCTGCAAAAACACGGTCAGCGACTCGGTAGGGCGCAGGAACAGCACAGTGTTCACCTCGGGGATATCCACACCCTCGTTGTAAATGTCCACTACAAAGAGGAATCGGAGTTCCCCGGTAACCAGCCGCTGCTTGGCGGCGTTGCGCTCCTCGTCAGGAGAATCGCCGGTCAGCGCCATAGATGGAATGCCGTGGGTATTAAAGTAGCGCGCCATAAATTGGGCATGAGCGATGGAAACGCAGAAGCCCAGACCCTTTACCTCGTCGATATCGGTGACATATTTCAGGATGGAGTTCACCACAAGGTCAGCGCGGCGCTCTGCCACCATGCCGCTGAGGGTGTACAGGTTGGACAACTCGTTTTTATCGTAGCCGCCGGTACGCCATTTCAGGCTGCTCAGATCTGCCGTGTCAGTGACGCCGAAATATTGGAAGGGACAGAGCAGTTTCCGGTCAATCGCTTCCGGCAGACGGATCTCGGCGGCAATGCGCCTGCCGAAATAGTCCAGAACGCTTTTGCCGTCCATGCGTTCCGGGGTAGCAGTCAGCCCCAGCAGGATCTTCGGCTGATAATATTCCAGCAGCTTCTGATAAGTGGGTGCAGCTGCATGGTGGAACTCGTCCACAACGATGTAATCGTAAAAATCTGCTGCCGTTTTGGCGGCAAGCTCCTGAGAATTGAAGGTCTGGATGGAAACAAACAGATGATCAATGCTGTCGGCTTTGTGGCTGCCCACATACAGCTCGCCGAAATTGGCATCTTTCAGTACCGCCCGGAAGGTGTACAGGCTCTGCTTCAGGATCTCCTCCCGGTGTGCCAAAAACAGTAGACGGCAGGGCTGCCCCGGATGCTGCCTGCAGAAGCGCTTGTAATCCAGTGCAGAGATCACAGTTTTGCCGGTGCCGGTGGCGGCGACTACCAAGTTGCGGTTGTAACCCCGAACGGTGCGCTCGGCATCCAGTCGGTCCAGAATTTCCTGCTGGTAGGAATAGGGCAAAATATCCAGGGTATAGATCCCGCTGTGGTCGGCCTCGCTGTATTTTTCGGCTTTCAGGGCGCGGGTCAGCCTTTCCAGCTGCCCTTCATCGTAATATTCAAACTCGCTGGAGTTCCAGTAGCTTTCAAAGGTGGCTGCGATCTTTTCGATGGTCTCCGGCAGGTCCTTTCGGGTCACCTTGACGTTCCATTCCAGACCGCTGGAAATTGCCGCATTAGACAGGTTGGAGGAGCCAACATACGCTGTGGTAAAGCCGGTGTCCCGGTAAAACACATAGGTTTTTGCGTGCAGGCGGGTACGCTTGGTGTCATAACTGACCTTGATCTTTGTATTGGGCAGCGCGCGCAGCTCCTCGATGGCTTTTACGTCCGTAGCGCCCATATAAGAGGTGGTGATGATGCGCAACTCACCGCCGCTTTGCACAAACTGCCGTAGCTCGCCCATGATGAGGCGCAAGCCGCTCCACTTGATAAAGGAGACCAGCATATCAATGCGGTCGGCGGAAACGATCTCCTTTTTCAGCTCCGTGTACATCTGCGGCTCATGGATAGCGCCGGTAAACAGGGAACTTTGCGCAATAGAGGTCTCCGGGCGGTCAAGGTCTTTTGCACTTTTTCCTGTAGCAAGGCGCGGGTCATTCTGCTGCAAAAGCGCAAGAAGCTGTTCTGCCCGCTGGTCAACACCGAGCGCGGCAAAGTTAGCTTCCTGTGTGGTGTTCTGGATAGTGGCCACGATCTGATTTGCCAGCTGGATCTGCGCCTCGATGCCGCCGCCGTTGTCCTGCACGTTCTCAAGACCCTTCTGTACCACGTCGGTCAGATACTGCGCCAGTACCTTGGCAGCCTCCGCTGTGTCGATGGGTGCAGTGGACTTGCGGGCTTCCGGGATCTCTGCAAGCTCGCGGTTCAGCGCGTTATTGATGACCTGTTCGTACAGACCGGGGTAGAGCATAGGTGCACTTCCTTACCGTTTTCTTTTATTATAGCGCCCGTTAGAAGAATATTCAATGATCGAGAATATACCGCATCTGATCGAATAGAAGTTCTTGATCTCAGAAAATATACTGTATCTACATTGCTTTTATTAAAAATAATAGAGATCGTGATAATTTGTATGATGCTACAATAAAAAGAGACTGATGCAATGCAACAGTCTCTCGATAGCAATGAGGCTTATATAACGGGTGTCTTTTTATAAAAATCCGTAGTAGTGCCTCCCATCCCAAGAGTGGTTTTGATGCCAACTCCACCATGGGATGCAAAAGAAAGCAACGCGTTCCAAAGTTCCAGAAGCGGCGGCGCAAGGCGTGCCTCGATGGTCACATTGCCTTGAAAGGCTGGAATGCGCGTTTCTTTCAGCAGATAACGTGTGGTATGGAGATTATAATCCACAATATGAAGCCCCTGCTGTAAAGCCTGCAGTGCATCAGGATCGATAAGGGCATATTCTGGAAAGGCAGCGTTCCAATGCGCAATCAGACTTTGCAAAAGCAGAGTTTCCTGAGGAAAAATAGTATAGCGACCGGACTGCTTGAAGGCGCAAGGCGATAGAAAAGCAATTTTGGCACGGGTTTCGCTGTGGGAACGCCCAGAACGGATCAGTTCTTCAGCGGAGACTGCCGGAAAGATGCGAACCTCTGAAACTGGGAGTGTTAATTCATGCAGAGGGATTTCCTTTGCAGATTCCAAAACGGGGAAAACTACCTGTCGAGCAGCGTCATTCAGCAGATTGACCGTCCAGATCAAAGACTGCTTTTCCGGTGAAAAGCATAGAAAATGCGCAATGGGATGTTCCCCTTGCAGATGCATCTGCTCTCCAAATTCAGAAGAAATCTGTGACATCAGCCAGCCATACAGACGATAGGACCACGACTGGGGAATCCGCACATCATTGGGCGGAGATAAAACCAGTTGAATCTGCTGGATCATAAGATACTCACCCCGCAATATCCATAGGGATAAAGCCGACCACGAAAACGGGCATATTTCATGGTGTGCGGGGAGATGCCCAGTTCTTTGTCGTGCTCATGCTTGTGCGCGGAGAACATTTGTGTCATCCGTTCTGCCGTCCAGCGCAGCCCCTCTTCTTCGCCCAGATAGGGGTACGCCAGCGACTTGGCAAAAAAGCCGGAGCCGCCGCCCAGGATCAGGTGCGGCTGCTGCGGCAGGTTGACGGCATCGCTTGGCGCGGTGAAGTGCCTGCTGTATGTCTGCTCGTAATAAGTATCAAACTGCTGAATGGCCTCCAGAAGGGACTCTTTGGTGATACGCCCCTTCAGCACCGATTGATCCAGCGTCAGCTTAAAACGAACCGCAGCGCCGGGGATCGCGCATTCCCGGAACAGGGAAATGCCTTTCTTACTGTTCTTTGGAAAGGAACCGTCCGGAAGTACATCGAATTTTCCGCAAAGAGCCATCCGCTCATTCTGGATGGGCGTACTGTCGGAGACCTGAACACCCCGGAACAGGCTGTTGACCGCATCGGAAGCGATGCTGCCGTCCTCCTGAAGGCGCAGATGCAGCTGATTGACGTATTTTTCCTCCGGGAATGCGGCGTTATCGTCTGACGCAAGGCTGTGCCCGGTGCTCCGGTCGGCCCGAACGGCCTGCAAGAGCCATACGGTGCGCAGTGCACCCTTGAGGCTGCTGCCGGGAATGTACGCCCTGCCATGGGCATCCCGCTGGAAGGTGTGGAGATCTTTCGTACAATTCACGCGGTCAAGATCCGATGTATCCCCCACCTCGATCGCATAGCGGGTCAGCGTTCTCAGCTCAGTATTGGGAATGCCGCAGTCCTTGGTCAGAAACGCCCAGAGATCGGGCTGATCGCTGAGCATGAACTGGGTGTACCGGTCGATCAAATCGCGCTCTGCCAGAAAGGTGAAAAATTTCTGTTCGTCCAGAAAGGAGGCTCTTCCGTTTCGGGTGTTGTGCAGGTACTCTTTTTTAGTATATGTGCGGCCGTCCCCGATGAACAGGGGCGACCATACGTTCAGAGTAAGATCAAAGATCTGCAGATGATCCTGCTGGATCATAATGTCACCCCCATAAAGATCGGTTTGGAATAACGGTATGCCGGGTGCGTGTCGGTCAGGCTGACATCGTACAGCGCCCCCTGATAGGAGTGCCGCAGCACAGAGCCGGCGGCAAGGGCATACTGCGTTTTTTTCTTCAGCGGCGTTTCCACGCAGTCCGAGGCCATAAAGCCGCTGCGGCGCACCAGCTGGAAGGAGGCGTCTTTTAAAGCGCTGTCCAGCTCGTCCGCCTGCGGCAGGCTGGTGGTCAGCAGCAGATAGGGCGCGCGGTTGGCAGAAAGTGCACGGCGCAGCCACTTGGTCTGCGCGTCAGAGGGCGTATTCAGACAAAGCTTTTGCACTACATGGAATTTGCCGTAACCGGCGCTGACCCTGCCGCCGATCCCGGTGACGCCCAGCCCCTCCAGCAGGGCGTGCAGCTTTTTGTCCTGTCCGCTTTCCGAAATGCCGCAGATGAAATACAGCCCGCAGTCCGGTGCAAAGCGGAACAGCCCTACCTGATAAGGCTTGGTGTCCCCCTGCATGGGAACGGCTGCCTTGGTTTGCTCGTAATGCGTGCCGAAGCTTTCCGGCTGGTCATCGGGCGTAAAATACCCTGCGTGCAGGCTTTTGGCATAGCGGTCGAAGGCCAGCACAGGGATCCAAGCCATCTTTTTGACTTTTTTGCGCAGGGTGGTCTCCACCTCCTCGGTGGATTCCGATGCAGCGATGGGCTTGGGCAGATAGAGCGTTTTGTCGTACCACGGCATCGTATCGCTGAACAGGAGCTTGCCCTGCCGGACGCTTTCGCATAGCTGCTCCAGCGCGGCTTCCCCCTGCTGGACGAGCGTCTCGTGGCAAAGCGCGGAAAACAAGGTGTCTGCCCGCAGGGTCTCCTCGGAGGTGTAGAGCGACAATGCAGAGTCCGAACCGCCGAAATGCACGGCGGTGTCGAACTGAAGCTTAAACAGAAAATAGTTCATAGCTGTCCACCTCATCAAAGAGGGCTTTCAGGCTGTCAAGCTCCACCGGTGTGCCGTAGTTTTTCAGCGTAAAGTTTTTCAGGCTGACGCGGCCGCTGCCACGGGAGCCGTGACCGCCCAGATAATCCATTTGCAGCAGCTTCATGCCTTTGGCCAGCAGGGCAAGATCTTCCTCCACCTGTGCTGGGTCGGTGACATCGTAGACGATGCTGACGCCAAACACTGCACCGGCGATCACGCGCTCGATCTGGCGGGGGGTTGCCTGCGCGTTTGCACGGGAGATCGTGTTTTCAGTCTTGATCTCGGTCACGCCCACGTTGGAAAGCGCTTTTTCGTTGGTCAGAAAGGCGTCTGCAAATTGCAGGCGGGAGCGGTGCACCGGCTCGGCTGAGCCGAACATGCGCAGAATGCGTGCGTCGTCCGCGTTGCATTCGGGCATATTCTCAATATCCTGACAGGTGCTGCGGGCCAGCAGGGTACGCAGCTTGCCCTTCAGGCTGCTGCCGGGCACGATGGGCAGACCGGTATAGGGGTCGCGCACCACCGGGCTGTCCACAGCACCGATGGCAGAAAACGCAGAGGAACCGCCGATGTGCATACCGGTGCGCACGATCAGATCGCACCGGATCAGAATTTTTCCATACATAATCAATTCTCCTTGCCGCCAAGGTAGCGGTGGAAAGCGACCAGCGCTTCCATGTAGTGTGCAAAGCGGATCAGATCCGCACGGTCGGTGGAAATGCCCTTGAGGTATTCCAGCAGATGCGCTTGTGTAATAAACTCTCTCATGGGATAGACTGTTTCTTTGCCGCTGCCCTCTTCTTTGTTGCGGCTCTTGCTCTCTCCTTTATCACGGCCATACTCGTAGGCTATGCGCACCCGCATCAGGTCGAGCTTGACTACACTGTCTGGTTGCAGCTTGTCCTCGGTGCTGGTGTTTTCTTTGTTATAGATATCGGTCACAAGGCTCAGCAGGCTGCGGATCTTGCTGGTGGTTATGGTCGTGCCGCTGTTCTTCAAGCTGCGCATAATGCGCTCGGCCTCGTCCACATAATTCTCCGGCACCTTTTTCGGTATGGTCTCCGGTGGGAGCGCCTTCTGCTGGTCTTTGCCGCCCCGGCTGTTGCTATTCTGTTCTGCCATCTGTGTCGCCACCCTTTCTGTTCTGATACACATAAATGTAGATCGCGGTGATGAGCTGGTGACGCTGCACGGCGTCTAAAGCCCAGTCCATCATGCTGTGAGAAAATTGCTCGTAGAGCGGATAGTCCGGCGCGCTCTTTTTGGGGGAGAGCCGCGCCAGCAGATAGGCATACCGCGCAAGGTTGATGCGGTCGTTCTCCGCTTCCCGCAGCAGCGCAAGCAAATTGTAGAGCATGGAATTTCCGCGCGGGGTCTCGCCTTTGCCTGCGCAATTGCTGTCATAGGCTTGGAAAAAGCGCTGCAAGCAGCCGACCTTTTCTTCCAGCACCTTTGTGCGGAAGGTGTCCCACGCATAGGTATGCCCCTGCTCCGGCTGCACCAGCAGATTGCCCTTTGCATCCCGGACGGCTTTGCGCTCCGGCGTAAACAGCGCCACGGCGTTTTTGCCAGGCAGATGTTTGGCGGCTTCTTCCAGTGCGGCGGTTTCCTCGGCAGAAAGCCGGATGGGGTAGTGGGGGCCGAAGATGCCGATGCCTGCGCTGAGGGTCAGCGCCCCGCAGGAAAAGGCGGTCAGATTGCGCTGGATGCGCTGCGCGGCTTCCAGCACATCGTTCCATGCGCCCACAAGGAACACGTCATCGCCGCCGGCATAGACGATGCTCACCTGCAAGCTGTCCAGAATGCCGTTGATGTAGCACTTGAAAAACAGTGACATCTGCCGGGAGAACGCCGAGGTGCGGGACAGGGTAACATAGTGCATCCGTTTGACCGGGTCTTTCTCGTTTTCCTGCTCGAAACCGGAGATAAAGGCGTGGCCGAGGTTGTCCACATCCATACGGCAGACCGCAATGCGGCGCACGCCCTCGGACTGCTCTGCCAGTTCTTCCATGCTGTTGCTGGCGGCGTAATCGCCAACATACAGGTTGGTGCTGTAAGTAAGGCCGGTGAACGGTGCATTTTTGGTATATACACGTACGACCGGCTCGCCGGAAGCCAGCCGTTTGCGGGCAGAGAGCGGATCTGTCAGGGACAGATATTCGCTGCCGCCGTCTAGTGCAGGCAGCGTGCAGTCATCGGCAGCCGAGGGCTGACGGCTTACTACCAGAACGTGCTTGTTCTGAATCTTGTTAGAAAGATCTACAAACAGTTTGCACCAAGGGCAGAGATCATCCTTCAGGTTGGCACTGGTGCCGCACACCTTACATTCCCGGCCATCCGGGTAAGCGGCGGTGCTGTTCAGCAGCCGCAGATCCTCTGCGGTATAGCGGTGGAATTTGTGCTGCTCCAGCAGCCGGTTCACCCGGCGGAACAGCTCTTTGTAGGGGCTTTTTTCAGCCGGAGTATTGGTCAGGTCGTTGCCGGAGCAGGGCGTCCATGCGTTGGCCAGAAACAGCTGGGTGCCGAACTGCTGCTGCAGCCAGCGGTTGAACTGCCGGTTCCACCGGGTCAGGGTATCGGCCACAGCGGCAGTGTTGGGCAGCAGCACATAGCAGTGCCCGCCGCCGCTGTAAATCAGGTTGGCGCGGGACACGCCGCACCCGGCCAGAAGCTCGTCCAGATAGTGCTCCATGAGCAGCTCCAGAAAGAACGACCGGCTGCGCAGGGAGCGCAGGGCGTTTTCGGTATGGACAGTATAAAGGAACTTCTGGATGCGAGAGAAATCAGCGGTATAGAGCACAAAAATGTCCTTCTGGCAAAAATCCTTCTCCTGCTCAAAAAGTGCCTTGCGCAGGTCGGTGATGTTGTTTGCCTGCACATATTCGCTGATGCACGCCGCAATGGCTGCGGTGGTCTTGGCGTGGTCAAACAGGGAAACATCCGGGCTTTCGCCGGTAAAGGTGCTGGACGGAAAACAGCTGAACTGCGTTTCCAGCAGACCCAGCAGAGAGTTGATCCACTCCGGCTGCGGCTGCAGATCCGGCAGGCACTCGCTCAGCTTGCGCACGGCATCTGCATAGACGGAAGCGGAAAGCGGCTGCTGCTGCCGTGGCAGCTTCAGACTGCCGTCCTGCGGCTGCGCAGGCATCATCCAGCCGGGGTGGGAACCGTTCAGGTGGGTGAACACCGAGTCCAGCGGAAGATCCCGCCGGAAGGAACTGCTTTCGCCTTCGACCTCCCGGCGGTCTGCGGCGGCGGAAAGATCATCTGCCAGATAAACGATATAGGCCGGGGAATCAGCTGGCAGCGCCTTTGCTGCACCGCGCAGCGCGGCGGCGTGGTGGTAGCGCACACAGTCCAGCGCCGCTGCCCAGCCTGTACCGGGCAAAACGCCGTGCAAAAACTGGTAGCCCTGTTCACTGTGGCTGCCGCGCTGCCCACCGGCACGGTACACCGCTTTGCCGGTGTCGTGCAGCAGCCCGCCATAGGTGGACTGCAGGGTGAGAACGTTCAAAATACCATCTCCTTTACGGGTTGTGGAAGAATTGCACAATAAACGGAAAGTGTATTTGTCAATTTTGTAAGAGATGCTTGGAATTGGCTTTATTATAACACATTTTGTCGCTATGCAAAAGCCGCAGCAGAGAAAATATCACAGCGGCTGCAATCGTTCCGTTCATAGAGGAATAGCCCACGGAAAACAAAGAGTTAAGGTTTGCAAAAGAAAAACTCCGCATCTTTTTTTGATGCGGAGCTTTTTTGCCCCCTTGCGGGGATAAGTTGAAATGGGGACAACCCTGCGTCCAATGCTTATATTCGCGGGTTTCCGTCCCCTTACGGGGATAAGTTGAAATAGACAAGTGGCGCACCTTTAGTGCAGACTTTGAGTTTCCGTCCCCTTGCGGGGAGAACCCTCTCAGTCACGGCTTACGCCGTGCCAGCTCCCCCGAAAGGGGGAGCTTTTGCAGCTGCCGTTACCCTGTACTAAGCTCTCTCTTCGGGAGAGCTGGCGCGCAGCGCCTGAGAGGTTTTGCGGGGATAAATTGCAATGCATTAAGACGAACACCATTATATTTTACGCTCAGTTTCCGTCCCCTTACGGGGCAGCCCCATTATACCACGGCGGTGGAACAATTGAAATCCCTTTTCAGGGCGAGCCATAGCGACGGAAGCCGGCAAAGGCGAAGATGCTGCGCTTCAGGGTACTGCCGTCCGGGTAGGTGGTCTCCTGGCTCTTGCGGCGGGAGCAGGCGGCCAGCGTGGGGATGCCCGCGGCTTCCAGACGCTGGACTACCCGGTACACAAAGGTGCACTCGCCCTGACAGAGCACGGCGTCCGGGTTAAGGTGCAGGATGTGGTCGGCATATACCGCGGCAAGGGAGTCCAGCACGGCCTCGTTGGTGGCGGGGTCGATGGCAGGGAAGGCAAGGTCTATCACCTTGCCGTAGACCTGTGCCACAGCCTTTTGCTCGGCGCTCCACAGGGCAGACGGATGATTGGTAAAGTTGATGAGCATAGGGCATTCCTCCTTGACATTGCAAAGAGAAAAAGCCCATGGAATGCGGATAGTTAAGCAAGAAACTTAAAATTACTTTTCTTGATTTGCTTTGCCCCCTTACGGGGATTGTACAGAACTTGCGTAAGAGTGAAAAGTTTGCTATAAGTTTTCGCCCCCTTGCGGGGATTGTACGGCTATGCAGTAACAAGCGAGTTTGCAGAGCAGGCTTTCGCCCCCTTGCGGGGATTGTACGCAAGCTCACCGTCGTGAGGTCATGGACTTCCTGTTTTTCGCCCCCTTACGGGGATGGTATCGTGCGATGAAAGATTTCGGCTGGCTCGATGTTGTTTTCGCCCCCTTACGGGGATGGTACAATTCAATCGGCTATAATAAAAGCACACCGAACGTTTTCGCCCCCTTACGGGGATTGTACTTCGGACGGATGGACGCAATTGCGAGACCAGAAGTTTTCGCCCCCTTACGGGGATTGTACTTCGGACGGATGGACGCAATTGCGAGACCAGAAGTTTTCGCCCCCTTACGGGGATTGTACTTTATTTATTAAAGCTAAAAACAGAAAGAGGTAGTTATCGCCCCCTTACGGGGATTGTACCCTAAATATATCACAAAACACCGCAAAACTGAAGAGCCGGATGGCTAGAAAATATTCACTTTATTGCAATGATGTACTTTTGCGCTAAAAAGAACAGGCACAAATTCATTCAGCCTGCCTTGTGCGCGGGGCGGTTTCATGGTATGATGCAGATAATGGATCTTATAAAAAGGAGTGTTGCCCTGTGCTAAAGACTTATATCACCACCGTGCCTTTGCAGGGAAAGCTGGACCCCATGCTGTATCAGCGGGAGCGGGCAGAGGCCCCCACGGCCACCTGTTTTCCCATCGTGCAGGTGATGCGGGATACCCTTGAACCCGGGGACACGGTGCAGCTGCTGGCCATCCGGCAGGAAAATGCCGATACCGCCCGCAACTATCAGCGCCTGCTGGAAGAGCTGGCGCAGCTGGGCGTTGCAGAAGATCAGGTGCACCAGCTCCACCTGCCCGAGGATCAGCGCCCGGAAACGCTGATCGGCCTGTGCCGGGATCTGGTGGATGTTCTGCCGCAGGTCACCCGGGTGTATACATGCATCACCTACGGCTCCAAGAGCATCCCGGTGGTCACGTTGACGGCATTGACCTGCGCCGAAGCTACCCATACGGAGCTGGAAGTAGGCGGCGTGTATTATGGCGAGGTCAAACGGGAAAACGGACAGGTGCTCAGCGCACGGCTTTACGATATGGCGGCACTGTATCAGCTTGCCGGGCTGGTAGGCACCATGCGTGACAGCAAGACCGCCGAACAAGTGTTCCATCAGCTGATCTGGATGAACCAGCGCCGGGAGGGCTGAGCAGCGATGAATGAAGTAAAAACATGGGCGGACATTGACGCTTCGCCGCTGCTGCAGCTGCCGCCGGAACAGCGCAAAAAGCTGCACGATGCCAATGATGAACGGTTCCGCACGTTCTGGGCGGAATGCTTTCTGACCGCACAGGCTCCCGGAAGGGGAGAGGATGCATGGAACAGCGTGGATTTCTGCAAGGCGTTTCTGGATGCGTTTGATCTTTGGGAACCGAAACCCGGGCAGACCTTCAGTATGTATCTGCGCACCGCTGTCCGTCATGCACAGGCACACGACCAGCAGCAGGAAGAAATGGCTGTGACGGGTTTCGGACGTGAGACGAACCGCAAAATCAAAAAAGCGCTGGAGTACATGGAGAAGAACGGAATTACAGAGAGTGTGCTCTGTCGTGACCCGGAAAAAGAACAGGTGATCGCCGATATTGTCGGGGTGGGCGTAAAGACCCTGCGGGAAGCACTGCGCAATAAGCAGTCGGTACTCAGTCTGGACGACACGGGCGGAGAGGATTCGGCGCTGGGTGACCGGGTTGCTTCCCAAGAAAAAAGCGTGGAAGAAAAGGTGGAGCGGAGCAGTGAAATGCTGGCATGGCTGCACCGCGGCATAGGGCTGATGAACCTGCAACAGAAGGAAAAATACGGCAAGACAGCTGGCCCGTTGTGGAGCAGCGTGCTGATGGGCTTTCTGCGCAACAATGACGCGCTGGACCCGGCAGAGGATGCACCCGCGCGGCTGGCAAACTGCGATGATCTGCGTCCGCTGGAACAGGACAACTGCCTGTGGGATATCCTGCTGCTGCACCGGTATGTGGAGTTTACCGTTCAGCCGCCCTATGCACCCAAAGCGCTGGAATGCGCTGCCCTCCATGCGCTGCTGGAACCGGGGCGCAACCCGGCACAGGATAAGACCGTGGCAGAGTTTCTCAGTGTGAGCAAAGCGGCTGTATCGCAGCGGCGCAAAACATGGCAGCAGAGACTGATGCAGATGCAGGCGGAACAGGAGGAGGTATAAGATGGAACGCAGTGTATTGCTTTTATATATGAGCCCCTTCGGCAAAAATCCGAACATTCATACCCAGACCAATGAAGCGGCAGTTTTGGAGCTGAAAAAGCACAAGGAAGGGCCGGATTGTATTCTGGCGCTGTGCAGTGAACTGGTGCGCACCAGCCCTACCGTGCATCTGCCGAACGGGAAAACCTGCACCACCGTGGAGTATTTCCGGGATGTATTCCTGCCTTCGGCGGGCATTCCCGCAGAGCGGCTTGTGGTGATCCCGGTGCCGGACAGCATGGACGACAAGGCGCAGTTCCGGGCAATCTCTCTGTTACTGGGAAAAATTGAAGCGGAAGATACCCTTTCTATCGACCTTTCCGGCGGCATGCGGGACACGGCGATGCTTCTGGTAACGGCAGCGCGCTGTATGCGCGACCTGCGCAGTGTGGAGACCCGCAGGGTGATCTACTCCGAACTGCTTCCGGATGGTACTTCCCGCATCCATGACAGCAGTCAGCTGTACAGCCTGTTCGACCTCATCACGGCGATGGACGAGTTCTTTTCCACCGGCACTGCACAGAAGCTGAAAGGCTACCTGTGGAGCGAGGGCGAAAGCGACCCGGCTCTGCACACCCTGCTGGCCCGCATCAACCAGTTCTCGGATGATCTGGCGCTGTGCCGGGTGCAGGCGCTGAATGAAGACCTGAGCCAGATCGCACAGGCACTGCAGGCGCCGCCCAAAGAGAGCAAAAATCTGACCAGCCTGTTCTTCCACCTGCTGAATGACCGCTTCCGCACAGAATTTGAAGGGCTGCTGGCTTCCCCCAAAAACAATCTTCCTGCGCTGGTAAGCTGGTGCGCAGAACACAGCATGTATCAGCAGGTACTGACATTGCTGTGCGAGCAGATGCCGGCTTATGTCTGCCGTCATCTTTTTGTGCAGCCCACAGAAACCGGCTGGGCATATCTGGCGGCACAGAATCAGAATAAGGGCAAGGCATGGGTATATCCGCTGTTCCACTTCCATTTCTGCCGGTTGGCATTGCTACAGAAAGGCCGCTGGAAAGAAATTTGTACAACCGATTTGCGTCTGACCAAAAATAAAGATGATGCAGATGGCAATATGCTGTTTGGCGTAGCCAATTCGAAAGAAATGCACGACTATATGGATACGATCCTCGCTTCCGGCCAGTTGGTGATCGACCCGGATGTTCGGTGGCAGATCGAGGATGCGGCACTGTTCTACCAGCGCGTGATGCAGTACCGCAACCAGATCAACCATGCCAGTGATACGGCTTTTGGTCTGCAGAGCGACCGTATTCTTCCGCTGGACACGGCCCATATTGAGCAGACTTTGCAGGATGTGGCTGACTATCTGCAGGAGATCCGCCCCATGAAGCCGGATGTTCCGCAAGGCGTCAAGGCGCTGCCTGTTACAAAGACGATTCCGGCAGGCGCAGCGCCCAACCTGTAAAATAGAATATAAGAAAAAGCAAAGCACCTCCGCTGCTGGCAAACGCCAGTGGCAGAGGTGCTTTTTTGTCCCCTTGCGGGGATAAATTGCAATGCCGACTCTCCGTACTTGTTAAGAAATACCTCAAGGTTTCCGTCCCCTTGCGGGGATAAATTGCAATTTGGTCGTGGCTTTTATTATTTGGACGAGTTCCCGCGGTTTCCGTCCCCTTACGGGGATAAATTGCAATCCTCATGTTACCGATTATTATATTTCGGACGACAAGCTTCCGCCCCCTTACGGGGATAAGTTGTAATCCAAGCAAGCCGTACATCGACCCAACCTTTGAGTGGTTTTCGTCCCCTTGCGGGGATAATTTGCAATGTGTCGTCTTACGCACTGGGAGATTTGTTGGGAGAGTTTCCGTCCCCTCGCGAGGATAAGTTGTAATTCGAGCGCGAGGCACAGGAACGCTTTGAGAATTTGTTTTCGTTCCCTTGCGGGGGTAAATTACAATGCAAAGTTCGGCGCAGAATTCCACACCATTCAGGTGCTTTCGTCCCCTCACGGGGATAAATTGCAACACCCAAAATTATGGTACAATAAGTGTGGGAATTCAGTTTTCGTCCCCTTACGGAGTATAGTTTTACTATACCACACATTGAGTCAAAAGAAAAGAACCATACACCGGAGAAGCACGGATGGAGCAGAAAAGATAAGTCATAAAGATCACCTCGATTCGGCAGAAGGGGCGTCAAAGCCCTGAATGGGCAGGCCGAGGAAGTATTCCTCGATGCGGTCCCAGAGCTGCTCGCTGGAAAAGCTGCTGGTAAACAGCCAGCTCATCAGCCGCACAGCATCGGTGTGGCGCTGGGCAATGCGCTCCAACAGGTGGTTGCGGTAAAAGCCGCGGTCAGCCAGTTCCATGGTCTGGGTCTGGTTGATGTAGAGGTACAGACGGCTGTTGGAGCCGCCCAGCAGGGCAAAGTGGAGCAGGTCCAGCTCCTCCAGCACGCCCAGAGCCGGGGTCAGACGCTCGCTGCTCTGTGAGGAATCGTTCACCGGCAGATAGCGGCAGGTCTCGCCGCTGTACAGAACAGCAAAGCTCTGCTCCAGCCAGTGGAAAAACTCGCTGATGAACGGGTCCACGACGCTGTACTCTGCGCCTTCCTGCGTGGTGCCGCGGCGCAGCACACGGGTGCGCTGCAGGCGGGGCGAATGCTTCTGCCAGGACTGCACAGCCGCCAGCACCACGCGCACCGCACTGGTGGCACGGGTGCTGCTCAGACCCGCGGCCTGCGCCAGCCGGGCGGCGGCATCTCGGTCGTAGAGATACTGGCCGCTGCGGGCAGCCTCGAAGAAGATCTCCTTCAGGGCGCGCAGCAGTACGGAAAAACGGGCATCCGCATTGGCGTGCCACTCCAGCGTCAGCTGCATGGCGGGGGTCAGGTGCAGCTGAGCATTCAGCGGCAGCTTGTCGCTGTGGGTGTACAGCAGATACTTGAACTGCGGGAAGGAAAAATCGTTCTGCCAGCGGCTGCTCCACAGGCGGGCAAGGTCTACGTCGTAGACCCCGGCGGCCTCATCCTGCAGGGTGGCAGCACCGGTACAGATGCGGTTGACTGCGGCGGCATCGGCGCTGCTGAGCAGGAAATACCCGTGGGTGAACAGAGGCGAGGGCCGCATGATGAAGGGCGCATAGCCGCGTGCTTCGCTGTCCTTCTGGATCAGCAGCATGGCGGTCTTGACCTTGGCCAGCGGGTCCTGCTGGTGCTCACCGTTAGGGCTGGCAAAGATGTAGGCGAAGCTCTCGGCGTCCACCAGAAGCTCGTTGCGGTGCTTGGTGGCAGTGGCCGGCTGACTGGCGCGGTGCTGGCGGTACAGCTGCAGCACCTTGCGCATCACCTGCACCAGCTGCCAAGGCTGAATGCTGGAAAGGCCGTGCAGGCGGTTGATGTGCTTGAAGTCGTTGGTCATGTGCTCGTACACGGCACGGCCCTGGATATCCGGGTCACGGGCGGCGCGACCGATCTCCTGTGTGTAATCACACAGGTTGCCGGTGGGGGCAAAGTGCAGCACAAGGGCAATGTCCGGGATGTCGATGCCCATGCCAAAGGCCTTGGTGGCCAGCATGATCCGGCGCTTGCCGCTGCGGAAATCCTCCAGATCCTCCGCTTTGGCTTCGCCGGAAAGCTGCGCGTGGTAGCGGGTCACAGCATTGCTAAGCCGCTGCGCAAGGCAATGGGTGTAGAAGCGCTCCAGCAGACTGACGGTGGGAAAGTAGATCAGGGTCTTCTGCCCCTGCTCCAGTGCGGCGGTGATCTGCCCGGTTAGAGCCTGGAACTTGTCCAGCTCGTACTCCCGACGGCCGGTCACGCGGGGCACCTCCCGGATGCACAGCTCGATGTTGCGGCGGCGCACGCAGCCAAGATAAACGATGGGGTCCGGCGACATGTGCAGGCTGCGCAGGGTCTCGCGGTACATGTCCTCCTCGCCGCCATAGGTAGCCGTGGCCGTAAAGGTGGCAGTGACAAAGGCATGCTGGTGCGGACCGTTCAGCTGCTGTTTGCGCAGCTTGTTCACGTAGTCACCCAGAAACCAGTAGTCTGGACGGAACTGCTTGCCCCAGGTGGTCACAATATGGGCCTCGTCCACGATCAGCAGGCCGATGGCACGGTCGCCGATTAGGTCGGAGATATCGCTGCGGCTCAGCAGGGACTCCGGCGAAAGATACAGGATGTCGCAGCGGCCTTCCTGCACCTCCTGCGCAATGGTCTTTTTGACCATGGGCGGGATGTCGGAGTTGATGGTGCGGGCCTTGGCGTAGCGGTGCTTCTCCATGCCCTGCACCTGATCGTTCATCAGGCCGATCAGCGGCGAGATCACCAGCGTGACCATCCCGTACTTCTCGGCAAGGTCGATCGCCGGGATCTGGAACATCACGCTTTTGCCCGCACCGGTGGAGGCAGTTACGAACAGGTCGCGGTAAGTCTGCCCCGCGCGGCAAAGCTCTGCCTGCTGGATGAGGTCATCGATGATGTCCTCTTGGGTGATGGTGCGCAGCTTCTTCTCGCCGCGATGCAGAGCGTCCAGGTCGTAGACATCCAGCGGGAGAAAGTCCGGGTAACCCCAGTGCTGCTGCAGAAGGGTGCGCGCCTCCGGGCAGACTGGGCGCTCCGGCTGCATCGTCTGTGCATGCGCTCTGGAAAGCTGACCGGGAAAAGCGCCAGCCAACGCCGCAAGGCTGTCGGCAAGACCAGCCTCATCGCCGATGAAGCTGTCGGCTGAAACGCAGAGCGTTTTGCCACGGCGCAGCTGCTGCACAAGACAGAAATAATCGGCTTCTCCGGTAAGCGTAAAGGCGGAGCTGCTGGCGGCAGTTTCGGGAACTGTATGCGGTGCTGCACCAAGCGATACGTGCTCGACCTGCGGGCACTGACATAGCAGAGCGTCCAAAGGAATGCAACAGGCAATGCCTTCCTCCGTATGCAGCAGGTTGGAGTAGATACGCAGGCAGGGTTCAATGCCGGGCAGCGGAGTGTCCTGCGGCGTTTCCGGGTCAAAGTGGCTCAGAAGGCCGGACTGCATCTCCGGCGTAAGCGTCACAGACACAGGGAGCAGCGTGCGGTAGCAGGTGTTCTGCACCAGAATGATGTGCGAAAACTCCTGCGCAAGGGTATCGGCGTGCAGGGCAAACTCCTCTGCGGTGATCACACAGGGGTTCTGCTGCAGCAGACTGCTCAGGTAGCGGGACAGGCGTTGCTGCAGCAAAGCATCCAGAGAAGGACGCGGAAGACCGGCGTCCTCCGAAGAAAATCCCCACAAGACAAACAGAGTATCCTCAGCAGCATGGGCGGAAAGATAAGAACAAAGCAATGTATTCATGGCAGAATCCTCCATCAGGTCAAAAAATTAGGCAGCAAAAAGGGTGGATGAGGAGCGTCGCTTCAGCATCTCCCGCAGGTGGCGCTCGGCACGCACCTGAATCTGGCGGATACGTTCCCGCGTGACGCCCAGCTGCGCACCGATCTCGTCCAGTGTACGGCAGCGGTCATCCGGGATACCGTAGCGCAGCCGGAGAACAGTGGACTCGCGTTCGGGAAGCTGAGAAAGAAGCAACCGGACTTCCTGAACGGTCTCGTTCTCGCTCACAGTGTCCACAGGATCGGGGCTGACGTCATCCGCCAGAAGCTCCGCAAGCTCGGTGTCGTAGCTCTCGCCGACCATAAGGTTCAGGCTGGTAACGTTGAGGTAAACGAGCATGTCGCTCAGATAGCGGCGCGCCTGCTCCACCGTGCAGGGGTGACCGCTACCGGTTTCAGCCTCGGCAATGGCACGCCAGAGATCCGGACCATCCAGCTGCATGCAGGTGGTGCAGACGACACGCACCCGGCAGAGCGTGTCAAAATAGTGTACCGGGATGCGTACCGTAAGGCCGGTATTGATGGCTTCGCGCAGGATGGACTGGCGAATCCAGTAGGCGGCGTAGGTCAGGAAGCTGTAGCCCTGCAGCGCATCGAACCGCTGGACCGCAGTAAACAGTCCCAGAATGCCGTTCTGGAAGTTGTCCTCCTCGGTCAGGCAGCTATGGGCGAGCAGTTGCGGAACTCTGCGGGCCATCAGGTGGACAAAACCGGCGGTCTTGCGCACGAGGATATCCTTGGCGCTCTCATCACCCTGCTGTGCCAATACGCAGAGCTGCTCGTTGGTCATAGACCAAAGCTGCTTGGAGGTAAAGTCGCTGCGGCAGAAAGAAGTGGCCTTTCTGCTGCTGGGTATAGCGGCGCTGGTATCCATTAGGATGCCGAGCCCCGCCAGCTCGGCCAGCAGATGCTCCTGTTCCTGCTGAGAACAGGAACCAAACAGCGCATCAAAGCCTTGCGCAGACAGGTGATTGCCGTTCGTCAGCATCGGGCGTACACGATTCAAAACTGCATTATAATCCATGGTAAAACCCCGCTTTCACTTCCAACTGTAAGTGTCTTCGCTTAGTAGAAGCCCATGGATGCAGTAGAGTTAAGTCTTTTGAGAAAAAATTTATGGTTATTTTTTGGAAACGTCAGTCAAATAAAAAATCAATGAGTTCTCTTATAAAGGTATAGAATTAAGCAGCAAGGACAGAAAACCTTGCCAAAGAAACAAACTATACAGAGCTTTTTGCGTATGATATAATAAAATTATAAATCTTAATTGGGAATATCGTTTTAGGAGGCCACCATGGAGCCAATGAAAGCAACCAGTGTCAACAGCCGTGCGGAGGAGCTGTTTGTGCAGCTTTTCTGTGAGGCTTTTGGCCCGGAAAAGACCGAAAATTTGCAGGTCCAGTACCCCTGCGTGGACATCTATGGTCGGCATCGCTATATCGACTTTGCGCTGGAATCGCCTGAATCCAAAATTGCAATCGAGATTGACGGTGAGACCTACCACAACCCCAGCAAGGTGTCCGAAAACAAATACGCTGATGACCTCCTGAAACAGAACAGCCTGATCTATGACAACTGGAAGGTCTACCGTTGGATCTACAGCCAGTTGGAAAAGCAACCGGAAAAGGTCAAGGACGAGCTGATTACTTTCTTGGGCACCAGCCCCATGTTCAAGGCATTTGAAGCAGACCTGCCGGTGCAGATGGGACAGACGATAGAGTTGCGAGATTACCAGCAGGAAGCCATCGACAATCTGAAGAAGATGCGTGAGGATGGTAAAACTATCGCGCTGCTGTACCATGCAACCGGTGTCGGAAAAACAATCACAGCCGCCACAGATGCAAAAGCTGTGGGCGGACGAACGCTGTTTCTGGTCAACGCCCTGAAGCTGGCATCTCAGGCAAAAGAGACTTTCGCCAAGGTCTGGCCGGAAGCGACCTTGGGAGAGTACACCGGAAGCCAGAAGGATATGACCCAAACGGTCATTTTTGCAACGGTACAGAGCATTTCCAAAGATCTGGAAAAGTTCTCACCTACGGATTTTGACTACCTGATCGTGGATGAATGCCACCATGCTGCGGCCAATACCTACCAGAAGATCTTCACCTACTTCCATCCGAAGTTTATTTTGGGGCTGACCGCTACCCCGGAACGCAGCGATGGCGAAGATATGCTGGAACTGTTCCAGAATGTCGCCCACAAAATGGATCTTAAAACTGCCGTAGAGCGTGGCGTTCTGGTGCCGATTCGCTGCATCCGGGTCAAGACCAACATCGACCTGACCGATGTGCGGATCAACGGCATCAAATACAATTCGCAGGATCTGGAAAGCAAGCTGTTCATCCCGGAACGCAATCAGTTGATCGTTGACACCTATCTAAAGTACGTCAACGGCAAAAAGACAGTAATCTTCTGTGCCAGCGTAGACCATGCAGCCGAAATTGCAAAGTTGCTGCGGGACAACGGTGTGAAGGCGGAAGCAGTTTCCGGGCGGGATCGTGTTGAGGTTCGGGAAAAAATCCTGAAGGACTATGAAACCGGCTCGACCAATGTTCTTTGCGCCTGTGACCTTCTGAACGAAGGCTGGGACAGCCCGCATACAACGGTGCTGTTCATGGCGCGCCCGACTATGTCCAAAACGATCTATTTGCAGCAGCTTGGCCGTGGCACACGCCGCTGCCCGGGGAAAGAGGACCTGTTGGTGGTTGACTTTGTGGACAACGCCAATATGTTCAATATGCCCTACAGTCTGCACCGGGTACTGGACATTGCAAAATATCAGCCCATGGCGTATGTGCTGGCGCCGGAGAACAAGCGCAAGCTGGATCAGGATATGCTGTTCCAGGGCGAAAAGCCGGAGGCATGGCTGGATGTGCCAATCGATGTGTCCGACTATGAGATCATTGACCTTTTCAACTGGCAGAACAGCGTCAAGGATATGATCTCGCAGATCGAGTTCGTTCGGATGGTGGATGTGCAGTCCGAGACAGTGGAGCGTTACATCAAGGACGGAAAAGTCAAACCTGACCTTTCGATTCCCTTTGGTGACAAGCGGATGTTCCACTATTTCCGGGAGGAAAGCATCCGCAACATTGCGAAACAGTATGGCTGGGATCTCATTACGCCGCAGAATATGGCAGACAAGTTCATGAAGTTTATTGAAACGATGGACATGAGCTATTCCTACAAGCCGGTGCTGCTCAAAGCAATCTATGAGTACATGGACAGCAGTGGCAGAGTTGCCCTGCCGGATGTGGTGGACTACTTTATCGACTTTTACGAGGACCGCAAGGTGCACGGAATGATCGCGGAGAAATCCACCAGTATCTACCAGAAGGGCGGTTATACCCGGAATGATGTGGAGAAGAACATCCTCTCCAATCCCTTCAAGCGTTTTGAAGATATGCGATTCCTGATGCGCTGCAAGGACGTGGAGACTATCGAGGTGAACCCGATCATCTTCCGCAAGCTCACACGGGAAGATTGGCTGCATATTGTGGATGTCTGCGATAAGAGCCTTGAAAAATATTATTTGCGGCTCAAAAAATGATATGAACTTCGATAATTGACTGCGGGTGACGTGCATGATGAAAATGGTGAGAAATATGATCCGGTGTAAAAAGTGCAGGGACGTTATTGAAAGCTGCACTGTACATGATTTCAAATTTTGTTCTTGCGGATCGTGTGCAGTCGATGGCGGGCATGAGTATCTCCGTAGGTGTGGAAACCCGGAAGACTGGGAAGAATTATCTGAAACGCAAAGTGTAGATGATTGAAAATTAAGTTGAGAACAATCTTTAAAGCCGAAGTTCAGCGGCAAGCAAAAAAAGCTCTTGGCCTTTAATATAGGGGCCAAGAGCTTTTTGCAAAGATAATGCTCTGAAGAAGTAAAACAGTGAAAGCAAGAAGAACAGATGTTCAATTACTTTGCACTTTTTGCATGCGTTGCGCTAACCAGTGATTGAGAAGGCGTTAATGGAGCAAGCCATACTTTGCCAGTTCCCTTATAAACATTTACCAGACCCTCACCGGATGCGGCAGAACCAAGCAAGGTTTTTCCGGAACGTTCAACCGTAAAGCTGAGACTGCCGGACCAGCAAATCGCAAAGCTGCCATCAATTTTTAAAACGTCGTCTTGAAGGTCGATTTCTACGATTTCCGAACGGGGAACATTGCTTTCCAGTACACATACACCATTGCCAGCAAGCCGTAGATTGAAGAGCCCTTCATTTCCGAGTGCTGCAGAAGAAAGCGAGGAGCGTGCCTGAATCTCGTGCTTGACAGTGGATTCACAGGCCAGGAACATGCCGTCTTCCATTACAAGACCGCCTGTCCAGTCACCGACATTTTCGGTCAGAAGATATTTATAGGTGGGTTCGGTCACGAGCACACCCGTTCCGATGTACTCCGGCTTGATTGTGCTTTCTTTTGTGACGGAACTTTTTACCATTTTGCCTAAGAAGTCGCCAACACCCTTCAATCCGGTGGTTGCTTGCACGTTGCCAACAATGTACTGCATTGCGCCCGCTTGGAGAACAAGCCCAACTTTTCCGTTGAGATTGGCAATGGCCTGTTTCCGTTTGACATTCATCTGGCTCATATAGTATTCTTCCATTGCATTGCAAGGCGCTACGGAGAAATCGACATTGTGCTCAACAATGGAAAAGATACCCTTCTGTTCGGTGACGATGTGACTTGTCTGATTTGCCAGATTGTTGATTTTAAACATAAGCAAATACCCCATTCAAAGCAGATTTCGCATTTTTGTATGCAAGATTTGGTGTCCGTAAAAATGCTTAGATAAGTAGTCACAGTACAACTGAATAACTCCTTAAAATTCAGTGTATCATACGTCAACTGAAAATACTATCATCAAACCACACAAAACATTTGAGACTTTTTTGGCGAGGGGAGAGTATAGGAGTTGAAAGTTTGGCCAGTGAGAATATAAAAAACAGGTTACTGATGCAAGTCGAAAAACTGCCGTTTGTAGCAGATCTGTAGCAAATTGAGTCTATTTAACGAATTGACGTTATAAAAGTCAAAAAGTCATCATGCATCACACGCAGGGGGTCTGGGATTCGGGTGTTTTTGCTCCCGGGCTGCTTGCGTTTGCGCAACAGCCCGGGAAACAGGCAAAGACGGGAAAACCGCGCAGATCACGTTCAATAAACAAAGAAATGGCTGCTGCACCGGGAAGAAATCCTGTGCAGCAGCCATTTTTATTATGGTATAAGATCAGTCCTTCTTCTCGGCGGTGCGGGCAAAGAAGTTGGCGAGGACGGCGCCGGAAATGTTATGCCACACCGAGAACACAGCGCCGGGGATGGTTGCCAGCGGATACTGTGCAAAGTGGGCAGCGGCCAGAGAGGTGGCCAGACCGGAGTTCTGCATACCGACCTCGATGGAGATCGCGCGGCACTTGGTGGAATCCAGCTTCAGCAGCTTGCCCACACCGAAGCCGGTGAGGTAGCCCAGCAGGTTGTGCAGGATGACCACGGCAAGGATCAGCAGGCCGCTGGTCATGATCTTGGCGGAGTTTGCAGAAACAACGGCGCAGATGATGAGCACGATGGCGGTGGTGGAGACCAGCGGCAGCACGCGGACGGCGTTCTGAGTGAAGGCGTGGAAGAAGTGGTTGACCACAAAGCCCAGTGCGATGGGCACCA
>UMLB01047100.1_pt1 | contig 34568 bp, 26 predicted proteins | sample 1966481 | NCBI WGS metagenome assembly UMLB01 (sample SAMEA4836192, study PRJEB28245) | human gut metagenome | biome: gut microbiome; material: fecal sample | place: Denmark | collected 2008 | reverse complement strand
CGCGCGAAGATGCGAACTACTTCATGGTAGCAACGGTGGGAGAGCTTGGCATTCCCGCTGTTCGCATGCGCATGGACCAGAACATACAAGGCCAGTCAGTGCTTTGCGTCATGGCTTCCCCTGATGCGATCACCGATTCGACTTCGCTCAATCGCTTCGGCTTCGAAGGCCCTACGGCGCTCATCTTGGAAGATCTTGACCTGTGGGATCTGCCTTGGATGGATTTCGGGTCGGGCGATATCTCCGATTTCCTTCAGATGCAGCTTTCGCGTGGTGCACGCGAGGCGATGGCGTTCATCCAGCAAGCGATCGAGAACCCCGAAGTGACCGTGCTCGTTTCTGCATCGAATCTCGATGCGCTCGATACGTTCTTCGGCCCGATGCTCGGACTCTACCGCTTGGTCGAACTCGACTATCCCAACGACGAAGAGTGTAAGGACATCTGGCGTCATGCGCAGGCGGAGCATCCTTCAATGCGCGGGCTTGATGTTTCTAAGCTCGTTCTGTTCTCCAAGGGGATGTCGCGCTTCGAGCTGTATGCGGTCGTCACCGAGTCAGTCGAAGAGGCTTATCGCCGCAGCGTGGCAAAGGATTGCTTCTGCGCGGTGCGTACCGACGATGTGTACATGCGCCTTTCCAATTTCCATGAGCTTGATTCGCCAGAGTATAAGGCCATCGAAGAGACCATCATGAAGCGGTTCCATCGTTCAATGGATAACATCGACGATCTACTGAAAGAAGACTGATGGATATCACCCGCCGTTGCGATTACGCTTGTAGGATCTTGCGCTCGGCTTACGAGTGCGGGGATTCCTATATCTCGATCGCCGATGTGGCGGAAAAGGAAGACGTGCCGTATTCGTTCGCGCGCAGCATCCAGCACGACCTGGTGAAGGCGGGCTTTTTGAAGACGATCCGCGGTGTGCGCGGCGGCCTTACGCTCGATTGCGATCCGCATGAAGTCACCCTTCAGGAAGTGATCGAGGCGCTGCAAGGACCCATTGGCATGTCGCCTTGTTCGGTCGATTGTGATTACTGCAATCGTTCATCAGGATGCGAATTCAATGCGGTTTGGTGCGCTGCCGATGTGCTCGTGGCGCAACTCTTTTCCTCGATCACGCTTGCCGATCTCTTCGAGAAGGGCGCGAGCCATCCTGAGGTGAGCCGCATCCTGGAATCGAAGTACTAGTTCTCTGCTTTGCTCGTGGAAGCTCCCAGAAAAGATACCCCCGATCTCGACGCTTTCGTTCGCAAGGTGTGGAGCGAAGGGAGAAAGCATCATCGCGACCTTGCCTGGCGCTATATCGATGATGCCTATGCCGTGCTCGTTTCCGAGATCATGCTGCAACAGACGCAAGTATCGCGTGTGGAGAAGTATTGGCCGCGATTCCTCAAGACGTTCCCTACGCTCGATGCGCTTGCTTCAGCTGACACTTCGTTGGTGCTCGAACATTGGCAAGGGCTTGGATACAACCGACGCGCGCTGGCGCTCAAGCGAACTGCTGAAGAGTGCGCACTTCGATTCGAAGGGGAGCTGCCCCGAACCTATGATGAGCTCTTGAAGCTGCCGGGTATCGGTCCTGCTACGGCAGGCGGCGTGATGGCGTTCGCTTATCAGAAGCCTGCGCTCTATCTTGAGACGAACGTCCGCACCGTGTTCTTGCATGAGCTGTTTCCTCGTGAAGAAGGGGTGAGCGACAAGACGCTCGAGCCGCTCGTACTGGAGACTTGCAGTAAAGAGGACCCGCGCGGATGGTATTATGCCTTGCTCGATTATGGGGCATACCTGAAATCGATCATGCCCAATCCTTCGCGGCGCTCGAAGCATCATTCCAAGCAGTCTGCCTTCGAAGGGTCCAAGCGTCAAAAGCGCGCCGAGCTCGTTCGCATCGTGCTTGGCACTCCTGGCATTTCAACCGCGGAAGCCAAACGTGCGCTCGATGAATTCGAACACGAAAAGGGGAGAGGGGAGACTGACCAAGCTCTCTTCGATGCCCTCATCACTGATCTCTCCAGCGAAGGCTTCTTCACCTTCAACGAAACCACCAACACTCTCCATCCATAATCGAAAGATGACGAACGACCGGGTAGTTTGTGATCTTTTGGGGTTGATGTTTTAGATGATGGGGTAGGAGCCGAGCACCTTCACTTCGCGCAGCTTCAGACGCAGGCAATTGAGCGCCGTCTGCACGTCGACATCCTGGTCGGATCCTTCGAAATCGATGAAGAACATGTAATCGCCCAACCCTTGCTTAGTGGGACGAGATTGGATCTTCGTGAGGTTGATGTTGGCATATGCGAATTCCGAAAGGATCATCAGAAGCGAACCTTGCTTATCTTGTTGTAAGGAAAGCAGGATGGAGGTCTTGCGGTCCATCTCGGGAAACACTTCCGGCATGCCCGTGCGCGCAATCAGTGCGAACGAGGTCTGGTTGCCGAAGTGATCCTCGATGCTCTCTGCGTACACCTTCGCGCCATACAGATCGGCAGCGAATTTGTTGGCGATGCTCGCGAGCGTCTTGTCTTCCATTACTTTGCGCACGCCAGAAGCTGTGGACGAAGCCGAGCTCGTGTTGCGTCCAGGCAGATATTCGGCAATGTAGCGCCTGCATTGTCCGAGCCCCTGGGGGTGCGAAACGATCGTGGTGACCTCATCGATGCTCGCATCGGGATGCAGCACCAGGCTATGGTGAATATCGAGCACCGTCTCAGCCAGGATCGTCACATTATTATGGGTCGCAAAATTATCGAGGCACGCGGTAACGGGCCCTTCAAGGGAGTTCTCGGTGGCAACAACGCCGTAATCGCAACGCCCGCGCTCCACATTGTCGAACACTTCCGTAAAAGATACGCACTCGATCTTCTCGATGTCGGTAAAACCGAGCTTGTCCATGAAGGTGTGTGTTGCTTCGTCGCTGTAGGTGCCAGCGGGGCCTAAGAATGCGATCTTGATCGGTTCAGCCATGGCGTGTTCGCTCTCCATTCGCTCATAAATACTTCAAAAGCTTGTTGAGTTATTGTAATCGAATCGCTGTCGTTCGATTACGCAAGTGCCGCTCGCCCGCAAAATGGTGCAGAACTTTTGAAGGGTTTGTGTTGATTACGTTCTTTCTATGGATTGTGTTATTTGAGACAACGGCGGTAACACTTTCTTACCACTTGCCAGAATAACAAGCGTTTTTCATGCCCGCGCGTCATTCCTTAATTAGTAGTCAACCTACAATACTTGCCAGAAGTTTTACTGGAAGAAGACACCCTTAAGGAGGTGTGCACATGGTAACAGAGGCTACCTCACCGGAGTTTCTGGCTAAGCTTGAAGCGCGTGGCGTTTCTCGTCGTAGCTTCATGAAACTCTGCGGCTCTCTCGCGGTTGCGGCAGGTCTTACCGAACTCGCTGCTCCTCGTATTGCGGCTGCGATCGAGAACTCGGTCATTGGTGCTGAATCAGGCAAGCTCTATCCAGTCATCTGGATCGAGGGCGCATCCTGCACCGGTTGTACTGAGTCTTTCGCTCAAGGTGATTCCCCTGATCCGGCTTACATCGTCTTGCAGATGATCTCGCTGAACTATTGCGAAACTCTTTCTGCTGCTGCAGGCTGGTCCATGGAAGAAGCTAAAGAGCAAACGATCGAAGCAGGCAACTACATCCTCATTTACGAAGGTGCAGTTTTGGAGGGATGGGACGGCCAAGCTCTGCGCGTCGCCAACGAAGTCGGTACCGACATCTTGGCTCACGCCGCTGAAAGCGCTAACGCTGTTGTTGCCCTCGGATCCTGCGCAGTAAATGGTGGCTGGATGGCAGCCTATCCGAATCCTTCGAACGCACTCGGCGTTCAGCAGTATCTCAAGAAGCGCGGCATCGACACTCCGGTCGTTAACGTTCCCGGTTGCCCGGCTAACCCCGAATGGGCTACGTCGGTCCTCGTCGATGTTCTGCTCGTTGGTCAGCTGCCTGAACTCACGAACGAGAACAAGCCGAAGGTCATCTTCAATCAGACCGTCCATGACAACTGCCAGCGTCGCGGTCACTTCGAGAATGGCGAATTCGTTTATGCATTCGGCACTCCTGAAGAGGCAATGGGCTACTGCCTGTATCCCATGGGTTGCCGTGGTCCTCAGACCAAGGCGAACTGCGGTATCGTGCGTTGGAACCGTCGTCGTTCCTGGTGCGTCGAGTCCGGCGGTCCTTGCATCGGCTGCTGCGTAGCTAACCCGAACAACCCAGGCGAGAACTGGGTCGAGACCAACACGCCGTTCCGTGCACGCTTCCGCGATCTGCGCATCGGCGGCGCTGTGTTCCAGCCTGAAGCTATCGCTTGGACCATCACGGGCATCCTTGCTGCTGCTCTCGTTGTCCATGGCTTCGGCATGAAGAAGGCTGGTCGTACCGATGGCGGTGCTCCGTTCGAGAAGGAACGCGAGTGGGATATGAAGCATCCGAATGAATCCATTGGCATCTACACCCTCGATGACAATTCGAAGGGAGGCAACTAATAATGACTCGTTCAATCATCGATCCTATTACTCGTATCGAAGGTCACCTTCGTGTTGAAATGGAAGTCGACAACGGCGTTGTAACTGATGCTTGGGTCTCAGGTGGTTGTTTCCGTGGCATGGAGCTCGTCGTTCAGGATCGTACTCCTGAGGATGCTGCTCAGATCGTTCAGCGTATCTGCGGTGTTTGCCCGGTTTCACACACTCATGCTTCATCGCTCGCAGGTGAAGCTGCTTATGGCATCGTCATTCCGAACCAGGCTCGTATCATCCGTAACCTGGTTGAGGGCGGTCAGTTCCTGCACAGCCATATCCTGTGGCTCTACACGCTCGCTGCGCTCGACTATGTCAACCCGCTCAATGCGCTCAATGCAAACGTGGGCAAGGCTTACGACCTCATGGAGGCTGCAGGCACTTCTTGCAGCACCGACCTCAAGACCCTGATGGGCACGCTCACCAAGTTCGCGAACAACGGTCAGCTCTCCATCTTCAGCGGTGGTTGGTTCCTCGATGGTCAGGCTCCTGAGGCTTACAAGCTCGATCCTGAAGCAGACCTCATCTGCACGGCTCACTACCTCGAAGCTCTGAACATGCAGGCTAAAGCATCTGAGATCTGCGGTCTCATCGGTGGCAAGATGCCTCATATCATGACGCTCGTTCCTGGTGGTACGGCATTCGTTCCTACGGAAGAGAAGCTCGACGAGCTCTATTCCATCACGCGTGAGATCCGCGATTGGGTCGATTCCACCATGCTCCCCGACACCAAGATCATCGCCAGCGCTTATCCCGAGGCTCTTGGCTTCGGTCGCGGCTGCGGTCGCTATGTTGCTTGGGGCGTTTTCCAGCGCGAGAACTTTGAGATGGCAGATCGCTACATGCCTTCTGGCGTTGTCTACACCAACGACGGCCTTCGCCTTGAAGACCCTGATCCTGCGGCGATCAAGGAATATGTTGGTCACTCCTGGTATGTAGGCGATTCTAACCTCAACCCGAAGGAAGGCGTCACTGATCCGCTCTACACCGAGTACTATGTTGCTGGTACCGAGCACGAGGAAAATGGTCACATGATCGGTACGGTCAACGATCGTTACACCTGGTCTAAGGGCCCGAGCTACAATGGTGAATGCATGGAGGCAGGTCCGTTCTCCCGCGTTCTCGCAGCTTATCTGCGTGGTGGCGAGAAGAATCGTTACATCGTCAACAACCTCGACAAGCTCATGGCAGACCTCAACCTCACGCTTCCGCAGCTCCAGTCCACGCTCGGTCGTGTTGCTGCACGTCAGGTTGAATGCTCCTACATCGCTCACCTCATGGTCGATTGGGTCGACGAACTCATCGAAGCACTCAAGGGTGGCGACAGTGAGTACTTCCGCGCACCTGAGCACCTTACGGGTTATGGTTGCGGCATGTGGGAAGCACCGCGTGGCGCTCTCTACCATGACGAGCATGTCGACAATGGTCGCATCACTGGCTACCAGATCATCATTCCTACTACTTGGAATATCGCTCCGCGCAATGCTGAGGGCGTTCGTGGTCCGATGGAGCAGGCTCTTATCGGTACGCCGGTCGCTAATGTCGATGCACCTATCAATGCGCTTCGTACCGTCCACAGCTTCGACCCCTGTACTGCTTGCGCAGTTCATGTGTCTGAGCCTGCTACGGGCAAGCACTTCGAAACCGTTACCAGCCCTTGGGGGGTGAGATAAATGGCACATCTCGCACACTATAAGCAGGCACATCCGCTGCCCATGAAGGTTACCCACTGGGTCAACCTCGTGTGCATGGCGCTCCTTATCTTCACCGGCTTTCTGATCCACTTCCCGTTCTGGGCGGGTCTTACCGGTGTCGCGCGTGGCGTGCATGTTTTCTGCGGTATGCTCTTGGTTCTCAACTGCATCCTGCGTATCATCTTCGCATTCATGTTCCACTCTGCTCCTACGGGCGGTACGCGTAACATGGTTCGCGACTACAAGACCTACCTTCCGCAGGCAGACAACAGGCATCAGCTCGGTGCTTGGATCAAGTATTACCTGTTCATCAAGAAGGATCACCCGCTGTCAGCTAAGCTGGGCGTTCCGCAAAAGCTCTCTTATCTGGCTGTTTGCGTTCTGATCCTCGTTATGGGTTATACCGGATTCTGCCTCTGGATCCCCACCGCTTCCTGGAGCTTCTTCGCTGCAGGCACGGCAGCAGTGGGTGGCATGATGTCAATGCGCATCATCCATTACTTCATGATGTTCGTCTTCATCTGCTTCTCGATGATCCACATCTACCTGGTCTTCATCGAAGGCACGGCGAACGCGAAGAACATGCTGGCGGGCAAAGAGCACGGCGGTCTGGTTTACGACCCCGAGCGTCACTGCATCGTTGGCGAAGATCACAGCGTAGGCGATCACTAATCGCATGCGCTCTGGCGCAGCGCACGTTGTGCGCGAACCGAACCGTTCAGCCTACTGAACGAAATACGGTCATCAGAAAGGACTCGATTCGTCGGGTCCTTTCTTTTTTTTGCAGTAACGAGACGAGGGGAGAGTGACGAGGGGGTGCTTCCCGAAGAAGGAAGCCACTAGCACTATGCGCTGCCTGAAGCGCGCGGGGTCCTTCGTATAATGAAAGACAACACTGGCTTTAAGAAGGGCTGCCATGAAAAAGAGTGACGAACAGGAACAGAAGTACCGCAAAGAGCTGATGAAGGGCCTGCCTCCCATCAATCTTGGCGCACTCTTCATGCCGCCGATCTGGGGACCAGCAAACGGCATTTGGATCACGATCCTGTATTACCCGCTGTGGCTCTTCGCCGATAACCTCTTCTATGCTTCCTTCACGGATCCTTCTCCGCTTTCGGTAGTCTTTTCGATCATCGTTGCTGTTCTACTCGCGGCGGTCACCATCGTGTTCGCTCGCGTTTCACAGGGGTATGCCTGCGAGCGCGCCATCTCGCTCGGGCGCACTAAAGAGTGGTATATCAAGCGCCAGCGCGTTTGGGCAGTTGCCATGGGTATCCTGGCTGCTCTGATGATCTTCGGTGCCACCTACTACAATCTGGTCATTCGTCCTGGCATGCCAGTGGCGTAATGCAAGAAGGGGAGCGCGCTATGAAGATCGCTGTCTTTTGCGTGGGGAATCGCCTGATGCTCGATGATGGTATCGGCCCTGCAGTCTACGATGAACTGGTCGAGCACTATGAGATCCCTGAAGGGGTCGATCTTTACGATCTGGGCTGCATGACCATGAAGCTACTGAACAAAGTGGACGAATACGACTTCATCATCACGGTCGATGCGGTTGATGGAACGGATAGCGAACCAGGCACGGTGTTTCGCTATAAGCCCGAAGACATCGCGCGCACACAAGATGCGATGGCTTCACTTCACGAACTCAAGCTCGTCGACCTCTTCGATGCTGCGCAACTGCTCGGTTATTCATGCGATGGCATCTGCTACGGCATGCAGATCGAGAACATGTCGCCCGCAGAGTTGGTAGAGGGTCTCACCCCGAAGGTGTATGAGCGATTGCCGTTCTTGGTGGAGACCGTGGTGGCTGAGCTCGATCGCCAGGGCTATCCGCTTACGCGCAAAGAGGCGTAAGCCTCGCGGCCGCTGCGCATGGGCAGCTTGAATGCTTCAACAACACGTTCAGCGCGACACTGTGCAGTATCCAAGGCTATGATTTCGAAGAACAGCGTTTAACTAGACTGCAACGACAAAATGATCAACGAACGGCCGCTACTCACTCTTAGCAAGTTCGGCATTGATCGCATCAGCTAGATCGTTCATGCGGCTCTTCAGATAAGGGCCAGGGCATTCGGTCGTGCTGTCGAACATGCCGTGGAATGTCAAGTTGCCCGTAGTATCGCCCGTGTAGACGATCTCTTCGATGCCATTTCGTTTGCAAATATCTGCACAGAGCAAAACGAGCTTATCGAACGTTTCGTTGCTTACGTGCCAGTTGCCACCTTCTTCATCGTTGGCAACTTCGATCGTGATGGCTTCTTCGTCGTTTTCACGATTGCTGCTCGTCCAAGCACGATTTGCCTCTTCAACATAAAGCCCAACATTTCCTTTGGAATCAATCGCGTAATTGGAAGATGCTTGTACATCGCGCTTTACGAAGCGGTCGCCAAGGTTGCCCAGTGGGATATCGCCACCCATGTGATGAATCGTAATCTTGGAAACTTCTTTATCGCGAGGGAAATCGGCATTGGGTGTCAGATAAACGAAATCAATTAATGGGCTATTCTGTTCAATAACCATCTCTTTCTCTTCACCTTCAAGCGGATAGCCAATATAGTCTGGGATTTTAGAGGAAGCACTCAGCCAGGCAATAAGAACCAAGACCGCAATGATAACCGATCCGATGATAAGGATCCAAGCAGAGCGGTTCTGGTTTTTGGAATTTGATGTGCTAGTGGCTTTTGTTTTCGGACTATTTATTTCTGACATAAGAATACTTTCTGATAGGTATATTGATGATCGTTTAGAACATCGCTATGTAGCTCCAGAATATAATTAAATGAATCGCAAAGAGTGCTGCGAAGAGCAGTTTTGTTCCAATATTTGTGATCTTTTTTGCGGGTGTGGTTGAACCACCAGCAGTTAGAATGAATGTGCTCACGATGCCTACATAGAAAAAGCCTGTATCAGTGAGCATGTTGAAGAGGAAAGCTGCATCTTCGCCATGCTGGGCTTGCTTGTAATGCTTTATAAAAAGGCGTATTGCAATAACAATTAACGCGATCATCGCTATCCAGCCGAATTCAACTCCAGTATGAATGAATGCGTTATGAATATGGTTAGTGTTGTAATACATATCGACATCCTGAAGATTGAGTGCTCTCCAGTTGAATGCACCTACACCAACAAGTGGGTTTTCTCCTAGGTATCCAATGCCGTTGCCTACCATCGCGAGGCGCTCGCTAAAGGTTGCAAATACATTCGGCCGCATGAAGATCGCAAAAGGAATGCATACAAGACCAACAACAGACACAACAAGTGAGAATTTCTGATTGCCGTTCAAGAATTGGGTGAAGCGATCCCAGAGACAGATCATGACGATGATATAGAGCAAGATCACCACGCACAAGATAGGCATCTGAGCGCGTTCAGCAGACATATACATTAGCAAGCCAATGACAATACAGAGAAAAACTCTAGCAAGGATCGTGGTAACGAAATTCAGCGTTTCAGACAGCGAACGAGTCTGGCGCGCTTTCGAGATGGACATAACGATGATACCCACGGCAAGCGCGCATAAACTGCCGATTGAAAGCGTCATGGTGAGCGCAATGAGGATAACTGGCTCAAAGCGGCGTACAATCGCAAGGAGCTTTTCGGGACGGTTGTCTTTAGGCGACATGCAGCTGCTCTGAAGAGCGAACCAGCTCAATACGAGGAAGATAGCAAGGCCATTAGGGGTGCCAATGACAAAACTGAGACGAGTGGAGGCGATCTCAAAAGACTGAACAGTGAAAGCAATGATCGCACAGCTGGCGGCAAACGCAGCCCATCCAATACAAAGAACCCGTAGAAGCTGCATCTCTCGATCACGTAAGCAGCAAGTTGCTGCATAGACCGACAAAAAGATGATGTGCAAACGTCCGTATCCATATAGAGGATTGTCATGGATAACGTAGGATGAAATGAAATTCATAGCTACATAGATAGCAAGGGGAACGAAGATCCACCAATCGATCCGTACTTCGCGGCGGAAGAAGCAGACCGCGCAGATCGCCATGCCTATGAGTGAAAGAATTGCGGTAGTGCCAACGCCTGACATAGTTAAGATAGCTAACGCCAGGATGAGCACGATTACGAGAACACTTGCCGATCGGCTTCTATGCTGTTCCAAGGATTCAGCAATAATTTGTGCCATGAGATTCGACCTGCCATTCTGATTGAACTGTGCGAAGAATCTATTATAGCTAAAATGCGAAAAAGAGGCTGGTGTAATGTTAGTTTGCGTTCTTGTTTGAAGAGACGGCAGGCAACAAAGGCAGAATTGCGTAAGGCCTGAAAAAATGGTAAAATCAGGTTGCATACTATGACATCGCTATGATTTTATGATTCAGATAGCGGAATGATACGCATCGGCGAGGTTCTTACGATTCAAGCTCTGTAAGGAAGGCTCTCATGGAAAAGCATCAAGTGAACATGAAATATAGAGTATTCTCCTGCATCATTGCGCTTTCATTGGTTTTTGGCATTTCGGCAATGCCAGCTTTTGCTGCGCCAGATTCAAATACTTCTGAAGAAATTTCTGCTCAGGCAGATGGCGAACAGAATACGCAATCTGAAGTTAAAACGCTTGTTCCAGCGAAGACACAAGCGGTTTCTTCGGGCACAGAAGATTCCGATTGGGGTGCTGATGCGAAGAAGAAAGCAGAGCAGGGTGATGCTGAGCAAAGCGAACTGAGCGGAATCGAAAAAGTTGGAGCAGTTGTTGGTGCCGAAAGTGAGCTTATTGGCACGCAAGCAACTGGTAACAAGATTGCCGTACAAGAAGAATCAGATGAAATAAATGAGCCAAAAGACATAGCAAAGAGTAAGATTCGTGCGGCTATTCTTGCATCCTATTTTGGATCATACAGTAAACCAGGCGATGCTCCGTTGACCATCGTAAAGATGTTCCCTTCAACGGATACAGAATTCCTTACCACGCAAGGTGTCGATAGTGACACTGCGGCTTATACGGTTGAATACGAGATAAAGGGAGCCTATCTTGATGAAGATGGTTGCCCGATCTACAAAGACAAAAACAATAAGTGGTTTTGTGCAGACCCTGCTGAAGTAGACTCTGGCAATGTTGCAGATACCAAAGTCAAAGATCTCAAACATCGTGCTTTGTATTACACCGAAGATAGTAATCCAGATGAAAATGGCGATACGAAGAAGCTCTTTTCTAAGGACGACAAGGGTATTTACGACACCGATAGCGATGCTGATTCACGGAAATCGTTGCGCTTGTATCCTGAAAAAAGCGTAAACGACCAACAGGTTTTGATCGCCGTTAATGATGATAAAAGCTATGGCTATGTATATAATGGTGAGAATGAGAAGGTGTTTTATACAGGGAAAAACCAATATGATGACGAGCAAAATGTCAATATAAGCATTAAGAAGATCAAGTGCGAGAAAAATGATGAAAGCCGTATCATCGGCACGGTGGTAGAGAATACCTTCGAGAACAGTTCATCTGTGGTGGGCAGTGAAGGTGACACAGTAGATAATAAGATCAATCAGTCTGAAAGATTCCTTTTCCCTGAAAACTGCGGCCTTGAAGCTGGCAGAGACTATTACATTGGCATCCTTGATGAGAAAAATGACAATGGGGACAGCCAGTATATCTTGTTGGATTCGAAGAAGCTTGATCTTAAGCGTTGTACGGTTGGCAACATGCCTAACGGGCCGTTGGTGCGTGCTGAGGTCGATCTTGATGAGTCGATCATCACCATTCCTATAACTTCGAACCCGGCAACGTATCCACTTTCTGATGATCAGTCTTATGAGTTGCCCTACCCTGCAGAGTACACGATTACTGAAAAGACCGATCCGAGTTATACGTTCGTTAAGTCTTACTTTGATGGGGACACAGGTGAGGAGTTGGGCAATCCGGCTGTCATACAGCTTTTGAATAGCAGAAGACCTAATGGCGAAGGACATACGATTACTTTCGTCAATAAGCTCGATCCTAATTCTGACTCACCTAATCTATCTATAGTCAACGAGTACACTTACGATGAGGATCAGAACGCAGTTATCGTACAGAAGAAGAAAGTCGCGAAGTAGTCATATTGAGGCTTGAGATTTGACTGTGATTCGAGATATATGAAAGAGCGTTAAAGCGAGGACGCCATGACAAAAATAAGTAAACGAACCATATTGATAGTGATGGCTTCACTTCTTGCCTTGGTTGTGTGTGCTGTCCCAGCCTATGCATACTTTACAGACACTGCTAGCGCATCTGGGGAAAAGAACATTGTTCTAAAATATGATGGCGATATCGATGAGGCTCTCAGTGGTTTAGATAAGCTCATTACGGTAACCAATAAAGGGGAGTCTGACATCATGGTGGATGTTCGTCTCGTTGGTGCTTATTCGCATAATGGGGTAACAGTTTCTGTTAATGGCAATGACGCTTGGACTTGTCCTTCGGAATCTATCGGGACAGATTCGCAGGTATGGACCTATGTGGGTGGAAACAATGAAGGCGTCTTGAAGCCGGGCGAATCTACGAATGATGCAAGTGGCAATAGGACGTTAGTTGTAGATGTGGAAGCTCCTGAGGATCTTAGTGAGTTTTCGAATTTCAATATTGTTGTTGTAGGGCATTACTATCCCGTTTACTACGATGACCAAGGTAATCCTCATGCCTATAAGGCATCGGAAATAGAGGGGGAGAACTAAGATGAACACAACCAAGCGGTCAGCACGCGGTTTGGCATTGCTTGCTGTTTTTCTCCTAACGGTTGCTGCCTTGATTGCAATCATGGCTTCAACTGCGCAGGCGGCTCTTACTAAGCAATCGGAAACATATGAGGCGACACTTGAGCTTACAAGCCTTGAGGTTGGATTGAGTGAAAACGGGAACCCCGTTGCTGGTGAAGGTACTCTTTTGGGTGGGTTGAAAGATAAAACGATCAACCCTGGGGAGAAGTTTGATGAGCAATTAGGGGCAATGAATACGGGTGATCAGCCTGAATTCATGCGTGTTTCCGTCCGTACATATTGGAAAGATATTCAAGGCAAGAAAACAACCGAACTCGACCCCAGCCTTATAGAACTGACTCTTGGAGGTACGGAGCTCAAGAGTCTTACTAGTAATAGTGGTTGGGTTGTGGGCTCAAGCACTCAGGAGCAAACGGTTCTGTATAGTGTGAATCCTGTTGATCAAGGTGGAACGTTATTGTTCGCTGATACGTTACGCATTGATCCAGGTATCTTGAACAGCAAAGGCCAAACGCCTTTAGAGAATCAAGGCAAAATTGCTGATGGTGTTACACGAACGACAATAACGTATGACTACGATGGCTGTAAATTCTGCGTAGATATTGAAGTTGATTCAGTTCAGACGCATAACGCTGCTGATGCTATCAAGGGCGCATGGGGTGTTGATGCGAACAGCCTCGGTATCAATGTGGGAGGTGCAGCATAATGACTAAAACGCGAACAATGGTCAAATGGTTCGGCACCTTCGTTGCTGCCTGTGCGGTTGCTCTTGCCTGTTCACTTGGCTTCTCGAGCACTGCCTATGCTGAAACAGAAAGCGTGAGCTGGAACGTTACCTATAGTGCTGATAAGCAGATGGTGTCGGATTACAACCAAGAGTCGGTGAACAGCGCGCTTTCCCACATGCAGCCGGGTGACAGCTTCACGATGAAGGTCAATCTGCGCAACTCGAGCGATACGAGCACTGATTGGTACATGACCAGCGAAGCTGTTGAAACGCTCGAAGAAGGCATGAAAGAGGCAGAGAATGCCGGTGGTGCTTATACCTACGAGATCACCTTTGACGAAAACGTGGTCTACAGCTCCGACAGAGTAGGTGGAGATGGTGGCAAAGGCTTCAAAGAGATTCCCGGCGTGACTGGTAAATGGTTCTATTTGGGAGCGCTTGCAAGTGGTGGTTCTGGCGAAGTCCAGATCAAGATGACACTTGATGGCGAAACGCAAAACAACATTTATATGAACACGGTTGGCAAACTAAACGTTACTTTTGCTGTTGAGGATAATACCGGGGGTGCTGCTGGCCAACCAGGTTCGGGTTCAAATGGGGATGATGCTTCCACTCTGCCTAAAACCATGGATCAAGTGCTGATTGTGCTCTATATAGTTGGTATTGTGGCAGCGCTTGTTTGCACCTTCATGTGCGTCAGGTCTATTAAAGAGCTTCGCAAAGGACGTGATGCCTAATGATGCTTTCTAATTCAAAAGAAACGAGTTTTTCCTTTGCAAAGATCATTGCTTGTGTTTTTGCGGTTCTTTGTGCTGCCTTGATTGCTGTGGGCGTTCAGGCTGGAACAGCGGAAAAGGCATATGCGGCAGACGACAATGAACAGTATACGTATACAGTCACGCTTTATGCGGGAGATGGCACCATCGAAGGCAAAGCCGAAAAGGTGTATTCCAATATACCGATTAACGGCACCTGTACCATTTCGTGGCAGAATCTGGATATAAGACCTGCTAACAATAAATACTACGTTAAAGGTATTCGTCTTGTGGGCGATGATAAACTGTTTGCTTCTGGCTGCATCCCTGAGAAAGGGAAGGACATGCAGGACATGCAGCTTGTGGTTGCCTATGGCCTCAAGAAGGGACAGGTTGCCTATACGATCAACTATGTTGATGAAAACGGACGTGCCATCGCCGATAGCCAAACTCTTAACGGCAACGTGGGCGATAAGCCAGTTATTGCATATCAATATATTGAAGGCTATCAGCCAACGAATGCCTACAATCTAACGGGTACGCTCGAGGGCAATGCCGAAGATAACGTATTCACCTTCAAGTATCGGGCCGTCCAGGGATCTTCAGCAGGAACGACCAATGGTGGAGCTTCTGCTGGCACAACGGGCGGACAGGCAACACCAGGTGATGAGAACGCCACAACTGGTGAGAACGCTGCTGGCGATGAAGCAACAGGCGATGAGGCTGCGGACGAGACCGGCACGCAGGAAGGCGCTGCGAATGGTGCTGAGCCGGCTGAGTTGCTCGACATCGACGATGATTCGAACCCGTTGGCAAGCGCCCAAAGTGCTGTTCAGGAGACCTTCTCTAACCCACTCAATTACCTTCCATGGGTGCTTGGCGTGCTCGTGGTGATCGCGCTCATCTCAGTTATCGCGCTCATGGTCGCGAAGAAGCGTGCTGGTAAGGATGCTTCCTAATTTAGGTGGGTTATTGCAGCCTTATTACAGCCACTAAAGCAAGTCCTATTTGTTAGGCAAAAAGAGATCAAGAACCGCATGTTTACCATGCGGTTCTTGCGTTTATGGCTAGATTCTATGTTCCCAGGTCGCCATATATGGATTAAGGCTAGTCAAGGCCAAAAACTAGTACTAAACTTGTTTTAATTAGGGGGAAGCGTTTCCGCTTGTCTCAATGCAGCGATTCGCATTTCACAATCGAATAAGGAAACCCATGAAACGACTGCTTACGCACTCACAGCTCAAACACACCAAGCAGGCAGCGAATAAATTCCTTACCTGTTTCATTGCCGCGATCATGGCGGTAGCTCTATCTCTTCCTGCCGCAGGCATACCCACGCTCTCTTTTGCTGACGAACCGAATCAAGGTTCAGAATCGGTTTCTAGCACTGATCTTGAACAGGGCGATGGCGCAACTGACCAAATCAATAATATTGAAGGCGAGGATTCTGGTAACAGTTCTAATGGCAGTGACGCTGGGAGTAATAATGGGATTGACAGTGGACTGCCAAATGGATCAAATACAGATTCGCATGTCATAACCGATGCGGATATCACCCTCGATGAGTCCACCTTCAACAAGTATGAATATAACGGCATTGGCCTTGATCCAGCAATTCAGGCGGAGCAAAATGCTAACGGAGCAAACGAGGCTTCAATTTCAACTCAGAGCCTTCCCGCTGGGTTTGACTTAGAACCTTATGTTGTTTCATCGATTGATCCTGCTAACACAAAGGTTAATCTTTTTAATTACTCAAATGGTTGGGGAACAGCAGCGGATGATCGCTATAAATCGTGGGAATGGACTGGTGCTACCATTGCCCAACGCTATCAAAATATCTTCGGCAATCCAAATGGAAAACCTAATATTAATCGCGGACATCTTCTTGCATTTGGCGATTCGCAAACAGTTGGCATGGGCTATTGGAACTTCGGCGCGGGAGCTGCTCGCGGCTTATTTGCCTATCAATATCCTGGCATGCAGTTTATGACTACAGGGGCATTGTCGAACGGCTATCCAGTTCTGAGCGACAAAGGCACAGCTAACGACACCAACATAACAGCAGGTTACAATGGGAATCCATCGGCTTATTCAAGCGCAACGCAGATTGGTGTGACGAACGCATCGAACGAAGGCCAACCAGTATTTCCTACTACTTTGGGAGCGAAGAATATTTCGCGTGGCATTCAGTATTTAGTGAATAATCCAAACGATTACACTAATGCGGCATGGCTAGTTGCGCCTGGCAATACTAATCCTCAAGAACAGCCCGCGCTCAGCGAAGAACAGCGCTCACTCCAGTACCTTTTTGATCCTGACTCAAGTGTAGAAGGAAAGACCTCGTATGAGAACGTGACGGGGCTTTTTCAAATGGATGACGCAGGCTACTATTACTACAACATGCGTCAGAATTTTGCGCAGTTCGTGAATGATCCTACTACGGTAGATGGCCAGGAAAGTGCTGGTCATTTTACACTTTATAACTCTCCAGCAGTTATTCGTACAGACGCATCGAGTGCTACGATTGCTGCGGGTGAAGGACGAGGTGGATTCTTTCCTTTCAATACTGCGCAACAGGTTTTCGATGGTGCTTCTGACGGCAAGCTTGTGAGCAATCTGAACGCAAACGCCGACAATAATGGCCTGGATCATTACATGGGCATGACAGTTGAGACCAACTTTCGTCAACCAATTGATGGCAAAGTGGGATCGAACAATATGACCTTTGAATTTGCTGGTGATGACGATGTTTGGGTCTATCTGGATGATGCGCTCGCTATCGATCTAGGTGGCGTGCATTCAGAGCTCTTTGGTACGATCGATTTCAGCACAGGCATGATCTATCTTGGCCCCTCGTACGCGAGCGGTGGTATCCCAGATGACCCTGAAGCTAATGCGACGATGAAGACCACGATTCGCAGAATGTTCGAATACTCTACAGGACAAATAGACGATCCTTATATTCGTCGCGATGTCACCTATGTCAAGAACAATACGAGCGAACCCAATAGCCCAGAGAATTTTGTGCTGGGTGAATGGCAGGGCGAGCTTGAAATGCGCACGGGACGAGCAAACGTCGATGGGCCTGATGGGCGCAGTATTGGCTTTGTGGGTGAGACGTTTGCGTCTTCAACTTCCCATACGCTCAAGATGTTCTATATGGAGCGAGGTAACTACGATTCGTCGTTGGCATTGAGGTTCAACTTGCAGCCGGCACTTTACCAGCAGATCAAGAAAGTTGACCAGAATGGTAGTCCATTAGCAGGTGCCGAGTTCGATCTCTACGAAGTAAATGTTCCCGATGGCACGAATATGCAGAATGCTCAGGATGTTACGCTTGACCAGGTGAGCATCAAGGGTGATCCGCTTACACATGTGATAACCGATCAGAATGGTGAAGCGAAGTTTGTGAGCAAAGAAACGTTGGGATCATCCAACGAAGAGCCTTTCAACTTCTCGGACCGTTATGACGGTGGCAGTGAAGGTTTGCTCTACATCTTGCGCGAAACAAAAGCGCCCGCAGGATACAAGTCGGTTCCATCCGATCTGCTCTTGCGTTTCAATCCGCAGAACACGATGCTCATCGTGAACAACCGCTATCAAACGGGCGCATATGCAAGCTTCAACAGTTACGTCACGGGTAACAACGGTTCGGTCTATTACGGTCAGATCGGCGAAAACGGTGAGACGGTGACCAAGATTCCCGACGACCAGCTGGGCGGTGCTGCCTCGGCGAACGTGCCACTCGATTCGCAACAGTATGGCTTGGTGGTGGCGGTTCCGATGCTGAAACAGCCGAGCTATAACAGCTCTCGCGCGTGGTTTCCGCTTTATGGCGATAACCTGGTTGGCTTCCAAACCGTGCATATCGGCGATTTGAATGCTGACACCACGCAGTATCGCAAGGACAATCGTACTTCAGCGCTCACGGCTGCGCTCATGCAGTCTGCCGAGCACTACCGTTCCGATCATCATCTCGATAATGCCCACACTGAAGGTTGGCATCTTGATTGGAATGACGAGACCGGCCGCTTGGAAGGTACGCTGCAGAATCTTCCTGGACGCGCCGACCGTTACATTCTCACCAACCCTGATGGTGACATGAGAATGTATTATGCGCTGATCGAACCTGATGCGCTCGCGCGGGTGCTCGGTGTTTCTGAAGACGAGGTTCGCGCTATGAGCACCACCGAACGCTACGATGCGCTCGGGCGGGTGGCTATGGGCGCAGTGGATGCGGATAACGGTGAGCCAGGAGATAACATCAACGAGCTCATACAGAAGATCGATCCCTATCCAGATAGCTTTCAAGACCGTGGCTTCACAGCCCTCGACATTTCCGAGTTCATCCGCAACTTCCGTTCGGTTCTTTACGTTCCGAATGAGCAGCGTCAGCTTCGTGTGACGAAGATCGACCAGAATGGCGTGGCGAAGAATGGTGCTGAATTCGCACTCTTCAATTCTGAGGATGATGCGCGAAACGATCGAAATCGCTTGGCAGCCGGCTATACGGCAACTGTTGATGGGGCGGATGGCATGCTCATCTTCGAGCCGCGCCAGAGCCATACCGAGACTAACGATGGATATGCAGATATGGCCTGGCCAAACGTGACCTTCGAGGGTGGGGCAGCAACGTACTATCTGAAGGAGACGCGTGCTCCTGCTGGCTGCGATATCAATGACACGGTCATCCCAGTGAAAGTAGGTGTGTATTCGATCTATGCTGATGCAGGCACGCCTGATGATAATGTGAGCGTATCGGCTGGCGTTGGTAAGCTCACACAAACGATGGTGCAGTATGCCTCAGAAGGCGATGTCAATATCACGCTGCGCGACATCACATCGTTCGCGCAGTCGCAGCCATCAGGAAGCTTCGGACTGCAAGATTGGGAAGATGTCTATCTGAGCGATACGGACTCGGCAAAGATCCCGCGTTCGATGAATCTGCATTACGGGCAGAATGCAGTCGTGGACTATGGTCTTTCAGACGAGGATGGCGGCAAGAATATCCAGCCGTTCTTCGTGACAGATTCAGGCTACCTGCGTACCCGCGTTCAGCAGAACCTGCATGCACATGATGATCCGAATGATCCTGATCATTCGGACGCGGCCGCTGATGATCTGGGTGATATGGATATCACCAGCCTGTTCAGCCTGATCAACACTGTTATCGTGATCGATAGCAACGAAAGCGCTCCTGCGGCGGGCGACCTTTCGATCAGCAAGAAGGTAGAAGGCAGTACGCTCAGTGCTGATCAATACAACCGCCTCTTCCTCTTCACTCTACATATCTATGATCAGAACGGTACCGAACTGCCGAACACGCAGCGCTACTATTTCTATGGCAAAGACCGTGTAGGCTTCATCGGCAGTGGGGACGAGATTCCGCTGCATCATGATGAAGACCTGGTAGTGATGGGCATTCCTGAGGGATATACCTATAAGGTGATCGAGACCGACGCGGATCAGGATGGTCTTTTCGTCTCGCCTATTGGTGGCACGATCGAGGGTAAGATGCAGAAGGATGCAGTGCTTGAGGCGGCGTTCACGAATTCGCAGGACAAACCCAAAGAGCCAGATAACCCAGATAATCCCGGTAATCCTGACAACCCGAACAATCCCAATAACCCAAATGAGCCGAACGGTTCGGACGGTGATGGGGATGGATCGCTGTTGGCGAAGATGGGCGACTGCATTCCATATGCGCTCGTAGTAATTGCATTAGTGGCAGCAGGTGCTGCAGTTGTAGTAAAGCGTCGCGCAGGTGCGCAGGGACCGATTGGCAAGCACGGTCGCTTGTGATCGTGCTTATTCCTTTTTCGCCTTGTGGTGTTTGAGCTTCTGCGCTTGCTTGTGAGCGAGCTTCTCGGCGTGTTTCTTGAATGCGATCCACGTTTGCACGACCGCTCCGATCGCACAGATGCCAAGCGCAATGCCCGCAGCGCTTTCGAAGGTTGAAAGGGCAAAGGCCCCACACTGCTCCCAATTCGTGCTCACCGCGTAGAACATGGTGTAATAGAGACCACGACCAGGAACGAGCGGGATCACGGAAATCAGGAAGAATACCGCAGTAGGCGTTTTGTAGATATACGCGAGGACCTCAGCGTAAATAGCTGCGAACATCGAAGCGATCAAGCATGAGGGAAGCAATCCTGCATTCATGCTGTGAAGAATGTAGTAGATGATCCAGGTGATAACGCCGCCGATAGTTGCGTAGAGGACGTGGCATTTTCGCACGTTGTAGAACAGGGCGAAGCCAAGCGCAGCGATGAAGGTGATAGCTATCTTGAAGAGAAATTCGCTCCACTCCATCTAGATCATCCCGCAAAGACTAGCCAGCCAAAGTGCGCCCATGAATCCTAGCACGAGCGAGGTAGCGAGAAAGAGGCTCTCGATAAAGCGCATGACGCCCGATATTGTTGCCCCTGAGAGCATGTCGCGTGTTGCATTGGTCATCGCTACGCCAGGAATGAGGAGCATGATCACGCCGATGATGACCATGTCGATATTGATCGCAGGAATGGGCTTCGAGGCTAGGCAGATAAGAATACCGAAGATAAATGATGTGAGGAAGTTGAAGACCATTGCGTTAGGTGTGAGCTTCTGAAAATGCTTGATGCAAAAGCAAACGCCCAGCGCGAAGAAAGCGGAAACGAGCCCGTCGACGAGCGACCCTCCGAAGAAGATGGCGAATCCGCCTGCTGCAAGTGCGCCACCCAAGTAGAGCGAAACCTTTGGGAACGGCTTTCCTTTGATGCGCTGCAGGCTTTTGCGCAGATCGTCTGCAGGGATCGGGCTTTGACAGTATGACTTGCAAAGATCGGTAAGGGCTTCGAGTCGATCGAAGTTCGTACTGCCTTCATTAAGGATGCGCCTGCTCAATGTGTGTTCGTTGTGACCTGGCATCGTTGCGGTGGCGATGATGAGCTCGGTGATCACCAATACATCCATCTTGTAAGCGCCATAGGCTTTGCCCATCTTGACCAAGATGTCTTCAACGGTGTCTACGTCGGCACCGGCAGCAAGCATGGCTTCGCCGATATCGAGCATGCAAGAAAACGTCTCAAGCTGTTCTTTTTGAGACTGCTTGGTTGCATCTTGCTTGCTTTCGATAGCTGTGGTCATCGCATGCCTTCGTGCCAAGTTTGAACAAACGCTCGTGTTCGCAGGGTGGTGGTTACGTTCGTCTTTTACCTCACGTGATGAGTGGTCGCTTCTATCCTGCCTCTATTTTTCAGAGGGAAAAGGGTAATTGGCATTTTGTTTTAGATTGGTGAACGAGTCGACAATTTGGAATCACTCTTATCTAAGTTTGGGAGCAACCTATAGTTGCGGAATTGCAAACTAGAATCGGTGGTGCGGATTTTCCTGCTCGAATACTCTATTCTGGTAGGTAAGGGTATCAATACGAAGGAATAGCATGAACATCGATATAGCAAAGCGGTTGGCCGATAGGCGCAAACGAGCGGGTTTTTCACAAGAGTCGCTTGCACTCGAGCTTGGTGTGAGCAGACAAGCAGTTTCCAAGTGGGAGCGTTCAGAATCTTCGCCCGATACGGATAATCTGATCGCGCTCGCTCAGCTCTACGGCGTTTCTTTAGACGATCTTTTGTATAAGGATGTCGAAATCAGCGAAGATGATCTTGATGGTGCGTCCGGTTTTGAAGCGGAAGTGTTTGCGGGAGTTGCGTGTGATCAAGAGGACAGCAGTACTACGACCGCCTGTGAGGGCGATCCTGCGGACGCAGCGCAAGTCCATGAGAATGGTGGGGATGAATCGAATGATTCATCAATAAATCAGCCTACTGAAGCTGCAGATACCACAGGAGAAAGCGGTGGCTCCCACCATAAGAGCGATGATGTTCACATCGGGCCCGATGGCATTCACATTGAGAGCAATGAGAAGGGCGATTCTGTCCACATAAGTTGGAAAGACGGTGTTCATGTAAAGAATGGCAGTCACGGAGATGAGGTTCATGTTGGTTGGGATGGAATTCGCGTAAACGATCATCACTACGATGACTGGCGCGATGCGCATGCGCATTGGGATGGATCGAAGAGGAAGCATCCAAATCCAGCATGGCGCAATTGGAATGTTTTCCCCTATCCGTTGCTCGCAATTCTCGCGTATTTCGCATTCGGATTGATCAGCGGTATTCCTGGTGCATGGGTTTCGGGAATCGGGTTCTTCCTCTCGATCCCGGTGTACTATGCTCTTGGTGGTCTGTTCTTTGGAAAGCGGGTGTGCGCCTTCTTCAGCGCGCTCTATTCAGCTATCGCGATCGAGGTCTTCATTTTGCTTGCTTTGGGCGGTTATGCGCATCCTGGATGGATCGTGCTCGTGAGCATCCCGTTCGTTGTGGGCCTGTTCAACGGCATCGCTTATTGGTGGCGTACTCGAAAGAAGTAATACTTAAAGTGGCTTAATGACGGACGCTATTATCTTGATCAACTGCATGGCTGATAGCTCCTTATCTGCTTTTTAGGTAGGCGAAGTGGCTGCAAATATCATTACTAATGTGTAAGTGAATCAAAGCTGCTGGGTCGCGTGCGCAAGAGGGCGGGTATGATGGTTGTGGTGAGAGAACCTAAGCGAATAGGGGAGAGCCATGAACATCTTGCTCGTTGAAGATGATGCTTCGATCGTAAGCGCACTTACCGATCTGCTTCACAGTGAAGGATTCAGCGTTCAAGCTTGCGCGACGCAGGATGCGGCGTGCGAAGCACTAGCGCGCGCCACCTTCGATATCGCACTGCTTGATGTCACGCTTCCTCAGGGTAACGGGTTTGCGGTATGCGCGGCTGCCCGCGAAGCTGCCCCTGAAATGCCCGTGATCTTCCTTACCGCTTCCGATGACGAATACTCCACGGTGGCAGGTCTCGATATGGGCGCGGTCGACTACATCGCTAAACCGTTTCGGGCACGCGAGCTCGTTTCTCGCATTCGGAGCGCACTTCGACGGGCGCATCCTGCTGAAAGCGCATTGATGGTGGGGGATGTTCGCGTCGATCCCGCATCGGGTGGCGTGACCAAGAGGGGCAGGGAACTCTTTCTCTCTGCTCTCGAATACCGGCTGCTGCTCTTCTTCTTCCAGCATAAGGGTAAGCTCGTCACGCGCGAGGTGCTGCGTGATGCCATCTGGGATAGCGCTGGCGAATACGTTTCCGATAATGCGCTCAATGTGTATGTGAAGCGTTTGCGCGAGAAGATCGAGACCGATCCGAGCGAGCCCGAGATCATCATCACGGTGCGTGGTCTTGGCTACAAGGTGGGTGAGTAGTATGGGTTCGTCAAGAACATTCACCTGGCAGTGCATAGCGCTCGTGGCGATCGTTGTCGTGTTCGCGCTTGTCGCTCCAGCAGAGAGCAAATTCTGGGTGATGCTGACCGGGCTGGCTGCCGCAGCATTCTTCATAGTGGTTTTATTAGCACGCCACCAGCAGATCAAGCGTCTTGCTGGCGAGATCGACGAAGTGCTCCACAATGGTCGACGTATCGATTTCTCGACTTCGAGCGAAGGCGACGTTGCGGTGCTCACGAATGAATTGCAGAAGATGGTCGCACGCCTCGCACGAACGACCGAACAGCTTGAGGCTGAACGCAATGCGCTCGCAAATGCGCTCGCAGATATATCGCACCAAATCAGGACACCGCTCACGGCTATCACGCTCATGCTTCCTTCTATCGAGCGCGCAGAGAACGAGACCGAACGCAAACGAGCAGTGCGCAAGCTCGAATCTATGATCGAGCGCGTTTCGTGGTTGGTGACCGCGCTATTGAAGATCGCGAAGATCGATGCAGGTTCGATGCGTGTCGAATCGAAGCCTTCGTCATGCGCGGAGACCATCAGGCGCGCGATCGCGCCGCTCGAGCCTGCGCTCGACTTGCACGATGTGAGCCTGGTGGTGGATCTTGACCAGGACTCTTCGTTCGAGGGCGATCTTCTTTGGACTGCAGAGGCGGTCGAGAACATCGTGAAGAACTGCATGGAGCATACGCCTGCGGGAGGTTCGATCGAGATCACTGCTCGAGAGGACGTGCTGGCAACAACGATCGATATCAGGGATTCAGGATCGGGAATCGACCCAGTCGATCTGCCCCATGTGTTCGACCGCTTCTATCGCGGCCGAGTGCAAGACAACGAACACGCTGGTGAAACGAGTGGTTTTGGCATCGGGCTTTCGCTTGCGCAAGCGCTTGTTTCGGCGCAGGAAGGCACGCTGCGCGTAGCGAACAACCCCGAAGGGGGAGCGCACTTCCAGATCGCGTTCCCGAAGCTTGTGGTGTAGCGACGGCATGAAAGCGCACGGTCGGATGAATGCGCATCGCAGCGTGAAAGCGCACAGCAGGATGAACGTAGCCTGCAGCCGTGAAGAAGCACATGAAAAGTCGCATGACAAAACCGTAATACGCGCGTTATAGGCAGGACAGCTTGCCTCTCCATACTTATTCTTGCTAACTCATAAAAAGGAAAGGATCCCATCATGGAAATCTTGAAAGTTGAGCATCTCACGAAGGTGTATGGAGAGGGCGAAACCGCCACGCGTGCGCTCGATGATGTGTGCTTCAGCGTGGAAGAAGGCGAATTCATCGCGATCATCGGATCGTCTGGTTCGGGCAAGTCGACGCTTCTGCATTTGATCGGCGGGGTCGATCGTCCTACTTCTGGCAGCGTCCTGCTCAATGGTGTCGATGTCTATTCGCGCAGCGATGAAGAGCTTGCGGTCTTCCGTCGCCGCGAAGTGGGACTTGTGTATCAGTTCTACAATCTGGTACCTGTTCTCAATGTGGTCGAGAATATGACCCTGCCTGTTGCGCTCGATGGGCGCAAGGTGAACACCCAGCGGCTCGAGTCTCTTCTGACCCGTCTTTCGCTCCATGGTCGCGAAGGGCATCTGCCGCGCCAACTCTCTGGCGGTCAGCAGCAGCGCGTGGCGATCGGTCGTGCGCTCATGAATGCGCCGTCGGTCGTGCTCGCTGATGAGCCGACCGGCAATCTCGATACGCACAACAGCTGTGAGATCATGCAGCTTTTGCGCGACTCGAATCGCGAATTCGGCCAGACGATGATCGTGATCACGCACGATGAAGAGATCGCACTCGCTGCTGATCGCATCATCGCCATCGAGGACGGCCGCATCGCCCGCGATGAGAGGATCCGACGATGAACGTGATGACCAACTTCACCACGAAATCGTTGCGTGCGAACAAAGCGCGCACGATCGTGACCATCATCGGCGTTGCGCTTGCTGCAGCGCTGCTCACTGCGGTCCTTACAAGCTACACGTCGCTCACGAGCTTCCTATATAGGAGCGAGGTGGAAACGAGCGGCACCTGGATGGCGAAGGTTCAGGTAGAGGATACGAGCGCCCTTGCAAGTGAGCTTGCGCATGCACAGGATGACCCCTTGGTCACCGACATTGCGACGCTCTATGATCTGGGATTCGCTGAACTGACACAAAAGCAGAAACAGCGCTTCGGATCGTATCTGCCGATCCTTACCTATGAAGGCGATATTGAGACCACACTCGGCATTCATGCGAGCGAAGGAAGGCTGCCTGAGAACGAAAACGAGATCTTGCTCTCCGACGGTTGGCAATCTTCGCAAGGTGTGAACATCGGCGATAAGGTCACCTTCCAGGTGGGCGAGCGCATTGCGCAGGATGCTGGTGGCAGTAGCAGGGTGGAATTCGGCGAGATCGACGCGGGCGAAGACGATCCTTCGGCTGCGAAGACCTATACGATAACTCCCGGCATGCAGCTCAATTCATCCATGGGATACCTCGATGCGCGCGTCGACGGCACTGGTCTTGATGAAACGCTCGAGAACAAGCAGGCCAAGACCTATACCGTCGTAGGCTTCTATGATCGATTGGGCTATGCAATGTATAGCGCTGTGGGGCCAGTAGCGATCACGGCAGGGAGCCAGACGCCAACGCCGGCATCATTCGCCGAAGTTTACCTTACGATGTCGGGCGTGCAGAATACCGAAGAAGTGCAGGATAACGCAGAGGCATTGTTTCCTGGCGACCGGGTCGAACTTCACAATGGGCTCTTGCGCTATATGGGAATAAGCAGCGATGCATCGATCTGGACAACGTTCTATGGCTTGGTGCTCATCCTCTCTATCGTGATCATCGTGGCGTGCATCTCGCTCATCTTCAACGCCTTCGCCATCTCGGTTGCCGAGCGAAAGAGCCAGTTCGGGCTACTCTCTTCGGTGGGAGCAACGCGGCGTCAACTCCGTCGTGCGGTCGTTCTTGAAGCGCTCGTCGTTGCGGTGGTGGGCATTCCGCTCGGCCTTCTGGTGGGGATCGGCGGATGCGCGATAACCTTTGCCGCACTCGGTCCCGCTATCACGAAGATGATGGGCAATGTGGGTGACGTGACCTTCGGCTTGTCCGTCGATCCGTGGGTCATTCTCGCAACGACCGTGCTTACGCTCGTTACCGTGCTGCTCTCAGTCTGGATTCCCGCGAAGCGCGCGAGCAGGGCGAACATCATCGACTCGCTCAAATCATCGGGAGGGTCGCAAGCATCCAAACGCGGTAGGCGCCTTGCGGCAACCGCGACCATTCCTGCGAGGTTGTGGAAGTCGAGGGGTATTTCGGGCAGGATGTTCGGCATTGGCGGAAAGCTCGCTGCGATCAATCGTAAGCGCGGCACGACGAAGGGTAAGACCGCTGCGGTATCGCTTGCGCTTGCCATCGTGCTCTTGATGACGGCAGGTTCGCTGAATACGTTCCTTGGGTCGCTTGTCGGCGCTGTTTCGGGCGGCAATGCTTCTGCAGGCGAAGTTGCGGTCGTTGTTCAGCTCGATCAAATGAATGAAAATGGAACCGAACGAACCACCGCAAACGAGCAGCTTGTGCGCGATAATGAACGCTTCGCTGAAGAGGTGCGTATCTTCACAGATGCCTACGATCGCCTTTCAGGAGCTTCGAATGCTGAAGGGCAAGGCTGGAAACTTACTACTTCCGCACCGCTTATCGTGCCTCATAACGTTGCGGGAAGCATGTACCGCTCGGCAGACTCGCAAACGGGCGGAGAGCTGGCTGATGGCGACTATGCGCTCTATGCCCAGATGAGCTATATCGACGATGCTTCCTTCGATGAGTACGCTCGCAGCTTAGGACTCGATCCATCTGAGTATTATGATCCTGAACATCCGCGGGCGATCGGTGTATCTCGTTGCTATGGCAACGATGGTTCACGCTATCAATTGATGGAAGCTTTGCAGGGTACAGGTGAAGCTCAAGTGCTCAGTAGTGCCGTTTATCAAGGTCGTTACCCTGCGCATATAACGATGCAACCAGAAGCGACGAGCAATAACGAGGCGGCGAAATGGAGCATCGAGGCGGTCGCGTCCTCTGCTGCAGATGATGATATAGGAGGAAAGATGCTCGCGCTCGATGAGGTCGACTATGCCTCGACGGGCCTGGATATTGCGGCACTCGTCGAAGAACCTCCAGCAGTTTTGGGCAAGGTGGGCGATTACCTGTGCTTGGTCATGCCGGTCTCGCTTGCTCAGGGCCAGGCGTTTGGGTTAACGGCTCCGACATTTGCTGGCGAGTTCGATTCGCGTGATGGCGATCATGCGGCATTGGCTGAAGAGCTCGCAAAGAGCAGCACTACGTTCTTCAGCGAAGAATGCCCGTACGATCTGGCTTTCTCATCGTATAACGACCACGTCGAAGAGCGTGAATCGGTTCAGATGATGGCAACGATCGTTAACGTGTTCTGTTTGCTCTTCACCGTGATCTTGGCACTGATCGCGCTTGCGAATGTGTTCAATACCATCACCAATTCGCTCATCTTGCGCCGTCGGGAATTTGCGGTGATGAAGTCGATCGGCATGTCGAACAAGCAGTTCAGGCGCATGATCATGAACGAATGCATGAGCTTTGGCATCGCAGGGCTGATTCCCGGTCTCATCGTATCGGCTGGCATATCCTATCTGCTCTATCTTGTGGTCGGTGAATCGCTCGGGGGACTCACCTTTACCCTTCCGTGGGGATATGTGGTGCTCGCGATCGGCATGACCGCAGTAGCGATGGCGGCTTCTGTGGCGTATGGCATGCATCGCTGCAAGGCTGATAACGTGGTCGAGGCGTTGCGTGCCGATAGTATCTAGCCCTCCATGCGAAAAAGGTGACGAACTGCTCGGTCGTTCGTCACCTTTTCCCATCTATCCTACGCAAGCAGCACGCCTATGGGGCACTTGTAATTACCCGCTTTCGCTGTTCGCTTGCCTTTTCAGGCAAGCTCATGCGCTTCGCTCCTTTGAACAGCCTATTACGAATTAAGGATGTGCTAGGGGGTCGGGTAAATATGGAGACCTTCCGTTTTGATGGTACGCATTTTGGGTAGAATCGCAGCTCTTCGGGACAAAATGCCGTAATCACGTATAATCTGCTGTAATGCGAATATAAAAGCGCATGCGTGGGGGCGCAGCGCTTTTTAGTTTTATAGCGCGAGGGGGATCCTATGGCGAAGAAGGCCGAAAACGGAAAAATAACGAAGATAAAGAAATCCTATGGCGGTTCGACGGTAAAAGAACGCAAGGCGGCCATGAGCCGTGGTCTTACCGAAGAGGAGCTGAAGGCGCGCAATACCATTCCTGAAACGAACCCGGCGGGTGGGCCGCATCGCATCATCGCCGAAGAGCTCTATTCTGAAAACGACACCTTCGTTCCGTACAAACCCGATGAGCCGAACGATCCTGGTCCTGCTGCGCACGAGCCTCTTAAAGAAGGCGTGCTGCGTGAAGGGCAGAAGATCACCGACCGCATTGGCGTGAAGGTGGCTCCGACCGACCCCGATTATTGGGGACTTGCGAGCGTGATGACCGAAGAAGAGGCAGCGCTCACCGCACACATGAAGGTGCGCAAGCCGCTCACGTTCGAGCAGCTCAAAAGTGCGAGTGGGCTTGAGAGCGAGAAGCTCCAGCAACTCCTGGATGATCTTTCCATCAAGGGAATCATCGAGTATAACTGGGAGAACCTCGATGGCAAGAATCCGAATCATGAGAAGCGCTATCTGCTTCCTATGTTCGTGCCCGGTTCGGCGGAGTTCACCGTTATGAACCAGCAGCAGCTTGAAGAGCACCCCGAGATCGGCACGTTCTTCGAGCGCATGGCGTTTCTGCCGCTTACGAAGGTCACGAAGATGGTGCCGCCCGGTGGTGCAGGCATCGGCATGCATGTTATCCCTGTCGAGCGTGCGATCGAATACGAGAACGAGGTAGCTGATGTCGAGCGCATCTCGCATTGGTTGAAGAAATACGATCGCTTCTCGGTGGGCGCATGCTCATGTCGTGCAGCCGAGCGCGTGCGTGGAGGTAATGCGGGATCCGACCCGCAGAACTGGTGCATCGGCCTCGGTGATATGGCCGACTACTGCGTAGAGACGGGCAAGCGGCATTACGCTACCTATGATGAGGTCATGGATATCCTCATCCTTGCCGAGCGCAATGGTTATGTTCATCAGATCACCAATATCGATGGATCCGATAAGATCTTCGCCATCTGCAATTGCGATGTGAATGTCTGCTATGCGCTGCGTACTTCGCAGCTGTTCAACACGCCGAACATGAGCAGGTCTGCCTATGTTGCGCAGATCAACGGCGAAAAGTGCGTGGCATGCGCGGGGTGTGTGGAAGTGTGCCCAGCAGGCGCGGTGAAGCTCGGTCAGAAACTCCTTACCGAAGATGGGCCGGTTTCCTATCCACAGCAGCCGTTACCCACGCTTTCCTGGAGCGAAAAAGACTGGGATCCCGATTACAAGAATACGAGCCGTATCGAGTGTCATGAGGCTGGCACGGCACCGTGCAAGGTTGCCTGTCCTGCACATATTTCGGTGCAGGGCTATCTGCGCATGGCAGCTGAAGGGCGTTACCGCGATGCACTCGCGCTCATCAAGCAAAAGAATCCTTTTCCCGCAGTATGTGGACGCATCTGCAACAAGCGCTGCGAGGCGGCTTGTACGCGCGGCACGGTCGACGAGCCGGTGGCGATCGATGATGTGAAGCGCTTCATCGCCGAGAAGGATCTCGAGGCTGAGTATCGTTACATACCGGAGGTCATTCCTCCCACCACGCGTGGAGGGTTCCCTGAGAAGATCGCCATCGTGGGTGCGGGGCCGGCGGGTCTTACGTGTGCGTACTATCTTGCCACTATGGGGTACGCGCCTACCGTATTCGAGCGCGAAGAAAAGCCTGGTGGCATGATGACCTACGGCATTCCTGCCTATAAGCTTCCGCGCGATGTGGTCGAGGCTGAGATCGATATCTTGCGCGAGCTGGGCGTAGAGATCCGCTGCGGTGTGGATGTGGGCAAGGATGTCACGCTCGATAGCTTGCGCGATGAGGGATTCAAGGCGTTCTATCTGGCTATCGGTGCGCAAGGGAGCCGACCGCTCGGTGTCGAAGGTGAAGATGCGCAAGGGGTGAGCGGAGCACTCTCGTTCTTGCGTGAGACTATTGAGGCCGATGTAGTGGGCAATGCCTGCGATGTCGCTGACGAGGTCGTGGTCGTTGGCGGCGGCAACGTGGCGGTGGATGCCGCGTGCATGGCGCGCCGAAGCGGGGCGAAGAACGTTACCATGGTGAGCATCGAGCAGCGCGAGGAGATGCCTGCAAGCCCCGATGAGATAGAAGAAGCGCTTGCCGATGGTGTGAAGCTCGATTGTGGTTGGGGTCCGGCGAAGATCAACACCGATGCGAACGGGCAGGTTGAATCCATCACGCTTCGCCGTTGTACGCGGGTCTTCGATAGTGAAGGACGTTTCGCCCCTGAATACGATGATGCCGACACCCGTACGATCGATTGCAAGCAGGTCGTGTTGGCTATCGGGCAATCCATCGAGTGGGGTAGTCTGCTTGAGGGAAGCGCGGTCGAGCTCGGTCGTGGGAATACGGCGCTGGCAGATGGGTTCACCTATCAGACCGCACAAGACGATGTGTTCGTAGGTGGTGATGCCTTCACGGGTCCACGCTTCGTGATCGATGCTATCGCGGCAGGTCATGAGGCTGCAACCAGTTTGCATCGTTTCGTTCAGAAGGGAAGTTCGCTCACTACTGGGCGCAATCAGCTTCATTATGTTGAGCTTGATAAGAGCAATATCGCGCTCAATCCTGGCAAGTACGATCATGCGGGTCGCCAGGTGCCAGGTTGTACCTTTACGAGTGGAGAGACGCGCATCACTCCAGGTGAGCGCCCCGCATTCACTGAAGAGCAGATTCGGACGGAAACTGCTCGTTGCCTTTCTTGTGGCGCGAGCGTGGTCGATCCGAACAAATGCATCGGTTGTGGACTGTGCACAACGCGTTGCGAATTCGATGCGATCAGCCTTTCGCGTGAGCATCCTGAATGTTCGACCATGGTGCCGAGCGAAGACAAGATCAAGAAGATTCTCCCTAATGCGGCGAAGATGCTTGTCAAGCGCATCGTCCCCGGCAAGAAGGATTAGGCGCAAAGGGGAGCGATCATGCACGAATTAGGTATCGTTTTCGCCATGATCGACCAGCTGGAGGATGTGGCGAAAGAGCAGCACCTTGCGCATATTCAGAAGGTGACGGTCGATTTGGGCGAAGTGTCGGGCATCGTTACGGATTTTTTCGAGGATGCTTGGACGTGGGCGGCGAACAAGAACAAGCTTACGGAGGGCGCGGAACTTGAGGTGTGCACCGTGCCCGCTGTCACTGTCTGCAATGCTTGCGGGAAAACCTATGGTACGGTCGAGCACGGCCGTATCTGTCCCTACTGCCATAGTGAAGACACGGAACTTCTTCGCGGGCGCGAACTCGAGATTGTTTCGATTGAAGCGGAATAATGGAAACCTGCATGAAAAGGTGACAAACTACCCGGTCGTTCGACATCTTTTCCCATCTATCCCATGCAAGCAGCACGCCCAAGGGGCACTTGTAATTACCCGCTTTCGCTGTTCGCTTGCCGTGTAAACCGGCAAGCTCATGCGCTTCGCTCCTTCGGACAGCCTATTACAAATTAAGAGTGCGGACTCAGAGTAATTTAAGTACCCCATGGGCTCAGCTGCTTGCCTGACCTAGATGACAAACTACCCGACCCCTAGCGCACTCTTTGAAAACCCTGTAGCATACAAATTAACAAGCGCCCGAAAGGTGAGCATTTCACCTACTCCGGCGCTTTCTTTTTGTCATCAGGACTGTTTGAAGGCGGAGGGGCAGAGGTCGTTCAAGAAGCACTCGGCACATTTCGGTTTGCGCGCGATGCAGGTTTCGCGTCCGAACAACACCCATTGATGATTGATCGGCCCCCAGCACTCGCGGGGATAGAGCTTGAGCAGATCTTGTTCGGTTTGCAAGGGAGTGCCAGCATTGGAGAACTTCAAGCGGTGCGCAATGCGGAACACGTGCGTATCGACCGCGATGCCTTCGACGATGCCGAACCCTTCGTTCAGTACGATGTTCGCCGTCTTCCTGCCCACCCCAGGAAGCTTTTGAAGGCTTTTCATGTCACGGGGTACCTCGCCACCGAAATCGCTCATGATCATCTGAGCGCATGCAACGCAATTCTTCGCCTTATTGCGGAAGAATCCGAGCGAATGGATGATATCGGCAACCTCTTCCACATTCGCTTGTGCCATGGCTTCGGGTGTTCCGAAACGGGCGAACAGGGTAGGGGTTACCTTATTCACGTTCACATCGGTGGTTTGTGCGGAAAGAGCGACCGCGATCGTGAGTTCGAAGGGTGTTCGGTAATGAAGCGCGCATTCGGGCTCGGGATAGTGTTCACCCATGCGGCGCTCGACTTCGAGCGCGCGAGCAAGTTTATCCGCTTTCTTCTCTCGTGCCATAGCTGTCCCTTCGCTTGTATCTTTGTTCTCGTATTGTAGCAGGGTTACACGATGGTAGCGCGCCTGTGGTGAGTGCGTGAAGAGCGGTGCGCTGGCAAGCGAACGGACGAGCGAATTGGTAGACTTATCTTCACTGTTGCCGCGAAAAGCGGCTTTTCGTGTTTGGTTTAGCTGCCTTCGTAGGCACAAGAAAGGGACGCAGATGCTGATTGACCTTCTTTCGCAGACGCTCGAGCGCTCGGGTGCACTTGAGAACTTCTGGGGCAAGCTGGATGCCGGCGCCGATGCCACGATTGGTGTTGCTTCTTCGGCACGTCCGTTCTTGGTAGCAGCGCGCTTTGCGGAGCGCCCGCAGCCTACGCTCGTGGTGGTTCCCGGTGAAGAGACCGCCGAAACGTTCGCGCGTATGCTCGGTGCCTACGTGGGCGATGAGAAGGTCTATCTCTATCGAGAACGCGAAGAGAATCCGTTCATCCTCGATCCTCCTGCGAACGCGAAGGAGTACCAGGCGCGCGCACGCCAGTCGGCACGTCGTCTTGAAGCGCTTTGGGCACTTCAGAGCGGAAGGTCGTGCTTGGTAGTAGCATCCGCTCGAGCGCTCTTGCGCAAGGTGGCACCCGCACGTGCCGAGGTTGCGCGCCCGCTTGTGCTCGAAGCGGGAAAAGAGCTCGATGAGATGGGCATTTCAGGTGTCGAGGATTACGAGGGTCTGGTCGAGCGCCTGGTGGAGCTCGGCTATGAGAACACCGGCAAGCTCGATGGACCAGGAACCTTCAGTGCGCAGGGCGGCACGATCGATGTGTTCGCGGGCAATCTGGTCAATCCGGTGCGTCTCGATTTCTTCGGCGACGAACTGGAAGAGATCCGCAGCTTGCTTCCCGGAACAGGGCAGACCATCTCTTCGCGCGCGTCGGTCGAGATCTTTCCCGTGCGCGAATTTCCTATCACTTCGCGCGGTATCGCTCAGGCGCGTTCGCGGCTGGTGCCGCAGTCGAGCACCACGCCGCTCTATCGCGACCTGCTCGATGCGCTCGAACAGACCGAGATATTCACGCCGCAGGCGCTCTTGCCCTATGTGTCCGAAGTGCTTGATACCGTAGGCAACTACCTTCCAGATGATGCTCTTACGGTGGTGGTCGAGCCTCGAAGTTTGGTCGATGATGCGCTTCACTATCGCGATGAGCTCATGAAGAAGACGAACGCCTCGCTGCTTTTGGCAGACGAGCTCTTCTTCGCCCCACAAGCGCTCGATTTCGGGAAGAATCAGCGCGCAACCTATGTATCGATCATGCGGGTGGGCGTGGAGCTCGATG
>UMLB01025015.1_pt1 | contig 34643 bp, 29 predicted proteins | sample 1966481 | NCBI WGS metagenome assembly UMLB01 (sample SAMEA4836192, study PRJEB28245) | human gut metagenome | biome: gut microbiome; material: fecal sample | place: Denmark | collected 2008 | reverse complement strand
TTCTCTTCTTTTATTACAATACTCTCTTTTATCTTATCCTGTGCTTCTGTCAGACACTGCAGAAGAACCGGATTAAAAGCACCGCATTCTCCCCCAAGAATCATCTTCATGGCTTCTTCATGCGAATAAGATTTCTTATAAACTCTTCGGCTTACCAGTGCATCATAGACATCTGCCAGAGCGACCACCTGTGCAGAAACAGGAATTTCCTCACCCTTCAGTCCATCTGGATATCCTCTGCCATCATAACGTTCATGATGCCAGCGACAGATCTGGTAAGCAATTTTTACTAATTCTTCATCCTTGAACAGTTCCATGTTCTCCAGTATAGAAGCCCCGATCACCGTATGTTCTTTTATTTTTTCGATTTCCTGAGGTGTCAGTCTGCCTGCCTTATTCAGAATTTTTTCGTCAATTCCTATCTTCCCGATGTCATGGAGAGAAGCCGCCGTTGTAATGATAAGTCTGTCTGACCATGAAATATTATACTTGTCTGTAATCTGTGTCAGCTGCTCCAGAAGAATTCCTGTGATGATATTTACATTCAGAACATGATGCCCGCTTTCACCATTTCGGAATTCTACGATCTGACTTAAGATTTCAATCAGGATACGGTTGTTCTTTTCTTTTTCATATACCTGGTTTGTGATCAAAGCTATCAGTCTGCGCTGTTTTGCATAAAGCTTGATCGTATTAAACACTCGTCGATGAACAACCTCCACATCAAATGGTCTGTTTATATAATCTGATACACCCATTTCGTAGGCTTTTTTGACACTGGCTGCCGAATCCTCGCTTGAGATCATGATCACCGGAATATCATCAATCCACTCATGTTTATTCATGAATTCCAGAACCTCAAATCCATCCATCTCAGGCATCACAATATCCAAAAGAACCAGAGCAATATCACGTCCATATTTCCTTATGACAGAAATACATTCCTTTCCGTCTGCTGCCTCAAGAATATCAAATTCATCTCCAAGAATGGAAGAAAGAATCTCTCTGTTCATTTCTGAATCGTCTACGATCAGAATCTTGTATTTATGAGTTGCTGATGGATTTGTGATATTCTGTGTTTCATGCTGCAGATCACTTTCCGTGACAACCATGTTCTTACTTGTCTTTGCCTGATACATACACTGATCTGCCTTATGTATTGCGTCTTCTATTGTTCCATGTGTGGACAATACTCCACCTATACTGACAGAAACCTGAAGCTGTGAATATCCCGGAACTTCTGCTGCATGAATCTCGTTCTGTATCTGCTTCAATTTCTTTTGAAATGAGGCTTCCAGAATATCCGGCATAACCAGAAGGAACTCATCACCGCCAAAGCGTACCAGCACGTCTGTCCTACGGATGCTGTTCCGTATAACATTTACAACCGTTTCCAGAACAAGGTCACCGGCATTATGGCCATAGGTATCATTGTGAAGCTTAAAATCATCCAGATCGATCATTGCAACTCCGGCAACCATCTCAGTCTGCTTAAGCTGATCTTCGTAATAGCGTCTGTTATATGCTCCTGTCAGTGCGTCCATATACAGTTCCCTGTCATATCGGATCAGCTTCTTGAGCATCTCATCTCTGCCATCCTCATTTATCAGAATGTCTCCATCAAGCTTATTTACCAGTTCAACCACATAGGGGATACCCTCTATTTCAATATACCTGGATACTACCTGAAAAATATCTCCGTCTATAAATTCAAGTTTTGTTTTTTTGTCTTTTTCTGCAAAGGCCGCCCTGGAGATGCAGTTATCACAGCGGGTGCGTTTGTTCCAGAGTGCATAGCATTCGCATCCTTCTGTCATATCTGTACTTCCCTGTATTCTGCCTGTACGCAGTTCCTCTTCATTCAGGAGGCGCACAATGGAAAATACCTTTTGCAATTCCTTCAGCATGATTTCCCATTCATATTTCGTCATTTTATATTCCTGCTGTGTTTCCATGGCATCCTTTCTATTCTCGTACTTTCCTATAACTCCTATAAAAATATATTATAGCATTCCCTAAATTTCCCGTAAAGAAATTTAGGAAGGATTATGAATAATTTTTCACTGGTAGAACCGTGTCGTTTGTGGTAATCTAAAGATAGATATTTTATGAGATCGTGACTGTTCACCTGACTGGCAGCTGCACGATTCAGAAGGGAGAAACAAATGCTTCAGGATGATTTTATACTGCGCCAGATCCGTGAGATGATTCATGCAGTTATGAGGATGCTTTTTCAGGTAAATGCATCTGAATTGTCCCCGGAGGTGATCGAAGATACCTCTGCCAGAACAGTACTTGAGGAACTGCTTACTTTAACAGATGAGGGACAGATTGATGAAGCAGAGAATCGGTTATATGAAATGACCTGTGATGGTGACCGCCAGAATCTGGAGATCGGTCTGCTTTTTTATTATAATCTTAATGGAAAGGACGATGACTTCCTGGAAGCCCACAATTTCAGCCGTGAAGAAATCATGACCGGAATCCAGGATCTTGCTGACCGTTATCAGCTCAGTGGGATTGCAGAAGCATTCCGCACAGAAATCTTATAATATTTAAGGGAGGGATTTTATGGAATCAAAAATGACCAAAATTTATGCTCGCAGCGATAAGAAGATCCAGCTCAAGGTTTATGCTGGACATTTTGCAACGCCGCAGTCTCACATCACCCACTATCTGGATCTCACTACCATGCGTTCCAGAAGTTCTGAGGCAATGCGCATCGCGGAAGCACTGGCCGCCAACTATGAAACAAGTATTCCTGTCGATACGATCATCTGTATGAGCGGACTGGAAGTTGTCGGAGCTTATCTGGCAGAAACGCTTACCAGAGCCGGTGTTTATTCCATGAATTCTCATCAGACTATTTATATCACTTCACCGGAATACAATAACTCCGGACAGATTATCTTCCGCGATAATATTCAGCCAATGATCCGTGACAAAAATATCCTGATCCTGGATGGCTCGATCACTACCGGCGAAACTCTGTCCCGTGCAATTGAAAGTATTTTGTATTATGGCGGTGCGATCCGCGGCATTGCTTCCATTTTCAGTGCAGCCACCAGCATTGCCGGTCTGCCGGTTTACAGTATTTTTAACCATCAGGATCTTCCGAATTATGGTTCTTATTCTGCTGCAACCTGTCCTTTATGTGCCCAGAAACAGAAACTGGATGCACTGGTAAACGGTTTTGGTTATTCCAAAATCTAACTTGTAAAAAGGGTCTTACGGCCCTTTTTTTCTGACCAGAAATACTTTTTATATTTTCAGATACGAGGAGTTTGTTTATGAATAAAAAAGAAATATCCGAAATCAAGAAACAATTCACACCCAACAACTGTGCTATTACACGCATCTGCGGCTGCTATGTTGACGGAGAAAAAAACAAAAAAACCAAACTGAAAGAAGCATTTCTTTCTCTTTCTGAAGAAGAAATGTTTAAATACTTTGAAATCTTCAAAAAAACACTTTCCGGTACCGTCGGCAAAAACCTCATCAATATGGACTTTCCTCTTGAACAGGAAAAAGAAGGCGGTACTCAGGAATTTCTTCTTCGTCTGCGTGGAAGTAAACTCCAGGATGATTCTATTCTGGAAGAGTTTTATGATAAGGTCATCCAGGCTTATGATTACGGAGAAAATTATTACATCATCCTGATCCATGCCGTATATGATATTCCCGGCAAGTCCTCCGATGGCCAGGAAATGTTTGACGCATCTGATGAAATTTATGATCACATTCTGTGCAGCATCTGTCCTGTAAACCTTTCCAAGGCAGGGCTCTGCTACAATGCCAAAACCAATAACATTGAGGATCGTATCCGTGACTGGATCGTAGAAATGCCTGACCTTGGATTTCTGTTCCCTGTATTCAATGACCGCAGTACAGATATCCACGGACTTCTCTATTACTCCAAGAATGCAGAAAAACTTCGCAGTACTTTTGTAGACGAACTGTTTGGCTGTGAAACTCCGCTTTCAGCCGGTGGACAAAGAGATTCCTTCAATGCCCTTGTGGAGGAAACCCTGGGGGAAGACTGTGCTTATGATACTGTCATGAACATTCATGAGAAGTTAAATGAGTGGGTTGAATCACAGAAGGATTCTCCTGAACCGGCTGTGCTCACCAAACCGGAAGTGAAACGCCTCTTCGAGGAATGTGGTGTTGAAGAAGAAAAAATGGAAACCTTTGACCAATGTTATGAAGCCACAGCCGGAGAAAATGCATCTCTCATGGTGTCCAACATTACTAACACCCGCCGGACGGAGATCAAGACCCCTGATGTTGTCATTCACGTGAATCCAGACCGCGCGGCATTAATTGAAACCCAGATCATTGATGGACGTAAATGTATTGTCATTCCAATGGAGGGAGATGTTGAAATCAATGGTATTCATGTGACAGGAAGTTTTTCTGAGGATAATAGTGAACAACTTTAACATATTTCCATTTAAACAGCCCCGCAGCGAATGCTGCGGGGCTTGATTTTTATAGTTTTTTATTCATAAATTCCATTCACAGTAACATCAAATACTGCTTCTTTTCCGGCAAGATCTGCTGCGCCGTAATCATCCGGGAAAGTTACGGTTACTTCTACTTCATCTCCTGGATGAGCTCCTACGAGCTGATCTTCAAAATCATCAATATAACTTCCGGAACCAATCTCAAGGTCTGTTCCCTGTCCATTAGTACTTCCGCCATCGAAAGCTGTTCCGTCGATCTTACCTACATAATCAATATTTACAGTATCTCCATCCTTGACTGTCAGAGATGTATCTGTACTGTAGGAAGGTGCTTCCGGTGTTGTTGTGGTATCTGCTGCTTCTGTTACCTCCGGAGTCTCAGTTGCATCTGCTTCCGGAGTTTCTGTAACCTCCTCAGTCTCAGCAGCTTCCTCTGTAGGAGCCGGTGTTGCAGTCGGTGCAACATATTTATGATTGTCTGTTACTTTAAGAGTCTTGAGAACTTTCTTTTCTTCTTTGATGTCTGCATCATCCAGCCACTTCTCTGTAGTGTCTGTATACAGTGTCTGCTCTCTTGTAGAAATGATGCTTTCTTTCTTGGTCTCTGTTGCTTCTTCATCATCCTTCTTGTCCAGTTTTACAACATAATATGCTGTATCTGTCTCGATGATATCGGAGGCAACCTCTCCATCATCGAGTGTCCGAAGAACATCGATCACTTCCTCCGGATAAGTACCGCTGTAAGAACTGCTGTCCTCATCTGCATCTTTGTCATCTGTGTCCTCATCCTCACTGGTCTCGTTTGCATCAAAGGTACCGCTCAGGGAAGAATAAGAATCATCTACAGATTTGGCGATTTCACTGAAATCTCCATCCGGATCTGCCTTAAGGCCATCCAGGATCTTCTGTGCATCTTCCTTCTTTTCTTTGATCTCATCATCACTTAAATCCGCTGTGCTGACGCTGACATACTCAAAAGAAGACTGTTGTGCTTCCTCATCGGAAACATTCTTGTCTACATCTGCAATGATCGGATCATGGATCTTCTGTTTGTAAGTCTGAAGTTCCAGATAAGTCTTAACCTGATCTTCTGTCACTGCCAGATCTGCAATCGTTTCCTCAGAGTTTGCTTCCATAAATGAAGCTGCTGCTTCTGCAATCGCCTTCTCATCCTCATCTGTCAGTTCAACATCATAGTCTGCTGCCTTTGCTTTCATGATGTACATAAGCTCTACATCCTTGAGAGATTCTTCTACAGCCTGCTCTCCGTAGGTTTTGCCTTTCTCTGCTTCTGTATCCCAGATATCAAAATCAGAGCCGCCCATATAACTTCTGTACATAGCTTCTGTCTGCATCTGACCTTCTCTGACAGAAAGACTTACAACTCCCAGTGGAATCTTTGTTCCATCTACTGTAGCAACCGTCTTGCTTCCGTCTAATTTCTTCTCACCGCATCCGGTAAGCATCCCTGCAGCCATAATACCTGCCATAGCAACAACGGCTGTTTTCTTTGTCATTTCTTTCATATTTTCCTCCATGATTGCCTGTAGGCAATAACCTAATAGTATGAGTATAAACTTTTTTCTCTTTGAGGGCAAGGATATTCCTCAAGAAACCATGTTTTTTCACAAAATAGACACGTTTCTCCTGCTGTTCCCTTAAGTCAGGATTTATTCTGTTGCTGTGAACAGTTACTTTATTCTTCCACCAGCTTTTCCAGTTCATTCAGAAAATCGGTGAGGGCTGTCAGAATATTTCCGACCGGAGTCAGAATGAATTTCGGTTCTTGCTCGTTTTTAAACTGAAGCCCCCGCCTGTATTTCTGCATCAGTTCCGGAAATCCTGCCGGATTCAGCTTTGCACGTTCATACAGCGTGATCTTCATATCTTTTCCTGTCTGCTTGATCTCCGTCACATAACTCCTGTGTGCAAGTGCCTTGAGTCTGGCAATCGTCAGAAGGTTTAATACTGCCTTCGGCGGCTCCCCAAAACGATCCAGAAGCTCTTCCAGCATATCATCATAATCCTGTGTTGTTTCAATGCCTGCAGTTCTTTTGTAAATATCCAGTTTCTGATACTCATTACTGATATAGGTATCCGAAATGAAAGCATCCATGTTCAGATCGATCGTTGTTTCAAAATCTTCCATTGTATGGATTCCTTTTGCTTCTTTTACTGCCTCGCTGAGCATCTTGCAGTAAAGATCATAGCCAACCGCATTCATATGACCATGCTGCTCTGCGCCAAGAAGATTTCCTGCTCCACGCAGTTCAAGATCCCTCATGGCGATCTTGAATCCACTTCCAAGATCTGTGTATTCTCGAATCGCTGACAGTCGTTTTTCTGCCGTCTCTTTAAGCATTGTATTTCTGCGGTACATTAAGAACGCATACGCAGTACGATTGGAACGTCCGATTCTTCCCCGAAGCTGATAAAGCTGCGAAAGTCCATAACGATCCGAATCATGGATGATCATCGTGTTTACATTCGAAATATCAAGTCCTGTCTCTATGATCGTTGTAGAAACCAGCACATCGATCTCCCCATTGATAAATGAATACATGACGGCCTCAAGTTCTCTCTCACTCATCTGTCCATGTGCAAAATCAACTCTCGCATCTGGAATAAGTTCGGAGAGACGTGCTGCCACATCTGCAATATCATTCACCCGATTGTATACATAATAAACCTGCCCGTCTCTTCGAAGTTCCCTGTTGATTGCTTCCCGGACAGTTTCTTCATCGTATTCCATAACGTAGGTCTGAATTGGGACACGATCCATAGGCGGCTCTTCCAGAACACTCATATCACGGATTCCGATCATGCTCATATGAAGAGTTCTTGGGATCGGAGTTGCCGTCAGTGTCAGTACATCAACGTCTTTCTTAAGCTGTTTGATTTTTTCTTTATGGGCAACACCAAATCTCTGTTCTTCATCGATGATCAGAAGGCCCAGGTTTTTGAATGTGACATCTTTTGACAGCACTCTGTGCGTTCCGATAATTATGTCAACCTGTCCTTTTTTCAGATCTGCAATGGTTTTCTGCTGCTGGGACGGTGTACGAAAACGGCACAGAAGATCCACTCGCACCGGAAACTCATTCATTCGCTGTACAAAGGTATTATAGACCTGCTGTGCAAGAATAGTAGTCGGTACCAGATAGACGACCTGACGGCTCTCCTGAACGGCTTTAAACGCCGCACGAAGGGCAATCTCTGTCTTGCCATAGCCTACGTCCCCGCATACAAGACGATCCATGATCTTGGTGCTCTCCATATCTTTCTTGGTATCCTCTATCGCAGCAAGCTGATCCTCTGTTTCCTCATAAGGAAACATCTCCTCAAACTCCCTCTGCCATACCGTATCCGGTCCACAGACATATCCTTCTTTTTCCTGACGGACCGCATAAAGCTCCACCAGTTCCTTCGCGATATTCTGAACAGCACCACGAACTCTGGATTTTGTTTTTTTCCATTCCTGACCACCAAGCCGATTCAGCTTCGGCGGTCTGGCAGTTTCTGACCCGGCATACTTCTGCAGGGCATCAAGCTGCGTGGCAAGTATATACAGATTGCTTCCATTACGATATTCAATCTTGATATAATCCTTCGCAACCTTATCTACTGCAACCTTCTCAATGCCACGATAAATGCCCAGCCCATGCTTCTCATGAACAACAAAGTCTCCAATAGAAAGCTCTGAGAAATCCTGAATCCGCTTTCCGTTATATTCTTTCTTTTTCTTTCGCTTCTTCTGCTCTTTTCCAAAAATATCCGTCTCGGTGATAACTGCAAATTTAATAAAAGGATATTCAAATCCTCGACGGGCATGCCCATATGCAACCATGATCACACCAGGTTCCAGCACATGATCAAAATCTTTTCCGTAAAAGGCACTCAATCCCTCATCCTGAAGATCCTTCGCAAGACGCTCTGCCCTGGTTCTGGATCCTGAAAGAAGTACAATCTGATATCCCTGCTTCTTATACTGTTTAAGATCCTTGACCAGAAGTGAAAAACTACTCTGATAGGAACTCACAGATTTCACTGTCAGATTAAACTGTTCTGTGATCTTCCAGTCCGCCCGTTTTGGTTCCATAAGTGACACAGAAATACAGTTTCGGTCATTCAGCTTATGTCTCAGTTTTTCCCAGCTGCACATCCAGCTCTGGGAAAGATTTCCCTCCCCTTTCTGCTGACGGTTCTCGCAGCTCTGACGAAATTCTTCTTCTACTGCTTTTGCATTTTCCTCCAGACGGTTCGGCTCATCCAAAAACACAAGACTGTTCTCTTCCGAAAAATAATCCAGGAAAGAAACTCCATCCTTTTCGACCGGCTGCTCTATAGCAGGATAGATGGTAATTTCATCAAGATTTTCCAGAGAACGCTGGCTCTGCGAATCAAATGTACGGATGGAATCAATCTCATCTCCCCAGAGCTCAATTCTCCACGGATTCTCTTCTGTGAGAGAATAGATATCCACAATCCCACCTCGAACAGAAAACTGTCCGGGCATCTCAACCTGACCCACACGCTCATATCCCATATGAACAAGTGCATCCTTGAGCTTATCCATATCCAGTGTACTGTCATTTCGGAAATGAAGCAGCTGTTTTTCAATTTTATCAAGCGGCTGAAGATAATCCATGCAACCATCTATACTGGTGACAACTGTAATATCCTCTTTCTGCTCCAGCAATGCCTTAATAACGCACATCCTCTGACGGATCAGGAGATTTCCATGAATATCTGCCTGAAAAAAAAGCAGATCCTTTGCAGGGTAATAATATACATTCTTATCATAAAAACGATAATCTTCATACAGCTCTTTCGCAGCTTTCTCATCTTCTACCAAAATCAGATGAGATGGAAAAAGCCCGGAAAGCCCATATATAAAATGAGCTTTCTGGGACTCCATACAACCACTGATCTCCAGTATTCCACGATTATTTTTTGCCTGTCTGCATATTGCTCCCATCTCTGCAAGATTCTGCAGAGGACGCAAAAATGTTTTCATACAACCTCCAGTTTTTTGTTGTATTCATTCATGGCAGCATCCGGGCCGTCCGACAAAATCAGTTCTACTGCCTTGCACGCCCGTTCCTGTGCCTCATCAACGAGTTTGCGGTCTTCTTTTCCAAATCTGCCAAGAACATAATCTGCAAGATCCCATCCCTTTGGCTTTGCACCTACCCCAACTTTGATACGTACAAATTTCTGCGTTCCCAGTTCCTGGATGATATTCTTGATTCCATTATGTCCTCCGGCACTGCCCTTCTTACGGATCCGAAGCTGTCCCGGATCCAGATCAATGTCATCATAGATAACGATCATCTCTGTCTCCGGATCGATTTTGAAGTAGTTTGCCATCTCCCGTACCGGACCTCCGCTGAGATTCATATAAGACAGAGGTTTCATAAGGAGAGCCGGCTGCCCTCCGATGATACCTTTTCCATACATGGCATTAAACTTCACACCGCCCTGGGGAACCTGGTATTCTTCTACCAGTTTGTCAATCACATCAAATCCCATATTGTGGCGTGTTGCTTCATACTGCCTTCCGGGATTTCCCAAACCTACAATCAAATACATTCAAATTTCCTCGCTTAGTTTTAATTAAAGTAAACCATCTCATCTGCCAGCGGTTCGCAGACTTCTACATGATCTGCATAAAGAACGATTCCCTCTTCTCCCTGATACTCGTTTCTTCTCTCCACACCAATTTTTGCGGTAACTTCTACCCATTCTCCTGGATTCAGCTTTGGTGCATAGGCACTCTTGCATACATAGCCAAGAAAAGTGGTGTCATCTGCACAGCAGGTCATAGCAGTACGTCCCGGAACAAAGAATTTACTTCCCATTCCACGCGGCTTCATGACTCTGGCTTTAAATTTGACCGTTTTGCCTTCATAATTTTCCGGATGATCCATGGCATCTACAAACCAGATACCATAATCCTCAGGCAGAATATCGATCACCGGTGCATTTATGTCAAATGGCATTTCATCCTGGAAAATATCTCCAAGTTCACCTTCTTCATCTTCAAAGATAACTTCTGCTCTCTGGTTCGCAACCTTGATTCCACGACGATATGTCGGGAGTGGATCGTCCTCCTTACAGCGATTAAAAATAACCATATCGCTGTTTCTTATCATATCCATAAAAATGGATTTCATGTTTGCCATATACATCTGGAAGGTACTGGCATCTACGCAGGTGATCTGCTGTTCTACCCCCCAGCCCTGTGGAAGCTGCATTTTTTCGAAGTCACTTACAAGCCACATTCCATTGTATTCAATGATAACTCGTTCCGGCTGATGAAGAATATCCATGGCAACCAGTCTTTCAGTTGTAAAATCCTCTTTATTTTCGATAATTTCCACAACTGTATTGTTTGCTTTCAGTGCAGCCTCATCGTATTCTTCCTCACCCTCTTCGCAGAGAATCAGAAGAGTTTTTCCGTCTGTGTGAAAATAATCCTGCTGAATAGTAAAATTCAGAAAAGAAGTCTTTCCACTTTCAAGGAAACCTGTCATTAAATAAATCGGCACTTTGATTTCTTCCATTGTCTGTATGTTCCTCCGTTATTACAGGCCAAAAAGCTCAGCCAGTTTATCCTCTTTGAGTTTTGAACCGATCACGCAGAGACGTCCTGTATATTCCGGTGCCCCCTCGCGGATCTCTGTTTCTTCCGGAACCATATCAAAGTAGATCCATGTTCCGTCTTCTGCCGGAAGCATTCCCTTTGCACGAAGAATAACTCCATATTCTTCTGTCTCTGACAGAGTCTCAAGAATTTTCTCAAGGTTCTCTCTTGTATATTTCTTAATTGTCTCACGTCCCCAGCTTGTAAATACCTCATCTGCATGATGATGGTGATGATCATGTCCACATCCACACTCATGGTCGTGATGATGATGCTCATGCTCCTCGTGTTCATGGTCATGGCCGCATCCGCACTCATGGTCGTGATGATGGTGCTCATGCTCCTCGTGTTCATGGTCATGGCCGCATCCACACTCATGGTCATGATGATGCTCATGTTCCTCATGATCATGATGGTGATGACCGTGTTCATGAACATGTCCACATTCCGGGCATACTTCTTCTTCCATCATTTCCTGCTCCAGTGATACCGGATGTTCCATAACCTCCAAGATTTTTGCACCCTCCAGTTTTTCGATCGGTGTAGTAATGATAGCTGCCTTTGGATTAATTTCACGAAGAAGTTCCATTGCGGCCTGAGCTTTTGCCTCATCCACAATATCTGTACGACTCATGATGATCGCACCGGCATATTCTACCTGATTATTGAAAAACTCACCAAAGTTTCTCATATACATCTTGCATTTCTTTGCATCAACAACCGTTGTATAGCTGTTAAGTACCAGACCTGTTTCTTCTTCAACACCCTGAACTGCTTTGATAACATCTGAAAGTTTTCCGACGCCGGATGGCTCGATCAGGATTCTGTCCGGATGATATTTGCTGATCACCTCTTTGAGAGATGCGCCAAAATCTCCTACCAGTGAGCAGCAGATGCATCCTGAATTCATTTCACGGATCTGGATTCCCGCTTCTTTAAGAAATCCTCCGTCGATTCCAATCTCTCCGAATTCATTCTCGATCAGTACAACCTGCTCGTCTTTAAACGCATCCTTGAGGAGTTTTTTGATCAGAGTTGTTTTACCGGCTCCAAGAAAACCGGAAATAATATCAATTTTTGTCTTTTCCATGGTATATTCATATCCTTTCTTAATACAGTGTTTAGCAAGGCTAACTCCAAACGTAGCTTGACCAGGAAGTGCATGCACCCCCTGGTTAATTTTGCCATGCATAATGCCAGTGGGGACATGAACCAGTCACGCCCCCACTGTGTTTATCATTACCGTTTACAGTAATGTTATTCATTCCTTTGATCAGCCGTTGATCATGAAGCTCAGAAGTTTATCAATATCTTCTTTCTCATAAGCAACGATTTCCAGTTCCGGGATCTCTCCACCGGAGAAAATATTTGCCAGAGATACATACTGGGATAATTTGGATTTCAGATTCAGTCTGTCTCCCTCACCTGTTACAAGTTCTACTCTTCCTTTGCAGCTGTCTACTACGTCAAAAAATTTGTCGATATCTTTAATGTTGGATACTTTCATTTTTATTCTCCTTTCGAGATTTTAATCAGTTAGTTGCTTTCTAATTCGCGTTCAGTATAAACCATATTTTTGCAAATTGCAATGCCTTTATAACAAAAATTAGTATGTAAACACAGCAATTCCATATGCCGGAAGCGGATATGCAAAAGAAAACTCTCTGTGATCACATTCCTTTGCCTCTGCCTTAAATACCTCCGGTTTGTCCAGAAGACCGTGTTCATCCATAATAAGTTTGTACTGTTTATTCTTCGGAACGCCAACACGATAATCTGTACGTTCTACCGGCGTATAATTTACAACGAACAACAGATTGTTTCGTTTGGTAGGTGACTTACGTACCAGACTGAATATACTTCTGTCTGCATCATCTGCATTGATCCATTCAAATCCATTCGGATCATTATCTCCGGCATAAAGTGCAGGATATTTCTTATACATATGGAACAGTGTTTTCACAAAGTTCTGCAGATCTTTGTGATTGTCTTCTTCCAGAAGATACCAGTCAAGTTCTCTTTCTTCACTCCACTCTCGAAGCTGTCCGAAGTCCTGTCCCATGAACAAAAGCTTCTTGCCCGGATGGAAGATCATAAATGCATACGCGGCTTTCAGATTCTTGAATTTGTCATCCGGATAACCCGGCATCTTATTCAGCATAGAGCATTTCAGATGAACAACTTCATCATGAGAAATAACGAGTACATATTTCTCGCTGTATGCATATGTCATGGAGAAAGTCATCTTGTTATGATCTCCTTTACGGAAATATGGATCCAGCTTCATATATTCCAGAAAATCATTCATCCATCCCATATTCCATTTCAGAGAAAATCCAAGACCATCATCCTCTGCTTTACCGGTAACCTTAGGCCATGCTGTAGATTCCTCTGCGATCATGACCGTACCATGATTCCTTCCAAGAACAACCGTATTCAGATGCTTAAAGAACTCTATCGCCTCAAGATTCTTATTGTCACCATATTTGTTGGCAACCCATTCACCGTCTTTCTTGCCATAATCCAGATACAGCATAGATGCCACTGCATCTACACGGAGCCCGTCTACGTGACATTCTTCAATCCAGTACAGTGCATTTGCGATCAGGAAATTCTTTACTTCCGGTCTTCCATAATTATAGATCTTGGTTCCCCAGTCAGGATGCTCTCCCTGTCTCGGATCTTCATGTTCATATACAGCAGTTCCGTCAAAATTGGCAAGTCCATGTGCATCCTTCGGGAAATGTGCCGGAACCCAGTCAAGAATAACACCTATCTTATTTCTGTGCAGATAATCCACCATATACTTAAAGTCCTGTGCTGTACCATATCGTGATGTCGGTGCGTAATATCCTGTCACCTGATATCCCCAGGATCCGTCAAACGGATGCTCTGCAATTCCCATAAGTTCTACATGCGTATAGCCCATTTTCTTAACGTATGCAGCCAGTTCATGTGCAAATTCGCGATAGTTATAAAATCCCGGATCATCCTCATTTTCTGCCGGATGTTTCTTCCAGGAACCAGGATGAACCTCATAGATTGCCATTGGATCACGCTTCTCGTCAAACTCCTGACGTTTCTTGATCCATGTGGTATCTTTCCATTTATAATCTGTAATATCTGTGATCCTGGATGCCGTTCCCGGTCGGAGCTCTGATTCATTTGCATATGGATCTGCCTTATAAAGTTCCTCACCATGATAGCCGACTATAAAGAACTTATACAAATCTCCAGCCTTGGCACCTGGAACAAAAAGCTCGTATACTCCAATCTCTCCTACTTTATTCATAGGATTCGCCTGGCTATCCCAGTTATTAAAATCTCCAATGACAGAAACAGATCTGGCATTTGGTGCCCATACTGCAAAATAAACGCCCTTTTTACGGCGCTGTGTCGTAGGATGTGCTCCTAATTTCTTATAAATGTCATAATGCGTTCCCTGTCCAAACAGATATTGATCCAGTTCTGTAAACTGCATTTTCTCTCCCATCCAGAACTTCCTCCTTAATATACACTCTTTCTTTCAATCCTCTATCAGTTTCTTTATGGTTTCTGACAGAGCAAATCCATACTGGCTGATTTTATATTCGCATATTTATCGGTAATCTGCACATTTTACCACTCTCATTTCAGCCCATTTATAGTCATATTATACCAATGTGGTTTGTCTTCGTCAACTAAAAGTACTGTGAGTTTTCATATCTGCGAATAAAAAATGAGGACAAAACTTTTTCTTTGCTTTGTCCTCATCTGTACTTCTTATTTAGTATGTATCATACGAATCATTACCGCTGGAATCCTCATCATAATAATCCCCTGAATCACTGTCACCGGAAGAATCATCTCCGTAATCCTCCGATCCGGAACTGTCATCATAGGAACCGTCACTTTCGGAATCACCACCTCCTGATGAATCACCACTGCCCGAAGAATCGTCTCCATCGGAGCTTCCATCTCCCGAACTGCTGTCTCCTGAACTACTGTCTTCCGAACCATCACTGGAATCTTCGGAAGAACTTCCATCACTTACATCTGTGCCATCAGAAGAACTGTCTGATCCATCAGAAACATCACTGCTTCCATCATCTGTGGATGCTGAATCTGAGTTTCCACTATATCCCGGGATCGTTCCTGCCTGAAGCTGACTGTCCCAGAACTGTGAATAACTTGCATTCTGTAAGGTTACATTCTTGGCTGCTGCAAGTTCACTGACTGTCATCAGCTTATATCCCTGGGCAGTAAGATCCGGTATCAGTTTTAATGCCGCCTGAACAGAAGGTTCATGAATATCATGCATCAAAATAATCGTTCCGTCTGTCAGATCTCCGTTCATAACCGCGTTATAATCTGCCGTTGCATCCATCAGTTTCCAGTCCTCTGTATCCAGTGACCACATAAAGAATGGCTTCTGTACCGCATCAAAAATATCCTGGTTTGCAGCTCCATATGGTGCCCGGGCTACTGTAGAAATCTGTCCACAGGCTTCCTTCAAGGCATCATCTGTCTTCTGGAATTCTGCCAGAACATCATCCATTGACATATTTAACAGTGTCTGGCTCGGATGATCCCAACTGTGGTTTCCAATCTCACATCCTATATCTACCATTCTCTGTACAGTTGACTGCCAGGAGCCCACGTTCTGTCCCAACATAAAGAATGTCGCATGCGCATTATTCTCTTCCAGACAATCCAGAAGTTCATCTGTATATTCTCCCGGTCCATCATCGAAAGTAAGTGCAATTCTCGGTTTATGTGTATTCGGATCATATGTACCATCATCATTAAAATAATAATCATCAAATCCAACCCTTCCCCAGCCGGTCTGAATATAACCGTTTTCATCAAAATAATACTTGGAACCATCTATCTCCTGCATACCATTTGCATAATAGGTTCCATCTGCATTCTGATACCATTTGCCTTTCTCATTTTCATTCCATCCAATAGACAGCTGAAATGCCTTTGCCGAATCATTCTTAAGCGGATACCTTACTGCTGAATTTACTGCTGTTGTCGTTCCCGATGCAGTGTCTGCAGTACCATCCGAGACGGTTTCGGAATCTGTATTATCAACTTCAGCCTGAACCTTGGCTGGTTTCTCAACATTCCTGCCGCTGATCCTGTTGACAACAGGAATCAGAATTCCTCTTATAACAAACACGACGACAAGAATCACAGCAATGACACATGCGCCCAGCCGCATCATCTTGCGTCGTCTTACCTGCTGTTGTTTTTTGCGTATTCTCTCACGCAATACTTTTTTATCCATGATTTCCACCTGCTGTATTTTATCTCTGATGGTAACTGTTCAGTACCCTCACAGTTGCCTCTGATGTTACTGTTTATGGTACCTCAGTAACACATTCATCTTATTATCATAACGCATTTATTATGGAAATACAATTGTCTTTTGTTAAATATTTGTTTATTCCTCTACCGTATCATCCTCCATGACTTCTCCTGCCATATCTTCCTCTGAGGCTTCCTGCTCCGCGTCGCTTCCATCGTCTTCCATCAGTTCTGAGTCTGTATTTTCTGCGTCAGAGTATGCATCTTCATTCTCGATAGGATCCTCTGCACTTCCAGTTTTTTCGTTTACAGTTGACTGTTCCACAATAAATTTCTCTACTCGAAGAAGTGCCAGTGATTCGTTCACTTCATCTTCGCCATATGCTTCAATCAGTTCATCTATGCTTTCTACTCCATAATCCACAAGCAGATTATTCTTTAAGTCTTCTGTTTCTTTATCGTTCAGACTTAATCCTTCTGCATCGATAATTCCCTGAACGATCAGATTCTGTTCCACTTTGGATTCAGCATAATTCTTGCATTCTTCCTCAAAGTCTTCTTCTGTAAGTCCCCATGCTTCCAGCAGATCACTCAGTTCTATGTCATTGTCTTTTGCTGACTGCTCATATAACGCCTTATAATTTTCTTCTGCTTTTTTGACTTCTTCCTCTGGATACTTCTTGATTTCAGATGCATCAAGTACCTGAGACCATGCTGTTGCATACAATTCATTGTCTGCTGTTGTAGCAGCCTGTTTTTCAAGATTATCCCTTACAGACTTCTTATACTCATCTACGCTCTTGTAATCTGTATTGGAAGTAACCCATTCATCCGTCAATTCAGAAGGTCTTGTAAATTTCTGAAGAGTAACCTTAAAGATTGCCTCCTTGCCGGAAAGGGAATCATCATCACTGTATCCTTCCGGCAAAGTAAGCGTCAGTTCTTTGGTTTCACCTTTTTTCATTCCAACCAGACCCTCTTCGAAGCCATCAATTCCCATGTCACCTTCACCGACAACCAGTTCATAATCTTCTGCTGAGCCTCCGTCAAATTCCTCGCCATCAACCGTACCGGTGAAATTAATAGTAACAGTATCTCCTTCTTCAACGGTTCCGTCCTTGACTTCCGTTCCCTTGTCCTGCAGTTCATAACTGATCTCTGCATTAACATCATCATCTGTTACTGCCTGTGTGTAACGGTCCAGAGTAAAACCCTTGTACTCCCCGATTGTAACATAGTCGGAAATATCTTTTACAGAAACAATTCTTGTCTCTTCTTTTTTAGAATCGGAATCTTTGGACTCCTCTTTATCTTCTGATTTATCAGCGACTGCCTCTGTCTTTGTGGTATCTTTATCAGAATTTTCTTTACTTCCACAAGCGGTCAGAGATACTGCCATGCACGCTACTAACATTGCTGCTACTACTTTTTTCTTCATAAAAAAATTCTCCTTTCAAAACAATCTGTATCCTACATCTCCGGAACCGGTGTCGGTCTGGAAGAATCCCATACCTCTGATACATCAAAAAGGTCACTGAGCATGTCAGGATTATAGTACATACGATATCCATCCAGATTTCTTCTTCCCTGGCGGAAATACTGGTCTGTGATCTGTACAAAATACTGACTGGAATCTACATTACAGAAATAATCGTATCCGGCTTTTTTGTAATAGGCAAATTTCGCATTGTCACTGGAATATCCCTCCCAGTCACCAATATCTGCGCCAAAAGCAAAGATAACCATATCTGTATCACCAAGGATCGGTGCCACATAAGCTTTCCATTTCTTGTCATCTGTTTTCAGTTCCTCTGCCGTGGAAGTCGTTGCATTCCGATGTCCCCAGGTATGACTGGCAAATTCCCATCCTTCTGCTTTCATGGCATCAGCAACCTTCTTGGCATCCTTCACATTCTGGTCATAATCAAAATCCGGATGACTGTCCAGGAAGGCCTTCTGGTCATCCTGAAGGTTTTCTTTATCTTTATAGGCAATGTCTGTACGATATCCAAGAACACCATCATAACCAGTCATCGCAAGAATTCCCTTACGTCCATGATAAGAAAAATCAGGATGCTCTTTGATAAATGCATCCAGAAGCGGAACCATATCGTAATCTCCTACCGATACACTTCCATCATCCTCAATATATTCTGTTTTGACATCACCATTCTCATCAAGCACCAGCCTGGATGCATAACCGTCACCATCCATATAATGATAGTAGCTTACATCATCCTGTGAGAGTACAAACGGAATCTTGCCTTCCGGAACCATGATCTTTCCACGGCTCATTGTACCGTCTTTGTTTACCGTTGCCATATCATGCGGACTTACAAGAACATATCCTTTATCATAAAGAATCTGTATGATCTTATTGAACTCACTGATCGTTGTCATTACCTGATTATATCCACCTGATTTGGAATCTCCGTCAAATGCCTTGCTGGTATCTTTGATCAGTGTATGAAAAAATACATGTGTAATCTTTTCCAGCGGATATTCTACAAGCGAAGACTTGGAAATCTGACATTTGGCTGCCAGATCCATATAATCTTTATTTGATACAAACTCCTTCTGACCTTTCAGAAGTTTGATTGCTTCATCATAATTATACTGTTGATACATGATGGTTGCCTGATCAAGAATGGACTGCTCTTTACTGGATTTTGAAGAATCCTCTTTCTCCGAGTCATTACTGTCCGTTTCTGCCTCTTCCTGAGAAGCAGTCTGATAAGTACTGACTGTTTTTGTTTCCTTTTTTGCTGTATCATTCAAAAGCGACAGAATATGACTGCCGCTTAGAAGTATCGAAGCTGAAAAAATACATCCAAGTATCACAGCTCTTTTCTTCATAGTTGTAACTCCCTCTTTCTTAACTTAAGTCATTGGTGGTACCGGAGTCGGTCTGCTTGGATCAAAGACATCCTTTACATTAAACAAATCTTCCAGAAGTTCCGGATTATAATACATACGATATCCATCCACATTTCGCCTTCCCTGTCGGAAGTAACGGTCTCGGATCTGCACAAAATATTTGCTGGAATCCACATTGCAGTAATAATTGTATCCGACACTCTTGAGGTATTCAAACTTGTCCCCGGAATAATCTTCCTGCACCGTCAAATCTGTTCCAAATGCAAAAATGATAATATCCGTTCCTCCGATCAGAGGATCTACATTATCTTTGAATCTCTGTGTATCTGCCTGAAGCTGTTCCAGCGAAATCTGCGCAACATTCTGATGACCCCAGGTATGACTGGCAAACAGCCATCCTTCTTTCTTCATGGCCTCTGCAACTTTCTTTGCTTCTTCCCGTTCTTTTTCCAGGCTGAAATCCGGATGTGCATTCAGCCATTCTACTTTATTATCATCCAGATCTGCCGGACGTGTTTCATAGCTGATATCTGTTCGATATCCAAGAATCCCATTATATCCGGTTAATGCCACAATACCCCTGGCTCCTCTGTAAGAAAAATCAGGATGTTTTTCTACAAAGCGGTCGATCAGTGGAACCATATCATAATCTCCTACTGATACACTTCCATCATCTTCAATATATTCATTTCGGATCTTACCTTCATCATCTACAACCAGTTTAGAGGCATATCCGTCGCCGTCCATATAATGATAATAACAGACATCATCCTGTGAAAGCACAAATGGAATCTTTCCTTCTGGAAGAAGGATTTCTCCCGGTGACATACTTCCATCCTCATTCACCTTTGCCATATCTTTGATACTGACCATTACATAACCCTTATCATACATAGTCTGTGTAATCTTGTTAAACTCATCTATCGTAGTCATAACCTGATTATAATCAGCCTCTTTGTAGTCTCCATCAAAGGCCTTACTCGGATCCTTGATAAGAGTATGATAGAAAATATGTGTCACTTCTTCCAGCGGCCATGATTTACAGGAAGCTTTGGCTTCTTCATATTTGCTGACTGCATTCTGCATATCAGAGTTGCTGCTGTATGAGGCATCTTTCTTAAGAAGCTCCATCGCACCATCGTAATCATACTGTGCTGCTTTTCGTTTCGCCGCTTTGAGCGTGTCTTTTGCAGAAGCTTCAGAAGAAGCTTTCTCTGTTGTCTGTGAATCTTTGACTGAAATCGAAGCATCTGAAGCATTTACCGCCGTTTTCTTATCAGAACTGTCTGACGATGAAAGGAGTCGTCCTGCAATTCCCCTGACTGCCGCAGCTGTCACAAACAGGATGCCAATAGCCATAATACCCAGGATAAGCCTTCTCTGACGCTCTCGTTTTCTCTGTAACGCCCGACGTCTCCGCCTGCGTTCCCGCTGACGCTCTTCTTCTGTCATCCTTCCTGTTTGGACAGATCGGGATGTCTTTTTATCGGCTTGTTGTCTGGGTTTCTTTTTACCATTATACCTTTCCATACTAACTCCTTATCTCGTCTGTTCTGTAATTTTTAGTATACCTCATGTTATTTTTCTTATTCCAGATCTTACAATTTATGTTCTTTATATTATACCTGTTTACCAATATCATTTCCACCGTTTTTCCTTTTCTTCACGGATTTTTCGTGAATTTATTTGCCTTTTGTAATAAATAATGTTAGAATATATTTCGCATAAATATTTATAAATATATACACATTGAGGAGGGTATCTATGAGTACACTTAGCATCGTCCTTCTTGTTATCCTGGTCATTCTGATCATTGCCCTGGTTGCACTTTATTTCTTCGGAAAGAAAGCTCAGAAAAAGCAAGAAGAACAGCAGGCACAGATTGAAGCTGCAAAACAGACCGTTTCCATGCTGATCATTGATAAGAAACGACTTCCACTCAAAGAATCCGGTCTGCCTCAGATGGTCATTGACCAGGCTCCAAAGCTGATGCGCCGTTCCAAACTGCCGATCGTTAAGGCTAAAGTTGGTCCGAAGATTTCCATACTGATTGCAGATGAGAAAATTTTTGATCTGATCCCTGTCAAGAAAGAAGTAAAAGCCGAAGTAAGCGGTTTATACATCGTAGGTGTAAAGGGAATCCGTGGTTCTCTTGAAACACCGGCACCTAAGAAAAAGGGATTCTTCAAAAGAATGTTCAGCAAAAACAAATAATATCAAACAAAGACAATGCCCGCCAAGTCAAAATGCTTCGCGGGCATTATTTTTGTCTTTATAAAACAAATTCATCGGAATCCTTAGACTGTGCCTGTACTGTCAGATAACAGTCCGCAACATGTTCTTCATTCATATCAAGTGCGTAATCCACTTTCATCTGAATATCGTCTTCACTTTCTTTCAGTTCCAGGCCTGTTGCTGCAATTCCCATCTGAAGAGTTCCATATGGTGTATTATAAAAAGTTTTGTTCTTTTTTCCCTGTTCAAAAACCATATGTACGTTTACCTGTCCCTGTTTTCGGATTTCTACTCCCTCCGATGACATTTTAATATAATTTACCGTTGTCTGTGCAGAATCATCCAGCATTTCTTCATATCGCAGATAATGACTTCCATTTCGGAAATAATACTGTCCTGGCACTACAATCTCAATCGGTTCCTGCTCATCGTCTGTTTCCATCAGCTGAAGACCACGTACATGTATCAATACATCTTTGTTCATCTGTCTGCTCCTCCTGATCTTAATATTTTTCTATGTCGATTTTTTTTGCCATCGACACATCATATGGCAAAATAGAATTTGCAAAATCCTTAAACTCATCTGCCAGATCACTCACATAAAAACGATACGGAAATTCCTCTTCTCCTGTCCCGCTGCTGGAAATATCCAGTTCTGCAAGAAGAGCCTTCAACTGCAGTGCTGTCTCATATGCCGGATTAACAAGACGTACGTTCTGTCCCATAACCTCTCTGATCGTGGAACGTATCAGAGGATAATGTGTACATCCAAGAATCAGCGTATCAATCTCCTGCTGCTTCAATTCCTGAAGATACCGGGAAGCAACCTCGGTAGTTACCGGATCATGAAGCCAGCCTTCTTCAACCAGCGGAACAAATAATGGGCAGGCTTTTCCGATCACAGTGATCTCCGGATCAAGATGCTTCAGGAATGCTTCATGAATGCCGCTTCCGACAGTTCCAAGTGTTCCGATCACACCAACTCTTTTATTATGAGTTTCCTCTGCTGCTACCCTTGCCCCAGCTTCAATCACTCCCAGTACAGGAATATCCAGTTCATCCTTTACTGCATCCAGGGCAAATGCACTTGCTGTATTACAGGCAATCACAATCGCCTTCACCTGCTGTTCTCTCAAAAAATGAATGATCTGCCTTGAATAGCGGATAATTGTCTCCTTTGATTTACTTCCATAAGGAACCCTTGCTGTATCACCAAAATAAACAATCTTCTCCGATGGAAGGTTTCTCATGATCTCCCTTGCGACAGTAAGACCGCCCACTCCGGAATCAAATACACCGATCGGTGCATCTCTGTCTATTTTCATAAATCTATTTCTCCAGTTCTTCTGTTCTGTTTGATGTTGATCGTTCAGAAACACCTTGCATTTCTGAACGATTATTTAACATCTTACCACCTCTCCAGCGCTTTCGCAAGCCAGAAGGACAGCTTTGGCGGCTGTTTTACCGTATTTTCATAATTGTCTGCCGCTGTATGTGTATCTTCAAAACAGAATTGAGGATACAGGGTTCCCCACCACGCCATAATACCAGAATCTTCGACATTTTTCGGCGCACCCGAAAAAATCACTGCTACCGCCATCCCCACTGCTACAGAAAAAAACATTCTTTTTTTCCAGTTTCTTAACCAGTCCATTTTATTACCTCCGGAAATCTGTTAAATGCAAATGATTCTCTGTCCGGAGTATGCACACTTTGCAGATTTTTATTCCAGACAGACCTGAATTTCTTCGTCCTGCAGAATAATTTCAGGAATGTCCAGCAAAGTATTGTTTTCATAGTGCTGCTGATATACCTGCCGCAATGTAACACCATTTTTTTCCTGCTCCGGGATTCTGTTCTCAAGAATTCCCAGAAGATATTCACCTGTCGAACTTCCATTTTTGTTCCATTTCATGATCTGCTCCGGATATTCTGAACGAAACACATACACATTTTCACCGATCAGAGGCTCTTTTTCCAGATATGCCAGCAGTTCCTTCCAATGCTCCGACTGCACCAGCTGATTCTTAAGAATCAACACCTGCAAATGTCCCATATCCAGATATTTTTCCTGTGAACGATTATAGATTTTCTCTATTTCATCAAAATCATTTCCTTTTATCGACAGCACAGAATTTTGACTTTCCTCTTTTTCCTGTCCTTCTGCACTCGGAAGTTCCGGCATTCCGTAAATGAGTGTCCAGCCATCTTCTGACCACTCTGCTCCCAGTGCAAGCGGATACATTCGTTTCTCCGGTTCGATTCCTGCACATCCATTTAATGCAAGAATAAAAGCCATCAAAGCGACTATAGTTGTTTTTCTTGTTTTTCTCTTCCGCCCACAGAAAAGAAGCAGCACCTGTATAAATAAAAGTCCCGGAACAAATATGGTTTCCAGGTAGTTTCTGTAAAACGTCCTCACCGCAATACCTGATACTTCCAATAATGACAGTCCAAACACCAGTGCCGCCATCCAGTACTTTGCTGTTCCCAGATGGCATTTTTCCACGACCTGATGTCCATAGTAAAAAAGGCTGCCCAGTGCAAACAGCAATCCATATAAGAGAAATCCCATCCAAAGTACATCGAATCTTGCAAGAATGTTTCCCGGAAGAGCTGCACCGGCAAGCAGTGGCAGAATTGGAGACTCTTCTGTCAGAAGCCTGTTCCATCCAAATACTGCCGGAAGCAGAACAAGCACTCCTGCCAAAATTCCACCCACTGTAAGAATCGCGCCTATAATCGTTTTGCCCACACTTCCCGGTCTCACCACATCACGCATGATAAACGGAAGCAGGCCCACCCCGGAGAATCCACACAAAAAAAGATATCCACCCTGAACAACTGCCGCCCCGCTTATTCGTTCCGCTTCAGCCATCTCCTGTAAATAGTCAACCCGTATCTGCCCCAGACACAGCACCATCATAAGAAGAACACCTGCCAGAAGCAGGCCTCCTGATATCTCCGCCATCCGTCCTCTTCTCTGAATTCCCTTTTCTGTTCCTATACTGCACACAACTATCACAAGAAAAGAAATCCACCCTGACGGAATTCCCATAAGCAGCCATCTCGGTATGATCTGTTCCAGTATTTTCAGAATATATACTGCGGTAAAAATGATATAAACAAGAAAAAAGACCCCTGCTATCCGCCCCCAGAAACTTCCAAGGAAACGTACCATATCCGAATATCCGCTGGTCACTCGCAAAAGTATAAAAACATAGAGTATCAGCACAGATACTGCCAGCACAATACCCCAGAATCCATTCATTCCCTGAATTCCATTTTTTCCCGGCAGACAGACAAGAAAAGGTGCCAGAAAGGTCAGTATCATCTGTCTGTAAAGCTGTCTGTGAGAAATTCTATTGTTCTCTGCAAATTTCATGAATTCTTCTCCTCCTGTTTCTGCCCTTCTTTCAAATCTCTGCTCTCATCCTCTCCGACCGAAGTCTTTCGCAGGCGGATTTTCTGTTCCCATCTGGCATAAAGTGGTCTCTGCCATCTCTTTCGAAATGGGATCCTCAGGATTCCCTCACCGGTATCACAACGAGGAACTTTTTTTATAAACGGAAGCATATATGGCATGCCAAAACTCAAAAGTCCGCAAAGATGCGAGATCGTGAGATAAATTCCCAGAACAATACCAAAAATACCAAGATATCCCCCCAGGAACAAAAAGATATATTTCAATAATCGAAAAGCTGATGCAAACTCTTCCTCCGGAATCACCATGGAACCCAGTGCAGTAAGAGCAACGATCATAACAACGATCGGACTGACCAGATTCGCACTGACTGCTGCCTGACCGATGATCAGACCACCCACGATTCCAATAGCATTTCCTAATGCTCCCGGAACACGCACTCCCGCCTCCCGGATCAGTTCAAAAGACAATTCCAGAAAAATCAGTTCCGTCACACTGGAAAATGGTACACCCTCCCTGGCTTTTGCAAAGGACAAGATCAGATTTGCAGGAAGAATCTGTGTATGAAAACGTATCACAGCCAGATAAAGCCCCGGAAGCAGCGTTGCCACAAGCAGTGCAAGATATCTTAGAATTCTCAGAAAAGAAGTCATTTCAAAATGATGAAACCAGTCTTCACTGCTCTCCATAAATCCATTAAAGGAACTCGGAAGAATCAATGCTGTCGGAGAATTGTCACAGAGAAGAACAATCTTTCCGTTCAAGATCTCCATTGCTGCACGATCTGGCCGTTCCGTTGTCTGATACTGAGGAAACGGAGAATACCAGGTTTTATCTGTCAGCTGTTCCAGCATACCACTGTCAAAAATACCATCTATTCTATATTCATCCAGACTGTTTTTTATATTCTCCAAAAGCTCCTCCTGAACCAGATCCTCCATATAGAGAATCTGCAGCATGGTTTTGGATCGGACACCTGTCGTTTTTTCCTCAACCTTCATTCTGCTGTCCCTGATTCTTTTTCTGACCAACGCGGAATTTGTTTTTACAGAGTCAGAAAATCCTTCTTTGGAACCTCTCAGAACTTTTTCCGATTCCACTTCTGAAACACCCAGATTCGGATAACCTTTGCTGGATATTTTCATTGCCTTGTCGTATCCGTCTATAAAGAAAACGGCATTTCCTGCCAGAACTGCTGACAGTACGTCTTTCATATTTTCAAGTTTTCGTACATCTGCAATACCCAGACTGTTATTTTGTACAAATTCCTGTATCTGATAGGAAGAACTTTCCCAGAAATGATTTATCATTTTTCCCAGTGCAGAATCATCAAGCATCATATTGGAAACAGCGACTTCAATATAGACAATCAGACAGTCCACTTTACTTTCATTTCCCAGACGCATTGGTCGAATCAGAATATCCGCACAATTTTTAAATTTGTCTCTGATATAGTTTTCATTCTTTCTTAGTTCACTGTAGATTTTTATTTTTTGCTCCATTGCATCCTCCTGCCATAAACATAAAAAAGAGACACATATTTATTTATGTATCTCTTTTAGAATAACCAGATTATGCAATTTTATTTATCTCAGTCGAGAATATACAACAAATCAGCGATCCTGGTTTTCCTCTCTGATAGATCGGATGATCGCCTCTCTCTGATTTTCAATATGCTGATAAGTGATCTCCTGTGCCTTCTTAAGATCGCGGTTCTTAATGGCCTCATAAATCTCCTCATGTTCTTTGACCAGAAGATTTCTTGTCTCTTCATCCTTGAGATATTCCACACGATATCTGTAAATCTGTTCGCGAAGATTATTGAGCACCTGATTTAACCTGCGATTATCAGAAGACTTGTAGATCACCTCGTGAAAAGCCACATCGGCCTCTGCAAGTCTGACCAGATTACCTTCTGCCATCGTATCTTCAAAATTTCTGGCAGCCTTCCAGAGTTCGTCCAGCTGCTCTTCTGTCATTCGTGCACATGCATTCTCAATGGACAGATTCTCCAGAGCCATGCGAACTTCTAGCACATCATTCAGATCTTTTTCAGTGATGTTTGCCACCTGTGCGCCACGACGTGGAATCATCACAACCAGTCCCTCCAGTTCCAGCTTACGCATAGCTTCACGAACAGGAGTCCTGCTGACCCCAAGTCGTTCTGCCAGTGCGATTTCCATCAGTCTTTCTCCGGGTTTGAGTTCTCCCTTCAAAATTGCCTTACGCAGTGTGTTAAACACAACATCTCTCAATGGCAGATATTCATTCATGTCAACAGAAAAATCATTCATCATAAGTACCTCCTGCAAAAAAATTCTCAGTTCCTGCGGTTAAAAACTTCCGTCGCAAACACTGTCCTGGCCAGATGACTGCTTCTTAATATTCTGGCAGCTGTCTTCATCTTATTCTTATCATCAAAAATACCAAAAACAGTAGGGCCGCTTCCACTCATCATAGCTTTAAGTGCGCCATGCTTCTCCATAAGATCTTTGATCTCCTGGATTACCGGATATTTAGCAATAATTCCTGGTTCAAACACATTCCCCATGCGGGAAATCATACTGTAAATATCTCCGTTCTCAATATCCGCGATCATGCCATCAATGTCCGGACGTGCCCCCAGATTTCCAAGATCCAGATTTTCATAGGCAAGCTTGGTAGAAACATTTACTCCCGGTTTACCGATCAAAATATAACATTTTGGGAGTTGAGGGAGCCTTGTCAGTTTTTCTCCGATGCCCTCTGCCAGTGCAGTTCCCCTCATAATGCAATATGGCACATCTGCTCCAATCTGTACTGCACGTTTCATGAGTTCTTCTTCGCTTAATCCCAGCTGAAACATCTTATTGACACCAACAAACGCCGCTGCTGCATCTGAACTGCCTCCTGCCATTCCGGCTGCCACCGGAATGGATTTGGTAAGCTTCATGGAAATTCCCTCCTGAATATCAAATTCATCCATAAGAAGCTTTGCTGCTTTATATACCAGATTTCTTTCGTCTGATGGAACATAAAGAAGATTGGTAGTCAATGTGATACCCGGTGAAGATTTCTTCCGGATATCCAGAAGATCATACATCTGGATCGTCTGCATCAGCATACGAACTTCATGATAACCATCTTCTCTTTTGCCCAGGATATCCAGTCCCAGATTAATTTTCGCCATTGCTCGCAAACGCATAAATACACCCTCTGTCCTTCGTGTTTTTTGTTTTTCATGTACTTTGTATACAAATATGATTCTATTATATTAAATGATTTTTTTCGGGATTTCAAGTATCAGCTCTCAACTTTTTTTACTAAAATCAACGGCTGTCCGGAACTTACCTGATCATCCTCAAGATCATTCATGGAAATGATCTCTTCCATCGTTGTATAGAACTTTTTTGCAATATCCCACAGAGTATCTCCCTGCTTCACCATATACACAGTGATTCCCGGCATATTGCGGATTTTTTCCATGTCAAGCGGCTGTTCTTCTATACTCTCTATGATTTTTTCTTCCCTGCACTGGAGCACAAGTGCATTAAGGCTCACCACAGCCCTGACTTCAATTTCATTACTGTCTATCATACTCGTTGCCAGTTGTTCCAGCTCTGTATGGAAATAATAAACACTGTCATCTCTAATCCCCTGTGCCTCTACCATATGGCTGAACGGCATCATTACTTCCGTTGAATAAAAAGGCATATCATCATTCCCCATAATGTAAAGAACCTTCATCTGAACAATGCCATCTACCTGAATCCCGTTTTTTACGATCTTTGTCTTATCTATTTTTACTTTTCCCTGGCTGTGACAGATCTGAAGAATTTTTCCCTGCATTTCTTTGATCTCAATCCGGTCCGATACTCTGCATTTTGAAAAATTACGGACCAGAAGACTCTCCAGCACTTCATTTCTGCACTTCGGAATACATTGGCAAAACGGCGTATAGACGTCCATAATGACATCAAAATTTTCCTCTCTGTAAAGACGTATATCCAGTTCAAGTACCAGATCTGTTACCAAAATCCGCTCCTCTCCGTCAGAGTCCGGCTTTACCTCTACGCTCTGATTTATAATGGAGGATGCGAAATTCGGAATCATGTCAGAAGTACATCCATTACATTCCACTTCACTGGAAAACGGAATCGAATTTTCCAGCCACTGCACCGTTTCTCCCTCATTATCTCCCCTGTATAAAGCAAATAAAAAGAGTTCTCCCTTCGCCTTTACCACATTTTCTTCCGGTCTTAAGTCCAGTCCCCGAACCTCCAGGCTGTACCAGAGAAGTTCCACAATATTGGGCTTATTTGAAACCAGCTCTACTTCTTCTTTGAGCCGCAGAGTATCCTTTTTATGTATGGCCAGATCAAGAAGTCTCATCGTTTTTTTCTGAACAGAGATGTTTTCATCTTCCAGGGATACCGGAAGACGAATTCCGGAAAGCTCATCTACCGCTGCATAAAAAGTTACAACTGCCTTGATATTCAGTTTTCTTGAATGGATCAGATGAATACTAAGATCTTCAATTTCCCACTGAAGACACAGCTTATCTCCACTCACGATTCCTTCAAGATTCATGGTCTCTTCCATCGGGAGTTTCGCCGAAAGACTGTTCACCCTTCCTTCTTCCTCTCCCACATAAAGCAGATCCACCTGCAAATTTCCTTTCAAAAATGCATGACCGTCATTTAAGCGAACCTCTTCTACAGAAACATTTCCTTTATTCTGAATCATTCTTCCTATGTCAGGCTTTACATCAGGTACATTGTAATCCACATCAAATGTCACCTGGCTTGTTGCCCTGCTCTTCGTCCGTAATACCTGAATATCTTCTCTTTTTAATTCCATTTCTGACCGCTCCTCTCATGATCATTCAAATATCACCGGCTCTTCCCTGTATTCCGTCTTCACTGCAATATACGGATAAGACGGTGCTCCGCTTTGATTTTCCTTTTCCGGTCCAATCAGCCTTGTTTTAAAAAAAACTGCCGTAGATGAAACAGACAATTCCGCTACCTGAATACTGTAGCCTCCACTCATTTTCTTTCCGTATCCTCTGATCAGATACACCGTATCTCCTTTTTGATAAGTCATCTGAAAATCTCTGTCTTTCTTTTCCTGAATCATCTCCTGTGCACTCGAAGGAAGCTCTGCTGTTTCCACCACAGTGTATGCCAGCGGTGTTCTTTCTCCTTCTTCTATTTTTACCAGACTGCACCCTCCTGCCATCAGTAAAAAGATCAACAGCATACATCCGACAGCTATCGTATTCTGTTTTGACTGATTTCTTCCAGTCTTCGCAGACAGCGGTATCTGCATAAGCACAATTCTCCTGCCCGCTCTTTTTCAATATGTATTCTATGCCCGATCCAAAAGATTTATTGCAACTATTTCAAATATCCCTTATACTGGTACTATGGTTTTCATCATATAAAACCTGACCAAATATAAGCAGAAAGAGGAATTCGTTATGATTCGTTTCATCATTGTCGCCATTACAGTCATCGGGTTTCTGATCCTTTCCATTCCTATTCTTCTGATCGAATGGATCATCGGAAAATTCTCCCCAAAAGCCAAGGAGATCAGCTCTTTACGTATTATTCAGACAGTCTTTAAATTTATTCTCTGGGAAGCCGGCACCAATATCACTGTAATCGGCGAAGAAAATGTTCCAAAGGATACCCCGGTTCTTTACATCGGCAACCACCGAAGCTATTTTGATATCCTGCTTACCTACAGCCGATGCCCGATCCGCACCGGTTATATTGCCAAGAAAGAAATGGAACGCTATCCTCTTCTTTCTAACTGGATGAGATATCTTCACTGCCTGTTCCTTGACCGCAAGGATATCAAGCAGGGATTAAAGACTATCCTTGCTGCCATAGACAAAATAAAATCCGGAATTTCCATCTGCATCTTCCCGGAGGGAACACGTAACAAAAATGCTGATGATCTGGATCTTCTTCCTTTCCATGATGGAAGCTTCAAGATTGCTTCCAAGACAGGATGTGCAATCATTCCTATGGCACTCAACAACACAGTTGAAATCTTCGAGGCACATTTTCCCAAAATCAAATCAACTCATGTCGTTTTGGAGTATGGAGAACCGATTTATGTCAAAGATCTTTCCAGAGAAGATCAGAAACATCTCGGTGCATATACCCAGAACATCCTTCATGACATGCTCGAAAAAAATAAACCCCTGGTATAATCCAGAGGTTTATTTTTATGTAATATTTGTTTTTAACCGACACTGGTTGTTTATCCGATATGTGCTGCTCCGACTGCACGGATATCCATCGGATATACATTTTCTTTTCCAACAAATCTGGAAATATATTCTACATAGTTATCCTGTTCCTTTTCCGGAACGATTGCTGCAATAACACCGGCGAATCCGCCTCCATGAACTCGGCATACACCTGCACCGATCTTCTTAAGGAACAGCTGAGTAAGTGCAAGAGTTCTGGTAATTTTCTGCTCATGGAAATCTTTCATTGTATAACAGTTCTGAAGAAGTTCCCAGGAGGAAGTTCCGGATTCATCTATAAGCTTCAGGAATTTATCATAATCATCATGATGGATTGCATCTGCTGCCTCTTCTACACGGGAAGTTTCTCCAAAGAAGTGAAGTGCACGAAGAACAGCTCTGTCATCTTCAATTTCATTGCAGTGCTCAAGAAGTGCCTCTACATTCGTCTCATGAAGAAGTTCTACACCAAGTACTTTGGCAACAGCCTTCATCTCTCCCGGAATCTCAGAGTATTCCTGACTCAGATCCGCATGACCTTTTCCTGTATTTACAATAACAAGTCTGTATCCAAATTTTCCAAAGGAGAAATTCAGCTTACTGTATTTCAGGTTATCTCTGTCTGCAAAATCAAACAGTACCGGGCCGCCTACTGCACATGCCATCTGATCCATCATTCCAGAAGCTTTATCCCAATATACATTCTCTGCATACTGACCGATCTTTGCATAGTCATTATAAGTCATTTTGCCCTCATTAAAGAAGTGATCGATGATTGTACAGATCAGCATTTCAAAGGAAGCAGAGGAACTGACACCGGCTGCTGCAATAACATTTGTGCTTACATATGCATCAAAACCTGCTGCCTTAAATCCATTCTTCTGTGCACCTTCCATCATACCTGCAACAAGTGCCGGTGTTCCTTTTTTGTAAGTTGCTTTGCTGAGCTTAGTAAGATCTACTACAATCTCATCTCTGTAGCCTTCACTGGTAATACGGATAACCTGTGTCCCATTTGGGTAAGCTGCTCCTATTGTATCCAGATTAATGCTTCCTGCGATTACTTTACCACCGTTATGGTCTGTATGATTTCCGATAATCTCAGTTCTTCCTGGAGATGTAAAATATTCTGCTTTGTCCTGTTTATAGGTTTCTGCAAAATTGTCTGCGAGTTTCTTGAAACGAGCACCGCAAATTTCTGTTTCCCCATAGATTTCCTGAAGTTTTGCTGTTTCTGGTAAGTTCATTCTCCTGTTCTCCTTTTAGATTTTATTTTAATAAAATTCGTAACTGTTCTTTCTCTGCATATCTGATAAGTTCATTATACTGCATTCTGGATAAAATACCTTGATTAATCTGCGAAAAAACAGTAATATCTTGCGTTTTTTAGGTAATTATGTCTATAATAAAAGGAAAATAACCGTAATTTCCTGCGTTTAAACTTTACTGCATCACACGAACATTCCGTAACAGTGAAGATACTGAACAGTTACAATATTTCTTTTAAAGGAGATTCTTATGCAGATCGTCACAAATCAGTTCCAAAAAGAATTAAAAAAACATGGCAATGACCATTTTCCGTTTCTGGTCAGCCATCATAATCTGTCAGAATATGACTCCAACTCTTTTATGTGGCACTGTCACCCGGAAATTGAAATCACTTATATAAAAAAGGGGGCCATGCATTATCGGATAAATAACCGTTCCTTTCACTTAAAAGAAGGTGAGATCATTTTCTGCAATTCCAACGCCCTGCATTCCGGTGAAATGATAGATCAGAAAGATTGTTCTTATATTCCTGTCACTTTTGACCCCAAACTGATCTATGGTTTTTTTCGAAGTACCATCTGCACAAAATATGTGGATCCTATTATCCAGAACCTTTCCATCTGTGCCATGCATATCGATTACAGCAGAGAATGGCACAAAGACTTTCGTGAACAGATGCTGAAAGTGATTTCACTTGATAAAGATCGTCCTGATTTTTATGAACTGGATATTTCCATACGAATGCAGATTATGTGGAGACTGCTTGCAGAACATCTTCCTCATCAACCAGTAACCACTGCCTCTGACCTCACCGAATACGAGCGAATCCGAAAAATCCTTTCCTACATAGAACAGAATTACATGAATCGTATCACTCTGACAGATATTTCTGAGAGCCTTCATCTATGTGAAAGTGAATGTACCCGTCTGTTCAAACGGCACATGAACACTACTCTTTTTGCATTCCTGCAGGAATACAGAATCGAACGCAGTCTGGAATACCTGAATACCAAAGAATCCATCAGCGCCATAGCCGAAAAAACCGGATTTTCCGACTCTAACTACTATTCCAAAGTATTCAGCAAAATCAAAGGCTGCAGCCCACGAGAATACCGAAAAGCTTTAAAAGAATGACAATCCAGCTTCAGGATATACCTGGAACTGAGCCACATTTTCTACTGCAAAAAGGACCTGACTTTCATAAGCCAGATCCTTTTTATCCACAATCGCTGCGAATCTATTATTTAACAAAAACCTTGTCCAGATGCCAGATATCATCCACATATTCCTGAATAGTTCTGTCAGATGTAAACTTACCTGCACATGCTGTGTTCATCATGACCATACGAGCCCAGCCTTTTTCATCTTTGTATGCTTCTTCCACTTTCTTCTGTGCTGCTGCATAAGAACGGAAATCAGCAAGGATAAAGTACTGGTCTGCTTTCTCTCCACCATTCTGGTCCAGAAGAGAATTATACAGATCACGGAACAGTTCTGTATCAGAAGAGAAGGTTCCGTTAACAAGCTCTGTCAGTACCTGACGGATTTCATCATCTGTATTGTAGATAACTCTCGGATCATATCCGCCATTGTTTTCATAATTGATAACTTCATCTGCACTCAGACCGAAGATGAATGCATTTTCTTTACCAACTTCATCTACGATCTCTACGTTGGCACCATCCATAGTTCCCAGAGTCGGTGCACCATTCAGCATAAACTTCATGTTACCTGTACCGGAAGCTTCTTTACTTGCAGTAGAAATCTGCTCAGAAACATCTGCTGCTGCAAAGATCATCTCAGCGTTGGATACACGATAGTTCTCAATGAATACAACTTTCAGCTTGCCATTAATAGAAGCATCGTTGTTTACAACATCTGCAACAGAATTGATCAGTTTGATAATCTTCTTGGCACGAGCATAACCTGCAGATGCCTTTGCACCAAAAATGAATGTTCTTGGATAGAAATCCATTTCCGGATGTTTCTTAATCTGATCATACAGATAGATAACGTGCAGGATGTTCAGAAGCTGACGTTTGTACTCATGAAGTCTCTTAACCTGAACGTCGAAGATAGAACGTGGATTTACTTCTACTCCGTTGTGCTCAAGAATGTATTTAGCCAGACGAACCTTGTTCTGATACTTAATGTTCATGAATTCCTGCTGTGCTTTTTCATCATCAACATAAA